>JACKQG010000119.1_pt1 | contig 107893 bp, 86 predicted proteins | sample 8237621 | NCBI WGS metagenome assembly JACKQG01 (sample SAMN15677084, study PRJNA649215) | marine metagenome | biome: marine; feature: Black Sea; material: saline water; isolation source: suspended particulate matter (SPM) from the Black Sea western gyre | collected 2013-06-09/2013-06-10... | reverse complement strand
TACCTCCACCCATGCCGCCCATACCTCCACCCATGCCGCCCATACCTCCACCCATCATTCCACCCATATTGGAGACACCTTGGGCGCGGCTCATGGCGTTCCCCATTCCACTCATGCCCATACCTTGAAGGCTGCTGCCGATGCTCATGGCACCGCCGAGGCCGCCGAGTGTTGCACCGAATAGGGTGGGGACGGTTGCGAGGAAGGCGAAAAGGAGGGCCACGGGGATGGCGCGGAGGCGGGACGTTTGGCTGGTTGTGGTGCGGGTGATCATAATGCCACTCTATTGGACGGTTAGCATCTGGGTTTGGTCACTATATTTCAAGTATTTCTTAACAAAGTTTCGGCATCGGGTCGCGGCCAAATGCTACGTAAACGTACTAGTTGGACGGGGTTTGTCAACCGATTTGGTAGTTTTTTTCACTTTTTTTTTGACCGTTTATTCGAGGCCTTGTTCTTCGCCGCGGGCGGTTTTGACTGCTTCGTTGTAGGCTTGGATGACGTTGGCTTCGTGAATGATGCCGGAAAGCCGCATATTTTCGGTGTTTTCGACGACGGGAATGCTGACGCCGACGAATTCTTCGATGATCTCGAAGCCGGTGTTGAGGTCGGTTTCTTCGGTGAGAATGTGCTCGGGCATTTGGGCGAGGTCGGCGGCGGTTTGGGTGCGGCGGGATTTTAGGGCGTCCCACGCGCTGGCGAGGGTGATGGCGCCGAGGAGTTTTTGGCTGGCATCGGTGACGTAAAGATCGGCTTCGGGATTGGCGCGCAGCGCTTTTTCGATGGCAGGCAAATCGGCTTCGGGGGCGATGGTGTGGAATTTGCTTTCCATCACTTCGCGAATGCGGCGGCGTTGGAGGATGAGTACTTCGCGTCCGGCATTAATGTCGATGCCGGCGGCTTGCACTTGGTGAAGGAAAAATGAGCGTGCGAAAAATTTGTTGGTGACGAGGTTACTGATCACCACGGCGACCATCACGGCGGTGGCGACGGAGTAGTTTTGGTTTAGCTCGAAGACAATCAGAATGGTTGCGATGGGCGCGCCGACGACGGAGCTAATGCACGCGCCCATTCCGGCGAGGGCAAAGATTTGGTAATAGCTGTGGTCTGTTGCCATAGCGATGGCGGCACCAACCATCGCGCCAATGCAAAGCGCGGGGCCGAACACGCCGCCGTGCATTCCGCACCCGAGGCAAAGGGCGGTGGCGGCTATTTTGAAGATGATTAAAAAGCACAGCAACTGCAGAATATATTCGCGGCCTTGATCCTGGATGACTTGGGAGGTGGTTTCCTCCACGAGCCCGAGGAGGTTGGGCAGCCAGATGGCGACGAGGCCGATGGCAAGTCCGGCGAGGGCCGGTCGCAGCCAAAGGGGGACTTTAGTTTTCTTGACCGCCTTGCCCATCGCTACGATGCCGCGCATATAAACGAGCGCAAAGAATGCTGCGATGAGTCCGACGATGGCGAAGAGTGGATATTGGCTGAGCGTGAGCTCGGCGGGGGCGGTGAGGTTTTGGAAGCCATCAAAGAATCGGCCGTTGTGGATGGCCACGGCGTTGCCGGCCACTGCGGCGATGGTGATGGGGGCGAAGGCGCGCAGCGAGTAATGGCCGATGATGGCTTCGTGCGTAAAAATGACGGCGGCGATGGGGGTGTTAAACGAAGTGGCAATGGCGCTGGCGATGCCGCATCCGAGGAAGGTGACGGTGTTGGTGCGGCCGAGCTTAAAGGCTTGGCCGAAGCCGGAGCCGAGTGTGGCGCCAAGGTGCACGGCGGGGCCATAGCGACCGACGGACGCGCCGAGGCCGATGGAGCTAATGCAAACGATGGCGGTGGAGATCCCTTCGCGGATGGGCATAATGCCATCGTTGTTGATGCGGGCAATGATGGCGTCGGCGGGCCCGTGACCGCGCGGGAGTTTGAAGGCAACATAGAGCAGCCCGATGAAAAGCCCGCCGACGATGAGGGCAACAAGGATGTGCCATTTGGGGACGTCGGTGAAGGAGCCCTGTTTGTAGCTAAACTGGATTTTGTGGTTGGGCTCGGGGCCGGGCAAATGTGCGGCAAGCTGGGTGGCATTGGCGTCGGCGGCGATGGGGATGAGGTGTTTGCCATCGAATCTCAGCTCGATGGGTTGGCCTTCAACCTCTACTTGCACTTGGTCGTTTTCAAATTTCCATTGGCCGGTGACGGGCGCTTGGCGTAACCCATCTCGCGTGGTGACGATTGTGCACTTGCCGGCGGTGGGCCACCGGGTTTGCTTGAGAGCGTCGAGGTTGTGCGTGTTGTTGCCGCGGAAATCGAGTGAGAGTTTGTTGCGGGCATCGAGTTTGTGCGTATAGCGGCCGCTGGGGGAATCGTTCCAATCAAAGTACACCCAATTGACCACATGATCGAAGGCTTTCATGAAGCCCAACGTGGCATAGGAAACGCCCGAGCCAATGACTACGGAAAGGACGAGCAACAGCAACAGATTGGTTCCGGCCTGATAAGGCGGCTTCTGCTTGCGGTCGAACAGTTTTTTAACAGCCCCCAGCATACTTTCGGCGCGCTGGGGTTATATATAAAACCGGTTAAAAATGCAATGACGGACTAGGCGTTCGCGGTGCCCAGCACGAGGTCGAACTGGCCTTGCAAGTAGGCGCCGTATTCGCCTTTTACTTTTTTGAGATCGACGATGAGCGGCGACTTGCTGGCCCACGGGTCGGCCGCGATATGTTTGTCGCCTTTGAAATAACATTGGGTGATCAGCCGCGCGTGGCCTTTGGCCTGCGCCATATAATGAACGTGCGCGGGCCGCGTCGCGCGACCAATCCCGTACGCGGCGGGCTTGATGGTTTCGTATTCGTAATAGCCTTGCTCGTCGGTGATGAGCCGGATGCGGTTCTTAAAATTATTGCGTGCGGGTTGGGTGCCGCCGCTGAAGCCGCGGGCATCGGCGAGCGTGGGGCGCGGATCGGTGCGTTTGGCGGTTTGGAAATCGTACACGCCTTTGTGGTCGGCTTGCCAAACATCGAGCACTACATTGGCGAGCGGTTCGCGGGTGCGATGGCTCCACACGCGGCCGCGCATCACGAGCAGTTCACCCGGCGCGAGCGGTGCGGTCACCTTGCCGCGATACGGCGCGCCGCCAGCCCAAAATGGGCCGAGGATGTCCGCGTGCGTGGCCTTCCATTTGCCTTCGGGCACGATGTCCTCGCCTTTGCCTTTGAGGAAATTGATGTAGCCGTGGCTGTCTTCGGTGGAAGGCGTGGCCTCCGCAAAGGAGGGAAGGGCAAGGGCGCCGAGGCCACTGAGGGCCAGAAAATCGCGGCGATTGCGTGGGGTGGAGTCATGTTTCATAATGTTAAATGACGCGGCGAGGCGCGGTTGGGTTACTTGAACCCTTTAAGTTGCCAACGCCGGCTTGGGGCAGTATACTCCGTTTCCTATGACCAAGCATCTTTTAATTTTAGGCGTGGCCTGTGTCGGTCTCTTAGTCGGTTTAGCCGGATGCGTTTCCCAAAACCCAGCGCCGCCCACCGATGTGCAAAACCACGGCGACGTGCCACCGGCTCCCGGCAGCACGGAGGTTTCGTCCGGGGAACTCAACGCCCCCGTGCAATAACCGGCCACCTATGGACGCCGTGCAAGAACGGCTGGCGCGCTGGACTGCGCCGGACCAAACGCACCCTCTCGCCAAACGCGAGGCCGACCTTGCCGCCTTAGTGGAGGGCGACAAAACCGCGTGGGAATCTTACGGCCAACACTACGAAGGCTGGACGATGGAAGATATGGAACGCCTTCTCGCCGGCGTGCGCGCGGTCCGCCGCGAGACGCTTTAAGACGCTTTAAGTTTTACTTGTGCCTTATTCCGATGATTTGGCGCGACCGGCAACGCGTCATCGAGGGATTTCAAAGCGTCCCGGCGTGCTCATCACGCCGGCCGAATACGCCGCGCGCCGCATACAATCGCACCTCGTTCAACTCGCCTGTGATGTGGGGTTGATTTCCATCTGCGTTGGCGCGACACTTTCGCCACCCAAATGATGAATCATTCCAGTGATCCCACATCCCGGCGCGCTTTCATTGGCGCTTCCGCTGCGTTGGCCGCCGCCGCGTTGCCGTTGCCGGTTTCTGCTGCCGCCAAAGATAAACCTGCCAAAGCCAAGGCACCCAAAGCGCGCACCAAGCTGGCGTTGGCCACTTATTCTTATTGGCATTTTACGGCTAAGAAATATCCCATCGAAAAGGTCATCGATCACGCCGCTGATTTAGGCGTGGAGGGCGTGGACGTTTTGCATATGCAAATGGCCGAGGAAAAACCGGCGTACTTGCGCAAGCTCAAGCGGCACGCATTTCTGAATGGCGTGGGCTTGGTGGGCTTGTCCATTCACCAAGGCTTTGTGAAACCCAAGGCGGCGGATCGCAAGAAAAATATCGAGCACACCATCCATTGCATGCAACTGGCGCACGAGCTGGGCATCCCGTGCATCCGGCTAAACACCGGACGCTGGCGCACGATTTCGTTTGATGAATTGATGGCCAATCGCGGCATCGAGCCGGTGCCGAAAGGGCACACGGAAGAAGAAGCTTTCAAGTGGTGCATCGATTCCATTCAGGAACTCATCCCCATCGCCGAGAAACTCGGCGTGCACATGGCGCTGGAAAATCACTGGGGCCTCGCGCGTACGCCCGAAGGGTTGCTGCGTATCGCCAAGGCGTTTGACAATTCGCCGTGGCTCGGCGTGCTGATGGACACCGGAAATTTTCTGGAAAATCCGTACAAGAAACTGGAGATGATCGCCAGCCGCACCACCTTCGTTCAGGCGAAAACCTATTACGGCGGCGGCGAGTGGTATTCATTGGATTTGGATTACCAACGCATCGCCAAAATTTTGGCCAAAGAAAACTATCGCGGCTACGTGTCCATCGAATTCGAGGGCAAAGAAAACCCGCAAACCGCCGTGCCCAAAAGCGTGGCGATGATGCGCAAAGCATTCGGGGCCTAACGATGCGCGCGTTCGCTGGCATTGCCGCCCTGCTGCTGGGCGCGGGTTGCGGACGGGATGCGCCGCCACCCGCCAGGCCCGGCACCCCTGACGACGGCGGCACCGTGCCCGCGACACAAGTGCAAAAACAGGCCGACGGTTTATTTTATCGCACTGACGAACTGCATCCCTTCACCGGTCGCACGGAGGCCGTGCATACCAATGGCACCCGGCGCGGGGCATTTGCATTTCGCGACGGTCGGCCCGATGGCCGTTGGCAGGAATGGCATTCCAATGGCAAACCGCGCCGTATTCTGAATTATACCGCAGGTAAACTGAACGGTGAGTTTGTGGAATGGCACGCTAACGGGCGGGTGAAACACCGTGCCTTTTTCGAGAGCGATCAACCCCACGGCAAGTGGGACGAATGGGACGCCACCGGGTTACATGCCGTGCAGCGGGTTTACCAAAACGGGCTGTTAGTGAGCGAGCAAATGCCGGTGAAGTTAATGCAGCGCGTGAATTTGATTACCCAACTGCGCACACGGTTCGATCGGACCATGTGGTCGCGCGAAATGGATGCCCAACGATTCCACGAAACCCTCGTTACCGCATGGGACGTCCTGCGCGCGGCCAAGGATAAATTTGCGGTGTTGGCAGAATTTCAATTCGGTTCGCTTGAGATCGGGCCGAACCAAAAAATGAATCCCACCGAATGGAAAGCATGGCTCAAAGCGCGCAGCGCGGAAGGATGGGAACTTCGTGGCACTCAATGGCGGCATGAACATTATGCCTTTAACAATAAAACAGCCGAATCAAAATACGCATTCACCGTGCGCGCGCGCAATGGGCAGTCGCGGGTGGTGCTGCGCGGGTTGCTGACGATTCAATGGACTGAAACACAAAACGCGCAGGAACAATTTTTACCCGGAACCATAACGGTGAGCGAACTGCAGCGTGACGAACACACAGGCGCGCGCGGGTTTGCAGAACAATCCGCACCGCAAGGCAGCGGACCGGTGTTAGTGCAGGATTTGAATCACGACGGATTGCCTGAAATAATTTTTCCCGCCAATAACTCCGTGCAATGGAATCGCGGCAGTTGGAAATTTAAAGCAGCCAAATTATGCGCGGTTTTTCCCGAGCCCTTGACGGCGGCAGTGTTGGCCGATTTCACCGGAGACGGCGTGGTGGATTTGCTGGGCGTGCCCGCACGCGATGGGCCGTGGCTTTGGGCCGGCACGGCGGAAACTGAATTTGAGCAGTTCGAAAAACCCACGCGAGCATTCATCGGCGAAGCCCAGTGGCACGGTGCCAGCGCGATTGCTGCGGGCGATGTGGATGGCGATGGCGATCTTGATCTTTGGATCACCACTTACAAGCCGCCCTTTGTCGACGGCCAGTTTCCGCTTCCCTATTTCGATGCCAACGACGGACACCCATCGCGCTTGCTGCTAAACAATGGTGCAGGGAAATTCACCGAAACCGCCGCGCCAAACCTGCGCAAACACCGCCGCACCCGCAGCGCCTCGTGGGTGGATCTCGATGGCGACGGCGATTTGGATTTGCTGAACGTGGCGGATTTCGGCGGGCTTGATCATTACGCCAATGACAGGCAGGGGGAATTCACGGACCTCAACGGCACGCTCGGTAAGGCCCGATACGCGTTTGGTCAGAGCCACGCGGTGGGCGATTTTAACGGCGATGGACGGCCCGATGTATTTATGGCCGGCGTGGATTCCGCAGCCGCGCGGCGTTTGTCTGGATTGCAGCTCGGCCATCAATCGTTGCCAGAATTTTTGGCCCGTCGGGTGGCAATGGGAAGTGGAAATCGTTTGTTTCTTGGCGGGGCGAAGGGGTTGGTTTTTAACGAAACGAAATCAAAAATACTCCAACGCACCGGTTGGGCGCACGGCGTGAGTGGTGCGGATTTTGATCTCGATGGGGATCGAGACCTGTTTGTGGCCACGGGTTTTTCCAGCCGTCGTACGGTGGAGGATTACGATAGCATTTTTTGGCGTCATGATATTTATACTCAAAACAATCAACCCGATGTTGCGTTGGCTGCGCATTTCAAAGGGGTGATGGGGCCGGTGCGCGCGAATCTTTCGTGGCACGGATTTCAGCCCAACGCGTTGTTGCTCAATGACGGCCAAGGCGGCTGGCGCGAGGCGGGTTTTTTGCTGGGCGCGGGAAGCCAGCGCGATGGCCGCAGCGTAGTGGCGGCGGATTTCGATGCGGATGGGCGGCCGGATTTATTAGTGACCGAACGCCATTGGGATTTCAAAACCGGATTGAATTTGCCCCACGTTCGGTTGTTGGCCAATCGTTTGAAACCCGAGGGCGGCTGGATTGGCGCGCATTTGCGGGGCGCACCGGGTCGGTCGCCGGTGGGCGCGGTGGTAACCGCGCGCGCGGGCAAAAAAATATGGCGGCACTGGGTGGTGACAGGCGATTCGTGGCGGGTGCAGCATCCGTTCACCGCCCATTTCGGGTTGGGCGATTTGACGGCGGTGGATTCGCTGGAGGTGCGTTGGCCGGACGGGCGGGTGACGCGTTTGACTAATCCGGCAGCGGGAAAATATCATCTATTGCCAGCCTCGAAGGCGGGGCTTGATAAACCCGGCAATGGACGGTAGACACGCCGGATGAAATCAACCTTTTCGATGTGTTCGATTTGTTTCCTGTTTGCACAGGCCGTCGCACTGCTTGCTGCCGACTCCACCAATACCCCGCCCAAGGGCGTACACACCGTCAAAGCCGGTGTGTTTGAGGTGGAGGTGAAACTGTCCGGAGCATTTGGCCCGGCGAAATCTTCAGCCATCAAGTTGCGACCCAAGGTGTGGGCGGATCTTACGGTGAAACGCGTGGTCGCTCACGGCGCGGAAGTGGGCGAGGGCGCGGCCTTGATTGAGTTTGAAACAGAAAAAATTGATCGTCGGATTACCGACAGCAAGCGAGCGCTGGAAACCGCGCGGGTGGATCTTGCATTGTCGCAAGCGGAACATCAGTTTGCCAGCAAGAGTGCCGACTTGGATCGAGTTTCCGCGCAGCTGGCCTTCAAGCGATTGGGAGAGGACTTAAAACATTTCCAAGAGTACATTAAAGAGTTTAACGTGAAATCGACGCACCAGAGTTACTCCACTTACTCAAACTCGCTCGCTTATGCGCAAGAGGAACTCAAGCAGCTCAAAAAAATGTACGAAGCGGATGACCTTACCGAGGAAACGGAGGAGATCATCATCACCCGCGCGCTTAACACTGTGAACCGCGCGCGCTTTTCGTTGGAACGCGCGGAGCTGACGCGCCTCGCCGCGCTTAAGTTTGGGTTGCCGCGTGAAATCGAAGATCGCGCCACCGCCCAAGTACGCGCTCAACTTGCGCAGGAACGTCTCAAGGAAACGTTCGAATCCTCCACCCAGCGCCGCCAGCTCTCCATCGAGCAAAAGCAGGTGGACTTCAACAAAGTTGTGGAATCTCACGCCAAACTTGAAGCCGACCGCCAATTGCTTGACGTGAAAGCCTCCGCCAATGGCGTGGTTTATTACGGCGAATTTGTGAACGGCTTGTGGACCGGCCGCAAACATCTCACCGCCAAACTGCGCGCCGGCGGCAATGTAATGCCCAACGAGATTTTTATGACCGTGGTGACCCCGCGCCCGCTCATCATCAGCGGTAGCGTGGCCGAAAAAGATTTGCGCCAGATTAATCTCGGCACCCGGGGCTGGGCCACGCCAACCGCCGCGCCCGAGCAGCGCATCCCCGTCACTGTCACCGCCATCAGCCGCGTGCCCACCGCGCCCGGCAAATTCGCGGTCACCCTTGCCGCCACCCTTGGTGCGAACCACGGCTACCTCGCTCCCGGCATGGGCTGCGCGGTGAATCTGGGCACCTATTCCAAGGCCGACGCCCTCACCGTGCCTTCCACCGCACTGCATTATGACGCGGATCAAAAGCCTTACGTGATCGGGGTGGACGGCGATTCCACAAAAAATATAACGGTGCAAATCGGTCGCACCAGCAATGGTCAAACCGAAATCACCAGCGGCCTCAAAGCCGGCGATCTAGTGAAGATCAATTAATTCCAACCGGAATCATTCGGAAAGGAATCTATGAACCGTTTGTCCAAGATCACCCTTGCCAGCCTCGTGGCTGCGATGGGTTTACCGGCGGCTAATCCCGTGCCCATACCGAAACTGCCCGACGCACAGCCCGTGCCGCGAGTGGATCTGGAAAAATCAATTGAGCGCGGCATTTATTTCCTGCTGGACCGGCAGAACAAAGACGGCTCGTGGGGTAGCCCGCGTAATACCAAGGGGCTCAATATTTATGCGCCCGGGTTTCAGAGCCATTATGCTTTTCGATTGGCGGTTACGTCACTTTGCATTTCCGCCATCATCGAAGCGGGCGGCGATACCCCGCAAGCCCGCGCGGCGTTGAAGGATTCGGAGGCTTATTTGCTGGAGCATCTGCCCAAGCTGCGCCGCGCCACGGCGGATGCGATGTACAACGTGTGGGCGCACGGCTACGGCCTGCAGGCATTGGTGCGTCTGCGCGCGCGGGCGGAGATTGAACCGGCGAAGATTAAAAAAATCGACGCACTCATCGCGCAACAGTTTGACCGGCTCGATGCCTACGAATCTGTTGATGGCGGCTGGGGCTATTACGATATGCGTCTGGGCACCAAGAAGCCCGCGAGCAGTTCCATTTCGTTCGTCAACGCCACGGTGCTCGTTGCGTTCCACGAGGCCAAAATGGCCGGTATTGAGCCGCCCAAAAAATTGGTGACCCGCGCACTGGCCGCACTCAAGCGGCAGCACTTGCCCGACGGCAGTTTTCTTTATGGCGAGTATTTAAAAAACTCACCGCGCCGCGGAATCAACCGCCCGGGCGGCAGCCTCGGCCGGTCGCAAGCGGGCAACATCGCGCTGCGTGTGTGGGGCGATCAACGCATCACCGACAAGGTGCTCGTTGATTGGCTCGACCGCCTTTACGCCCGCAATGAATGGCTCGGCATCGGCCGCAAACGCCCGCGCCCGCACGAGGCTTGGTTTCAGGTGGCCGGTTATTTTTATTATTACGGCCACTACTACGGCGCGCTGTGCCTCGATCACGTGCCCGCCGCCGAGCGCCCCCGGCTGCAAGATCATATGGCCACCATTATCATGAAACTGCAGGAAAAAGACGGCAGTTGGTGGGATTTTCCGTTTTACGATTACCACCAGCAATATGGCACGGCGATGGCGTTGATGACGTTGCAGCGATGCCTGAAAGCCCAGTCAGGCAAGCCAGCTAAGGCGCCGCCGGCCCCTAAAAAGTGAGCACGTAGGGTCGGGCTGTTAAGGGCGCAAATTGGATGTATCCAACTCAGGCGGAGCGACGTCCAATGGGGTGATGCGTGCAATTGGAGTTCTACTGATATTGAGCGCGGGCTTGTTGCCGGCACAAACGCGGCAAAATGGTGCGGGCGGGTTTCGTCAGCGGATGGATGCCAATGGCGACGGCAAATTTTCGCGCGCGGAATTTCCCGGGCCAAAAAATTTCTTCGACCAATTCGACAAAGACAAAAACGGATTCCTCACCCAACCCGAAATGGAAGCCATGCGCCGCGCACGAATGCAACAGGGCGGTCGACGTCCGGGGCAGGGCGGTGGTGGAGATGCGGCGCAGGAATTATTTCGCGGGCTCGATTCAAATGCGGATCAAAAAATTTCCGCCAAGGAATGGACGACCTTGCTGCAGGCGGCGGATTTCAACAAAGCCGACACCCAAGCCGACGGTCACGTGACGCTGGAAGAATGGGCACGGTTTTTCGGCCAAGGTCAACGGCCAATTGGTGGTGGCGGTGTCGGAGTGCAAGTGGGGTCGCTTGCTCCCAAGGTTTCCGCACAATTTATGGCGGGTGATCGCGTGCTGGATTTTTCAAAAATCAAGCGCCACACCGTCGTGGTGTTTGGATCTTACACGTGAGGCCCCTTTTCGCGTGAGGCCGGGCGCCTCCAAAAAGTTTACGAAACTTTTGGTAAACAAGCCGACTTCGTTTGGGTGTACATCCGCGAGGCTCATCCCACCGATTCCAGTCGCCCCGCGCGCCACGTGCAGATTGAGCAGCCCAAGACTTTTTTGGCCCGCAAGGAAGTGGCCACCGCCTGCTCAGCCGGTTTGAATCTTACCATTCCGCTGCTCGTGGATGACATCGACAATTCCGTGATGCGCGCTTTCGATGGGTTTCCGGATCGCTTGTACATCATCGGCCCCGATGCCCGCATTGCTTACCAAGGCGGGCGCGGCCCGCGCGGTTTCAGTGTCCCCGAAATGGAAGCGGCTTTGAAAAAACTCCTCGCTGCAAAGAATTAAGGGGTTCATCGCAGTCGCGGTGAACAAAAAAATGGTACGCGAGAGAGGACTCGAACCTCCACCCCTTGCGAGACCGGAACCTAAATCCGGCGCGTCTACCAATTCCGCCACTCGCGCGCGGGCTCATCTTTCGGTAAATGGACGCGCGGGTCAAAGGGCTTTTTCATTGCCGCGCCCGCCCGCCACGGTGAAGACTGCGCCGCGTGCGATTTTTAATGCTCAACTGGCGCGACCCGCGCAACCCACTCGCCGGCGGCGCCGAGCGCGTGACCCACGCTTATCTGCGCGGCTTGGTGCAGCGCGGCCACGAGGTCACGTGGTTTGCCAATGAATTTGACGGAGGCGATCCGGCGGAGGTCATTGACGGGATTGACGTCATTCGCGGTGGCGGCAAATTCACCGCGTGGATGGCCGCGCGCAAATGGCACGCCACGCAAAAGCCCTTCGATCTCGTCATCGATCAGCACCACGGCATCCCGTGGTACGCGCCCATTTGGTGCACCGACAAATGCGTCGCCTACATTCACGAAGTGCTCGGCCCGATTTGGAAAGCGTTTTATCCGTGGCCACTCAGCCGCATCGGGAGTTGGCAGGAAGGCCTCACGCTGCGCCAATATCGCGACGTGCCGTTTTGGACTGCGAGCACTTACACGCGCGATCTGTTGCACGAACAAGGCATTGATTCCGTGACGCAAATTCCTTACGGCGTGGACACCCGCGCGCTGGAGACGTTGCCGGAAAAGGAACTCGATGAACCGCTGCAGCTCATCACCGTCTCCCGCCTCGCGCCCAACAAACAAGTGGATCACGCCATCGCCGCGTTGTGGAGTTTGCTTGGCGAACACGAAGTGGAAGCGAAATTAAAAATCGTCGGTCAAGGTCAGGAAGAACCCGCGCTGCGCCGGTTGGCCGCTGAGTTAAAAGTCGAAGACCACGTTGAATTTTGCGGCCCACTGCCCGAGGCCGAAAAAGATGCCGCCCTGCGCGACGCCCATTTTTTGCTGCACACTTCTCTGCGCGAAGGTTGGGGGCTCAACGTCATCGAGGCCAACGCTCTCGGCACGCCGGCCATTGTGTATCCCACGCCCGGTTTGGTGGAATCCACCTTGCACCGCCAAACCGGCCTCGTGACCGACGAAGAATCCCCCACCGCACTCGCCGCGATGATCGCCGACGTGCAATGCCACGACGGCGCGTATCAGGATTGGCGCATCGCCGCCCGCGACCGCGCCAAGGAATTTCATTGGGATCAAGTGCTCCCCGCCGCCTGCGACCAACTCGAAGCCTGGGCAAACGGCGGTGAAATGGATTGGGGCGATGACGACGACGAATCCGATATTGATGACGACGACGAATGAGCGCTCATCTTTACAGCGGCCTCACCGGCAAAGTGCGATGGTTCGCCAAGCGCTTTGGCTGGCGTGAAATTTTTCTGCTCCCCCTGCGCAAACTCGCCTCGCCGATCGTGCGGCCCTTCCTCCGCCCGCGGGAATTTGATTATCGCGACGAACGCCTCCTATGCGTTTACGAAAACTACAACGTCACGTGGAGCAACGAACGCTGCGCCGAAATCCCAATCGCCCGTTGGCACCTCGCCCAAACCGACGGCCCGATTTTGGAAATCGGAAACGTTCTCGGCCATTACGGCCCGCATACTCACACTGTCATCGACAAATACGAAACCGCTCCAAATGTCATTAACGAAGACATCACCGAATGGGAAACTGACGAGCGATTCGCGGTCATCCTTTCCATTTCCACCTTTGAACACATCGGCTTCGATGATGATGGCGGCGATTCCCAGGAAAAAATCCAAGCCGCCATCGCCGCCTGCCGCGCGTTGCTCGCGCCCGATGGACGCCTCGTCATCACCGTGCCGCTCGGGTACAATCCCGCCTTGGACGAACTCATCGCCAACAACAAACTCGCCGCCAACCAAGCGCATTTCCTCCTGCGCCATCGCCGCCGCGAATGGCGCGAAGCCTCACAAACCGAAGCCGTCGGCACAAAATATGGCCACCCGTTCCCCTACGCCAACGGCCTGTGGGTGGCGGAATTTTCACCAACAACCTAATGCGCCTCCTGCTGGTTTCATTTTTTTATGAGCACGACCACGGCGGGGCCGAGATGGTCGCGCGTGAGGCGGCGGCGTTGTTGCGGCGGTGCGCGGGGTGGGAGGTGGAGGTGCTGTGCCTCGCCGGCGGGCCGGATCGGGGTGAGCCGGGAATGCACCGCATCACCCTGCCGCGCTGGTGTTCGCAAAACGCGCAGGCGTTTAAGCGTACCATTTTATTTCTACCAAACCGGATGCTCGACCGATCACTCTTCCGCGCCGCTCAAAACGCCGGGGTGCGCCCGGAAAATTACGATGCGATTTTCTGCCCGGATATGAACGCGATCGTCCTCGCGCATGCCCTCGCCGATGCTGCCGACAAACCGCTCTTCACGTGGTGCCAGGAAGTCGTCCCCAAACGAATGGACGCCACCGCCACCCGCGCCAAGCTTGCACCTTTGATCAACGTGTGGCTGCGCGGCCGCGATGCTCCGTGGAAAAAAGCCCTCGCCGCCAGCACGCGCGTGGCCGGTGTTTCCGATTTCATCACCGATCGCTGCCGCGCCTTCGCGGGCGATGGGAATGATGATGACAAATTCACCACGCTGTATCAGCCCGTGGAAGATTATTTTTTACGACCCCCATCACGGGCAGTCGCGACCGATGGCCCCGCGAAGGTTTTATTTTACGGTCGCTTGTCTGCCGAGAAAGGCATCGACCTCCTCCTTGCCGCGTGGCGCAAACTCCAACCCCACGCCACTCTTTCCATCCTCGGAATGGACGGCCCGCTGCGCCCCGAAGTGGAACGCGCCACGGGCGACAACATTCATCTGCTTCAACACGTCGCCCACGTCGATGTACCAAAATTAATTTCCCAACACGACCTCGTCGTCTGTCCCTCCCGCGTGGAAGAAAGTCTCTGTCGCACCGCTCTCGAAGCCCGCCTCTTGGAACGCGCCATCGTCGCCAGCCAATCCGGTGCCATCCCCGAAGTGGTTAACGGTTATCCGCTGGCCCACTCCACCAAAATCCGCACGGACGATGCAACCGCCATCGAAAATCTTATCAATACCCTGCGGGCCGCGATGGAGGGACGCCATTTGTTGACCGATGAAGAACGTGAAACCGAGAAAAGTTTCCGCGAAAAATTCTTGCCCGAAACATTCGTGCACCAATTCCGCCGATTGACGGAAATCTAATCCACCTTCTCCATCCAAAAACACGCGCCACGTGGGCCTTCGCCCTTTGTCATCGCCTCGGCGGTGATGGGGCATTTTTGATGAACCGCCTCGGGGTGGGTGTGCAAAAGGTGATTCATCATCCAACGGATTTTCCAATCGCGGTTGTGTGTTAAAAAGGCTTCGAGGAGGTATTGTTCGTTCCAGAGTTTGATTTGGTCGACGATGAGCGGGGTGGGGTAATCCATCGGGGTGGCGATGTCGTGCACGTGCACCCACACGCCTTTGGGGAGGCGCGGGAGGATTTGCAGGTATTCGGTGAGCACATCGCCTTGCGGGCGGATGATGTGCGAGGAATCGATGAACACAATGTCGCGCGGCGCGAGGCCGGCGAAGACGTCGGGGCTCACTTCCTCCACGCGTTGGCGCAGGACGGTGACGTCGAGTTGCTCGAGCCACGGATTTTCGTAGGGCTCGATGCAGGTGTGTTCGCAGGGGGGCGCGCCGTCTTTTTCGTTTTGGGCAAAGGCGAGTTGGGCGAGATGCGTGCTCATGCCGCAGCCGATTTCGATGAACCGTCGCGGCTTGAGGTGGCGCAGAAAATTATAAAGCATCTCCGCATCGCCGCGTCCGTAGCCGGGGTTGTTGTAAAAAAAGCCGTCGGTGCCCTCCATCGGAATGGCGAGCAGTTCGTCGTTGAAGTCAAAGGTATCGAGTTGGGCGAGCATTTCAGCGTCGTCCCACTTAATGCCCGGCAGCGCGCGCGGTTCTTCCAGCGAACGCGTGAGGTGCGCGGGATTGACAAGCGGCTCGTAATAATGATCGCGCACGGGGAACACCCGCGTTTTGCGAAACACCCACCGCGCCACGCGAAACCGCTCCACGCCAGCCATCCGGATGGCCCCAAGCAACAGTGCCCCCGCTAGCGTGAACGGCAGCAGCAACACATCCGCCACCGGCAACAACGCCTCCACCCCGCGCCGCAGCCGCCCGCCCGGCGGAAACAAGTTGAACAAAAAATCACGCACGTCCGTGGCAGCGTAGCAATCGCAGCCGCCCGCGCAAAGCGAAGGTTGTTGGCAGCGGGGCCAATCCCGTTTAACCTCCCGCGATGCAGGTGGTTATCCTATGCGGCGGCCAGGGCACGCGATTGCGCGAGGAGACGGAGTATCGTCCCAAGCCGATGGTGCCCGTCGGCGGTCGGCCGATTCTCTGGCACATAATGAAAACCTACGCCCACCACGGGCATCGCGATTTCATTCTGTGCCTCGGCTATAAAGGCGAGGTCATCAAAGATTATTTCCGCAACTACCTTTGGCACACCAGCGACGTGACGCTCAAGCTCGGCCGCGAGCCGGAAGTGCAATACCACACCCATCACGACGAGGAAGACTGGACCGTGACCCTCCTCGACACCGGCCCCGCCACCGAAACCGGCGGTCGCCTCGCCCGCGCCTTGCCCCACGTGCGCGATGAAGATTTCCTGTTCACCTACGGCGACGGCTTGACCGATAGCGATCTCAACGCCTCCATTGAGTTTCACAAAAACCACGGCGCGATCGCCACCGCCACCGCCGTGCAACCGGCCGGCCGTTTTGGCGAGCTGTCCATCAACGAAGGCACCATCACCACCTTCAGCGAAAAACCCGACCGCGAGCCGCGCTTTGTCAACGGCGGCTATTGCGTGATCAACAAACGCATCGGAGATTATTTGACCGGCGACGACTGCATCCTCGAGCGCGAGCCATTGGAGCGCCTCGCCAGTGAAGGCCAGCTCAAGGCCCATTGTCACACCGGCTTTTGGCAGTGTATGGATACCCATCGCGAGCAGCAACAACTCGAGGCACTGTGGGCCGACGGCGCTGCACCGTGGAAAATCTGGTAGGAATGTTCGGCAAATTTTACAGCGGCAAAACCGCGTGGGTCACCGGCCACACCGGCTTCAAAGGCGCGTGGCTCAGCCTGTGGTTGCGCGACCTCGGCGCGAACGTCCACGGCTTTGCCCTCGCACCGCACGCCGCGTCCAATCTTCACGAAACCCTCGCGCCCAATACCTTCGCCAGCGAAACCATCGGCGACATCAGCGATTTCGATTTGGTCAAACAAGCCGCCGCCAACGCGCAGCCCGACATCGTTTTCCATCTCGCCGCCCAACCGCTCGTGCGCCGTTCGTACGCCGCCCCGCTGGAAACCGCCACCACCAATATCCTCGGCACCGCCCACGTCCTCGAAGCATTGCGGCAAAACAAAAACGATTGCCCCATCGTTGTCGTCACCAGCGACAAGTGTTATGAAAATGACGGCTCATCCCGCGCCTTTACCGAGGCCGATCCACTCGGCGGGCACGACATTTATTCCGCCAGCAAGGCCGCCACCGAAATCATGACCCGCAGTTGGCAACGCGCATTTAACGGCCGCATCGCCACCGCCCGCGCCGGCAATGTCATTGGCGGCGGCGATTACGGTGTCGACCGCATCGTGCCCGATTGCGTTCGCTCGCTTGCAGCCGGTGAACCCATCGCCGTGCGCAGTCCCGCCGCCACGCGTCCGTGGCAGCACGTGCTCGATTGTTTGTCCGGCTACCTTTGGCTCGGCGCGCGCTTGGCCGAGGATGATGCTTTCACCGACGCCTTCAACTTCGGCCCCACGCCCGAAGCCCAACGCCCCGTGCGCGAACTCGTGGAAAATTTCCTCCAACATTGGCCCGGCGAATGGACCGATGCCTCCGATCCAACCGCCCCGCACGAAGCCGCCACGCTTTCGCTCGCCATCGATAAAGCCCGCGAGCAACTCGGCTGGCAACCCGTTTGGGATTTCGCCACCGCCGTTCAACGTACCGCGCGTTGGTATCACCAACGGCACATCGTAAACGCCGAAGATCTTCACGGCCTCAGCCTTGCTCAGCTCGAAGCGTTCACCGCCGATGCCACGGCTGCATCCGCCGCGTGGGCCCAATAAAAATGCTGGAGGACTTCCAATGCCGCTCGTGCGCCGCGCGCTCCGGCAAATTGATTCTCGATCTCGGCGAACAACCGCTCGCCAATAATCTCCTCGCCCCCGAAAACCTCGCCCAACCCGAACCGTGCTTCCCCCTGCGCCTCGCCGTGTGCACCGAATGTTGGTTGCTGCAAATCACCAATCTTGTGCCGCCGGTCGAGTTGTTCAGCGATTACATTTATTTTTCGTCCTACTCAGATGCGTGGGTCAAACACGCCGCCGAATGCGCCACGCGCTATCGTAAAGAGTTTGCGCCAAGCTATGTCGTCGAAATCGCCAGCAACGATGGCTATCTCCTGCGCCAGTTCGCTGAGGCGGGCACACCGCACCTCGGCATCGAGCCCGCCGAAAACATCGCCACCGTCGCGCGCGAAAACGGAGTGGAAACGCGCACGGATTTTTTCACCAAAAAACTCGCGCAAGCATTGGCAACGGAAAAACAACCCGACCTCATCCTCGCCAACAACGTCTTCGCCCACGCTCCCGACCCCAACGATTTCGTCGCCGGCCTTGCGGCGTTGCTCGCCCCCGAAGGCCATGCCATCCTCGAATTTCCGCACGCCGCCGAGATGATTGCCCAAACTGAATTTGACACCATTTATCACGAGCACGTTTTCTATTTCACCCTAACCGCCATTGAACCTATCTTCGCCCGCCACAAACTCCGCATCATCCGCGTCGAGCGCACGCCGATGCACGGCGGTTCGCTGCGTATTTTTGTGCGACACAATGTCCACGCTGCCGATGAAACCGTCACGGCATTACGCGCAGAGGAAAACAAATTGGGCGTGGGCAATCTCGGTTATTATCAAAATTTCGCCGCCAACGCCTCAGCCATCCGCGACCAGTTGCGCGAGCGAATCTCCACCCTCAAAGCCGAAGGCAAAACCCTCGCCGCCTACGGCGCAGCGGCCAAAGGCAGCACGTTATTAAATTTTTGTGGCATTATGGCCAATGACCTCGCCTTCGTGGCCGATCGCAGCCCGCACAAGCACGGTAAGCTGATGCCCGGTGCGCACGTGCCAATCGTCCCCGCCGAGGAACTGTCCCAACGCGCACCGGACGTCACTTTATTGTTGGCGTGGAATTTCGCGAATGAAATCCTCGCGCAGCAGCAAGCGTACCGCGACTCGGGCGGGAAATTTTTAATCCCCATTCCGGAAGCGCGGTTGGTTTGAACGAATGAAATTTACTGAAACAAAAATCAACGGCGTGTTCGTCATCGAGCTGGATAAGCACGCGGATGATCGCGGATGGTTCGCCCGTGCGTGGTGCCGCGAGGAATTCGCCGCGCACGGCTTGCCGACTGACCTCGTCCAAACCAATCTTTCGCACAACACCCAACGCGGCACCGTGCGCGGGATGCATTTCCAAACCACCCCGTATGCGGAAGCCAAGCTCGTGCGATGCGTCTCCGGCGCGGTGCACGACATCGCGCTGGATCTCAGGCCGGAGTCGCCGACGTTTAAGCAATCCATCGCCAACGAACTCAGCGCCGCGAACGGCCGCGCCGTATTTTTACCCGAAGGCATCGCGCACGGTTTCCAAACGCTCACCGACGATGCCACATTATTTTATCAGATGAGCGCGCCCTACGCGCCGGAATCCGCAAGCGGTGTGCGCTGGGATGACGCCGCGTTCCAAATCCAATGGCCCATCGCCGGTGCCATTGTGTGCGAGCGCGATTTGTCTTTTCCGGATTTCACCGAATGAGCGCGCCACTGACAGATGAACAGCTCGCCGCCTTTGTCCGCGATGGCTTTTTGGTGTTGCCGAATTTTTATGAACGCGGCGAAGTGGAAGCTGTGCAGCGCGGTGTCCATTCGATCATCGGTTTACTCATCGAACAACACCAACTCGCCATCGAGCAAACCGACTTTGCGTCGGAGACATTTGACGCGGGCTATCAATCCCTCATCGCGCACGATCGCGCCCTCGGTGGCGTGGTGTATGATGCAGTGAAACAAATCCCCGCGTTCATCCGTCTCGTGGCCAGCGCGAAGCACGAGGCGGTGGTGCGGCAAGTGCGCGGCACGGACGCGCCGGGCATTGCGGCGGGCGGTTACGGCATTCGGATTGATAATCCCGCCGAGGAAAAATTTCGCGCCGGGTGGCATCAGGATTATCCGGCGCAGTTGCGTAGTTTGGATGGGTTGGTTTTTTGGAGTCCGTTGCTGGCGATGACCGATGAGCTCGGCCCCGTGGAGTTTTGCATTGGTTCGCACAAAGACGATTTCGCTCCGGTATGCGAACACGATTCGGCTAACCCTGACAAAACCGGTGCGTACGGATTGACCTTGGCCGACGAAGCGGAGCGCGTTGCAAAGTACGAGAAATCTGCGCCGCTCACGGAGCCGTGCGATTTGGTGTTGGTCGATTTCCTCACGTTGCATCGCTCCGGCGAAAACCGTGCCGCCCGATCGCGGTGGTCGATGCAAATGCGGTGGTTCAACTTTGCGGAGCCGACCGGGAAAAAACTCGGTTGGCCCGGCGCGTACGCTGCTGGCAATGACCTCCGTGCGGTGCATCCGGAATGGGTGGTGGAATGACGGACGCCTGCAACATTTGCGAGGGGCCGCTGGGCGCGCCGGTTTATGAATCCGCGCGGCCCGTTTCCATCACCTCGCTGTGCCAAGTGCTCGAGGGTGCCACCCGTGTTTGGCATTGCGCAAGTTGTAGCCACACCCAAACCGCACCGCTGCCCGCGCTGGAAAAATTTTACGCCGAAGATTATCACATCCTCACCGCCAGCGAGGAGGAGGATCAACTCTACGCCGTGCGCGAGGGCCGGAAAATTTTCCGCACCGAACATCAAGTCACCACATTGCTGGAAAAACTCGACCTCCCGCCCAACGCGCAAGTGCTCGACTACGGCTGCGGCAAGGCCGCCACGCTCAAAGCCCTGCACGGCCACCGTGATGATATTGCCCCGCACGTTTTCGATGTGGGAGAACAGTACCGCGATTTTTGGAACGCCTTCGTGCCCGCTGAAAACCAAGCGGTGTACGAACTGCCCGCCGAATGGGCGGGGAGCTTCGACGCGGTGATTTCATTTTTCGCGCTGGAACACGTGGACACCCCACGCGAGTTTGTGGCGCAGGCGCATCGTTTATTGCGTGACGGCGGCACATTCTATTTTCTCGTGCCCAATGTGTTTGCAAACACCGCCGATCTCGTGGTGGCCGACCACGTGAATCATTTTTCCGAACACTCGCTGCATCGCTTGTTGGCTGATGCCGGATTTGCCGTGCGCGAAATTGACAGCACTGCACACAACAGCGCGTGGGTGGTGGTCGCGGAAAAAAATGATGCAGATGGAATTGCCCCAATCACAAATTCAGTCGCCGATGTCATCAACGAGATGGCCGAATACTGGCAGGAATTTGGCAACCGGGTTCGGGCGTTTGAAAATGCGGGCAACGGCGAAACCGCCATTTATGGCTCCGGGTTTTATGGCACATTCATTCACGCCTGCCTCGAACGACCCGAAGCGGTGAAATGTTTTCTCGACCAAAACCCGCATCGGCAAAAGCAGATTTTGTTAAAGAAACCCATCCTTGCGCCCAAGGCATTACCGGAAACTGTGCGGCGACTTTATGTTGGGCTCAACCCGCGCGTGGCCCGCGAGGAGATGGCAATGTTGAATTGGTCGCAGGAATTGGAGGTATTTTTCCCGTGAAAGTCAATTTGCTTGCTCCAGTGACGGGGGATTTTGCGGTGTTATCGGGTCTTCGAAATGACGCAGCAGTGCAACTTCAACTCATGATTGAGCCGAGGCAGTATTCGCCCGCGGAAGTGCGAGCGTGGATTCGGCGGCGTACGATGGATTCGAGCGGCGTTTTTTTTGTGATCGAAAACGGCGGCCCATGCGGGTTTGTGCAGTTGACGCAGGTTGACCGCGAGCGGGGCACGGCGGATTTGGGAATTTGTTTGGCTCGATCGGTGCGCGGCAAGGGCGTGGCGGCGAAGGCGATGGGGCTTTTGGAAATGCACGCGAAGAAAAAGCTGCGGTGTAAAAAACTGACGCTGCGCGTGTTGCGCGTGAATCATCGGGCGATTGCATTTTATTGGAAACTGAAATTCAAAACCGTGGAGACGAAACGTCGGCATTACTTTGACGGCAGTCATTGGCGGGACGTGGTTTTTATGGAGAAGACGCTGCGATGAAAACGGTTGTGATATCCCAGCCGATGTATTTCCCGTGGGTGGGGATGTTGGAGCAAATGCGGCTCGCCGATGTATTTGTGTATTTGGATGATGCGCAGTTTTCAAAGGGTGGATTTTTTAACCGCGTGCAAATAAAAACCGCCGAGGGCACGCCGTGGCTCACGGTGCCATTGGCGGAAACCAAACTTGGGCAGTCGCTCAATGAAACGCAAATGGCCAAACACGATTGGCGGCGCAAACAGCTTGCGACGCTGCGGCAAGCGTACGCCGCTGCGCCGCATACGGAGGAAATGTTGGGCTTGGTGAAATCGGTGTTTGAAAAAGAACACGAATCGCTGGCGGCGTTGAGTGCGGCGAGCGTGGAGGCGTTGGCGGGTTTTTTTGAAATCATCCCGAAGGTAATTCAGTGGTCATCAGCACTGGACATCGAAGGCACGGGTTCAGCGCGGGTGTTGGCGATTTGCCAGGCCTTGGGCGCGGAGCGTTATGTCACGGGGCACGGCGCGTGGGATTATTTGGACCACGAATCCTTCGAGGCAGCAGGCATTCGGGTGGAGTATTTGAATTATGAAAAACGCGCGTATCCGCAGTTGCACGGGGCGTTTACGCCCTTTGTCAGCGCGTTGGATTTGGCGGCTAATTGCGGGCACGCGGGGCGGGAAGTGATTGCCTCGGGGACGGTTTACTGGAAGGATTTCGCGCGATGAGCGAGGTAGCCAAGTTTTTTGCCGAGGTGCAGGACAACATTGACGGACTGCACGCGGATGCATCCGTGCGACAGGCGACGCGCGATTGGGTGGCTGCGATTGCGCCGCATCATTACACTTACAATTTTACGTGGCTTGGTCGGCCGGTCATTCAATTTCCGCAGGATCTTGCGGCGTTGCAGGAAATTATTTGGGAAACGAAACCGGATCTCATCATTGAAACGGGCATCGCTCACGGCGGATCGCTGATTTTTCACGCGTCGATGCTGCAACTGCTCGGCAATGATGGAAGCGTGCTCGGCGTGGATATCGACATCCGCGAACACAATCGCGTCGAGATCGAAGCGCACCCGATGTTTGAGCGCATCGAAATGATTCAAGGCTCGTCGATCGAGGACGCCATCGCCGCGCAAGTCGCCGCAGTTGCCTCCGGAGCTGAGCGGGTGATGGTTGTGCTTGATTCCAATCACACGCACGAGCACGTTTTGCGGGAATTGGAATTGTATGCGCCGCTGGTCACGAAGGGGTGCTATTTAGTCGTGTGCGACACGCTGATTGAGGATATGCCGGCGGGGTCGTTTCCCGATCGCCCGTGGGACAAAGGTGATAATCCCCGCACGGCGACGGATGCTTTTTTGAAAACGACTGAACGCTTTGAGGTCAATACCGCCATCGACGCCAAGCTGCAAATCAGCGTGGCTCCGGGCGGTTATTTGAAATGCGTGGCGGACTAATGAGCGATCGCATCCCCATCGCCGGCCCGGGCATCACTCAGCGGGAGATCGATTACGCCACCGACGCGGCAACGAATGGATGGTACGCGCGCGCCGGTGAATATCCGCATCGTTTTGAGGCCGCCTTTGCCAACTACATTGGCGTGAAGCACGCGGTGAGTTTGCCCTCGTGCACTTCGGGCCTGCATCTCGCGTTGGCGGCACTGGGCATTGGGCCGGGCGACGAGGTGATCGTGCCGGACCTCACCTGGATTGCCAGTGCCGCGCCGGTTTCATATGTCGGTGCCACGGTGGTATTCGCTGATGTGGATGAAAACACGTGGTGCCTCAGTGCCGAGAGTGTGCGCGCGTGCACCACCGAAAACACGAAGGCGATTTTGCCGGTAGATTTGTACGGCGGCGTTCCGGATTATGCCGCGCTGCGGGCCATCGCCGATGAGCATGGCTTGAAAATTATTGAAGATGCCGCCGAGGCCATCGGTAGCGAATTTGACGGACGCAAGGCGGGTGCGTTGGGCGATGTCGCGGCGTTTAGTTTTCACGGTTCCAAAACTTTCACCACCGGCGAAGGCGGAATGTTGGTGACTAATGACGACACATTACACGCGCGCGTGATGCAGTTGCGCGATCACGGCCGCGAGCCCGGTGATGTGCATTTCAAAAACACGGAAGTTGCTTTCAAGTACAAAATGCCGCCCGTGGCCGCGGCGATTGGCTTGGCACAGGTGGAGCGTGCGGAGGAATTGGTGGCCCGCAAGCGGGAGATGTTTGAATGGTATCGTGAGGCATTGGTGGGAGTGGAAGGCGTCACTTTGAATCACGAACCAGCCAACACGAAGAACACATTTTGGATGGTCACCGCCGTGCTCGATCCAATGCTGGAATGGCCGAAAGAAAAACTGATGGCCGCGCTCGACGCGGAAGGCATCGACAGTCGGCCGATGTTTCATCCGCTCAGCAGTTTGCCGGCGTATGAAGGACACGCGGAAGCGGCGGTGGCACGCAAGCGAAATGCAGTGAGCTATCGCCTCAGTCCGTTGGGCATTAACTTGCCGTCGGCGCTGAACCTCACGCGTGAACAAGTGCAGCGCGTGGCGGAAACCTTGAAGCGCACACTCGGCGTTTAATTATTGATGAGCAAGCTGGTTACAGTCATTCCCGTTTACAACGGCGGACGTTTTCTTGAAGCCACGCTGGAATCAGTGGCCAGCCAAACGCGCCGGCCCGATCGCGTGATCATTCAAGACAACTGTTCCACCGACGGCACGCATCGGATCGCCAAGGCATTTGAAAAAGAAGGCTTCGAGTGGCGGCTCACCGACGAGCACGTTGAGTCAACGGATAATTTTAACAACGCGCTGCGCTACGCAGAAGAGGCGGACGTGCTGCATTTGCTCACGGCGGATGACCTCATCAAGCCGGAGTTTTATGAGCGGATGCTTGAGCCGTTGGAAGCGGTCCAAGGGCGCGCGCTGGTTTATTCGGCGTACGAAGTGATCGGCGAAGAGGGCGTATTGGTGGAGGGTGGGGATTTAATGTGTCCATTCCCCATTGTGCCTGGCGGCGCGCCCATCACCATTCCGCAAAAGGAATTTATCGCCGCCCAAGCGGATTTGCGGACGATTTGTTTGCCGGCGGTTTTAATGAAAACGAACCGCCAATTGTTGCCGGTTGAATTTCTTACGCACTTCATTCAATGCGCCGATGCGGTTTTTTATGCGGAACTGGCGGCCACTTGCGAGATGGTGATCGAGGTGCCTTCGGCCCTTTGTGAATATCGGCGGCACGAGTATTCGACCACCTCCCGCAACCGCCGCGAGCCGGGCGCAGTGATTGCGGATGAATGGCAGGCGATGGTGGCCGCCTCGGCGTTGCTAGAAAAAACTGGCTTCGGTGCATGGCTGTGGAATTTTCGCCAGCGTTGTTTGCTTGCCGCGCGTAGTCGGGTGAAGCGCGCGCAATCGGCGGAGGAGACGCCGCATTATCGTCAGGAAATTGATCGCGCCACCCGCGCCATTACCGGCCCGTGGGCGGGGATGCTGGGCAACTTGGCCGTTGCCTTGCGGGGCGTTTCGGGGCAGGGTCGCCGCTGAGGTTTTGATGTCCGACTCTTCAAGTGAACCCCGTTCTCCCAAATGGCTCGACGCGCTGATTGTGCTCGCGTGTCTGGCGTTAGTGCTGGGCTTTCTCTTTCGCGGGAGCCTCGAGCGCGGGCAGGTCATTTTCGCCAATGATTCCCCGCTTGCGGGTATTCAGTCTCACGCCTTCGATGAACAATCCGGCTGGAGTTTTTGGCAGGATCAAAACTGGCTGGGCGGCGAGGTGCCTTCGGCGATGCCCAACTTTACCAAAGCCTATTTCGATGTGTGCCTCGCGCTGGGCGGTGACGGCGGCCCTGTGCTCTTTGCCAAAACTTACGCCCCGATGGCGTTGCTGCTGCTTGGGTTTAGTGGGTGGCTGCTTTTCCGCGCGCTGCGATTTTCGCAACCGGTGTGCGTGCTCGGCGCGTTGGCGTTGGCGCTCAATGGTGATTTGCTGACGCACGCCACTTGGGGTTTGCCCAGCGTGCCCCTCGGCGCGGCGGGCGCGTGTTTGTGTTTGGCAGCAGTCTTCCACGGCTTGCGCCAAACCGGCTGGCGAGTTTGGGTGTGGACGGCGCTGGGCGGGTTTGCGCTGGGGCAGGGCGTGATGGAAAGTTTTGATGTGGGCGGCATTTTCAGCCTGTGCGTGGCGGCGGTGGTGTTTGTGGCGGTGCTCAATCGCGATGGGCAAAGAACTTATAATCTCGCGCCAAACGCCCTGCGCGGGTTTGCTAAAGTAGGCGTTGTGGCTGTGGCGGCTGCGTTGATGGCGGGGCACACGCTGGTGAATCTTTTTCAGACTGCCGGTGGCACGGCTGCGGCGATGAAGGTTTCGCCGTTAAACCAATTGGAGAAAGCGGTGCAACGTGCCCGCGATCAGATCCAAGCTGCGCCTGAACTCGGGCCGTTACAGAAGCAACAATACTTGGCCGAAGTGGAATCTCAAAGGCTGGCTCAGTTGAAACTCATTGAGCAACAACAGTTTGATGCCGCCACGCAATGGAGCGTGCCGCCGGGCGAAACGTTGCGCATGGCCGTGCCCGGTTTGTTCGGGTATCGCGATAATCCACACGGCTGGCTCAACTTGCCGGTGTCTGATGCCCACCGTTACTGGGGCGCGGTGGGGCAGGAACCGGCGTACAGCCGCGCCTTGGCGGAAAATCCCCGCAGCCACATCAAGGCTATGGAATCGTATGCGAAAGTAGCCGGTCCACAGCGCGCTCCCTTCAAGCGGCACGCGTATCCGGGCCTTTACGCGGGATTGATTGTGCTGTTGGTCGCGGCGTGGGCTTTTCTACAAAGCCTTCGGGCGCAAGGCGTGTACGGTCCGGCTGAGCGGCGGTGGGTTTGGGTATGGACCGCCGGCGCCTTCGGATGTTTATTGTTGGCTTGGGGACATCACGCGCCGTTCTATCAGCTGATTTATAAACTGCCGTTTTTCGACACCATCCGCAACCCGATCAAATTCATGCATCCGATGAGCGTGGCGCTGGTCGTGTTATTTGCTTTCGGACTCGAAGGCATGGCGCGTGCGTACCATTCAAATACGGCGGCGCGGATCTCATTGAAAAAAAGACTCACCTCGCTGCAGGGGTGGAATCGTAATTGGGGTGTGGGACTGTTGGCGTTCGTGGGCGTCGCATTATTGGCGTGGGTGGTTTATTTTGTTTCCTTACCGGATATCCGGTTGAATCTCATCGATTCACTTGGGTTTGATAAAGAAACCGCCGAGGCTATGGCGAGCCACAGCATCACTGCGGCCAGCGTGGCGATGGGGATGTTGGTATTGGCGGTGGGCTGGATGGCACTGATGATGGCCGGTGCACGCTCGGCGGGGGGTTGGGTGGTGTGCGGCGTGCTGTTGTGCGCAGATCTCGGGCGGGGGAGTGCGCCGTTTGTCGTGCATTTTAATCACCTCACCCAGTACGCCTCCAACGACATCGTGCGCATCCTTACCCAGCGGCCTTACGAACAGCGCGTGCAATTTGCACAGGGTATGATGGTTTCTGAACTGCGCACGCTGGCGCAGCAACAACAGCGGCTGATCCTCGAGCATCAGGAGACGGTGGATCCCATCAAAAAGAATCAGCTCGAAATCGGTATCTCAGATTTGAGTGCGCAGTCGCAGTATTTGCAGTTGTTTTTTCAGGTGTACCAAACCGACTGGAAACAGGGCCTCTTTCCGTGGCATCGGGTGCACACGGTTGATCTCATCCAAGAACCGCGCGTGGCACCGGAGAATGCTGCGTACCGTGCGGCGGTGGGCGCAAATCCACGACGCTCAATGGAACTGACTAGCACACGCTGGCTGCTGGGCGGGCGGGTGAGCATCCTGCCGGAATTGCCCAAGATGTTCAAAACCCACACGAATGCATTCACGTTGCGGGAATCCTTCAACCTCATCCCGCGTCCGGGCTCCACCAATGGCGTCCCCAACTATACCGCCAAAGCCACGCCGAGAGGGCTGCTGGCATTGGTGGAGTTTGAGGATGCCTTGCCGCGGGCAGGGGTGTACTCGCATTGGCGGAGTGGGGTGGCGGATGAAACGGCGCTGGCGTTGTTGCCGGATCCGGATTGGGATCCGCATCGGGAGGTGCTGGTGGCGGAGGAAATTCCCAAGCCGGATAGCACGGATGCGAATGCGACGGTCGTGCCCGCGCGTTATGAATTTTATGATCCCAAACGGGTGGTGATTTCGACGGATGCGGAAACCTCCACGGTGTTGATGCTGAACGACAAACATCATCCGGCGTGGCAAGTGACGGTGGATGGAAAACCGGCAACATTATTGCGGGCGAATTATTTAATGCGTGGCGTGCATTTGTCGCCCGGGAAACACACGGTGGAATTTAAGTTCGCACCGCCCGCGGAGAGCATTCGCATCAGCCTCGCGGGGCTGGGATTGGCGGGCGTGCTCGGCGCGTTGTTGATTTTTGTGCCGAGTCGGCGGCGCGATGATGAGGACGACGATGAGCCGGAGGAATTGGAAGTGGAGGTCACAGTCCCGTTGGATGATCCAGAAACTCCCACGGCAGACGAAACTGCTTCGACAGATGAGCCGCCAGCGCCTTCACGCCGAACGTCTCGGTCGCGTAGTGGCCGCCGTAGAAAACGTTGATCCCCAATTCCTCCGCCAGCGCGCCGGTCCAGTGCGGGCCTTCGCCGGTGATAAATGTATCCACCCCCTCCGCCGCCGCGCGTGCGATGCTGCCGCCGGCGCCTCCGGTGACGATACCGATCTTTTGGCAAACACTCGGCCCGCCGCGCAAGAGCTTGGGGGGTGCGCCCAGCACGCTCTTCAATCGGCTGCTCAAAATATCACGGCACAAACGCGTGCTCACGCGCAGGCCGATGGGTGCGCCGTGTTCCTCGAAAAATGGTTTGGGCTTGGTGAATTTCAGTGCTTTGCAAAAACCGGCGTTGTTGCCAAGGCGCGGATGAGCATCCAATGGTAAATGGGCGCTGTACACGGCGAGATTGTTTTGGACCAACTCGCCGATGAGCGCGCGCTTGGGGCCGGTCCACGGCAGTTGCGGGCTCCAAAATAAGCCATGATGGACGACTAACAAATCCGCCTTCGCTGCGGCGGCCATCCGCACCGTGGCGAGCGAGGCGTCCACGGCGGCGGCGATGCGGGTGATGCGCCCGTTGTTTTCCATCTGTAAACCGTTGTGCGCGCCGTCGTAATCGCCGATGGCGTCGAGGCGCAACGTCTTGTCGCAGTGGGCCACGATGGTTTTGAGGTCTGCTTTTTTCTGAACGGATGGCATCCGGCATAAAAGGCGCTCGCGGAAAAATTTGCAATGCCCGTATTGAAAATCTATTTTTCATCCCTATGATGCCCCGCCGATGACGAATGCCGCCCAAGAAAATATGAACGACCCGTGGACGATTGAAGACGCGCGTGCCGTGTACAATATCGATCGCTGGGGCGCGGAGTATTTTGGCATCAACGCCGGCGGCCGCGTAGTGGCGCACCCACAACAGGCGGCGGGCGCGGAGGTGGAGCTGATGGAAGTGCTGGCCACCGCCCGCGACCGGGGATTTAAGGCGCCTTTGTTGGTGCGGTTTCAGGATATTTTGCGGCATCGGGTGGAGGCAATTTGCGCGGCGTTTGACCAATCGATTGAGGAGCACGACTTCACGGGGCGCTATCGCGGGGTATTTCCGGTGAAGGTGAATTCGCTGCGCGAAGTGGTGGAGGAAATTCTCGATGCCGGTCGGCCGCACGGGTTTGGGTTGGAGGTGGGCAGCAAACCGGAATTGCACGCGGCGCTCGCATTGCAGGATGAGCCGGGCAGTTTGCTGATTTGCAATGGCTACAAAGACGACGCGTTCATCCGCACGGCGCTGATGGGCACGCGGCTCGGGCGGCAAGTGGTTTTGGTGGTGGAGAAGCCCGACGAATTGCGCCGGATTATTTCGGTGGCCAAACGCGAAGGCGTGCGGCCGCAGCTCGGCATTCGGATGCGGTTGCTCAGTCGCAGCACCGGCAAGTGGGCGGACAGCGGCGGCGAGGATGCAAAGTTCGGCCTCAACACCGCCGAGCTGATGGCTGCCATTGAGCTGCTGCGCGCCGAGGGTTGGGAGGATTGTTTTCGATTGTTGCATTTTCACATTGGCTCGCAAGTGCCGGACATTCTCACCGTGCGCAAAGCCGTGCAGGAGGGCGCGCGTTTTTATGCGAAGGTGCGGCAGTTGGGTTTCCCTCTGGAATACCTCGACGTGGGCGGCGGGTTGGCCGTGGATTATGACGGCTCACGTGCCGCTTTCGAAAGTTCCGCAAACTACTCGCTGCAAGAATACACCAACGACGTGGTGCAAACCGTTGCCGAAGTGTGCAATGCCGAGGACGTGCCGCATCCAAATCTTATCAGCGAAAGCGGCCGTGCCGTGGTCGCGCATCACAGCGTGCTGTTGGTGGAAGTATTTGGTGCCAATAACAAAACGCCGAAGACCCACAAGCCGCGCCTTAAATACGGCAAAGAAGAACACCCGCTCGTGGAGCAACTATTGCGCATCCGTCGTGGCTTCGCGCGTGGCGGTAAGCTTGCGGCGTATCACGACGCCGTCAATTGCAAGGACGACGCCACCAATATGTTCACCCTTGGCGTGCTTGGCCTTGAGGAAAAAGCGAAAGTCGAAACGCTCTATTGGGAAATTTGTCAAAAAGTAGTGGCCTATTTTCGCAATGCGGAACATGTGCCCGAGGAAATTACGCAGTTGGAAGACCAATTGAGCGACCAATATGTTTGCAACTTTTCATTATTCCAATCGCTGCTCGATCATTGGGCGGTGGAGCAGCTGTTCCCCATCGTGCCGCTGAGCCGCCACACCGAACGCCCCACCCGTGAGGCCACGTTGGTGGACATCACCTGCGATTCCGACGGGGCGGTGCGGAAGTTCATCAATCTTGAGGACGTGCGCGACACGCTGCCGCTCCATCCATTGCGAAAAAACAGCAAAGGCAACGAGCCGTATTTCTTGGGATTCTTTTTGATGGGCGCGTATCAGGATGTGATGGGCAACCTGCACAATCTTTTCGGGCGCGTGAATGAAATTCACGTGTTTCTCGACCCCGACGAGCCGAGCGGTTATTACATCGAAGAAATCATCCGCGGCCAAACCCTCAGTGGAAGCCTCGACAGCGTGCAATTCCACCGGCGCGATTTGCAGCGCCAGATGAAAAAACAATTCGACGCCGCCATTCGCGACAACCGCCTTAAGCCCAGCGAAGGAATGCGGTTGCTCGAGGAATACGAGCGAGGCCTGGACGAGTACACTTATCTTTCATTTTAATTATGGCTGAATCTGAAACGCACGAACCGTTGCACCCCGACCTCATGCCCACACTGCGCCGGCTCGTGCGCGGGTTGGAGGTGCTCTTTTGGGCGCTGCCCTTTGCGCTGCTCGTGTGTGTGCAGGAAACGATGGTGTCGTGGTGGGAATCATGGGGCATCGGTCCCGCGCTGGCGGCAATGGCACTGTTGTGGTATGGCACCCACAGCCTCGGCCATTTCCAAAAACAGGAACGTGTGTGGCAGGGCACCGTGCACTTCGCGCGAGTATTGGCGCTGCTGATGGTGGGGCTCGTGCCTTTCCTCCATTGGCAGCAGCAATTTACGTCCGACACAATGACGTGGACCCAAATGAGCGAAGCACAAAAGCACATCGTTTATTCCGCGTGCATTTTTTTTACTGCTAGCATGATGTACGTGCTGAACCTCAATCACGTGCTCGCACGGCTCGCCGCGATGTTGCCCGACCCCATCCTGCGCGCGGACGTACGGCTGTTTGTGTATTTAAACTTTGGCCTGTTTCTGGCACTCGTCATCGGCTTGTGGACGCATCAGAAGGCGGACTGGGTGTTCGACCTCCTGCGTCGAGCCGCCCCGGCATTTGCTGAAAGCATTGGCAGTTATCTGGGCCTCGCCGCGATGATGAAAGCCGCCGTCCTGTGGATCGCCACCCTCGTCGTCACGTTTACCATGACGATGCTTTGGAAAACAAAAGAGGCGATTCTGAACAGCGTCTTCAGTCTTGAACCACCGCCGTTGCCGGCATCGGTATCTGCGGATAAAGTGGATCCATCGCTGAATTAAGCCGCCACGCCGTCGACGAGGGCGTACCAATTATCCCGCTGGCGGGGTTCGTAGCCGAGGTCTTTGATCAAGCGCTGCATGTCGGCCACGTCCATGCAGTAAACCGTGCCGGCCTTGGACACGACGTTTTCCTCGATCATAATGCTGCCCAAATCATTCGCCCCATGGCGCAGGGCGATCTGGCCTATCTCGCGCCCTTGTGTCACCCATGAGCTTTGGAGGTTGTCGATGTTATCCAAATAAATTCGCGAGAGCGACTGCATCCTAAGATATTCGTGCGCGCCCACGGTGGGGGCATTGAGTTTTGTGTTTTCTGATTGAAACGTCCACGCGATGAAGGCGGTGAAGCCCTTCGTTTCATCCTGCTGCACTCGCACGCGTTCCAAATGTTCGATGCGTTCCTCCACCGTTTCCACGTGGCCGAACATCATCGTGGCGGTGGTGGCGAGGCCTTGGCGATGGGCGATGGCCATGACTTCCAGCCATTCGTCGCTCATTGCTTTGAGCGGGGAAATTTTTTGGCGCACGCGGTCCACCAAAATTTCCCCGCCGCCGCCGGGGATGGAGCCCAAGCCTGCCGCGCTGAAATCGCGGATGATTTCCTCCAAGGGTTCATCAAACACTTCCTGAAAATGAATGAACTCGCTGGGGCTGAAGCCGTGCACGTTGATGGACGGAAATGTTTCGCGGATGTGTGACAGCAAATCGAGATACCATTGCTTGGTTAGTTTGGGATGATGCCCGCCTTGCATCAAAATTTGCGTGCCGCCCAGCGCGAGGGTTTCCTCTATTTTTTGGTCAATCTCCGCGTGCGAAATCACGTAAGCGTCCGCCGCCTTTTCGCTCCGCCAAAAGGCGCAAAATTTGCAGTACACATTGCAGACATTGGTGTAGTTGATGTTGCGATCAATGCTGTAGGTGATGATCTCATTGCCGCGCCCGTCGAAGGCCTTCGCCTTGGCCAATTCCCGCCGTCGATGCGCCAACGCGCCAAGCGTTTCCAGCGGCAGCGAATACAGCTGTAACGCCTCCGCCTCGGAAACGCGTTCGCCGTTCCAAGTTTTTTGGAGCAGATCGTCCACGCGGGGAGTGTAAGCGCGAAATGAAACTGAAGCAAGGTAGGGCGGTCTGTCCCAGACCGCCGTGGCGCGCTCGGAGAGCACGCCCTACCTACACGTAAGTGGGATGGTGCACTTCCTGGTTGCCGTGTGTTTTTAGGAGTTCACAGAATTTTGCTAAACCGGCTTTTTCTTCATCGCTGAATTCGTATTGGATATGGCCGCCGAGGTAGGATTGGCGGAAGTCGGCGTCGTAGTCGGGATAGGTGGCGATGGTTTTGGCGAGGTGGGCGAGGCCGTTGGTTTTGGCGGTGCGGAGTTTTTCGCGCAGGAGCGCGTCGTGTTGGTCCCGGCGGAGGGCCCAGACGGCATAGACGAAGGGGAGGCCGGTGAGTTCGTGCCACGCGGTGCCGAGATCCCAGATGTGGTGCTTGTGCGGGGCGCGCAGGAAATCGATGGCGGGATTGCCAATGAGCAGCACATTTTCCAGCGTTGCGGATTGCCGATAGCCGCCGAGGGGTTCGAGTTTTGGGATGCGGCCGCGTTCGGCGAAGAGCATGCGCAGGAGGTTCACGCTGGTGAGGCTGGCGGTGTCGCAGTGGATGGTTTCGATTTTGTCCAGCGGTTGCTTGTGCGCGAGGAAGACACTCTTCACCGCGCCGCGCGAGGCCACGGCCACGCCATCGAGCACATCGTAGCCGTCGTGAAAAAGCGCCTCGGTGATGCTCACCAACGCGGCATCGTGTTGGCCGGCACGCAGTTTTTCCGCCAAACGCGAGGGCACGTCGTAATCCGTTTCGTGCTCGATGCCGTGCGTGAGCGGCACGGAGTTGAGATAAGGAACGGAGCCGATGCGTTTCATGCAGTGGCCAAATTATCGTTCAAAACGTTCGGCGGGGCAGAATCGTCGGGCGCATCGGGCGTGTCGCCGGTCCATTCGCGGAGGGGTTCGTAAAAGGTGTTTCGTTGCACGGGCACTTTGCCGGCTTCGCGGATGGCTTTGACCAGCGCGGCCTCGGCTTGCCCATCGCCACCGCCGGCACCGGCCATTTTGAAAATGTGCTCCTCCACAATCGTGCCGTGCAAATCATCCGCACCGTAGCTGAGCGCGACTTGGGCGAGCTTCATCCCGAGGCCCACCCAATAGGCGGTGATGTGGTCGAAGTTATCGAGAAACAACCGGCTCACAGCGATGGTCCGCAGGGCATCGTTGCCGGTGGGCGGATGCGTGACGGGGATGGCGTTGTTTTCCGGCTGGTAAGGCAGCGGGATGAAACCGGTGAAGCCGCCGGTTTCATCCTGCAACGCGCGGAGTTGGGCGAGGTGATCGATGCGATCCTCAATGGATTCCACGTGGCCGAAGAGCATCGTGCACGTGCTGCGGCCGCCGAGGGTGTGCCACGCGCGGTGGGCCTCCAGATATTCGGCGGCGGTTTCTTTTCCGCGGGCGATGGCGTCGCGGACGTCTTGTTGAAAAATTTCCGCGCCGCCGCCGGTGAGCGAATCCAGTCCGGCAGCCTTGAGCGTGGCGAGCACTTCGGGCATCGGCTGTTTGCTAAGGCGGGCGAGATGATAAATCTCCACAGCGGTGAAACATTTGAGTTGGAGATTGGCATCGAGCGCTTTTAGTGCGCGCAGCATTTCGGTGTAGTAATCAAACGGCAACGAAGGATGCAAACCGCCGACGATGTGCAGCTCGGTGATATTGAGCGCCAGCGCTTCCTTGGCTTTGGTCACCATTTCCTCGATGGAAAGTTCGAAGCCATCGCCATCGCGTTTCTTGCGCGCGAAGCTGCAAAACTGGCACGAGAGAATGCAGTAGTTGGAATAATTGATGTAGCGGTTGACGATGTAACTGGCGCGGTTGCCGACCTTGCGTTCGGTGGCCAGCGCGGCGAGGCGGCCAAGGGCGTTGAGGTCGGGCGTGCGGAACAGGCGCAGCGCCTCGTCGGCATCGAGGGGCGTGCCGGTTTCGACTTTTTCGGCGAGATCGGCCAGTTCGCTTTTTTGCAAAATGAAATCCATCACCACAATCTCCACGAAATGAAGCGGCCCACAAGACTGACCTCGGTGACGACCATCACCAGAAAAACGATGCTGACGATGCCGTTGAGATTGAAGAACGCGCGTTGCACCCAATCGAGGCTGCGCTTGCGGGCGATCCAATGCTCGAGCAGCAGGCACGCGGAAATGATAATCAGGCCAATCCAATATGACATTTTGAACGCGGCGAATAATCCAAACAACGTCAGCAACGCGAGCAACAGCATGTGCATCAGCAGCGAAGCGGTCAGCGCGTTTTCGGGGCCCCATCGGACAACGAGCGAGTGCAGCTTGTGATCGCGATCGAATTCAAAATCCTGAATCGCATAAATGATGTCGAAGCCAATCAGCCACAACACCACCGCCGCCGCCATAATAGTGGGCAGCAACGCGCTGTGCCGCAGCGGGTCTTTGACGTTTGGCGAAAAATCAAACGAACCATTCACCGCCAGCCACGCGCCGATCGGGGCAATCGCCAGTGCGATGCCGAGGAAGACGTGCGTGAAATCGGTAAACCGTTTTGTGAGTGAATAGCCGAGAATAAAAAGCAACGCCACCGGCGACAGGAAAAAACAAACGAGCCGCCCCTGATGCGCATCGCGCACCATATCGATGCCAAACGTGGTGGCGACGAACGCCAGCGCGCTGAGGATGCAAAGTGTCCACGCACTGGTGAGTGTGATTTTTCCGGCGGGCAAATGGCGATCTTTGGTGCGCGGATTGGCGGCATCGAATTTGCGATCCGCGATGCGGTTGAATGCCATCGCGCACGTGCGCGCGGTGACCATCGCCAGCAGAATGAGGCTGAATAATTTCCAACCCGGCCAGCCGAGTTTCATCCACGGCACAGATTCTTGCGCTTTTGGCCCCAGCACGGCAAATCCCGCCCGCGCCGCCAACACCATCGAGGCCAGCGCGAAGGGCAGGGCGAAGATGGTGTGCGAAAACTTAACGAACCCGCCCCATTTTTGGAGCAGGGAGGGTTTGGGGTTTTCGCTGGTTTCGTCTTTGCGCGCCACGGGTTGAGCGTGGAGGTTTGGGAAGGGAAAAGCAAAAGAAGAAATCACAATTGAATAAATTGTGATGGTGGGGCGGTTTCTCGGAAACCGCCTTGGCGCGCTTGGAGAGCACGCCTTTCCTTTACTCCTCTTCTTCCCGCCAGCGGGGGGAGATTTCGTTTTCCACGCCGAGGTGATCGAGGACCCGGGCGACGACGGTGTCGGCCAAATCTTCGAGTGTTTTTGCGCCGGCATAAAAATAGGGGTTGGTGGGCATCATCGTGGCGCCGGCTTGGAGGAGCAGTTCCATGTTTTTAACGTGGATGAAACTGAGTGGCGTTTCGCGCGGGCAAAGGATGAGCGTTTTGTTTTCTTTGAGCATCACGTCAGCGGCGCGGAGGAGGGCGTCCTCGCTGTAGCCGTGGGCGATGCGGCCGAGGGTTCCCATTGTGCAGGGGAGAATCACCATCGCATCGAAGGCGTTGGAGCCGCTGGCGAAGGGGACGTTCATACTTTTGGCGGCGTGAAGCTGCACGCCCTCGGCGAGGCGTAGGCCGTCGGGCAGTTCTTCTTTGAGCACGATTTGTGCGTAGCTGCTGGTGATGACGTGGATCTCGTGCGCGGCGGGGTCGAGCCGATCGAGCAGGCGTTGGGTGTAAATCGCGCCACTGGCGCCGGTGATGGCCACAAGAATTCTCACGGGCGCAAAGCATTACTTTTTCAGGGGAAATGGCGCAAGCGGTTTGTTCACCATTGTGAATAACCTCGACATCGCGGCGGGTGGATGGCAGGGTGCGCGTCGCATTTTTCGCGCCCTGTCGGCGTGACAAAGGAGGTGCAAACAAAATCAAAACGGGCGTACTCCGCTCTCTTGGCGGTCGTGGTCTTGGCGTCGTGTGAAATGACGCCGCGCAGTCACGGACCGATCACTTACCGTGTGCCCGCAGCCAAAAAAACTGGGGTCGCAAAACAACAACCCGAACGGCCCGCGCCACCCGTGCGCGTCGCCACGGCCAAGCCGCCACGATATTTGCCGCCCGGCACGGGCACGGCGTCCACCGCGCCTCCCGCGCGACCGAAGGTGCAACCTGCGCAGCCGATCGTTTTGCAGGGTGAAAAACTAATGCCCGCGCAGGCGTTGCCCAAGGAATACACGGTGAAGGTTGCCGACGCGGAATGGATTTCGCTCGAGCGTTGGGGCAAGTTATACGAAGGCTGGTTTGGCCGCATCCAACAGCGCAGCGGCACGGTGCATCGTTTGGTGGCGGCGAATATGCGGTTTGACTTCACGCCGCGTCAGCGCCTCATCACTTGTCAGGGCATGCAAATCTGGCTCGGCTTTGGGCCGCGTTTGGTGGAGGGCCATCTTTATATCCACGCGCTGGACGTGCAGAAACATCTCGCGCCGCTCATTTCCGGAATGCCCACGCTCGGTCGCGTGGCGGTGATCGATGCCGGCCACGGCAAAGACAACAAAGGCACGCGCAGTATTTTCAACAAGAAATACGAAAAGGAATACACGCTCGATTGGGCGATGCGGCTCAAGCCGCTTTTGGAACGCAAAGGCTGGCGGGTGTACCTCACGCGCGTCACGGATGACAGCCTCTCGCTGACCGATCGCGTGAAGTTCGCCGACCGCGTGCACGCCTCGGTATTTATCAGCCTGCACTTCAACGCCGCCGCCGCGAAGGTGAGCGGTTTGGAAACGTATTGCATCTCGCCCACCGGAATGCCCTCGCACTTCACGCGCGGCAATCCCGATCCGGTTTCCACCAAATTGCCCAATAACCCGTGGGACGCCAGCAGCTTTCAACTCGCCGCCCGCGTGCACAATCAATTGCTGCTCACCTGCAAAATGCCTGATCGAGGCGTGCGCCGCGTGCGTTTTATGTCCGTCATCAAAGGCCAGAAACGCCCCGCGATTTTGGTGGAAGGCGGCTATCTTTCCAACCCCACCGAATCCAGAAAAGTGGATACCGCCGCGTATCGGCAGAAGCTAGCGGTAGGCGTGGCGTCCGCCCTGTAGCCCGGGCTACATTGGGTGCAACGGTTGCATTTACCACTCCACTTCCACCTTTAGTTTATTTCCAAACCGATTGGTGTAAAACAGATGGCCGTGGGCGGCGCCGTATTCGTGGACGAGTTTGGTGATCTTCACATCGAAGCAGCAGTACTCGGCGATCTCGGCGAGTTTGCCTTGTTTGTACCACTCGATGGCCTGCAATCCTTCGGCGGATTTCTCGCAGCCGAGCGTGGCTTGCGCGATGGAGTCGAGCTTGAGGCGATGGCCGAGCGTGTCGTTGAGCACAATCAACATATCGAGCGAAGGCACCTGGCTGAAATCAAAAATCGAGTAACCCTCCAGCACGCGATAATCGAAACGGATGTGATTAAATCCCACCACCAAATCGGCGCGCTGGAGTTCCTTGATGAGATCCTCCACCTCCGGTTCACCGTAAATTTTGTAATCCCCGCGCGCCGTGCTGTACGTGACGCCGATGCTCATCCCCATCTTGTCGATATGACTCCAGCCGCCCACATCGTCCGCGGCGTATTTGGTTTCCAAATCGAAGTAGACGATGTTTTGACTCATTAACGTTCGCGGGCTTTGGGTAAATGGGTGGCTTGGCCGAAGAGGGCTTCGGAGGCTTCGAGGATGGCTTCGCTGAGGGTGGGGTGGGCGAAGATGGTTTCGGTGAGTTGCTCGGCGGTGGCGTTCAATTTAATGGCGAGGGTGATTTGGCCGATGAGTTCTGCCGCGTGGCCGCCAAGGATGTGGCCGCCGAGGAGTTGGCCGGTTTCGGCGTGGGCGATGAGTTTGACGAATCCATCAGTCTCCCCTTGCGCGAGGGCTTTGCCGATAGCGGCGAAGGGGAAGCGGCCCATGCGGATGGGAATGCCGCGCGCTTCGGCCTCCGCTTCGGTGAGGCCGATGGTGGCGATCTCCGGATGCGTGAACACGGCGGCGGGGATTTCATCGTAATTCATTGCCGCATTGTTTTTGCCGGCGATAAGGTTATCCACCACCATGCGGCCCTGGGCGGTGGCGACGTGGGCGAGTTGCATTTTGCCGGTGACATCGCCGATGGCAAAAATGTTGGGCACGTTGGTTTGGCAACATTCATTGACGCCAATCGCGCGGCCATCGAGTGCCACACCGGCGGCTTCGAGCCCGAGGGCTTCGGTGTTGGCCGTGCGGCCGACGGCGACAAGGAGGTGCGTGCCTTCGAGGGTTTCATCGGCAAGTTGGACGGAGACGCCTTGATCGGTGGCGGTGGCGGATTGGACGGTTGTGTTTAGGCGGACAGTGATTTTTTGGCGTTTGAATCCGCGTCGCAAAAAATCGCATAGATCGGGATCCATCCCGGGGAGCAAGCGCGGTTCGGCCTCGAGCACGGTGACTTCGCTGCCGAGCGCGGCAAAGATGCTGGCAAATTCGCAGCCGATGTAGCCGCCGCCAAGAATGAGTAAACGCGGCGGCAATTCGGTGAGCGTTAGCAAATCATCGCTGTTGAGAATGCGCGCGCCATCGCGCTGGGCGATCGGCAAATCTGTTGGGCGCGAGCCGGTGGCGAGGATCATGGCGCGCGGGTTGACGAGCGTTTGGGTGACGTTGTCTTCGGCATCGGTCACTTCAATTTCGGTGGGGCTTTTCAAACGCCCGCGGCCTTTGATGAAATCGACGCCGTTTTTGTCGATGAGATTTTGCACGCCCGCCGCGAGCTTGGTCACCACCTTTTGGCGGCGATCCACAATAGCGGCCAACTGCGCTTCCGATTGGGCGATGCTCACGGCCCATTGGCTGGACTGCTGCGCTTGGCGCAGTAGATCCACGCTGGCGACCATCGTTTTGGTGGGGATACAGCCGGTATGCAGGCACACGCCGCCGGGCGGGTTGGGGTCCACGAGTGCCACCCGCAGCCCGTGATGCGCCGCGCGAATGGCGGACACATATCCACCGGGGCCAGCGCCAACAATGGCGAGGTCATAATTCAAATCACTCACGCGCGCAATCTAGCGACGAAGCGACCGGTGGCAAATAAGAAATTTTTGAGGGAGTGGGGAGTAGGGAGTAGGGGTGTGAATTTGGCCACTACTCCCTAATCCCATTATCAGCTTTAGTTTTTGGGTGGGTTGGGGTAGCGTGCGGCTGTTTTCCGGTGCTGGGCACCGGGGGGTGTTAATGTCTGAATCCAAACCCAACCGCAAGGGCTCCAAGCCTCCCATTGGCTTTGATGACAACGGGGAATTAAAGATTTATTTTCTGCCGAATTTGTTTACGGCGGGGAATTTGTTTTGTGGCTTTTTGGCGTTGACGATCATTGTGGGCGCGCCGAGCTTGTACGAGTGGGATCCAACGAAGTACCCGGTGTTTGGGGATCAATTTATTGCGGCGAAACAGGCGATTTATTGGGCGCTGGAATTGATTTTGTTGGCGTGCGTGTTTGATGTGTTGGACGGGCGCGTGGCGCGGCTCGGAGGGTATGATAGTCCATTTGGGCGGGAGTTTGATTCGCTGGCGGATGTGGTTTCCTTCGGGATTGTGCCGGCGTTTTTGGTGCATCGGGTGGTGTTGGGCGATGTGTTTCAGAACTCGCCGGAGGTGGGCTGGGGGATTGCCTCAATTTATGTGATTTGTGGGGCGCTGCGGTTGGCGCGGTTTAATTGCTACTCAGCCCTTGAGGATGATCGCAAGGCGCGCGGCGAGGCGGCGGGCAAGCATTCGAGGGAGTTTAAGGGATTCCCTATTCCGGCGGCGGCGGGATTGGTGGCGAGCATTACTTATTTTTTGATTTGGTTTGAGGATAAAGGGTTTACGCAGGGCGACTGGAAATTTGCGCTGCCGGTGTTGTTGTTGTTTCTTTCTGCGATGATGGTGAGCAGGGTGGCCTATCCGACGTTCAAAAAAGTAAACCTGCGCGGGTCGCGATCATTTTTCTTTATGGTGATTGCGGCGGTGGCGATCGGACTTTTGGCGACGGTGGGGCGGAAATACGCGCTGCCGCTGGGGGCGCCGCTGATTTTTATTGTGTATCTCGTGTACGGCTTTGTGCGGCCGTGGATGCCGCATCGGACGCGGCGCGAGATTGAGGAGGATGTGCCGTTGGAAAACGGGGGTTAAGTTATTTCACTAATTGCTTGGCTTTGGCGATGGCCTCGTCGATGCCGGTGGCTTGGAGAGATTTGAGTTTGTGTAGGTCGGCCATCACTTCATCTAAATCTGCCCACGGTTCCCGGAGACCGCTGCTGAGGAGCGGGACGATTATTTTGGCGGCGGCGGGGTGCTTGGGGGGCTGGGCAAAATAATGTTCGTGCACCTGTTTTTTCAGCGTGCCTGTTTGGGCTTCAGTCCAATGCTCAAGGGGGTCGGTGATTGTTTTATCGGTGATGCCCGATTGCTTCAGGCTGGCGGCGAGTTGTCCGGCGAGTTTTTGTTCTTTATAGAGGATGTTTTCGTTCACCTCATTAATTTCCGAAGGCAAACCGGCGCGGCGGTTTTCAAGGGAGCTGATGATAATTTCAGCATCGAGTTGGCGTTGGTGGCCAGTAAACCAATCGTTGCCGGCGGCCTGGGTGCGGGTGTTGCGTCGACTCGTTGCGGCAAATTCGCGGAGGGCATTGGCATCGGGCGCGATGGGGTTGGTGCGTTTGGTGATGTGCAGTACATATCCGGCGATGGAGTCGTTAAACGAAACGCCGCCATCGATGTTTTCGAGAAAGGCGGAGAGGTTTTCTTTTTCGGAGTCGGGTTTGCTTTGTTGATTTTGTTCGTGAGTGCGCACGGCGTTTTGCAGGGTGTTGAGTGGCACGAGATTTTTCAGTAAATCAATGTGGTTCGTGCTAGCTGCGGTGTAGAGTGAAAATGGCGGGAGGGTGACCATGCTGAGCCCGGCGTTGGTGGCGGTGTGGGCAAACGTGCGGCCTTCTTTGAGGCTGGCTTCGGCGACGGCCTGAAATTGTTCACCGGCTTCCAGCGCTAACCGGCGGGTTTCGGAGGTGAGGAAGCTTTCGTGAACTTCTTTTTGCTCGTCCTTGGTCAGCTCGGCGTATTGCCGCAGTTTGAGGGGCGTAATAGATTGGAGGCCGAGAATGTAAATGTGGTTCGGGTTTGTGGTAAACACGGCGCTTTCGAGCAATTTGCCGGACTTGAGCGAGGAGGCAAAGGCGGCCTCGATGAGGGCACCGGGGAGATCTTCGGGCGGATTTTCACGGCTGAAGGTGGCGGTGTGAAGCGGTAGCCCAAATTGTTTGGCGGTGGCTCCGAGGAGGGCGGTGGCGTAGGGGGGCTGAATGAAAAGGGCTTTGCGGAAGGCGAGCGCCTGAGCGCGCGCGGCGGCGTTGGAGATTTCAAACATTTTATCTCCGATAGGTGTTTTCCGCACTTCTTCCTCGGCGCGGGCGAGGAGGTTGGTGGCATTGATGGGCAATGCGGTGCCGTTGGTTTCGGTTAATCGGTTGGTGGTGGTGTTGTGCTGTTCAATGAGTTTTTGCACTTCATCATCAAATTTTAATTCTTTGCGGATGTCGCCTTCGAAATCGGCCAGTTCAATTTTCACATAGGCGATGGTTCGGTGAACGGGCACTTGGTATTGGTTGGCGATTTGGTTGAAATGATTGGTGAACCCATCGGCTTTGATGAGGTCGGCATAATTCGTCGCGGAGGCGGTATGGTTGGTGAGGGAGATGAAAGCGGCTTCCACGGCGTACTCCCGGTTTTGGCGTGCAAAAAGTTCGGCTGTATCCGTATCGGGCCAGAATCCAGCGCTGCGGGTCATCAACGCGTTAAGCTGCATCAGCGTGAGGCGGTTTCGCAGATAATCATCGAATTGCTCGCGGCCTATGCGGCCAGAGGCGATGAAGCCGCCATTGGCCAGTTGGTTCATCAGTTGATCGTAATGGTTGGCGTTGTATTCCTGTGTGCCGTTGAGGTTCTGCACCATAAAATTTCGTGCGGCGTTTACGGCGCTGTCGCTGATCATGATGCCCAGCTCCCGGGCGAGAGCCAGCTTTCGTAACCGAATGCGGGCACGGTATTCCAAACTGTTGATATCGTTGTAGTCATCGCCGTCGAGATCGATGTGGCGCGAGTTGCCGGCGATGCGGTTGGCGTTGGCGGTGGCCAATACGTCGGGCGATTGGATCAACTGGAAAGCTTCCTGAAAATTTCCGCCTGAGAGTTGTATGGCTTCCTGTATGCGGCCGTTCCGTGCAAGTGATTGAGCTAACGATTGGCGCTGGCGCAATTCGATGACTTCATTGATGAGAATATGGCTCTGTGCCTGTTCCACCGCGGCGGCATCGGCGGTGACCGTTCCGCCAGTGTCAAAGGGGTCAAAATTTGGCGTGAAAAAGATGACAAAGCTGATGACGACCACAATGATGATCGCGATCCACAGCGGCTGCGAGTGTTTACGAAAAGTTCCAAACATAGGCTTGTAAAATGGGACGCGAACCCATAGCGCACCGGCTCGGGTGGGTCAAACCAATTTCCCTGCCAATTCGCTTTACAAGCGCGTTCGCCGGTGCAAATATGCCGCTAAGCAATGACACGCCAAACGGGAATTTTCATCGTTTTCATCGCCGCGCTGCTAATGGGCGGCTGCGCCCGCGCCACGCTCACCAACCTCACCGTGACCCAACAGCCGCGCGATCCCAACGGTCTATATCGCGTCGAGATCATTTGGGAAAACAACGCCAACGGTGTCCGCCACGAAACGGTGCATCCGGTGGTGCTGGTGGGGACGAATAGTTTTCCGATGCAGCGAACAGCACTGGTCACCAACCGTTGGGAGACGCTGGTGCCTGTTCCGGCAAGCGCAACAGGGGTGGCCTATCGAATTCGTGTGGATTGGAAATACAACGCCATCCCGGTGCCCGAGGCGAATAGCAAAATGTCCGGGGCGTTTCAGTTGATCATAAAAGACAAATGAGCCGGTCGTTGCCAATCTGGATTCGTCAAGCCTTACGGGTTGCTATAATTGCGACTATTGCTTTCGGGCTGGGGCCGCGCTTGGTGTTATTGCAGTTGGTTGCCTTGAGTAATAATACATTAGTGAATCTAGAGGTCATGCCCTTGGATCAGGCACTCGAAAAAGCCATGAGTTGCAGAGATTCCTGTGACATCTGCCAGATTATTCAACAAACCCAAAACCACCAGAATGGAGTGCCTGACGAAGCTGTTCTGGCGGATATTCTTTGCCCGTTGATTCCTATGCCCCCATGTGATGTTAGCATCCATGAGGATTCCGGTAAGTTTCTGAATTGCGTAATCGATCCGAATTCTGTTTTCTTTATCGAACCCATTCCCCCTCCTTCGCCTCCGCCTCGATCGGTGGCTTAGCTTCCTTTTCCTTTAAAACGAAACCCGTAAAGTGCCTGTAAGGCTTTTTACGGATAATGTGGCGACCTGACACGGTGCTGCTAAAAATATAAAAATCAAAAATTTTAATTATAAGATGAATAAAGAAAGAATAAATGAAGCCCGGCAGGCGGGTTTTACTCTAATTGAACTTCTGGTGGTAATCGCAATTATTGGGATCTTAGCCTCAATGCTCCTGCCCGCCCTCGCGCGGGCTAAGGCTAAGGCGGCCCGTATTAAGTGCGTAAACAATCTTGCGCAGATTGGTAAGGCCTCTATTGGTTTCGCTCAGGAAAACGATGGTCGGATGCCATGGCAATTAACCCCCCATGGAATCATGAATCATTTTGGCAATCAAACAATGCTTTCCCAAATGACCGGTTGCATTATTGGAATGGCGGCCATGAAAAGTGAACTCCAGTCAGCTAAACTCATCACCTCGCCCTGTGATGCCGCCCGCCAGGCTGCCAATGAGGTTTGTCAGTCCAAATGGGCAAGCTATAACACAAAGGCTCAAGGCCATAACATGGAATTGGCCAAGGCAATCAGTTATGGGTTTGTGGAGGGTGCAGACAGCATTCGCCCCGCTTCCATTCTTTCCGTGACCTTAAACGTGCATGGCGAAGATCTTGCTGATGCGGATTGGTGTGGTGCGGATGCAGACCCTCCGCACGCGGAGGCCTTCACAGGGCTAAATAAAAGTCAGGGTCAGTTGGTGTTAATGGATGGCAGTGCCAAGCAATCTACCGATGCAGATCTGGGAGTTAGGGGTAAACTTGTTAAGGCGCACATTAATTCCAGAGGCGGAGTGACCATGGGGCCTTCTTCCACTAAAGTGTTTCGAAAATAGAGCACGGGTATTTTCACGAAGGCACCCTCTAAAGGGGTGCCTTTTTTTATGTCAATAACCCCAATAAATGCCCCTTGACCGCAGGCAGGCAAATACTGTCTTTGGTGGGCACACCTTTTTTGAAGGAATGAAAGCCAAAGTCATCATCACCCCCAAGCGCGCGGTACTCGATCCACAGGGCAAGACCGTGCAAACCGCTCTGGAGCACATGGGCTGCTCCGGCGTGGGCGACGTGCGCATCGGCAAATACGTGGAAATCGAAATGGACGGCGACCGCGAAACGGTCGAGGCCAAGCTCAGCGAATACGCCGATAAATTCCTCGCCAACCCGAATATCGAAGACTACCGGCTCGTTTTCGAGGACTGATGAAGTTCGCGGTCCTCCAATTCCCCGGCTCCAATTGCGACCAGGATTGCGTGCACGTGCTGCGCAATGTGCTCGGTCGCCCCACGGAATTGCTGTGGCACAAGGAAAACTCGGTGGGCGATGCCGATGCGGTGTTCATCCCCGGCGGATTCAGCTATGGCGATTATCTCCGCACCGGCTCCATCGCGCGCTTCAGCCCCGTGATGGCGGCGGTCAAAGAATTTGCCGATAACGGCGGCCACGTACTCGGCATCTGCAATGGGTTCCAAATCCTCTGTGAAGCGGGGATGCTCCCCGGCGCGCTCATTCGCAACCGCTCGCTACAATTCCGCTGCGAACACGTTTACCTGCAAACCGCCACGCACGACTCGCCCTTCACCGGCCAAATCCCCGAAGGCAAAAACCTCCGCATCCCCATCGCCCATGGTGAGGGCAATTATTTTTGTGACGACGAAACCCTGCAGTCACTCGAGGACAACGACCAAATCCTGTTCCAGTACGTCGACGTCGAAGGCGACCTCACCGACCACGCCAACCCCAACGGATCGCGCGCCAACATCGCCGGCATCTGCAACGGAAAACGCAACGTCGCTGGCATGATGCCCCACCCCGAACGCGCCGCCGAACCCGCCCTCGGCGAAGATGATGGCCGCCTCATTTTCGAAAGCCTCATCGCCACACTTAAATCCCAACCCAACCTCGCCTCCGCCTGATGGCCGCCGATCCCGCAATCACGCCGGAATTGGTTGCCGAGCACAACCTCACGCCAGAGGAGTACGAAGGCATTTTGGAATTACTCGGGCGCGCGCCCAATTACACCGAGTTGGGCATCTTCAGCGTGATGTGGAGCGAGCATTGTTCGTACAAAAACACACGCGCTTTATTAAAGGGCTTCCCCACTCAATCACCGCGTGTGCTCGTGGCGGCGGGCGAGGAGAATGCCGGTATTCTCGACATTGGCGATGGCCTCGCCATTTCATTCAAGATTGAAAGCCACAATCACCCCAGTGCTGTGGAACCCTTCCAAGGCGCGGCTACCGGCGTGGGTGGGATCATTCGCGATATTTTTACGATGGGCGCGCGGCCGGTTTGCGCCATCAACTCGCTGCGCTTTGGTGAGCTTTCCAACCCCGAAGTGCGGCGGCTCTTTCGCGGCGTGGTCAGCGGCATCGCGCATTACGGAAATTGCTTTGGCATTCCGACGGTCGGAGGCGAAGTTTATTTTGATAAAAGCTACGAGGGCAATCCACTCGTGAACGCCTTCGCGCTGGGCGTGTTGCGGCACGACCAAATTGCGCGCGGCGCGGCAAAGGGCGTGGGCAACCCGGTTTTTTATGTCGGCCCCGCCACGGGACGCGATGGGCTCGCGGGTGCGGCGTTTGCCTCGCAGGATCTCACCGAGGAATCCGCCGAACACCAGCGCGGCGCGGTGCAAGTGGGCGATCCCTTCATGGAAAAGCTCTGCATGGAAGCCTGTCTTGAGTTGCTCGCCACCGGAGCGGTTGCGGGCATTCAGGATATGGGTGCCGCGGGCCTCACGTGTTCCACTTGCGAAACCGCGGCGCGCGGCGGCACGGGCATTGAGATCGATTTGGCCAAGGTGCCGCAACGTAGCCCCGGCATGACGCCCTACGAAATTTTGCTGAGCGAATCGCAGGAGCGCATGCTCATCATCGTGGAGCAAGGTCGCGAGGAGGAAGTCAAACGCATTTTCGATAAATGGGATTTGCCGTGGGCCGAAATTGGCAACGTGACGGGCACGGGCCAAATGGTCGTAAAAAATCACGGCGACATAGTCGTCGATCTGCCCGCCAGCAAGCTCGCCGATGACGCGCCCATTTATCACCGCGAAGCGCAGGAGCCTCAGTACCTCGCCGATGTGCGTGCGTTCACTTTAGAAGGCATCGACGACGTGGGAGACCCCACCGCCGCTCTCGGCAAACTGCTCAAGTGGCCGACCATCGCTTCCAAAAATTGGGTCTACCGCCAGTACGACCACATGGTGCGCGCCAACACGATGGTCAATCCCGGCAGCGATGCCGCAGTCATCCGTATCAAAGCCGACAGCGTTCCCGGCGCTGACAATGGCACAGACCGCAACGGCGCGTTCCCTGAAAAAATTCTCGCTCTCGCCGTGGATTGCAATGCCACGCACGTTTATCTCGATCCCTTCGAGGGCGCGAAGGCTGCCGTCGCCGAATGCGCGCGCAACCTCGCGTGCAGCGGCGCCACGCCGATTGGTTCCACCGATAATTTAAATTTCGGCAACCCGCATAACCCGGAGTTGTTTTGGCAATTGAAGGAATCCGTGCGCGGTCTGGCCGAGGGCTGCGCGGCGTTTGATGCGCCCGTCACCGGCGGCAACGTCAGCCTCTACAATCAAAACCCCAAAAGCGCCATCGACCCCACGCCCACAATGGCGATGGTGGGCCTTATCGAAGACGCGGACCACGTGACAACGCAGTGGTTCAAGGACGACGGCGACGCGATTATTTTGCTCGGCGAACCGGTGGACACCGACGATCCATTGTGCGGCCTCGGCGGCTCGGCGTATTTGCAAGTGTTGCACGAGCAAAAAAACGGCACGCCGGCGCGTTGCAATTTGGAAACCGAACGCACGCTCGGCACCACACTGCTGGGCCTCATCCAAAGTGGTTTGGTAAAAAGCGCGCACGACTGCGCCGAGGGCGGCCTCGCCGTGACCTTGGCGGAATGCTGCTTCTCCAAAGTCGAAGGCCGCAACACCCCGCGCTTCATCGGCGCAGAAATTGATTTAGCCGAAATTGATTGCGAACGTCTCGATGCCCTTTTGTTTGGCGAAACCCTCGGGCGCATCGTCATCACCACTTCGGAATTGGACTCCGTGAAAGCCATCGAGCGCGCCAAGTTGATGAGCGTACCCGCGCGGCGCATCGGGACGGTGGACGCCGAAACAGGCGCGGCGTTGAAAATTAAGTCGACGACCGGCGAGTGGTCGTGGGAGGTTGCCGGCTTGCACGATCTTTGGTGGAACTCAATCGACAACGCAATGGCCTAGCAGAATGAGCGTGGGATGAACGACGAACAGGATTACCCTAAACACTACTGCGGCGTGTTCGGCGTGCACGGCCATCCCAATGCCGCTGAGCTGACGTACTACGGCTTGTACGCACTGCAGCATCGCGGACAGGAAAGCGCCGGCATTGTCGCCAACGACGGCACGCAGTTTCGCGAGCACAAAGGGATGGGCCTCGTGCCGCAGGTGTTCAAAGGCAAAGTGCTGCACGAATTGGTTGGCCACACCGCCATCGGCCACGCGCGTTATTCCACCACCGGCAGTTCCAACATCGGCAATGCACAGCCGCTTACAGTGGATTGTTCGCGCGGTCAAATTTCCATCGCCCACAACGGCAACCTCACCAACGCCGCCGCGCTGCGCGAGGAACTCGAAGAACGCGGCTCTATTTTTCAAACCACCGTTGATAGCGAAATCGTGTTGCACTGGCTCGCGCAGCCGACGAGCAATGGCGAGAACACGCTCGTCAACACCATCCGCAAACTCGAAGGCGCGTTCTCTCTCATCATTATGACCGAGAACGAATTGATCGGCGTGCGCGATCCGCACGGCTTCCGCCCGCTGTGCATCGGCCAGCTCGCCAGCGGCGCGTACGTGCTCAGCAGCGAAACGTGCGCGTTGGATTTGATTGAGGCGAAGTTTGTGCGCGATGTGGCGCCGGGCGAAATTGTCATCATCAATGATGACGGATTGCGTAGCATCGAGGCTTTTCCCGAACAGGAGAAGCGGTCGTTTTGTATATTCGAGTACGTCTACTTTTCACGGCCCGATAGCAATCTTGACGGTCGCAACGTCCACACGGTGCGCGTGGAAATGGGCCGCGAACTGGCGCGCGAAAACCCCATCGACGCGGACATTGTGGTGCCCATTCCCGATAGCGGGAATTGCGCCGCGCTGGGTTATGCGCACGAGAGTGGCATCCCTTTCGAGATGGCGTTCGTCCGCAACCACTACGTGGGCCGCAGTTTTTTACAACCGAGCCAGCTCATCCGCGATTTCAATGTGCGCGTGAAGCTCAATCTCATCACGGAATTGGTGAAGGACAAGCGCGTGATCATCGTGGATGATTCGATCGTGCGCGGCACCACCTGTAAAAAGCGCGTCAACAGCCTCAAAGAAGCCGGCGCGAAAGAAGTGCACGTTTTGGTGAGCTGCCCGCCGCACAAAAATCCGTGCGTGTACGGGATTGATTTTCCTGATCGCAGTAAGTTGATGGCCGCCAATAATACGATTGAAGAAATTTGCACTTATCTCAATGCCGACTCGCTGAATTATCTTTCACAGGAGGGAATGGTGCGCGCCACCGGTCATCCGAAGGAATCATTTTGCATGGCGTGTTACGATGGAAATTATCCAGTGGAATACGATCCCGCCGTGGACAAGCACATTATGGAACGCCAACGCGACCGCGCCAAGAGTCTCGTGGCGGAAGACACGCAGCCTAGACTGTTATGAATGACCAATTCCCAAAATCCAATGACCAAGGAATGACCAAGCCCCAAACCCCAATGGGTCATTTTGTCATTCGGCATTCCTTGGTGATTGGTCATTGGTCATTGGTCATTCACTATGGGTAAAACCGCATACGCACAAGCCGGCGTGGACCTCGCGCTGGGCAATCAAGTGAAAGCCGGCCTCTCGCGCCTGCTTAAATCCGCATCGCGCCCTGAAGTGCTCGGCAAAGTCGGCGGTTTCGGCGGTCTCTTCGCGCTTAAGCCGGGCAAATACAAAAACCCCGTGCTCGTCTCCAGCGTCGATGGCGTGGGCACCAAGCTCAAGGTCGCCTTTGCGATGAAGCGCCATCACACCATTGGGCAGGATCTCGTGAACCACTGCGTGGATGACATCGCGGTGCTTGGCGCGGAGCCATTATTTTTTCTGGATTACCTCGGCACCGGCGTGTTGGAGCCGAATGTGTTTGAGCAAATCATCGCCGGATTCGCCCTCGGTTGCGCGGAAAACAACTGCGCCCTCATCGGCGGCGAGACGGCGCAGATGTCCACCTTTTATAAAAAAGGCGAGTACGACGTCAGCGGCACCATCGTCGGCGTGGTCGAAAAAAGTGCGATGCTTGACGGACGCGGCATCAAGCCCGGAGATGCGGTCATCGGTATCGCCAGCAGCGGACTGCACACCAACGGCTATTCGCTCGCGCGCAAAGTATTTTTTGAAACGATGAAACTCAAGCCCCGTACCCGCGTGCCCGAGCTGGGCTGCAGCGCGGGCGATGAGCTGCTGAAAATCCACGTCAGCTACGGCCCGCTCGTGCAGGCGTTGCTGAAGAGTTTCAATAAACCCCGCCGCGCCCGCGCCATTAAGGGCCTCGCGCACATCACCGGCGGCGGCTTCATCGACAACATCCCGCGCGTGCTGCCAAAGCGTTGCGGTGTCACGATTCGCCAAGGTACGTGGCCCGTGCTGCCGGTGTTCGAGCTCATCCAAAAACACGGCAAGGTGTCCACCGCCGAGATGCATCAAGTTTTCAATATGGGCATCGGCATGACCGCCATCGTCAGCGGCCCCAAAGCCGACGGCATTCTCCGAAGCATCCGCCGCCGAGGCCACAACGCGTGGATCATCGGCGACGTGACAAAAGGGCGGGGCAAAGTTAAGTTGGCGCAATGAACATTCTCCTCATCGGCGGTGGCGGGCGGGAGCACGCATTGGCTTGGAAGTTGGCGCAGAGCGAACGGGTGAAGCGGCTTTGGGTGGCGCCGGGGAATGGCGGCATCGCAGGGGAGGTCACCGCGGGCGGGGAGCCGGTGGAGTGCGTGCCGGTGGGTGCGGAGGATTTGGAGGCGTTGCTGGATTTCGCGCGGGCGCATCAACCGGACCTCACCGTGGTGGGGCCGGATAATCCGCTGGCGGGGGGCATTGTGGATTTGTTCGAGGAAAATGATTTGCGCATTTGGGGGCCGAACGCGGAGGCGGCGCAGTTTGAATCGTCGAAGGTTTTCGCGCAGGATTTCATGGCGCGGCACAGCATCCCCACCGCCCGCGCGGGCACGTTTAATTTTCCAACAGCGGCCAAGGCGTTTGCGGGCGAGTTGAATGGGCGTTGCGTGGTGAAGGCGGATGGCCTCGCGCTGGGCAAAGGGGTTTTGATTTGCGAGACATTGGAGGAAGCGGAGGCGGCGATTGACTCGGTAATGGTCGATCAACAATTCGGCGAGGCGGGCGATGAAGTGGTGATTCAGGAATTTTTGGAGGGTACCGAAATTTCGTTGCACGTGATGTGCGACGGGCGCACCACCATTTTGTTTCCCACATCGCAAGATCACAAACGCGCGCTTGACGGCGATAAGGGCCTCAACACCGGCGGGATGGGTACCTTTTCGCCCGCGCCGTTTTTGAGCGATAAGGATTTGGCACAAGCCGCGAAGGCCATCATCGACCCGTGGCTGTTGGGGTGTCAGGTGGAGGGCATTGATTTTCGCGGGATGCTTTATCCCGGACTGATGCTCACCGCCGACGGCCCGAAAGTTTTGGAATTCAACGCGCGTTGGGGCGATCCGGAAACGCAGGTTTATCTGATGCGATTGGAAACCGATCTGGTGGATCTCTTCGAGGCGAGCATCGATCGGCGGCTCGCGGAGATGGACGTGCACTGGAGCAATCAAGCCGCCGTGTGCGTGGTGATGGCTTCGGGCGGTTATCCCGAAAGCTACGCCAAAGGCAAATCCATCACCGGCATCACCGATGCGGACGGAATGGAAGGCGTAAAAGTCTTCCATGCCGGAACCAAGCGCGACGGCGAAACCCTCGTCACCAGCGGCGGCCGCGTGCTGGGCGTCACGGCGGTGGGCGATACGTTAGAGGCCGCGCGCGATCTCGCTTACGCGGCGGTGGATAAAATAAAGTTTGAAGGCGCGCATGTTCGCGGGGATATTGCCGCCAAGGCGTTGCAGGATTAACCGGCTGCGTCCACCCAACCGGGAATGAAAAAAATTCTCTTTATCTGCACGGGCAACATTTGTCGCAGCCCGATGGCCGAAGGCTTTTTCCGCGAACTCACCAAGGAGCAGAGCGGCTTTGAAGCACTGTCAGCCGGCTTGGGTGCTATTGATGGCGCGGCGCCCAGCGTGCACTCAGTCACCGCGATGCAGGAACTGGGCATCGACATCACCGACCAGCGCAGCGCGCAGATCACGCCGGAAATGGTCGCCGAATCGGATTATATTTTCGGCCTTGCCAGCGGGCACGTGGACAATCTCATCCGCTTTTTCCCGCAGGCCCGCGAGCGGATTTTTTTGCTGCGCGAGTTTGTGGAGGTGTTGCCGGCCGACCGTAAGGATATCGCCGATCCCATTGGCGGCGACCTCGCAATTTACACAGTCTGCCGTAATCAAATCAAAGAGGGCATCGAGGCGCTCATCCCTTTCGTGAATCAAACTTCAATGACACCAGCATCAGAAAAAAACACCCTCGCCCTGGGCGCGGATCACGGCGGCTTTGCCCTCAAAGAAACATTGCGCGCGCATCTCGAGGCGCAAGGCATTACCGTTCAGGATTACGGCCCCGCCAGCGGGGAGTCCTGCGATTATCCCGACTTCGCTCAGGCGGTGGCTCGCAGTGTGGCCAGTGGGCAACACGCGCGCGGCGTGCTCATTTGTAAATCCGGCGTGGGGATGAGTATGGCCGCTAATAAAGTATCCGGCGTGCGCGCCGCGCTCGTTGATGAGCCGGGCACGGCCGTGCTCGCGCGCCAGCATAACGACGCCAATGTGCTTTGCTTATCGGCAAACAAAACCGGAGCAGAAGCGGCCAAGGATATTTTGGGGGATTTTCTCGGGACAGATTTTGAGGGCGGCCGCCACGCGCGGCGCGTAGAAAAGTTGGAACCCGATCATCGCGTGGAAGTGGTGGATCCCGATGTGGACGAGGTGCTGCGGCACGAGAAACAGCGCCAGCAGGAAAACATTGAGCTGATCGCCAGTGAGAATTTCACCAGCCCCGCCGTGATGGAAGCACAAGGCTCCACGCTCACTAATAAATACGCCGAGGGTTATCCGGGCAAACGCTGGTACGGCGGCTGCGAACACGTGGACGTCGTGGAAGAACTGGCCATCGAGCGCGCCAAAAAAGTTTTCGGCGCGGATTACGTGAACGTCCAGCCGCATTCAGGCAGCGGCGCAAATATGGGCGTGTACTTCGCGGTGCTCAAGCCGGGCGATAAATTACTCACGATGGATCTCAGCCACGGCGGCCATCTTACGCACGGCAACGCGGCGAACTTCTCCGGCAAATTTTTCGAGATCGTCCATTACGGCGTGCGTAAGGACGACGAGCGGATTGATTACGATCAACTCGCCGAAATGGCGATGGAGCACAAACCGCAAATGATCACCGTGGGTGCGAGTGCCTATCCGCGGCTTATTGATTTCCAGCGGATGGGTGAGATTGCCAAGGCGAGCGGCGCGATGTTGCTGGCGGACATTGCGCACATCGCCGGGCTCGTGGCCGCCGGATGCCATCCCAGCCCCGTACCGCACGCGGATTTTGTCACCACCACCACGCACAAAACTTTGCGCGGCCCACGCGGCGGTCTCATTATGGCGCGCGGGGAATATGCCAAGACGCTCAACAGCAATGTGTTCCCGGGAATCCAAGGTGGGCCGCTGATGCACGTGATTGCCGCCAAGGCGGTGTGTTTGAAAGAAGCACTCGCGCCGGAGTTTAAGGAATACCAACAGCAAATAATTTTGAATGCCAAATCCTTGGCCGATGGTATGGAGCGCAACGGGTTCCGGTTGGTGAGTGGAGGCACGGATAATCATTTGCTGCTGGTGGATGTGCAAAGCAAGGGCCTCACTGGCAAGGAATGCCAGGAAGCGCTCGATACGGCTGGCATCACCGTGAATAAAAACACGATACCGTTTGAGACGCTCTCGCCGTTCAAGGCCAGTGGGGTACGGCTGGGCACGCCGGCGATGACCACGCGGGGGATGCGAGAGGAGGAAATGGCGGCGATTGCCGATATGATCGCCGAGGTTTTGGCTGATGTAAAAAATGTTGACGCCGCCCGCAAAGTCCGCCAGCGTGTCCGCGAACTGACCACGCGTTTCCCGCTTCCGTATTGATTTGCCGGGCGATAGCCCAGTTCCACATTCCCCGATCTCCCATCCCACGGCTGGGCGCACACTGCACGGGGCGAAAATTTAACCCACAAAAAAACACGACATGCCCAGACCCCCAAACAAATCCGGAAATAAAAATCCCAAGCGTCGTCCGATGAAGCGCGGTTCCCGTAAGCGCGGCGGCAGTAATATTCCGGAAGGCTTGCCGCGCGACGTGGAGGAATATGGTGAAGATCTCGCCGCGTTGGAGGACGCCGATGGCGAAGAGATTCGCATGGGTGATCTTCAGCAAAAAGACATCGCCGAACTCAACGGGATGGCTAAGGAAATGGAGGTGGAAAACTTCGGCACCATGCGCAAGCACGAGGTCATTTTTCAAATCCTACGCAAACACGCCGAGGATCGTGGCGTGCTCATCGCCGAGGGTGTGCTGGAAATTTTGCCCGAGGGCTTTGGGTTTCTGCGCTCGCCGTACTACAATTATTTGCCGTGTCCCGAGGATGTGTATGTGTCGCCATCTCAGATTCGGCGTTTCGACCTGCAAACCGGCGACCAAATTCAGGGTCGCATCCGGCCGCCGAAAGAGAAGGAGAAATTTTTCGCGTTGCTCAAGGTCGATGCCGTGGGCGATGAGGATCCGGAAATCGCAAAAGACAAAACGCATTTCGATAACCTCACCCCGCTATTTCCCGAAGAGCGGTTTCTGCTCGAGACCGATCCGGAGGAACTTTCCACCCGCGTGTTGGACATCGTGTGCCCCATCGGCAAAGGCAGCCGCGGCATCATCGTCGCCCCGCCGCGCACGGGCAAAACCGTGCTCATGCAAAAGCTCGCTAACGCGGTGCTCATCAATAACCCCGAAGCGTTTCTCATTATCCTGCTCATCGATGAGCGGCCCGAGGAGGTCACCGATATGCAACGCACCTGTATCGGCGCGGAAGTCATCAGCTCCACATTTGACGAACCGCCCGAGCGCCACGTGCAGGTGGCCGAAATGGTGATTGAAAAAGCCCGCCGCATGGTGGAGCACAAAAAGGATGTGATCATTCTGCTCGATTCCATTACCCGCCTTGCCCGCGCCTACAACACGGTGCAGCCGCACAGTGGCAAAATTCTCTCCGGCGGTGTGGACGCCAACGCGCTGCATAAGCCCAAGCGATTTTTCGGCGCGGCGCGCAACATTGAGGAAGGCGGTTCACTGACAATTATGGCCACGGCGTTGGTGGACACCGGCAGCCGGATGGACGAAGTGATTTTTGAAGAATTCAAAGGCACCGGAAATATGGAAGTGCACCTCGATCGCTCGCTGGTGGATCGACGGATTTTCCCGTCCATCAATGTCGCTATGAGCGGCACGCGGAAGGAAGAGTTGCTGTATCATCCGGATGAATTTTCCAAAGTGGCCCTGCTGCGCCGCGCCCTCACCGACGTGCCTGCGGTGGAAGCCATGGAGCTGCTCCTCAGCAAACTGCGTAACACGCCCAACAATATTGCGTTTTTAATGACGCTCGACCTTAAGTAGGCAAATGAATGATGCGACGCGGTGAAGCGTCCCACCAACGCAATGACAACTTTGCTTAGAATTTTTTGCCTTGGCCTGTTCGCCGCCGTCGGTTTTTTGGGTTGCGAGAAGGCTGAAAAGATCGAGGTGCACATTATTCCTGCCGAGCCCAGTCCGCCTCAAAGCTGGGGCTTGGATTCTCCTTTTGGACCCGAAAAAGAGCGATTTTCCATCAATGCCAAAGAAGGCACGGGAACGGCGACTGTTTCTCTTACGGTTTTGCAGGGCGACGGCGGCGGGTTGCTCGGCAATGTCAACCGTTGGCGCGGCCAACTGGGGCTCGAGCCTTTGGACGAAACGAATCTCGCAAACGGTGTGCAGCCGGTGGATTCCTTGGGAACCGAAGCGCGGCTGGTCGATCTCAACGGCACCTCGAAACGGACACAATTGGAAACGCGGTTGGTCGGCGTTATTGTTTCCCGCAATGAGCTGACGTGGTTTTATAAACTGATGGGCACCCCCGCCGTGGTGGCCGCCGAAAAGGATGAGTTTCTCAAATACCTGTCGGAATGGCGATGATCATGAATGCGTTGAAAGCCAATCCCGTTTATCAATTTTTTACGTCGCTGCGCCTCACCGTGACGTTGTTGTTGATTTCGTTGGTCATCATTTTCTTTGGCACGCTGGCGCAGGAACCGATGGGGCTGAACATTGCGGTTGAGCGTTATTTTAAAAGTTTCTTTATTGATGCACACGCCGCCGAGGCCGGTTGGTTTATGTTGCTCAAATTATTCCAAGTGGAGGGTACGCCGCTCACGCCGGAACAAATCATCAATCCCGGTTGGCCGGTTTTCCCCGGCGGCTACCTTATCGGCACGTTATTGCTCATCAATTTAGGAGTGGCGTATTATGACCGCTTCGAGTGGTCCGCTAAGAAGGCCGGCATTTATCTCACGCACATCGGCATTGTCACGTTGTTGATTGGTCAGGTGGCTACGGATTTACTGCAGGAAGAAAGTTTCGTTCATATGGAACGCGGCGACCGCCGGAATTATACGGTGTCTTTTGATGACAACGAACTGGCGTTGATGCTGCCCGTCGGCGATTCCAATCGGGTGGTCTCCATTCCGGAACAAATGTTGAATGACAAACTCAACATTCAGCATCCCGAATTGGCAGGACTAACCATCGAGACAAAAGAATACTGGCGTAATGCCCGGCCGATGACGGTGAGCCAGTTAATTGATCTTGATCGGGACGAACAACAGTCGCATCGGCAAGCGAAAGTGGATGAAGTGTTTGCCGTGATCCAATTGCGGATTACGGCATTGGAAGAGCACTTGCAGAAATCGCCGCACCCCAAAAATCGCAAGGCGCTTACCACACTGAAAGGGCGTGTGTATCAGCAACGCGCCGAGACGGTTGAGTTGCGCTCGCTGGCCAGTTTGTTGGGGCTGGTGGGTGAAATGGAAATGGAAATTCTCGGCCTGGGCGAATCCGACAAGCAACTCATTTTTAACCAAAAAAATCTGCGCGATATGCTTGTTGCGGCGCGTACGTTTGACGACCAACGCACCGTTGGTGACCTGTTCAAAGGCGCGGTGAAAGGGAACCTCCCCAACGGCACGCTGGAGGAATTCAACGTCCAAGCGGATGACTTTGTGCCAACCCTCAGGAATTATCGCGGCGGTGAGATGGAAAAAATGATTCAAGCCGCCGAACAATTTATCGTTCGCATCAAACAACGTGCCCTGAAATATCATACCGGCACGACTAAAGGTCGGCTCGGCGATTACTTTCGCTTCGTACAACCGCTCGCAACGGCTTTCGACGACGACCGCAATCAGCCGGTGGCCGTGCTGAAGATCAGTCACAAAGGCGAGGAGCTGGGCACCTGGCTGGCTTCGTGCACCAGCGAATTTCAGCAATCCATTTCCGTCGGCGATCAAAAATGGAAACTCATCCTCCGCCCCAAGCGGCATTATTTGGGTTTCCATCTCACGCTGGTGAATTTGAAATGGGAAAAATATCGCGGCACGGAAATCCCCAAGAATTTCCAAAGCCGTGTCATTGTCGAGCGATCCAGCGAATCGCGGCCAGTAGATATTTCAATGAACGAGCCATTGCGCGAAGGCGGCCTGACGTTTTATCAATATCAAATGAATCAAGACCAACTCGGGGCCACGGTGCAGACGGTTTTGCAGGTGGTGAAAAATCCCAACTGGCGCACCGCGTACATCGGCTGCCTCATCGTGGCGCTGGGATTGATTTACCAATTTTTATTTCACCTCATTGGATTTGCGCGTAAACGAAAGAAGGCCAACGGATGAGTGACGAATCTAAACAACCCAAGCAATCCGAAAAACAAAAACCGAGCATCGTGCCGTGGATTGTCCTTGGCCTTTGCACGCTGCTCTTTGCCGTGAAGCCCGTGCTATCGCCGCCCACGGTGAAGGAAGGCTTCGACTATTTATCATTCGGCAAACTGCCCGTGCTGCAGGGCGGTCGAGTAAAGCCGTTGGATTCCGTGGCGCGCACCTCGCTCCTGCAAATCGCCGGCCAACAACGCATCGCCCTCGAGGGCAACGGCCCAAAAGGCGAGTGGGATAATCTCTACAAACTGCAACAAGCCGGTGATGGCCGAGGGCTGACGTATCGCAAATTTTATCAGTTTAATAAGCGCCCCAAAAAACTGCACCCCACCGAGTGGCTAATGGAGGTGTTGATGAAACCGGATGTGGCGGATCGCCGTTTTATTTTTCGCATCGACCATCCGGAACTGCTCGGTGAATTGCAACTCGAGCAAACGGGCGTCGATCAATCCGGCCTGCGTTTTTATACCTTCGAGCAAATGCGCCCTAATGTTTTATTGCTGCACAGGAAAAAAATGGTGATCGGCAAAAAGGACGCCGCTACGCGCACCCCTTACGAGCGCGCCGCCTTCAAGCTGGCGCACGCGTTGGAAATTTATATTCAGCTGCGCTATAGTCTTCAGCCCAATCGGCTGGACCTCGACACGCAGCCCAATGCCGATCCGCCCGGCGTGGCGGATTACGCCAAGCGGTTGCGCCAAATCGAAACCGATGGCGCGGATTACGCAGCCACGTATCGTGCATTCGAGAAAAAACACACGGACGTTGCGTCGACGTTTGGCCTGTTGTTTTATGAACTGCGCCGCTTCGGCGACATCACACAAGCCGACCTCGATGATGCCGACCCCAATCATCTCGTCACCCAAGTGCGCGCGCGGTTGGAGAAATTGGTGGCCTCCAATCAAGAGATCATTGACCAAATGCCGGAGACCCAACGCGCGCAATTTATGCGCATCGCGTTTGCCGTGCGGTCTTTTCTTGCAGAGCCGGAGGAAGACCAATCCAAACTCGCCCGCCATCTACTCACTGTGGAAGCGCCGTTTCAGGCGATGAAAGAACGCAGCAGTTTATTTATGATCCCTTCCGCCACGGGCGATCCGAAATGGGACGCGCGCCAATGGGAAACTTCCGTGGCCGCCGTGCTCGAGGGCAAACCCAAAGCGTACGAACTGCCGCGCGACTTGGGCCATTGGGAAAATTCTAAGTGGGAAACATTGCTCGACGAGATTGTGGATGCCGTGGATGACGCAACACTGGCCGATCCAACAAAATCGAAATGGACCGATGCCGAAGCCAAGGCGGTGCTGGAATTTGCCGTGGCCCAAGTGCGCCAGCGCGAGGTGTATTCGCCCGATCCCAATTGGGAAGCCTTCGATTGGCACAAGACTGCCGATGCCATTCTCGCGGGCATTCCGGAAAGCAAACTCCCGTCGCCCGCGCATCATTATGCCGAAATGAGCAGTGCGTATGTGGGCGGCAATCCGGAGGCCTTCAACGCTGCCGTGACAAAGCACAGTGATTGGCTGAGCGAAAATGGATTTTCCATTGATGTCAAAAAAGGCAGCAACGAGCATTTCTTCAACACCTTCGCACCGTTCGCGCAGGCGCAGTGGATTTATGTCATCGCCCTGTTGCTCGCGTGTTTCTCGTGGCTGAACATGTCGCGCGGATTATCGAACACCGCATTTTATTTAATCGGCCTCGCGTTGGTGCTGCACACCGCCGGATTGATTTTTCGGATGGTGCTCGAAGGCCGGCCGCCGGTGACTAATTTATATTCCTCCGCCATCTTTGTCGGTTGGGGCGCGGTGTTGCTCGGTTGGATTTTGGAACGCATTTATCGCAACGGCATCGGCAGTTGTGTTGCCGCGCTCGTTGGATTTTCCACGCTCATCATCGCCGCCCATCTTTCCAAGGAAGGCGACACAATGGAAATGATGCGCGCGGTGTTGGATACCAATTTCTGGCTGGCCACGCACGTGGTGTGCATCACCATCGGCTATTCGGCCACCTTCCTCGCGGGATTCCTCGCGCTGGTTTATGTGTTGCGCGGCGTGTTCACGCCTTCGCTCACTGGTGATATCGCCAAAGGGCTCGCCCGAATGGTGTACGGCATTGTGTGTTTTGCCACGCTCTTCAGTTTCGTGGGCACGGTGTTGGGCGGCATTTGGGCGGATCAATCGTGGGGACGCTTCTGGGGTTGGGACAGCAAGGAAAACGGCGCGCTGATGATTGTGGTTTGGAATGCCATCATTTTGCATTGTCGTTGGGGCGGCTTGGTGCGTGATCGTGGGCTAATTATGCTGGCGATCTTCGGCAACATCGTCACTGCGTGGTCGTGGTTTGGCGTGAATATGCTCGGCATCGGTTTGCACAGTTACGGGTTTATGGATGAGGCGTTTAACTCGCTGCGTTGGTTTGCAATCATGCAAGTGCTCTTTATGCTCGTCGCGCGCCAACCGCTGCGCCATTGGATGAGTGGCGCAAATCTCGACAAGGAATTCAATGCGCCCATCGCCAAAATTGTCGCGATGATGATGGGCCTCGGTTTGCTGCTGCACTTGGGCTCGCTCTGGACGAGTGGCTTCCTGAGCTACCTCGGCATCGCGCTGGTGGGCGCGGGTTTGTTGCTTTCGTTTTTGCCCGCTGAATACACGGCTTCGTCTTCCAAAAAATCTGCTTGAGCGCGGCAGGTGACAATTCGGGATTTCCGAACGGGGTGAATCACCTGTTTGTGTTTTTCTTTTTCAACTTTGTTTCGTGCATGATTGTGATGGATAGCCCCATCATTTTGTACGCGGAAAGTTTGGGCGCCAGCGCGACGGTCATAGGGCTCATCGCGGGCATCACGCCTTTGATGGTAATTTTCCAAATCCCCGCCGCCGACCACGTGGGCCGCTTTGGTTACAAGCGCTCGATCACGGTGGGCTGGACGTTGCGGCTCATTTTTATTTTACCGTTGGTGGCCGTGCCGCTGCTGGATGGGCATCTCAACCCGCAAAGTCAGTTGGCGCTCATTATTGGCGCGCTGTTTTGTTTTAATCTCATTCGAGGCATTGCCAGTACGGCGTGGTTTCCGTGGATCACCGGCATCATTCCTGAACGCGTGCGCGGGCGCTATCTCACGCGCGAGTCGGCGGCCAACAACATCGGCAGTTTTTTTGCGCTATTGTTGGCGGCGATGTATCTTGGGCGCGATGCTGTGCCGCATCAGTTTGCCGCGCTCTTTGCGTTTAGTTTCGTGATGGGGTGGGTGAGTTTATGGTTCGTTCATCGCGTGCCCGATGCGCCCGTGGCCGAAGAAGATGCCCAAAGCAAACAACCGGTGAAGTGGCGCGAGATCATCCAACATCAGCCGTTTCGTAAACTGTTGTGGGTGAGTTTCATCTGGGCAATTTTTATGGGCGGACTGCTCGGGTTCATCGTGAAATTTCTCAAGACCGGCGAGGGCGCTCTCGCCGATGACCGAGTGCTCTACGCCAGCGCCGCCAAGTTTGTGGGCGGTCTGATTACCTTGTGGTTTTTGTATTCGCGATTGGATCGGCTGGGCAGTCGGCCGCTGATGTTTCTCGCGCTCGGCATTTTAGGACTAGTGATGGCAGTGTGGATTGGAATGAGCGGCGGCCAAATTCCTGTGCGCTTTGAGTGGGTGTGCGGCGTGTACCTCGTGATGGGCTTTGGCTTCTGCACATTTTATATGAGCCTTACCAAGCTCGCGATGGCCACGGTGCCGGAGCTGGGCAAGAGTCATTTCTTCGCGCTCTACTCAGTGGTGGGCAGTCTTGCCATCGGTATTTTTCCAATCCTCTGGGGCATCCTCATCGACGCGCTCACCGGCGTGAAAGTGAACTGGCTCGGCCTCGAATGGAATCAATTCAGCATTTACTTCACCGCGCTGCTCGTGGTGCTGCTCGCCACCGCCGTGCAAGTGCTGCGCGTGGAAGAACAAAAAGCCGCACGCCTGAACGAATTGGTTTTCGATTTGTTGCGGAATAATCCGCTAAGAGATTGGATGAGAAGGTAGGGGCTCACTTCAAGTTTCCACGGAGGCGCAAAGCCGTCCTTACCAAAATCACTCCACCAAAACACTCGTCCCCACATTCACCAATTTCAATAACCGTTCCGCGTTCCAATTGGCCAACCGGAAGCAGCCGAGTGAAGTCGTGCGGCCGATTTTTTCCGGGTCGGGCGAGCCGTGGATGCCGTAACCAGGTTGGCTGAGGCTGAACCACGCGGTGCCAATGGGATTGTTCGGGCCGGGCGGAATACTGAGCGACCCGCTGCCCGCAAGCGCTTCGGGGGTGTTGGGAAAGCGCGTGGGGTTAAATGTGTAATTGGCCGGATGCGCCACGGCGGTGATGGCCAGTCGACCAACGGGTTGATTCTCCACGCGCGTGGCGATGGAGCAGGGGAATTGAGCCACAAGATTGGTGCTGCTGTCGTACACGCGCAGTGTTTTCGCGCGCAACTGAATGTGAATCAGCGCGCCCACGCCGGCCATCGTGCCGGGGCCGGCGGTGTTGGGCACCTTCACGGCAGTGCCCGCGCGCACGCTGGGCCAATGCACGAGCGGGTTTATTTTCTGCAAAAAACGCGGCGAGCAATGATGTTTTTCGGCAACTAATTCCAACACGCTTTCGTAATCCAAAATGGCTTGGCGCGATTTGGCGGCCCAAGTTTTTCCCAGTGGCTGCGGCCGCGCCAGGTCATTGGTGGAAACGCTGTACTGCGCAAACACCGGCGCGCGCAGGGTGAGTGAGCGGCGTGTGGCGGTATCGAGTCGGCCGCTGATGGGCAGCCGTTGCTGCTGCTGAAAGGCTGCGATGGCCGATACCGTTTGTGGGCCGCTCATTCCATCGATTGAGCCGGGCGAAAAACCGCGCCGATCCAAGGCAACTTGAATCTCTAAATCACTCCCAGCTGTCACTGGGCGCGGGGTGAAGTTTGCAGGTAGGGATGGGAGTTCTTCGCCGATGCGGGTGAGTCCGATGCGGGCGGCATCGGTGGCGTTGGTGTACACCCGCACGCCGCGTTGGGAAATCCATTGATTCGTCTCCGGACGCACCGGCACGCGCTCGCCGATCCCAGGTGCGGGCCGATTGGTCACCGTCACGCTTGGCGCGGGTTTTTTCTCCACTGGCTTTACCGCGTGCGGGCGTTCGATGGGCGCGGCGACTTGTTGACGCTTGCCACCCTGCCACCAGCCGAGCCCCCCGGTGATTGCCATTAACGGCAAAGCCCACGCCAAATGATGCCACCACGGGCGCACCGGTGGCGGCGGAAACTGGGAACCAAAACCCTCCATAGCCGGAAAGTAAAGCACAGTGGGGAGGAATACGCGAGACTGAAGTGAGGGGGTGAGTGGGAATGCCCAATGCCCAAAACCCAAACAACTCAAATCTCCATCAATGTGGTTTGGTGATGGGTGCTTGGGATTTCATAACTCGAGGCTACGCGTGACTGGATGAAAACGCCAGCGCGGGTTGCGATTACCTTGTCGGAATCGCCCACACTTTCACCGTGCCATCCGCGCTGCCGGCGGCCAGTCGCGAACCGTCCGCGGAAAAGGCGAGTGCGTTGACGTCCTCGGTGGTTTGTAGCTTTTTGAAAACTTGGCAGGACGCCAGATCCCAAAGGATCACCGTGTCGTCATCGCTTCCACTCGCCAGCCATTTGCCGTTGGGATGAAACGCCACGCACATGACGCCCTCCTCATGGCCCTCGAGGGTGGCGAGAGTTTCGCCGTCGTGCGCGGACCACAGGATCACGTTGCCGTTATTGCCGGCTGTGGCCAGGATGCTCCCATCCGAACTGAACGCGATGTCCGCCCCGCCGTCGCGGTGCGTGGCCAAATGTTTGGCTTGGCCTTCGTTGTTGTTCCACGTCTTGATTTCTCCCGCTTCACATATCGAGGCTCCGGTCTTGTTGTCCACCGGACTGAAGGCGACGGCGTTGACTTCGATCGGGTGCTCGCCCAGCTGCGCCAAGTGCGATCCGTTTTCCGGATTCCAAAGGTGCAGCGTGTGATCCTTCAGCCCCGTCACGAGCCGGTCACCGCGCGCGCTCCAAGCGACGCAGGCCACGCTGCCGTCGCGCCCATCCACCGGTTCGTGCGCCAGCTCGTGCAACCGCTTTCCGCCGGACAGCTCGTGAATCAACACCTTGTCATCCCCGCTGCCACTGGCGAGCCAGGGATTGGCCGGATGAAATGCCAGGCACATCACCTCATGAGTGTGGCCGGAAAGCGTGGCGAGCAGTTTGCCGGAAGTGTAGCTCCAAACTTTCGGCGGATCACCGTCCACATCCGAAATGGTGGCGAGGATGGTGGAGTCATTCGGGTCAAATGCCACTGCCCGAATCATCCCCTCGTGCGCCTCTCCCGAATATACCTCGCCCCAGTCTTGCGTTGGCGATTGTGCGCCCGGCCCATTGGGTCCATCTGGATCCGGTGGGGCCTCGTCATCGCCCATGAAAACAATCGCCAGCAATGCCAATACCGCCACCACAATGCCCGTCGCGGCGATCAACTTCACCGGCGCGGCTTTCGTCTCTTTGGCGGCAACCGGCGCGGCTTGCGGTTCAACGCCCAGCACGGTTCCCACCGGTTGCCAATCGCCGTGTGCCTCGGTCCAGCAAAGGTCGTCGACGGTGAAGGTGCCGCTGGCCACGTGGCTGGACAGCTCGGCTTGGGTGAACGGCCCCCATTGCTGGTTGTCCTTTTGCACGCGGTACTGCGGCTCGGTGGTGAGGGTGTCCTGCAAAATCTGCTCCAGCTCGGTGGCCAGTTGGCCGGCCTCGGCATAGCGATGGTCCGGATGCTGCGCGGCAGCCTTGAGGATGGTGGCCTGCAGTTGGTGAAACTTCGCCGCGCTGGGGGAATCGGCAGACACCTCGGGGAAGGCGGGAAATTGAGTGGGCTCCTGGGCGGTGGCCATTTCATATAAAACAATTCCCAATGAATAGATATCCGCCTCGGCGCGGCCGGGGCCCTCGGGCGGCATGTAGGCGGGGGTGCCGACGAGCGTGGCGGCGTTGTCCATGGCGGTGAGCAGGCCAATGTCCGCCAGCCGGGCCTGGCCATTGACGTAAATGACGTTGGCGGGTTTCACGTCGCGATGCAGAAAGCCGCAGCCGTGCAGGTGTGCGAGCCCGCGGGCGAGGGTGATGCCCACGCGCAGGGTGTCGTCGGTGGAAAGCCGCGTGTGCAATCGACGGTCGGAGAGGAGCGTGCGCGGCTCGTAAGTGTCCGGGTCGGAAAGTGGCTGTCCGGTCTGGTCGTCGGCCAGCTCCATTACATAATAAAAGTAGCCCTCTTTTTCGCTGCCGCCCACGTGCAGCAGATCGACCAAGCCGGGATGGCCGCGCGAAATGTTTTCGTATTGCTGGATGCCGTGAAACTCCCGCTGGTACGGGCCGTCGTCGTCGAAGTTGCTGCGGCGCACGATCTTGAGCGCGAAAAATTTGCCGGTGACACTTTGCGCAAGCCAGATTTCGCCGAAGGCACCGCGGCCGATGGCGCGCACGAGTTTGTAACCGCCGATCTCATCGGGCGTTTCACCGGCGCCGGCGGCATTCCATTTTTTCTCGGGACGCGGCAATCCATGACTCACCACGCAGTGCAGCTCCATTTGCTGGCCCACACCCTTGAGCGGGGGAAAGCCGATGCTCTCCGTGGTGAAGTCCGGATGGCTGGCGATGTCTTCCTGCACGCGATGAGTCATCGCCACGCCGCCGACGGGCGCATGCGGTTCCACGCGCGAGGCGATGTTTACGCCGTCGCCAAACACATCGCCATCCTTCGCGATGATGTCGCCCTGATGAATGCCCACGCGCAGGTTGAGGTGTTCCTCCGCGGCAGTCGTTTGCTGAATGACCACCGCGCAATGCACCGCCTTGAGCGAGCTGGGAAAACTCAGCAGCAGTCCGTCGCCCATTTCCTTGAGCCATTCGCCGCCGTACTCGGCCACGAGCGGCTTGAGCAGCGCGCGCTGTTTCTCCAGCGCGGCGAAGGCGGCGGACTCATCGCGCGAGGACAACGCCGTGAACCCGGCGATGTCCGTGAACACGATGGCCGCGAGCTGTCGGGTCATTTCCATGAACGCGCCCGCATTGGATGGATTGCACGGATCAATTGCAAGCGGGAATCTATTTCGGCCGCAATCGCCAAAATGACGGGAACCGCGGCAGTCCGTTTTTCGTGAGGCCGCGATAGCGGTACGTCACCACCGCGCCGATGGGCGGTGGGTTTTTGCGCTGGGCATTGGTGAAGCCGGTGCCGATGGAAAACTCCCGGCCATCCTTCGCACGCACGCGCAGCGAGCCGAGCATGCCGGTGAATTTCCCCTTGCCCGGCTTGTGGCCGATGACCGTCGCCTCGGCGTCTTCGTGCGTCTTCACCTTCAGCAACGTGCCCGAGCGTTTGCCTTCGTAGATCGATTCTGGCTCGCGAATCATCAATCCTTCGCCGCCGGCTTTCACAATTCGGTCCCGCTCTGCAATCAAGTGTGCTCTCCCCTGACAGCGCCACTGAGGCACCAGCTGCACCTGGCGCGATGAGGAGGGCAATTTCGTTTTGAGGAATGCCGTGCGCTGTTCAAACGTTCCTTTGATTTTTGGCGCATCAAAAATCATGAAATGCATCCGGCGCCACCGGTCATCTGGAATCTGCCGTCGAACCGTGCTCAAAGTTTCCTCGAACTGTCTTCTCCCTAACCAAAGTTCCCCGTCCAACGCCAGCCCGGTTGGGAGTTCGGCCAGAAAATAATCCGGAGCAACAATCGGGTGTCCGCCGCGTGTCCAAAGCGATTTGCCATCCCAAAACCCCCGCACTCCGTCGTACTTTTCACTGATCCACCAGCCTGCCGGATCGATCGATTCATCCCAAGTCTTCGCGAGCAATAACTTAGGCGGCTCGGCAAATAACGAGCTAGTGCAGAGAAGTGAGAGTAGTAGGGAAATTGCGGACTTCATAATCATAAAGTCACGCAATGATATCGGAATGTCAACCGGTCGCAGTTATGCGGCTGTTGTGTGCGGAGTGACTTCGCGGCGGATGATCTTGCCTTTGCCTTGGGCGGCTTCGCTCAGGTCAAAATCAGCTTGCAGCCGAATCAGCAGCGCGGCGGAAATGCCCAAGTACTGCTCGAGCCGCAACGCGGTGTCGGCGGAGATGCCCTTGCGTCCGGCAAAAATATCGCTCAACCGGCTGCGAGGAATCCGCATCGCCCGGCTGGCCTCGGCGGCGCTGAGGGCCTCGTGCTCTAGCGTGTCGGCAATCAATCCCGCCGCGGGGTTGGTTTTCAGTTTGGGTGTTTTCATTTTAATGGGGGTCCTCAATTTTCACCAATTCCACATCACAAAGTTGATCATCCTTCCACGCAAAGGTGATGCGCCATTTCGACCGGCGCGAGTTGGCGTCAATCGAGTAGCGCTTTGTCCCGCGCAGGGCGTGATAGTGCAATACCGGCAGCGTCAGCAAATCCTGCTCGGATGCCTGATTCAAAATCGCCAAGCGTTCCTGAGCTTTGTCCACATCCAAGTCGCCGAATCTTTTGGATTCCTTTCGGGACAAATCTTCACCCGCGAAAATTTTCTCCGTCACCGAATCCAAGTAGCTGACGATCACTCTGCAAGTGTACTCTAAAAAGAGAACTTACGCAAGGACGTCCTTGATGACGTGCCCGTGGACGTCGGTGAGCCTTCGTTCGAAGCCGTTGTGGTAGTAGGTGAGGCGTTTGTGGTTGAGGCCGAGGAGGTGGAGGAGGGTGGCGTGGAAGTCGTAGACGGTGGCGACGTCTTGCTCGGCTTTCCAGCCGAAGGGATCGGTGGCGCCGTGGGTATGGCCGCGTTTGACGCCGGCACCGGCAAGCCAGGCGGTGAAGCCGTCGGGGTTGTGGTCGCGACCGCTGGCGCCTTTTTGGAAGGTCGGCATGCGGCCGAATTCCGTGCACCAGACGACGAGGGTGTCCTCCAGAATGCCGCGTTGCTTGAGGTCGCGCAGGAGGGCGGCGGCGGGTTGATCGAGCACGGGGCCGTGCTTGGCGTATTGTTGGTGCAGCACCTTGTGGCCGTCCCAGTTGCTAACGCCTTCGCCGCCGGTTTGGTAGGCGCCATTGAAGAGTTGGACGAAACGCACGCCCTTCTCCAGAAGACGCCGGGCAAGGATGCAGTTCTTGGCGAAGCCGGCCTTGATGGGATTGGTGGCGTCGTCGGCACCGTACATTTTGAGAGTGGACGCCTTCTCGGTGGAGAGATCGCTGACTTCGGGCACGCTGAGCTGCATGCGCGCGGCCAGTTCATAGCTGGAAATGCGCGCGGCCAATTCGGTGTCGCCGGGAAATTTCTGGAGATGCCGTTCGTTGAGGCGCTGGAGAAAACTGCGGGTGGCTTGGTCGGTCTTGGCGCTGATGCCGGCGGGACGAGCGAGGTTGCGCAGCGGTTTACTGGCGTTGAAATCCGTGCCTTGAAATGCCGCAGGCAGAAAGCCGGGGCCCCAATTGTTGACGCTGCTTTGTGGCGTGCCGCGCGGATCGGGGATGGCCACGTAGGCGGGCAATTCGTCATTGGCCGAGCCGAGCGCCCACGTCATCCATGCGCCCATGCTGGGAAACCCATCCAGCGTGTAACCGGTGGACATGAAATTTTCGCCGGGGCCGTGCGTGTTCGTTTTGCCGGTGAGCGAATGGATGAAACACATCTCATCGGCCAGCTCGCCTAATTGCGGAACCAGTTCGGACACCATCTTGCCCGATTGCCCGCGCGCTTTGAATTCCCACGGGCTTTTGGTGAGATTACCCTGCGCGCCCTGAAACGTCTTGAGTGTGTCACCGCCCGGCATCGGTTGTCCGTGGCGTTTGATCAGCTCCGGCTTGTAGTCAAACGTGTCCAGCTGACTGCACGCGCCGGAGCAGAAAATCACCAGCACCTGTTTGGCCTTGCCTTTAAAATGCGCATCCCGCGCGGCAAATGGTTTGGCTGGATCAATCTTCGGTCGGATGGGGCCATCCTCCGCCAGCGCCCCTTCCCGCGCCAGCAGACTGGCCAAGGCAATCCCGCCGAGTCCTTGCCCGGTGTTGCTAAGAAATTGACGGCGATTCAGGAGAGAGTTCATATTTTTGGACTCACGCGGAGGCGCGGGGACGCGGAGGGGTTTTCAGGGAAGTCGTTTACGATGCGATGGATGCCTTCTTTGAGAAGCGAAGCTCCGAAATTGATCAGTAATCCGACTTGGAGGTTGCTGAGCTTGAGGTAGGTGAGGGTTTGTTTTTTGTGAACGGGTTGGATGCGTTCGACGGATTTCAACTCGACCAGAACTTTGCCGCCGACAATCAGGTCAGCACGGAAACTCTCATCAATGACATGCCCATCCCATTCGACCGGCACAGGCACTTCGGTCTCCACTGTCAAACCCGCCTTCCGCAATTCGTATGCGAGAATCCGTTGATAAACCGATTCCAACAATCCCGGCCCCAGCTTTTGATGAATCCGCAACGCACAATTCACCACAGCGCCGGAAACCTCATTCGTTTCCAGTTCAACACTCCGCGTCTCTGCGTCTCTGCGTGAGGATTCCATCATGGCACAAACACAAATTCATTCGCATTCAACATTGCACGGGAAAAAGCCTGCAGCCCTTCGGCTTGAATGAAAGAGGTGGCGTCTTTCAATTCATCGGCGGTGGGCGGGCGGTTGAAGCAGAGGGTAAAGGCGCGGGCGATTTGTTGTTGGAGATCCTTGCCGACGTCGGTTTGCAGGCGCTTGGCGAGCAGGGCGGCTTGCTGCATGACGAAGGTGCTGTTGAGAAGGTTGAGTGCCTGCAACGGCGTGGTGGAGCGGCTGCGTTTGGGGACGCCCTGGCTGGCGTCGGGGCAGTCGAAGGCGCCGAACACGCTTTCCTGTTCCTGCCGCACTTTGGTCATGTACACCATCCGACGCCAGTCGGCGGGGCCGTAGTTTTTCTTCGGGAAAAAGTGGCGGACATTTTCCATCTGCACCTCAAACCCGCTGAAGCCCGGGCCGCCCATTTTCAAATCCAGCACGCCGCTCGCGTTCAGCATGGAATCGCGGATGGCCTCGGCTTCCAGGCGGCGGGTGGGGAATCGCCAAAGTAACCGGCTGGCGGCATCGATCTTCAGCGCCTTGGCGTGGGGGCGGCTGCTTTGTTGCCAGGTTTGGGTGAGGAGAATGCGGCGGTGCAGTTTCTTGAGCGACCAGCCGTCGGACACCAAAGTGGACGCGAGCCAGTCCAGCAGCTGGGGATGCGTCGGGGCTACGCCATTGCGGCCGAAGTCATTGGGTGTATCCACCAGCCCCGCGCCGAAGTGATGTTGCCAGATGCGGTTGACGATTACACGCCGCGCGAGTGGGTTGGTATCGCTTACGATCCAATCGGCCAAAGCGAGCCGGCGTTGTTGCTCGACGGTCTTCTCATCGATCTTAAGCGACACAAACTTGGCCAAGGCACCCGGCGTAACCGCATCGCGCGGGGACTCCGGATCACCGCGATAAAACAATCGGGTCGGTCCGGGTTGAGCGAACGTGCCGACGTACGCCTTGGTGCTGTTCTGCAGAATCTTGAGTTGCTGTTCGGTCTGCTCCAGTTCCGCCAACAACTGCCTGCCGCGCTCCGCCTCCGCTTTCGGAAGGGTATCGAAGGCATAAACCGGCTTGGCCGGCTGGCCGCCTTTGAACGGCTGGCGATCCGTTGAGCTGGCAATCGTCTTCCATTCGCCTTCCTTCAGTCCGGCTTCGATGCGGTAGCCGATGGGCACGCGATCCGCGTATTTTCCCTGCCGATCGCGCGCCCACTCGATGCGGTCAATGCGGGTGGGCCGGGCCAATTCGATTTGCACCCAGCCGGTGTTGCCGGCGGCGATCCAGCTCTTGGCATTGCCGTACTGGCCGTCATTGATTTGCGCGAGCTTGTGCAGCGCGTGTTTGAAATCACCGCCCGAACTCGCCTTGGCGCCTTGACTGGCGAGCGCGATATTTTTCGCGCCGGAAAAAATCTCCAGCTCATCAAGGCACGGTTGGCTGGAGGTGCTGCGAGTGATGGTAAAGCGCACAAACCGCGCCTCCACGGCGGGGAACGATTCGATGTTGTGTTTGGCTGTCACCGCCGGGCGTTTGCCTTGGCCGACCGGCGCGATGAATGTGGCCAGCTGCGTTTTCAATTCCCCAACCCGCTGTTGCATGGCGGCGGTCTTGGCCTTGGCGGCGTCGTTGAGCGGCAGATTGCGATCGGCGTGTTTCACGCCTTCGAAGATGCCCTTGAGCGCGTAGTAATCCTGCTGCGAAATGGGATCGAACTTGTGATTGTGACAACGCGCGCAACCGGTGGTGAGCCCTAGGAACACCGTGCCGGTGGTGTTGATCATGTCGTCCAGTTCATTGGCGCGCTGCATGCGGCCGAGTTCGGGCGATTGCCCTTTCACGATGTCGTGCGGTCCGGCGACGAGGAAGCCCGTGCCGATGGGTTCGCCCAGCGCATCGCCCGCCAGTTGCTCGCGCACAAACTGGTTGTACGGTTTGTCTTCATTGAGCGCACGGATCACCCAGTCGCGGTAGGGCCAAGCGTGGATGCGTTCGCGGTTGGTTTCGAATCCATGCGATTCTCCAAAGCGCACGAGATCCAGCCAATGCGTCGCCCACCGTTCGCCGTAACGCGGGCTGGCCAGTAGATGATCCACCAGCTTGGGGTAGGCGTCGGGCGCCGAATCGTTCACAAACGCCTCCACCTCCTCCGGCGACGGCGGCAGCCCGTGCATGACCAGATACAATCGGCGAATCAACGTGCGCTTGTCCGCGCGTGGATTGAACCCCAGCCCCTTCGATTCCAGTTGCACCTTCACAAAGGCATCAATCGGCTGCATGAACCGCGGCGAACCGGGCCATGTGATTTTCTTAAACGCCCAATGATCCATCCGGTCCACCGCCTTCGCGCCGACGTCTTCCGGCCAGTCCGCGCCCTGATCGATCCAGGCGCGGATGAGGCCGACGGTTTTGGCATTGAAAGGGTCGCCCTTGGGCGGCATCACGACTTCCTCGTCCAGCCCGGAAATGAAATGGATCAACGGACTCTTGGCGCTGTTGCCGGGGATGATGGCTTCGCCCATCTCGCCGCCTTCGAGAGCCAGCTCGGCGATGTCGATCCGGTAACCGCTCTTTTGCTGATCTGGGCCGTGGCACTTCACACAGTGCTGTTGAAAGAGCGGCCAGATATCCTTTTTGAAATCAACCACCTGTTTGGCGGGCGGCGGCAATTCCTCCACATCAATGGCGAACGCCCACAGGCCGGTGGTCAAACCGGCGACCAATAGAGTGCGAACACGACCGTTCATACCGCTAGTGTGCGGCAGGGCTGTGAGGCGTCAAGCGCTGAATCGCTCAGGGTTCCTGGCGGGTCGGGCAGATGACCATTTCCCGAACACACACTCGCTGGGGCACCTGACAGGCGTACAGGATGCTGTCGGCGATGTCCTCGGGCTCCAGCGGGCCGCCGATTTGATTAGCGTAATCCCACCAGCCTTTTTTGGCGGCTTCATCGGTGGAATGACTGACCAGTTCGGTGCCGACCATGCCGGGGGCGATGGTGATGAGCCGCACGTTTTTGCCGGCGACCTCTTCCCGAATGGTCTCGGTGATGGCGTGTACGCCGAACTTGGTGCCGCAATAAACGGAATGAGCGCCGAAGGTTTTACGGCCGGCGATCGAGCCGAGATTCACGATGGTGCCGCCCTGCCGCTCGACCATGGCGGGTAACACGGCATGCACGCCGTTCATTACGCCCTTGAGATTCACGTCGATGACGCGATCCCATTCCTCGGGGTTTTGCGTGGTCGGATCGCCGTTGAGCATGATGCCGGCGTTGTTGATCAGAATCTCGGTGGGCCCGTGCGCAGCTTCCGCCTCGGCAACCGCGGCCTTGATCGCCTCGCGATCGAGCACATCCACACTGCGGCACAGGGTGTTGGGCAGATCGAGGGCTTCCATCAATTCCACCCGCCGCGCCAGCAGCAGCAGCGGAAATCCGGCTCCGGCAAAGGCCTTGGCCGTGGCGGCGCCAATGCCTGAGCTGGCGCCGGTGATCACAACAAGAGGTTTGGTATCGCTCATGGCCGCCGTTGTACCGCGTTTGCCTGCGGTGATCAAATGTTCGGTGCTGAGAGCTCAGCCCTCCCAGCTGTGGCCATCCCAATCGCGCGCGCGGTTCAGGAAATCGCACACGCCGTCGGTGAAACAGGTGAGTAGCGTCTCGCCTTTCTCGGCGGTAGCGGCGGCGGGCGTGCCGATGTGGCCGGGCTTGCTACGATCGGGCATCGTCCAGCCGCGCGTGGCGGTGGGGAAGGCCTCGCCAAAGGGCACCTCGGGCACGGCCGTATGGTCGCCCACCAACTCGGGTCGGATGACCAGCATCATCGAAGTTTCCCATTCGCCAGCGTGTCCCATTTGCGTTTGCACAAAATCATCGCGCGCAGCGGTCGGGGCGCCGTTGTCCCAGTAGGTAGTGGAGAGGAGAAGCAGGTCGGAGCGATCGCGCAGTCGTTGGCGTAGCTCAAACACCACTTGCGCGCCGGGCACCATGTTGCCCCCGTGGCCGTTCAACAAAATCAACCGCTTGAAGCCGTGCTGAATGAAATTCTCCAGCAGCCCATTGAGCAGATCAAGATAAGCGCGCGGCTCGGCGGACAGGGTGCCGGGGAAATCCATATGATGATGCGAATTGCCCAACCACTGCAGCGGCGCAAACAGAATATCCCCGCCCACACGCACCTCGGCTCGCTGGACAATTTCGCCCAGCAACAGGCTGTCCGTATGCAACGGCATATGGTGCCCGTGCTGCTCGTGGGCGGCGATGGGAATGACCACGGGCAAGTCCTTGCTAAGCGAATCGACTTCGGGCCACTTGAGGTCAGTAAGTTTCATAGCCGCGAGCTTAACCAACCGGACAGGCCGCGCAAGACTGGAGGGAGGAGCGGTTGGTTTTGGAAAACGACCGATCGTTAACGATTTGTGTCGATGGTTTGTTGATTGATTTTAGTCAACGCTGAAGCAATCAAACCGGTGGGAAGATCGACATTCCAATGCCGAGGATGAATTTTGAGCGTGAGCAACGATTCGGCGCGAATTCTGTGCGACACGCTACCATTTGGCGGTTAATTTTACTGACGTGGCAGTGAATCGGCCTGTCCCCAGGGCATGGGGATGGTGGGTTTTTGGGTGTGGGCTTCGTGGCGGATGGGCGGGGGTTGGGCGTGCCATTCGTCGATGAAACCGCAGAGATGTTTCACGGCTTCCTCAAAGGCGGCTTTGCCTTTTTCGGCAGTTCCTTTTTCGGCGTCGCCGAGCACGCCGGTATCCGAATAGCTGGCGGTCCAGCTGGTGATATTGATGGCGCCGACACCGTAAATGTCGGTGAAGCGGTACGGCGACTTGGTGGTGTTATAGGAAATATCGCCGGATTTGATGACGTCTTTCCGCACATTTTCCGGATCGAGGTGGAGGTACATGGCGGTTTCTAATTCACAGGCGTGGGCGCAGCCGCCGGGGAATTCGCTTTCGCGCCAGCCGGGCAGAAAATCGGGATCAACGGTGAGCAGGTGCCACCACGCACAGAGGCCGCACTCGGCATCGGTCTCGAGATTGCAACGGCGGGCGACAAGGTCGAGGTTCGGCATGTTCGAGCCGTGGCCGTTGAGCAGCAGGATTTTCTTGAATCCGTGGTAGGCGAGGCTTTTGGTGATGTCCAAAACCTGATCGATGAAATGCTGATAGTGCACGTTGATGGTGCCGGGGAAATCCATTACGTGGCCGGTGTATCCGTAGGAAACGCTGGGCAGCACGAGCGTTTTCTCCGCGCGCTGGCGGCCGGCCTCGAGGGCGACGCTGTTGGAGAGCAGCATATCCACATCCAGCGGCAGGTGCGGCCCGTGTTGTTCCACGGCGCTGCACGGGATGATGCAGATTTGCTTCGCTGCGATGGCGTCATTGATTTCCGGCCAGGTCAGTTTTTCGTAACGATGTTCGGTGAGATGTTGGTCGTTCATAATTAGGATCAGTTTATGGGTTCACCAAAAAAATAGAAAGAGAACGCTGGCGGTTGCGGCGATTAGCCCGAGGGCAATGGGGCCAGGTTGGAGCCAGCGGGGCGGGGTGGTTTGGAACGGATGCTCGGGCAGCGTGCCGAGCGATTCGCTGCTGTTGCGCAGCCAGCCGGACGGTTGGGGGGGAGGCGGTTGGTCAGTGTGTTTGCCGTAAATAAGTGTGGCGGCCAACGCGCCGGTTGCGGTGAATACCATTGCCCAAGTCAGCGCCACCCAGCGGCCGGTGAAGTTGCTGGAGAGCCAGACGAGGTCGTGAATTTCGCGGTCAACCAAGGCCACAAGGCCGTATGCACTGCCGGTGATCAGGCCAATGAGCCCTGCGCGGGCGTGGGCGCGAGTGAAAATTCCGATCAAATAAATGGTGAACAACGGGGTGACAAAAACAGGAATCAAGGTAAGAAACGCTTTTAGCATGGTGTCCTTGGAACTGATGAAGGGAATGTACGCGAAGCCGAGGGCGAGAATTGCCAACGTGGCCCAACGGCTGACTTTGAGGTAGTGGCGGTCATCGCGTTGGCCGGAAATGTGGCGAGCATAAATGTCGCGCGTGAACAGCGCGGAGAGCGAGGACCCGATGGAATCGAATGTGCTGATGGCTGCCGCAAAGATGGCGGCCACCACGAGCCCTTTGGCGCCGACTCCCAAGAACTGGTCCGCCATGTGCGGATACAACGCGTCGGGGTTTTCAAAGCCGGGAAACAGCGCCCGCCCGAAGAGGCCCATTGAGGCGCAGGCGACCATGATGGGCATGCTGATGGTTGCGCCGATAATCGCCGCCATCTTCATATCCCAGAAGGAACGCGCGCCGGCTAGCCGCATGGTTTGGCTGTGGTTCACGCTCCAGTATCCGCAGCCGATAATCGTCCAGCCAATGAGAATCAAAACCGGCGGCGTTTTATTGTTATCGCCAAAATATCGCCCGACGTGCGCGAGGTCGCCTTGGCCTTGTTTTGAAATTGTTTCGATCATACTCGACCAACCGCCGGCAGCGTTCCAGACCGCCACGAAAATCACGCCCATTCCGATGAACATAATTACGCCCTGCAGCGCATCGGTCATCACTACCGATTTCAACCCGCCCCATGAGGTGTACAACGCTGCCGCCGCGACCAGCGCCACGATGGCCAGCCACGCGGTGGAGGCGGGCATGCCGAGAAATTTTGTGAGCAGCAAGTAGATGGCCCAAATCATCAGGCCCAGCATGCTGCTGCGATATTGGATTTGTATCAGCGCGCTGAGCACGCGCGTGCCCGGGCCGAAGCGGGTTTCGAGGTATTCGGCGTTGGTGTATTGGCCTGCGCGCGCCATCGCCGGCACCACATAAAACGCCGCAAAGCAGGCGCCCAACAGTGAGCCGAGGGTGTGCACGGTGATGATGTGCAGGCCTTCTTTGTACGTGGTGCCGGTGAGCGAGACGAGGTCGGCGTTGTCGATATTGGTGGCAAACATCGATAGGCCAATTGCCCACCACGCCAGCGCGCGTCGACCGAGAAACCAATCCTCACTCGTCCTGGTGCCGCGTGCCAAATAAAACCCAAAAGCGATTACGCCGCCGTTAAGCACCAGGACAATCAGCCAATCCCAAAAGGTCATTGGATGGGAATGTTATGCGCCCGATTCGGAGACGAGGTATTGGCTGATGAATTCCTCGTTAAGAGTGATGCCGAGGCCGGGGCGGTCGGGGACGTGCAGCCAGCCATCTTTGGCCTGGATTTTCTCGTGGGTTAACTCGTGCCGGAGCGCGGAATCTTCTACACAATCTTCAAACAAAAACGCGTCGCGGCAGGTGGAGAGCCAATGGGCGCTGGCGGCGTGGGTGATGGGGCTGGTGTAGCAGTGGTTGCACAGGCGCGCACCAATCTCTTCCACGCGGCGGCGGATGTAGCTGGCATCGGTGAAGCCGTTGCGTGATAGATCGACTTGATAAACATCCAGCGCGTGCCGGTCAATGAGTGCCCGGAACGATTCCGCTCCGCACTCGCCCTCTCCGGCCGCGATGGGTACGGGTGAGCGGTCGCGCAACCAACGGTAGCCGTCGATGTCTGCCTGTTGAAGCGCCTCTTCCAGCCATTCGGGATTGTACTGGGCAAACCGTTCGGCCCGGCGTAGGGCGGTGCGGGCATCCCATACGCAGCCGGCGTCGATGAGCAGTGTGGCGTCTTCGCCGATGCCTTCGCGCGCGCCGCGCACAAGATCCAGGTCCACCGCTTCGCTTTCGCCCATCGGTTCCCATCCAAATTTCACCGCGGTGTAGCCAGCTTCAATCCAGCGTCGGCCGATGTCCGCAGTCTCTGCGCCATCGCTCCCAAAAAGGATGGATGCATAGGCGCGGATTTTGTTGTGGCGTTTGCCGCCGAGCAGTCGGTGGATTGGTTCGCCAAAATGTTTGCCTTTGAGATCCCACAAGGCCAAGTCAATCGCGCTGATGGCTGACAGGGTGACCGATGAGCGCCCGAAATATTGCGAGCCGCGATGGAGCTTCTGCCAAAGTCGGTCGGTCTCCAGCGGGTTTTCGCCGAGCAACATTTCGCGTAATCCACACGCGACATTGTGGCTGAAGGGTGCATCGATGATGGCCTTTACTACTTCCGGGGACGAGTCTGCCTCGCCCACACCTTCGAGTCCCGTGTCCGTGCGGATTCGCACAATCACGGCATCTTGGCTGCTCGCGGTTTTATTTTCCACCGACTCCAACCGTAGCACCTGACAAATGACCTGTTTAATTTTCATGGGAACGGCTAACCTAAAGAGTGGTCGTGCGGGTTCAAGCGTAAATTTTTTTGTTAAAAAATCAGGGGAGGATTTCTTTAATCACATGCCCGTGGACGTCGGCGAGACGGCAAGGAGGCCGACGGTGGTGAGGAGAAGGGCGAGCAGGGTTTTCATTTACAGACGCTTGATGCGAGTGATCTTGGTGATGGTTTTGTGGCCGTCTTTGACGCTGGTTTCGCCTTCGAGCTGGACGACGGAGCCGACGCTGGCGTCGAGGCGAGTGCTGTGGACATTGCCAAAACTCGGGCGGATGTCGAGTTCCTTGCCGCCGGAGAGTTGCACCAGATAATGGTTCAGGTCATCGGCTTTCACGCTGATCTTCAGCAGGCCCTTGAGCGCGATCTTGTTGCCGGCATCGGTGGTGATTTTCCACGAGCCGTCATCCACGTAACGCGGTGCGAGGTTGGCTTTCTCCGAGATGCCCGGCAACACGCCGGTGGAGTTGCCGTATTGATCGCGGTGCACACCCATGATCTGCATGAGCTTCAAATGCAAATTGCCGTTGGGCACGTTGGGATATTCCACGTACCGCCCCGGCTGGATTTGCCCGCCGCCGCCGCCGGCCAGCACGAGGGGGAGATCGGTGACGGAATGATAATCGCCGTGTTTGATGCCCGAGCCGAAGAGCACGGCGCTGTTGTCGAACACGGTGCCCTCGGTGTCGGGCAATGCCTTGAGGCGGTTGATGAACCGCGCGAACTGGCTGATGTACCAGCGGTTGATGCGGTCGTAGCCGTCCAAGCCGGAGGAGCGGTTGCGCGTGCGCACAAAGTGCGAAAGCATGTGCAGCTCGTCATTGATGCCGAGAAACTCGAAGGTGGACCGGCTCTCAGTGTGCGCCATCATCAGCGTGCTTACGCGGGTCATGTCCGTCCAGAAGGCCAGCGCCATTAGGTCGAGCATGGCGGCGGTGCGTTCGGCGAGATTATTGACGGCCGGCACGGGCTGGATCTTCCGCAGCTTGGCATCGCGCGCGGCGTTGCCTTGTGTGCTGAACTGCTCGATATCGCGCTCCACCTCGCGTACAGATTGCAGATACTGCTCGAGCACCTGTTGATCGCGCCGGCTGGCCTTGCGGGCAATGGCGGCGTAGCTGTCTTTCACTTCATCTAACACGCTCGTGGTGCGCTGGCGAAAGTCGCTGTTGTGAAAGCCCTTGAACAAACGGTTGAATACCACCTCCGGTTTGGCCTCGACGGGTAGGGGACTGCCATCGGTGCCGTAGGAAATGAAGTTCTCAGCGGGATCCTTGTGATCGAGATACGTGTCACTGCGTAGCGCGAGCGATTTCACGGGCGTCGTGCGGCCGACCTCATCGGCGATCACTTGATCAAACGATTGCCATTGTTCCAGCCGGCTCTTGCGCGTGCGGCCGGTCATGAAGGTGACGGTCACATTCTCGTGGCCGCCATTGGCGCGCTGGTCGGTGTCGATATTGCGCAGGACGACGATGTCCTTTTTGTTTTTCTCCAGCGGCTGCAATAGGCGCGAGAGGGTGAACTCCGTTTCCGTGGCGCCGGTGATATCCCATGAGGTAGGGTTCACGCCCGCGCCCTTGAAGAGCACAGCCAGGCGCACGGGGCGCTTGGGCTTGGCGGTCTTGGCGTGGCTGAGGGCGGGCGACATGATCTCCAGCGCCGGCAGGGCCAGCGTGGCGCCGATGCCGCGCAAAAAGGTGCGGCGCGGGATGAGGTAGGATGACTTGCTCATGGTGCGTCTTGTCGTTGTTGAAACTGCGGGCTGGCGATAATGCCGCGGATCAAGGTGTTCATTTTATTGCCGTCCGCCGCAAGGGCCGCGCAAATTCGGTCCACGGCCGGCCGATCGTGCGGCTTGAGCTTGCGGCCGATGGCGTAGGCCAGCAGGCGTTTCGTGAAATTTCGGACGATGGGTTCGCGGTAATCTTTCAGCAAAATTTGTTTCATCGCCCGCGGCGTGTTGAAGGCCGCGCCGTTGGGGAAGGCGCCGTCGCTCTTCACCGGTCGGCGGTTGGGATAGGTGGTCCGCCATTTGCCAAAGGGATCGAAATTCTCCAGACCCAACCCGAGCGGGTCGATGTGCTGATGGCAGCTCACGCAAATGGCTTTGCTGGCGTGGGCCTTCATGATGTCGGCGAGATCCTCGAGTTTCTTGCCATTCACGCGCTCGCTTTGGCTGAGGGCGGGAATGTTTTCCGGCGCGTGTAGTTGCCGGCCGAGCACCTTGTCCAGCAGCCACACGCCGCGTCGGATGGGGTTGGTGCGATCGGGCGCGGAGGTGACCCGCAGAATGCCGACGGACGTGATCAGTCCGCCGCGCTGGTCGCTGTTGATTTTGATTAAGCGCGGCGGTTCATAAAATCGCTCGCGAATGCCGCCCGGCCGTTGACGGCGCCAGTCGAAAATATCCGCGTACTTCGCCTCAAACGCATGCCCGCCGCCGGCCGTGCGCACGCCGGTGTAGTTGCTCTGGTACACCCAGTTCGAATCGATGAGATCCAGAATCGGCCGGTCCGATTTCACCAATTCATCAAAGAAAAACAGGGCCTCATCGTACACGCCGCGGTTCCAGTTTTCGTTCTGGTAAAACACGCGGTTGTCCACGAGATCGGTAAAGCCCAGCCATTGTCCGGCGAAATCTTCCGCCAACGCCAGACGCTTCGGCGAGTTCAACAGACGATCCACCTGAGCGGCGAGCACGTCCGGCCGGCGCAGTTCGCCGCGGTCGGCTTTGCGGATCAATTCGTCATCGGGCGGGCTGGCCCAAAGAAAATAACTCAGACGATTGGCCAATTCCCGATCGTTCACGGCGTAAGGCAGCGGCCGGTTTTGCACCATCTCCATCCGGTAAATAAACGCCGGCGAAAGGAGGGCGATCTTCATCGCGTGCAGCAACGCCGCCTGCGGCGCGGCGTCTTGGCGCTGGGTTTGGTAGGCGCGCCACACGACCGCTTCGTTGGCGGCATTGGGATAGCCCCGCCACGCCCGGCGTGTGAAGCGCAGCAGAATCTCTCGCGCCTCGGCATCCGGCAAATCCGCCGGGATCACTTTCATTCCAAACACCTTCGCGCGTGCCTCCTGATCTTTCGCAAAAGTCTTCAGCGCAAAATCGAATGCCGCGCTGAGCTTCAGGATCGGCGGCGGGGTGCCGGCCTGTTGAGCGGCGTCGTTGGTGAAACCCGATTCGCCCGGCGCATCGGCCGGCAGCAGAGTTTCCAGCGTGGAGGGCAACAGCGCCGGGACTTCCGGACTATACACATACGCGGGCTTGAGGTTCACGTGCAGCAAATCCTCCAGCGTGTTGATCAGCTCATAACGCGTCAGTCGACGCAGCGGTGTGGCCCCGATGTGTTCGCGTCCGTCCTTCAACACAAACGCTTCCGAGAACCAGCCGGTGATCACCGCCTTTTCCGGGGCGGTGAGCGGCTTCTTTTTTTTAGGCGGCATCTCGCCCGTGGCCACCATGTGATCCACCTTTAGCCAGATCTTGGCGTTTTCTTTCTCCCGAAAATCCGTTGCCGCCAGCAGCGCCTCCAAATTCACACCGCCCTTGCTCGTCTCGCAGTCATGACAATCCATGCACCGCGCCCTCAACACCTCCGCCACCTCAGGCAATTCCACCGCCCCAGCCCAGCCGAGGGAGGCGAGAAAAACAAAATGAAAAATTACGCGCCGCATGCCAATTTTTAGCGCCGCCATGATACGAAATTCGGCGAACTTTCCAATCTCCAACTATCACACAATGGAGGGACGAGCCTGCGAGTCCGTCAAACTCTTCATGAAACTATTCCGCCTCATCACCCTCGCCATCGGCATGCTCGCGCTGAGTCCGGTGGCTCAGGCCCTTTCTTTGGGCGGACCGGGCGGGTGGTGGCCGCAAGATTGGCCCAAGGAGTTGGATCCACTCCGCAAACAGGCCTGGACCTGGAGCCATGGCCGCATTCATGAAGGCAAAGCCTACAACAGCTTTGAAATCACCTTCAAGGATCGCGAGCAATTCGAGGCCATGTGGCCGCATCTCCTGAAGCTGCGCCCCAAGGAGGTGCCCCTCACCCTCAAGCGCGGGCCGCACGTGAGGGTTTTGGACACGCGTCCGGCCAAAAACAAAACCGCCGGCATCCGACTGTTTACGTGGTCCAAGGCCGCCGGCAACCCGCCCGCGAAAGTGAAGCCTGAGCAAACCGATTTCTCAAAGACGCCGGGTGTCTATTTCAAAGACTGCACCCTCCACGCCATTGAGCTCGTGATCGACGGCAAGATTGTGGACCTCAATCGCATTCGCCTTCCCGAAGATGCGAAGATTGTTGATGAGCGATTTCCGAACAAGTAGCGGGCAGTAGCGCGCGTTACTTGGCGGCGTGGTTCGTTCTTTGGTTGTTTTGTCCAGACATGGGCCATGAGCTCTTTGCTAAACCTTTGCTGTCCGTTTTAATGGCGTACAGATGGTAATCATTCGAAGCAATGAATAGGGTGCCGTCTTGGCTAAGTGCAGGGGATGTTTGGATGATCGAACCCGTCGGGAATTCCCAGAGCTTGGCACCGGTTTTGCCATTCAGTGCGTAAACGGAATAATCGTCCGTTCCGTAATAAACCGTGCCATCCGTCCCGATCGCGGCGGATCGAGATCTCCATTGGTTTGCTTCGAACTCCCACTTCTTTTCTCCGGTTTTCCCATCCAAGGCGTACATAAATGAATCTCCGGAACTTACATAAACGGTCCCATCAGTGCCGATCACGGGATCTGCGTCAACCATGTTCCCTTTTGTTTGATAAAACCATTTTTGCTCACCTGTCTTACTGTCTAATGCGTAGATTTTTGATTTTGTGGATCCACCTTTTGTTCCCGTGCCGATGAAGATGGTGCCATCCGGAGCCAAGGCTGGTGTGCCAGTATAGCTTTCTTGTGTCGATCGCCATATTTCACTCCCATCCACAATCGAGTGTGCAAAAATTCGATGCCCGTAAGTAATATAAAATGTCCCATCAACACCAAACGAAGGTGGATATCCCATGTAGCCTATGGAATCAGTCTCCCATTTTTTCTCTCCGGTCTTCGAGTTCAAGGCGCAAATTGTCCCTCCAATGGCGATGAGTGTTCCATTGGCATCCAATGCCAATTCTTTACTCATGGTTTGACCGATTGTTTCAGCTCCCCATTTTTTGACGCCGGTTTTCCCGTCCAATGCAAAAACTTTTCGATCGTCAGAAATAAATACAGTGCCATCGGCGCCAACGACAGGGTTAGAAAATATGCCGCTCCCGCCCGTGCGAAATTCCCATTTCTTACGTCCGGATTTAGGATTAATTGCGTACAGGATTCCTTCATAGGGATCTTTAGCTCTTGATCCAATGTAAACGGTGCCGTCATGGCCGATTGTCGGGGAAGAACTGGACGCATCTCCAAGATCAAATTTCCAAAGGAATCTCGGATGGGATTCTATTGCAGCAATGCTCTTTGGGGCAGGCGGTAGAGGGTCGAGGGCTAATGGATCACGGCAACCCAACACGAAGCCTAAAAACCCGATGCAAGCCAGAAGAACAGTATTTTTCATGCCCAGCAGGATAACTCAATCCGGGGCGTTCTTCGAATTGATAAAATCAATTTGTGAATCGACTCAGTCAATGGCTACGTTAGCACCTCTTTGATCACGTGCCCGTGGACGTCGGTGAGGCGGCGTTGGATGCCGTTGTGGTAGACGGTGAGGCGTTCGTGATCGAGGCCAAGCAGGTGCAGGATGGTGGCGTGGAAATCGTGCGGGGTGATGACGTTACGCTGTGCCTTGAAGCCAAACTCGTCGGTGGCTCCGTAGCTCATGCCGCCTTTCACGCCGGCACCGGCCAGCCAGGCGGTGAAGCCGTGCGGGTTATGGTCGCGCCCGTAGGTGCCAGCCTGAAACATCGGCATGCGACCGAACTCGGTGGCGAACACCACGAGGGTGTCCTCCAGCAGACCGCGTTGTTTCAGGTCGCGCAATAGGCCGGCGACGGGCTGGTCGAGGATGCGGCCGTGCACGTCGTATTGTTCCTTCAACTTGAAATGACCGTCCCAGTTGATGCGACCGCCGGAAGCGTAGGCGCCGTTGAAGAGCTGCACAAAACGCACGCCGCGCTCGATCAATCGCCGGGCGAGGATGCAATTGTCGGCGAAGGCAGCCTGATGCCGGTCGTCGCTGTCCGCGCCATACAGTTTGCGAATGTGCGCTGGCTCAGCTTTGAGGTTGGCGGCCTCGGGCACGGTGAGCTGCATGCGGGCGGCCAGTTCGTAGCTGGCAATACGCGCGGCGAGATTGGCGTCGCCGGGAAAGGTGTTTTGATTTTCCTGCTCCAACACGCGCAGGGCATCGCGCGCGGCTTTGTCTTTGGTGGCGGAAATAGTTGCGGGCCGTTTCAGGAATCGGATCGGCTTGGTACTGCTGAAGGGCGTGCCTTGAAACGCGGCGGGCAGGAATCCGTTGGCCCAGTTGTTCGGGCCGCTCTGCGGCATGCCGCGCGGATCTTCGATGGCCACAAAGGCGGGCAGGTTTTCGTTGTCACTGCCGAGCGCGTAATTGATCCACGCGCCCATGCTCGGGAAGCCGTCGAAGACGAACCCGGTGTTCATGAAATTCTCCGCCGGACCGTGCGTGTTGGATTTATTGGTGAGCGAATGGAAAAAGCACAGCTCATCCGCCAGCTCGCCAATGTGCGGCACAAGATCGCTGACCGGCTTGCCGCATTGACCGCGCGGTTTGAAGTCCCACAAGGGCTTGGTGAGATTGCCGTTCGGCCCCTGAAACGACACCAGCCGATCGTTGCCGGGCAAGGGTTGGCCGTGGTGCTTGATCAGTTCCGGCTTGAAATCGAAGGTGTCCACATGGCTCAACGCGCCGGAGCAAAATACCTCGATCACCCGCTTGGCCTTGGGCGCAAAATGCGTAGGGCGCGGCGCATAGGGACGCGTGGCGTCAATGCGCGGCCCTTCCGCGCGGCCTTCCTCGGCCAACATCGCCGCCAACGCCACGCCGGAAAACCCGTGCATGGACTGCATCAAAAACTGTCGGCGATTAGTCATGAGAGAACTTGTGCTGCCGGCGCCCCGCCGGCAGGCCGAAGGTAAACGTCGTTCATCAAACTTCTGCCGGCAAGGTGCCGGCAGCACGTGGGCGCGCAGGTTCGATGGCGGACTCGCAGGCTCGTCCCTCCATTTTTTCGGCTGCAGATTGGAGGGACGAGCCTGCGAGTCCGTGGTTTTATTTTATGTTTCATGGGAGCATCAGGAATGAACTGGAATTGAACAGTACACGGCAGGCCTGCTCGAGGCCGTGCTGTTCAGTAAGAGTTTGCAGGGTGGCCAATTCCCGTGGGTTGGGGTCGCGCGAGGTGGCGAGGCGGAAGGCGTGTTGCACCTGAGCGCCCATCTCGTCGCCGGCTTCGCGCCGGACGCGACCGGCAAAGAAGTCGGCCTGCCGGTTGGCGAAGGGGCTGTTGAGCAGGCTGAGCGATTGCACGGGCGTGATGGACCGGGTGCGGCGGGGCTTCATCTGGCCGGCGTCGGGGCAATCGAATGCGCCAAAAATATCCACCGCCTGCATGCGCACCTTGTGGGCGTAAATCATGCGCCGCCAGCCATCGGCTTCGAAGGTTTCCTTGGGATGATAATCGGACAGGCCACCGCGTTGATTGAAAAAATCAAACCCGCGCCCGCCGGTTTTCAAATTTAATTTGCCGCTCACAAAAAGCATCGAGTCGCGGATCGCTTCGGCCTCCAGTCGACGCGGGGGGAACCGCCACAGCAGACGGCTATCGGTATCAATGCGCGCGGCCGCGGCGTTGGGGCGGTGGGTTTGTTGGTAGGTGCGCGAGGTGAGGATTAGGCGATGCAGTTTTTTGATGGACCAGCCTTGCCGCACAAATTCACTGGCCAACCAATCGAGCAACTTCGGATGCGTCGGGGCGTTGCCCATCTTGCCGAAGTCCGACGGCGTGTCCACGAGGCCCGTACCAAAATGCTGTTGCCACACGCGGTTCACCAGCACGCGGGCGGTGAGCGGATGATCCGGGCGCGTAAGGTGCTGCGCAAGCGCCAATCGTCGCGCGGGTTCGGTGGCATCCTTGGGCTGAAGTTTGCCCAGTACGCCGGGAATTGATGGCGGCAATTTCTCCAGCCGCTGCATGGGATCACCCCGGCGCAACAGCCAAGTGGGATCGGGGGAGGCAAAGCTGGCGGCGAAGGTTTGCGGGCCAGCATTGAGCCCGTTCAGTTCGCCTTGCGCCGCGCGGAGCTGGCCGATGTGCGCCATGATTGATTTGACTTGGTCGGCGTTCAGCTCGGTGAGCTTCACCTTATCCGGAGCGCGTCGGTCGTCCATGCGCGGCAGGCGATCGGTTGTGCGGGCGATGGGGTGCCACACATCATCGGGCCGCAGCACTTCGATTACGTACTCCGCCGGAACACTGGAGCCATTGTGCCACGTGATGCTTTGGAGGGTCATCGGTTTCGGGAAATCAATGCGGAACCACGCCGGCCCAGCGCTGGCGGCGACCCACGGAAAGGATTGACGCCGGTCGACCGAGCCGTCGGTCAGGTTTTCAAAATGCCGCGTTTGATTGGCCAAGGCAAAGCTCGAGGCGCTGGGCACCGCGCCGGTGGAGGCCAGGGCGGCGTTTTGTTTTTGGGGTGTCCACGCTTCGAATTCGTAAATCGAGGCCGCCGCGCCATTGACTGTGGCGGCGATTTTCATTCGAACCGATTGAGCCAAAACGGGTTCGAATGTTTCCGTTTGCACACTGAGCAAAGGCGGGCGCAGCGCGTGCTCTTTGCGCAGGGCCTCTAGCTCGGTTTGCAATCGCGTCACTTTCGCGCGCGCGGCAGGCACCTTGGCGGTCCAAGCGTCGTTTTCCGTGCCGCGCAGGCGACGGTTGCCGTAGCGCAGACCGGCGAACACGGCCTGCATGCCATAGTAATCCTTCTGCAGAATGGGATCGAACTTATGATCATGGCAGCGTGCGCAGCCGATGGTGAGGCCGAGCATGCTTTGGCTCACGGTGCGGATGACTTCATCGAGTTCATCCTGTCGTGCCGAGCGCATGGCCTCTTCATCGCGGCCGATTTGGCCCGGTTGCAGCGCGGGGCCGGATACCAGAAAGCCGAGTGCGGCATCCGCGCCGGTGACATCGCCGGCCAGTTGATCGCGAATGAATCGGTCGTAGGGCAGGTCTTGATTGAACGCAGTAATCACCCAATCGCGATAACGCCAGGCCACTGGCCGTTCGATGTTCGTCTCGAAGCCAACCGTTTCCGCCCAACGAATGACATCCAGCCAATGCTGCGCCCACCGCTCGCCGTATCGCGGCGAGGCCAATAGCCTGTCCACCACGGCTGCCAATGCCACGGCTGTTGGGCGTTTGTCTGCGCGAAAGTTTTCCAGTTCTTTGATCGTGGGCGGTAGGCCGATGAGATCGAGCGTTACCCGCCGCAGGAGGACTTCGCGTCCAGCCATCGGCGATTGTTGCAGGTTCTTTTCCCGAAGCTGTTTCTCCACAAAATAATCAATCGGATGCATGCCTGCCGGCGTGGTCGGGCGCGTGACGGGTTGGAAAGACCAGTGCGGATCGGCCAACGCGGTCAATGCGGTAAGGCAGATACTGATGATGAGCAGCGGGCGCATTACGGTTTCAGGGTATCCAGCACGCCGTCCAGGTAGATCTTGAGTTTGGGATCGATCTTTTCAAACCCCTTGCTGCTGCGCGGTTGGTTTAGCGCGTGGCGCATGCAATTGTGCATGAGATAACGGCCGCCGGTGAGGGTGACGTGGATAGCGTCGCGGTGCAGCTCGGAAACATCCTTCAACGGCGCCTTGCCCGCCTCGATGTCGGCCGCGATTTGATGCAGCAGACGCATGGCGTGCGTGGAGCGAATGGTGCGTTTGGGAAACTCCTTCTTCAGTCGCGCCATCAACGCCGCATAATGCGCCTCGCTATGGACGAGTTTGCCGGTGGCGGTCTTGGCGGCGTATTCCTCAGCGCGGTTTTCATGATGCGCCCAGCCGGTGTGGATGACCACGATGGCGTTGGGCTGCAGCCGAATCCAATGGCCAATCGCCTCCGCCGCCGAAGCCACCGAGGCATCGTAATGTGGTTGCACGGACAGAAAGGTGTATTGCTTAGCCTTCAGCGCCTTGGGCCAAAGCGTGGAGGTCTTGACGCACGGCTTCTCGGGATGCGCGTGGATGTATGCGATCGGTTTGCCGCAGTCGACATGCCATTGCACATCGCCATCAATCCGCGCGGGCACCGTATCCCACGTGAGCGAGTTACCAATCAGAAAATAAGCGGGCGGCAATTCTCGGGCGGCGGCCACCGTGCCGAGGCTCAGGCAAAGGAGCAGGGTGAAGCGGAGTCGGTTCATGAGAGATGCTTGGCGAAAAATTGCTGCACGTGGTTCCACATTTTATCGGAAAGTACGTGGCCGGTTTGAGGTTCGATGAAGGATGAAAAGTTTTCAGGCACACCGGCCTGGGCGTAGGCTTTGGCGATGGTTTTCACGCCTTCACGGGCTTCCTGGATGGGCGAGCCGCCGTCGGTTTCGCCGAGGTTCAAATGCAGCGCACGCGGGGCAATCAACCCGGCGATATCCGGCGTGTCGCCGTACTCGTGGATGCCCGGGATGAAGTTCGGGAAACAATGCAGCAGGCTGGTGCGATGAATGCCACCGTAGGTGGGCAGACAGCAATTGCCCACTAGCGCACGCAGGCGGGTTTCCCATGGGCCGACCAGCCACGTGTGCGTGGAGCCCATACTGTGGCCGTAACAGCCAAGGCGATCGGCCTTCACCTCGGGCCGCGATACGAGGTAATCGACCGCGCGCCGCATATCCAAAATATTTTTCCAAGCCATACACTGGCCGGCGACCGTGTAACGCAGGAATTCAAATCGCTCGTACGCGCCGCCGCGCAGTTTCTTGCGGGGATCCTGCCGCTCCTCGAAGCACAATGCGTCCGGGCACAACACCACGTAGCCGAGCTTGGCCAGCGCCACGCCGGTGTGGTGCATGGGATTGCCCGCGAGACCCGCCGGCTCCGTCTTGCCCAAGTGCCATTGGCCGGCGTGTTGGTGCCAAATGGCTACGGCCGGCGCGGGCGATTTGTCGCTCACACCATCGGGCACCAGCATAATGGCCGGGCAGCGGTCGCCCGGTTCCAGCTCGTACGTCAGCCATTCCAAACGGTAGCCATCCTTCTGCTCCGTCTTGGTTTTCTCCGGCTTCAAATCCCCGCCTTTAGGCCACGTACCGCCGAGGCATTCGAGCAGTTTTTCGCGGAAGAGTTTTTGTTTCGCGTTCACGGCAGGTTTCGCTTCAGTGGCTTGCCCTGCCGCCAGCGCCGTTACGCCCGCGGCCAGAGTGGTGGACTTAATAAACTCACGACGATTCGGCATGGCTTCCCTTTCACTGGTTGCCCAAGGCTAACAGGTGGCCATGCGTCCGCAAGTTGTTTGGCGGGAGATTACTTCTTCAGTGCTGCCAACTTTTTGCGGACGAGGGCGGACTGCTCATCGCTGAGAACCTGCCAGCAGGCGAGGCCGTTGCCGACCAGGTCCCATTGATCCCATTGCCACACCACTTTTTTGTCCTTGGTGATCTCGAAGATCTGCGGGTTTTTATCGCCGGCATGGCAGTTGCCGATGATGCGGTTGCCGTTGGGCAGTTCCTGCAGGCAGGTCATCCAGCCGAGGCTGATATCGGTGCCGGGCACTTGGCCTTTGATTTCCCAAACGACCTTTTTCTCAGGCGTGACTTCCACGACACTCTTGCCGCTGCCGGAGGCGATGAGGGTGTTGCCGTTTTTGAGACGGATGGCGCCGTAGACGCGCGTGTTGATGAGGTAATCCCAGACCACCTTACCGGTGCGATCGTATTCGGTGACCACGCCGGGGCGTTCGCTGCAGGCGAGTAGGGTGCCGGTGGCGGTGTGGCGGGCCCAGCGCGTGCTTTGCGTGCCGCCGGGTTTTAAGGGGAATTGATGGGCCAGTTTGCCGGCCTGATCGACCTCAATCACGCGGCCGACACTGCTCTCCACAATCATCGTATTGCCGTTCTTCAACCGCGCAAAGGCATGCACATCGACGCGCTTACCGGCGTTGCCATTCATCTGGGCCGATTCATAGGACCACACGACTTTTTTGCCGAGAGTGATCTCCTGCGTTTTTGTCCATGTATCGTGAAAGAGAATATTGCCGTTGGGCAACAGATGCACATCGTGATGGCCGGTATGGCCTCGCTGCGGTCCGGCGGTCTTGTGCTGCCAAATCACCTTGCCGTCCGCATCGGTGATGGCCAGTAGATTTTTGCCGTAAGATGCGCCGACGAGTACCAATCGCTCGGCCTGCGCGGCGGGTGGGGTAAGTGAAACGGCGAGGGCGGTCAGCAGTGGAAGGAGTAGTTTCATGTGCCTTGAGGTTCCGGTTTTTGTTGAGGGCTTGCAACTCATTTTAAGCTGTCGCGACAAACCCGCAGCATGTTGCCGCCGATGATTTTTCGGATTTCATCATCTTTGTATCCGCGTTGTACAAGGCCAACGGTGAACAGTGGCCAGTTGGTCCAGGCGATCGAAAGGCGCGCTTGTGGTTGTGGGCGCAGGCTCCCCACGGGCCAGAAGTAACGCCATGGGGTGCGGGGTTTTTGTGATTTAGGAATCTTAGCCGCTTCTGCTGCTTGATTTCGGGAGGTGTACGAAACATCGGAGCCAATGCCGACGTGGTTGATGTTGGTAGTCTTGATGACGTGATCAATGTGGTTGAGAAAGGCGTTGATATCACCCGGGTTGCCGAGAAAACTCGGGATGCACGCGATGCCGGTGAGGCCACCGGTGTTGGCGATGGCTTTGAGGACGTTGTCTGGCTTGCCGCGGATGTGTTTGTGCAAATCTGCCGCGCAACTATGGCTGGCGAGGATGGGTTTCTCAGAAATTTGTGCGGCTTCCAAGCTCGTTTGCCAACCGGAATGAGCGCAGTCGGGGATGATGCCCAATCGGTTCATTTCTTTGACCGCGGATTTTCCAAAATCGCTGAGCCCGGCATTGCCCGGTTCGGCGCAGCCATCGCCGATCATGTTGCGTCGGTTGTAGGTGAGGTGCAGCATGCGCATGCCGAGATTTTTAAACACGATTAAGTAGCGCAATTCATCAGGAACACTGATCCATTGTTGAGTAAGCGGGACTCCGTTGCCGGTGAAATACAGGCAATGTTGGCCGGCTTTTTTTGCGGCCACGATGTCCGCGGGCGTGGCGGCTTTGTTTAGAAAACCCTTCAGGTGATCTGTCACGTACGTGAAGTTGGCGAGACGCTTGATCAGGCGCAGCGGGGCTTGCCCTTCCTCACCGGCATTTTGGAAAATGCAAGTCACGCCGGCCGCCTTCCATGCTTGCTGGAATTCTATGCGTTCGGCCGGGTCATCCACGCAGCGGGTCATCATCATACGCTCGCGGGCGTCTTTGATTTCGATAACCGAAGCGTTTTCAGCGGCAAGCTTGGCCAGCGCGGCGCCATCCACCGCGCAGCGCGGCGCGAAGCCATAGGTATCAAACACCAGTGATTCAGCGTGCAGTTTTAATCCGCGATCGAGTTGGGCTGCAGAGGGTTTGAGAACCGCCAGCGCGGCCCGGCGATGGCGTTGGATAACTTCATTGCTTTCCCACGGCTCCGCAGCACGCAGTCGGGGTAAAAATAGAAATGGAAACGCTAAGGTTGAGGATCGGATAAAGGCTCGGCGCGAATGAGTCTGCATGCCGCATCCTTGGCCGATTGGCTGGCGCGGTCAAGCTGCACGGCGTAGTGATGAATTTGCAGTTGGCCGGTTAGGCAATCAACCCCGTGGCAACTTTGCCGCCATTGGGACCGGTGAGGCGGTGGTGGCGGCCGGCGTGGTGGTAGGTGAGCCGGTTGTGTTCCAGTCCCAACAGGTGGAGGATGGTGGCGTGGAGATCGTGGAAATGAACTTTGCCCTCGACCGCCGCCGAGCCGGTGTCGTTGGTGCGGCCGTGGACGTGGCCGCGTTTGGCTCCGCCGCCGGCGAGCCAGAAGCTAAAGCCGCGGGCGTTGTGGCCGGTTTCGTCCTTGCCGTTGCCGGGCACGAGGCCGGGCCGGCCGAATTCGCCGCCCCACACGACGAGCGTTTCATCCAGCAACCCGCGCGCCTCGAGGTCGCCGAGCAGCGCGGCGATGGGGGCGTCGGTGGTTTCGCAGTTGGCGCGCAGATCGCGCCGGTGCCATTTGTGCTGATCCCAGCTGCCGTGGTTCACCTCGATGAACCGTACGCCGGCCTCGGCGAAGCGGCGGGCCAGCAGACATTGCCGGCCGAAATCGGAGGCGCGGCAGGTGCCGACCGAATGTTTTGCGCCCACGCGATAACGCTCGAGGGTGGCTTTGGATTCGGTGCTGACATCCAGCAGATTCGGCGCGATGGTTTGCATTCGGAATCCGAGCTCCATCGTTTCGATGACCGACTCGAGCTTGGCATCGTATGGCCGCCGTGCGGCGTGTTCACGGTTGAGCGCTTGCACAAGGTCCAGCTGGCGGCGTTTGTCTGCAGAGGAAAGATGCGCGCCGCCGATGTTTGGGATGCTGGCCTTGGAAAAATCTTCACCGTTGATGCCGATGGGCGTGCCTTCGTAGGCCGGCGGCAGGAATGCGGCGGAGTAAGTGGAGGGCTTGGCGGTGTTGAGGCTGATGAGCCCCGGCAGATTTTGATTTTCCGTGCCGAGGCCGTAGTTGATCCACGCGCCCATGCTCGGGCGGCGGCGAAGGCGTTCGCCGGTGTGCAGTTGCAAAAACGATTGCGCGTGGTTGCCGGTATCCGCGTGCATACCGTTGATGAGGCAAAGCTTGTCCGCGTGCTTGGCAGTCTCGGGCAATAACTCAGAAATCCACAGGCCGCTGTCGCCGTGCTGTTTGAAATTAAAAGCCGATCCCGGATGCGCGGCGTTGGTCAGTTGCGGTTTGTAATCAAATGTATCCATGTGCGCCGGGCCGCCGGACATGCAAAGAAAAATCACGCGCTTGGCGCGAGCGGGCAGCGGCGGCGGCTTGGGCGCAAGCGGTTTGGCGGCTTCCGCCAACAAGGCCGACATCGCGAGGTAACCAAAACCGCATGAGGCCTGTTGAAGCAGGTTGCGGCGCGAAATGGATATGGGCTGTGCGTTCATCAATCGATGTATCGAAATTCCGAGGTCGTCAGGAGCGCTTGGCAAATAGTGGCCCAGGTTGACGTTTCGTTTTCGGGATTGCGTGTTTGAGTTTGCAAAGTGTTTAGCAGTTCAATGACCCGCCGCGATTCGGCCCCGCTAGGATTTCGCTGTAGCGCTCGGCGGAAGGCCCAGCGCACACGGCTGGCGGAATCGGCTCCGGCCTTGTCGAGCAATTGGACGGCGAACCGGCGCGACTGCTTCACCACCATCTCGTTGTTCATCAAATACAAGGCGCTGGTTGGCGCGGTGGTGATGTGGCGTTGGCCCATGGGCTTCACGCCGGTGGGCAGATCGAAGGCGGAGAGCTCCGGCGGCGGCGCGTGGCGCAGCAGGCAAAGGTAAATACTGCGGTGAGTGCTGGGGCGATGGATGACGGCTGATTCGCCGGGAGGCCAGTTGATCAGCACATCGAGCTGGCTGACGTCGGAGCCGTGGCGCGGGGCGCGATTCAGCTGTCCGCTGGCGGCGAGGATGCTGTCGCGCACGCTTTCGGCATCAAGCCGGCGGCGGTGGTGGCGGGCAAGCCATTGGTTGTCCGGATCGGCCTGCATTTGTGCAGCGGTGGGTTGGCTGCCCAGTTGGTAGGTGCGACTGAGGATGATGGCGCGGATGAGTTTTTTGACGGACCACTTATCGGCCATGAACCGCTGTGCCAAATGATCGAGTAATTCCGGATGTGTTGGGCGCGCGCCGTACACGCCAAAGTCATCGGGCGTGTCAACGATTGCCCGGCCGAAGAGGTGCAGCCAAACGCGGTTGACCATCACGCGTGCGGTGAGTGGGTGCGACGGATGCGTGAGCCACTGCGCGAGTTGTCGGCGGCCACTTTGTTGGGGGTCAACGTTCACTGCGTCGGTCATTTTTGTGGCTGAGAGAAATCCGCGCGGGACGGTTTCGCCGAGCTTGTTGGATTCGCCGTTTTTGTTGATCTTGGCATCGGCTGGTTTTTTACCCTCGCGCACACCCATGGCCAGATTGCCCGGCGCGGGCTTGGGCGATTTTTGCGGCGCCAGTTTTTTGCCGCTGCCTTTGGGCCGCCCTGATGCGGTGTGCAACTGCAAAATTTCCGCGGCGTTGAGGGCACGTGGGAACAGCGCAAACTCCGCCATATTGCCCTCGAGAGTGAGGTTGAAATAGTCGTTGCGGCCGCCAATGAAAATATCGCGTGCCCCCCGGGTGGTCACCGGCATTTCCGCCTTCAGTTCCGGTTCGGCATTTCCGTTGAGGTAAAGCGCCGCGTGTTTGCCATCACGGACAAATACTAGATGATTCCATGTGTTCGGCGGCACGAGGGTGTTGCCTTTGATCGACACGCCGCCGTTCCCATTGAAGACAAACAGTTTCCCTGCGTGTGGATTGTTTTTGTAATTGCCGCCGATGCCCACCTGATCGCCGGGCGCTCCGTTGGCTCCCTTGGGGCCGCGCGAAAAAAGATAGGCCGTCACAGCGCGCGCGTTGTTCTCGAGATCATTGCGAAACCAAAACGAGACGGTGTACGCATCGATATTTTTTTTGAGTTGCCCTTCGAGCCACCCCCCGCCAAATGCACCGGCGTTGTCGGCGGAAAATTTAACGTCTTTTTTCACCGTGAATCCCTGGGGTGCGGATTGGAAATTCAGGTGGTATTCCGGTTTCAGTGCACCAATCGCCGTGTGATAATTCTCGGCAAATTTCGGCACGCCGGCGGTGGCCGTTAATGTGGGGTCCGGCCTCGCGTCCGTGCGCGTCATCGTTTTGAGCTGATGCAACGCGGTGGCCGGTGCGGTGAGTTTTTCGTTGGCGGCATTGCCCCAGAGCGTCTCGGTGCTGGTGAAGATGCCGGCGAGCGCGTAGTAGTCGCGTGTGGGGATCGGATCGTGCTTGTGATCATGGCAACGTGCGCAGCCGACGCTGAGACCCATCACCGCGGTGCTCACCACGTTGATTTGGTCGGCCACCACGTCCATGTCGAAATTATTATTCATCGCCTTGGCCGGCTTGGAACCGAGTGCGAGAAATCCGGTGGCCACGAGGTTGCGGTCGCGCTCGGGATCGCTCTTGGCCGGCAATAAGTCTCCGGCAATTTGTTCGGTCAGAAAACGATCGTACGGCGTGTCTCGGTTGAACGCCTCGATCACGTAATCGCGATAGCGCCATGCGTGCGGGAAAGAGGCATTGCGACCAAGGCCGTCGTTACCGTTGGATTCGCCAAAGCGCGCCAGATCCAGCCAATGCCGCCCCCAACGCTCCCCGAAATGCGGCGAGGCGAGCAGGTGATCGACTAGTTTTTCAACCGCCTTCGGTTTATCAACTGCACATTCTTTTTGAAACGCTTCCACCGCCTCAATGGTCGGCGGCAATCCGGTGAGGTCCATATACATCCGCCGAATCAGCACCGTCGGCGTAGCGTCGTTCGCAGGCGTTAGTTTTTCCTGCGCCAACCGCGCGAGCACAAACTGATCCAGTGGATCACGGGGCCAGCTGGAATTCTTAACGCGGGGGACGATCGGTTGGGAGATTGGTTGGAATGCCCAAAGCGAATCGTTAGTTTGCGGATCTGCCGCGGCCGGCCACGGTGCACCAAGTTTTACCCAGCGCTCAAAGTCACGAATCACCTGTTCGGCCAGCGGTTTGTGATGCGGTTTCTTTTTCGTCGCGCGCAGCATCGCCACAATCGCCTCTGCCTCGGCGACCGGCAACGGCGCATCGAACTTCGCCGTGTTGTTTGTTTTCGACGAGTGACATTCCAAACACTGTTTAACCAACACCGGCCGAATTTGTGTCTCAAAAAAATTGCGGTCTTTTGGTGTAAGGCCCTCGGCTTTCACCAAAATCACCCCATTAATCAGCAACGAAAGCAACGGTAGGATAAACGTGCGTGAACTCATCTTTCCGGCCTCAGCATAATGAGTTTATAGCGATGGGTCAAAGCCGAAAGGCGGTGTTGGCACCCGTGATGATGATTGGCGAACGCATACGAACCCATCACACATCATCGATGGTTTGAGTGTGTTTAGCCAATTCCCCAAGTTGATCCTCGGGGTCGAAGAGCAGTGGGTAAAAACCGCCCGCCATGGTTTCGCCTTTGGGAAGCATGGGGAAATTGGAAGTTCCCGGGGTGTGGTCGCCTTCGAAATTAGAGGTTACGCCATCGGCGAGCACGTTGATGACGGTGGCACGGCGTGGGTGATCGGATTTGTTTTCGTATGAGCCGTGCATCATCAGCGGGTGATGAAAACTGCACTCGCCTTTTTTCAGCACGACAGGGCATTGATTTTCAAAATCAGAAATCTGTTCGGGCGTGAGTACTTCGCGCACGGAATCCATATCGCCCGCGAGACCGGTTTTTTCTAGTAAGCCCCAGCGATGGCTGCGCGGGATGTAATGCAGGCAGCCGTTTTCCTCGGTGGCATCATCGAGGCCGATCCAGCAGGTGAGGTGGGCCATCGGTTGGGTCCACGTCCAATACGAAAAATCCTGATGCCACGCCACCACGCCGCCGTGCTTTGCGGGTTTGCTGAAAAGTTGGTCGTGAAAGAGCCGGAATTTTTTGCCCAACAACTGGTACGCCGGCAAAAGGAACGCGGGGTTCCAAAGCAAGTCGTGAAATGCCGGCCGGACCCGCCACGCACCCAGCGCGTGAAACAAAACTGAATCCGGATCGCCCGATTCGTTGCTGTGATACTCATAAAACAACTCGCGCCCCTCGTGATCGGGATCAGTCATTTCCCCCAACTCCGCGCGCAACGCATCAACCTGCTCATCACTCAACAGCCGAATGCCGTTTACGAAACCTTGTTCTTTGAAACGTTCCAACTGCGCATTGGTGAGCTGATAGCGCGCCCAATTTTCCGGAGCGTTTGGCTGGGGAAACAAGTCGGTGATGGGGTGATGCCGCGAGGCGAGGTCGTCGCTCATTCGGCGGAAAATAGCAGCGAAGTTGCGCAGCGTCGAGTCAAGCGAGCAATTTTTCGACCACATGCCCGTGGACGTCGGTCAATCGGCGGTCGATGCCGTTGTGGCGGACGGTGAGTTGTTTGTGGTCGATGCCGAGGAGGTGCAGCATGGTGGCGTGGAGGTCGTAGACTTGCGTGGGGTTGGCGCGGTCCTGCGGTTTGTAGCCCCACTCATCGCTCTGGCCGGCGGTGACACCGCCGCGGATGCCGCCGCCGCAAAGCCAGTTGGTAAACACGTAGGGGTTGTGGTCGCGGCCCGTGCTGCCTTGCGTACTGGGCATGCGCCCGAACTCGGTGGTCCAGTGGATGATGGTGTCCTCGAGTAGGCCGCGTTGTTTGAGGTCGCGGATGAGGCCGGCGGCGCCGTGGGCCATGCCCAGGGCGAGCGGGCCGTGGTCGCGTTCGATGTCCTCGTGGCTGTCCCAGTTGCGGCGGGGAAATGAATTGTCGTTGCCGGACCAAATCTGCACGAAGCGTACGCCGCGCTCGATGAGCCGTCGGGCGATCAAACATTTGCGGCCGAAATACTCGGTCTCCTCGGGCGCGTTGATGGTCTTCGGGTATTGCTTGGGCTCGCGTTCGAGGCCGTAGAGCTTGAGGACGTGGTCCGGTTCCTTGGCGATGTCCAGTGCCTCGGTGGCAGAGAGCTGCAGGCGCGCGGCCAGTTCGTAGGTTTGAATGCGTGCCTCCAGACGGTCATCGCCTGGGCGCGTCTCGGCGTAGCCGGCATTGAGTTGGTTGATCAGGTCAATGCCCGTGCGATGACTGCCGGGCGTCACAAAGCCGGCCTTGGGATGCAGATCGGGAATCGGGTTTTCGCGTTGCGGAAAAATCGTAGTGCCCTGCGTGTGCGTTGGCAGGAATGCGCTGGCCCAATTCTTCGGGCCGTTGGAGGCGTATCCGCGATGATCGGGCAACACGACAAAGGTCGGTAGGTTTTCATTTTCGCTGCCGAGTGCGTAGCTCACCCACGAGCCCATGCCGGGAAAGCCCGGGCGCTGAAAGCCGGTGGCCTGCAGGTAAGTGGCCTGGCTGTGCACGCCGGTTTTACCCACGAGATTGTGCACGAAGGCCAGATCATCCACCACTTCACCCAACGGCGCGACGGTTTCCGATAGATGCTTGCCGCTCTGTCCATGACGCGCGAAGGCAAAGGGCGACTGCATCCATGGCCCGAGCCCGTTTTGAAACGCCTCCACGTGTTCGCCGAAATCGCTCTTCTCGCCATGATGCCGAATGAGCGCCGGCTTGAAATCGAATGTATCCAAATGACTCGCCGCCCCGCCCATGAACAACTGGATCACCCGCTTTGCTTTCGGCGGATGATGCAAGGTGCCGCTCAGCACGCCTTTGGCCAGCAACGGCTCGCGCCCCAACATCGTCGTCAAGGCCATCCCGCCCAAGCCCCCGCCCGATTGCCACAGAAAATCGCGCCGGCTTAAAGGCGATTGATCGGGGGCTCGATGGTAAGGCGAGTTGTTCATGTCGGGGGAAAGGACGTCGGATATTCTCTTTTACTTCAACAATTTCAACATCGCGTTGCCCATGCTTTCGCCGATGAGGTAGTAGGTTTCGGCGTTGTTATTCCAGTGATAGCCCTGGCCGCCGGGGGATTGTTCGCGTGGGCGGAAGAAATCACGGGTCTCGACGCTGGCGGCGGTGCCCTTGAATTCCTTGCGGGCGGCGGCACCGTGTTGGGCGGCGATGATGCCGAGGCGGCGGTCGATCTTTTGGTTGCGTCCGCCAAAGCCGCTCACGGCGATGACCACCGGCAGGTCGGGGGTCTTCCATGCGCGGCGCACATCGTTGATCAGGCGCACGAGGTTCTCCTCGTAGGCGGCTACCATGTCGTGCGTGAGCCCGTCGTTCCAGCCTTGGTGCCAACCGAAGCCGGCGATCTCATAACCTTTGCCGTCATAGGCCGGGTAAATTTCCTTGAGATTGTCCAGCGTGTTGGCGACCTCATCCATCATCAGCCGGTAAAATGCGCCCGTGCGTTCCTCGACGGCTTTCATGGTGGCATCCGGTTCGCGGCGTTGAATGCCCGCGAGCATTTTGTCCGCCATTGTCTTGGGCAATGGACCGGCGCAAGGCGGGCGGAAATCCACCATCAACGTTTTACCACCCCAGCAGGTTTTAATAATGAGCACCGGTTCCTTGAGCGCATCACCCACCACTGTGCCGAAGCCCAGCTCCGGCCCGATGGCACTGCTGCGCGCGCCAAAGCCCGGCTTCAGACCCCCGGCGCGTTCGCCATATTTCACAAACACATCGGTGCGCACGGTCCATTCGCCGGCTTTGGTCTGTAAAGGCCCGTATTTTTTTGGCGCGTGTTTCACCATAAACTCCAGCGTGCCGGCGCCTTTGTTTTGGGCGCGCGGGTTGATGTTGATTTGCCCGGCGCCTTCCATATTCGATTGGCCGGCGAGGACGAACACTTTCAATTTCGCCTGAGCGGGAAGGGCGGAGATCAGGATCAGCAGCAGAATTCGAAATGCGGTCATGCCGCCATTGTAGATGTTCGCGGTGGCGGGGCAAGTTTCGCCTTGGCTCGCGGTCTGGCAGGGAACAAATTGCGGGGCAATTTTCTTGATGACACAGTGAATTCAGGCGAATCTTTCGGGGTCGGAAGACAGTATTATGCTCGGAATCGGAGATTTTAAGGCGAACTCCTGTGGCGGCCAGACGCGCCGTTCGTTTTTGCAAACTGCCGCCGCGCTGCCGATGGCGATGGGCGCTGGACACGAAGCGTGGGCTGCTGGCAAGGCGCCCAAGGCCAAGTCCGTGATCGTGCTGTGGCTGTGGGGTGGCCCGAGCCATATCGACATGTTTGATCCTAAACCGGAAGCGCCCAGCGATTATCGCGGGCCGTTCGGCACGATCCCCACGCGCACCCCGGGCATGCACTTCAGCGAGCTGCTGCCCAAGACGGCCAAACGCTCGAACATGTTTAGCGTGGTGCGTTCCATGCAATCCAGCAACGGCGGACATCCCGGTGCTGGTACCGTGGGGCTCACGGGTTTTGAGGAACGGCCCACGGTTCATCCGAATTTCGGTTCCATTGTCGCCAAGCATCGCGGGCACGCGGATGCGTTGCCGCCGTTCTTTTATCTTGGGCACGGTATCCCTCGTGATTTGCCGCGGCGCATAGCCGGCTACGGCGGCGGCACGTTGGGCAAGGCGCATGATCCGTTTCTCGTGCAATGCAGCGAGAAAGGGGAGGCGAATATTCCCACGCTGAAACTGCTCGAAGGCCTCACCCCCAACCGCATTGAGGATCGCAAAAAACTGCTCGGCCAACTGGACGCCGCCGAACGGCAGCTGGAGAATGCCGGGATCGATGACTGGAAACGCACGCACCAAAGTGCCTACGGCCTGTTGGCCGATCCCAAGGCGCGCGCGGCGTTTGACCTGACACAGGAGAAACGTAAGACGCGTGATACGTATGGCCAGACGACCTTTGGCCAAAGCTGCCTGATGGCTCGGCGTCTTGTGGAGACCGGCGTGCCCTATGTGCAGGTGAACTGGAGCGAGTATGTGGAAACCTTCACCCCCAAGGGCGATTGGGGATGGGATACGCACATCTTTAACTTCGAGCTATTACAGGACCGTCACTGCCCGATCTTTGACCGCGCCTACTCGGCACTGTTGGATGACCTTAACGAGCGCGGTCTTTTGAAGGACACGTTGGTGGTGGCGATGGGCGAGTTTGGACGCACCCCCAAGATTAGCAACCGCGCCGCGCGCGAGCACTGGCAGCACTGTTATTTCTCCGTATGGGCCGGCGGCGGTGTTCAGCCGGGGCGTTGCATTGGCGAGAGCGATAAGGTGGGCAATTACCCCGTCACCACGCCGATTACGCCGTTGATGGCCGGCACGACCATTTGCGAGCTGGCCGGCGTGGACGCGCAGGCGCGCGCGGAAATGAAGGTACTCGACGGCGGTCGCTTGATTCGGGAGCTTGTTTAACATGCGCGTCCTGGCCTTTCTTATCCTGAGCAGCCTCGGGCTGTCGCTCACTGCCGAGACCATTCGGCTCACGCACGACGGCACCAATAAACGCGATCCGCGCTACTTCGAGGGCGGCCGCAAGATCATGTATTCGTTTGATGAAACGCGTGCGTTGCTGCGGCTTATGGTGATGGATGCCGAGGAGCTGAAGCCCGAGCCGATGTTTAACGACGCCAATAAACATCAGCTCAACGCCGCCATGTCGCCTGACGGTAAGCACATTGCCTTTAACGAATGCACCGGGAATCTTACGGCCCACTTCGTCATTCGCCGGCGCGATGATCGCAAGGATTCGTTTGTGAAACACGGCGGCCGCGGCGGCTATCGCAGTCCGGTGTTTACGCGCGACAGTAAACACGTGTTGTACTGTTTCGCTGAGACCGGCCCGCAGCATATCTGGCGCGTGACGCTGGACGGCAAGGAGAAGAAGCAGATCACCGAAGGTACCGGTATCAATAATTGGCCGAGCTTTTCGCCGGACGGCAAAACGCTGGTGTACGGTAGCAGCCGCACGAACACCTACGAAATTTACTCAAGCGATGCCGACGGCAAAAACGTGAAGCAGCTCACCGACAATGAGGCGATGGATATTCGTCCGGAGATTTCGCCCGATGGTAAACGGATTGTGTTCACCAGCATGCGCGACGGCAACCGCGAGTTGTACGTGATGGATGTGAACGGCCAAAACCAGCGGCGACTGACCTTCCACGAGGAACGCGACGATTACGCCAGTTGGCATCCGGACGGTCAGCGCATCATCTATGTCGGCGAACGCGAGGGCCGCTTTGACCTCTACCTGATGGACGTGCCGACCCAAAGCAAATGAGAAGCGGCGCGTTCATTCTATTGCTGGCTCTGCTGCTACCGCCGGCACTGACCGCGCAGGTGAAACGGATCACCGTGACCCCTGCGCAGGTGGAGCTCGCCTCGGACCGCGACACGCGGCAGTTGGTCGTCACCGCGCATTTAGCCGATGGCCGCGTGGAGGATGTGACCCACCGTGCGCAGTACACCGTGCAGCACGCCAATGTGGCCAAAGTGGAGAAGGCCCTCGTGCATTCGATGAGCGCCGGCAACACGCAAGTGACCGTTCAATTCGCCGACCAAACCGCTGCCGTGCCCGTGCAAACGGCGCATGCGACCCGGTCGGTTTCGTTTTATTTTGATGCGCTGCCCGTGTTGTCCAAGCTGGGCTGTAGCAGTGGTTCCTGCCACGGCTCGCCGCACGGCAAGGGCGGGTTTCGTCTGTCTCTGCGCGCGTTCGATCCGGTGCTCGATACCTTTACCCTCACGCGTGAGGAACTGGGCCGGCGCACCAACCCGTTGAATCCCGCCGCCAGTCTGCTGCTGGCCAAGCCGCTCATGGAGGTGGCCCACGAAGGAGGACGGCGTTTTCGTCAGGGCGACCGCAGCTACAATCTGTTGCGCGATTGGATTGCCGAAGGCTGCCGCGTGGAGGAAGGCCAGCCCAGTTGCGTGAAGGTGACAGTGACTCCGGCATCCGGCCGCGTGCTTAAGTATCCGGCCTGGAAACAGCAACTCAGCGTGATGGCGCATTACTCGGACGGCACGCAACTCGATGTGACGCATCTGGCTGTGTTCGAGAGTTCGGACAACGAAGTGGCGGACATCAGCGCCTCCGGGCTGGTCACTGGGTTCCGGCGAGGCGAAGCGGCAGTGCTCGTGCGTTATCTGCATCACATCGAAAGCACGCTGCTAACTTTCACGCGCGATGTGGAGGGCTTCCAGTGGCCGAACCTACCGCAACGTAACTACGTGGATCGCCACATTGATGATAAGCTGCGCCAGTTGCAGTTTGCGCCCGCGCCCTTGTGCGACGATGCCACCTTTGTGCGGCGTGTGTACCTCGACGTGATCGGCATCCTGCCCACGATCAAGGAAGTCGAGGCGTTTCTGCAGGATAAACGTCCGGATAAACGCGCGCAGTTGGTCGACACGCTGCTCAATCGGCCGGAGCACGCTCAGTTTTGGGCGTTGAAATGGGGTGACCTGTTGCGGCTTTCGGTGAAGCAAATCGGCGCGCCCAGCGTACACAAATATCATCGCTGGATCGAGGGCGCCCTTGGCCGCAACATGCCGTACGATCAGTTTGCCACCTCACTGCTTACCGCCAGCGGCAGCACCATGATCAATCCGGCCGCCAATTTTTACCGCACCTCCGCCAACCGCGATGATGCGGTGGAGACCTCCGCGCAAATTTTCCTCGGCACCCGCATTCAATGCGCCAAGTGTCACAACCATCCCTTTGAACGTTGGACGCAGGATAATTATTACGGCATGGCGTCCTTCTTCAATCGCGTGGAACGCAAGCGCACGGGGAAGGGCGATGAAACGCTGGTGTTTTCCAAAGGCGCCGGAGAAGTCACGCATCCGCTCAATGGCAAGGTGATGAAACCGTGGGCGCCCGCCGCTGGAGACTTGCCGGTGTCCGATGCCGCTGATCGTCGGGCCGCTTTTGCCAACTGGCTCACAGGGCCAAGCAATCCCTTCTTTGCCCGCGTTGAGGTCAATCGTCTCTGGTCACATGTGATGGGGCGCGGCATCGTGGAACCCTTCGATGATTTTCGGGACACCAACCCGCCCGCCAACGCGCCGCTGTTGGACGCCTTGGCCGAGGATTTTGTGCGCAGCGGGTTTGATCGGAAGAAGATCTTGCACACGATTTTAAATAGCCGTACCTATCAAGCCGATTCCACGCGCAATGCGTTTAACAAAGAGGACCGCAAATACTTTTCGCATTACCAGCCGCGCATGATGTCCGCCGAGCAATTGCTCGATGCCATCGGGCAGGTGACGGGGCTGCCTGAGCGCATTGGAGGGCTGCCGGCGGACATGAAATGCACGCAACTGCCCGCGCCGGAATTGGCGAAGATTGATTTTCTCAAGGTATTCGGCCAGCCCGAACGGCAATCGGCCTGCGAATGCGAACGGACGGACGACACCAGCCTCGAGAGTGCACTGCAGCTCTACAACGGCAAGCTGCTTAACGACCGGCTGCGCAACGGCGGCAACCGATTTCGCCGGGCCATGGCCGAGGGTAAGAAGGATGAGGAAGTGCTGGTCGAATTTTACCTTGCCGCGCTGAGTCGTCCGCCTTCGGCCAAGGAACTGCAGCTTGCCCTCGCGCATCTCGCTGGCGTTCCGGATCGCAACGCCGCCATGGAAGACATTGCGTGGGCGATTCTGAATAAGACGGAGTTTCTCTTTCAGCACTGATGATGCGCCAGATTAGTCTCCTTATTCTTTTCGTGATGGTGCCGTGGATGGACGCGGCGGACATTAGCTTTCGCCGTGATCTAGCCCCGGTGCTTGTTCAGAAATGTTTGGCTTGTCACGGGCCGAAGAAGGCCAAAGGCAGTTACCGCGTGGATACCTTTGCCAAGGTTCTGATGCCGGGCGACACGGACGAGCCGATGGTCACCGCGGGGAAGCCGGACATGAGCGAGCTGTTTTACCGGCTCAGCACAGACGACGCGGATGAACGCATGCCGCAGGATGACGATCCGCTTCCGCCGGAAGTGGTGGCGAAATTCAGGCAATGGATTGAAGCCGGTGCGAAGTATGATGGCGGCGATCCCAAGGCGCTGCTGTCCACCATCCTGCCGGCCCCGCGGCATCCTGATCCGCCGGCCAAATACCCGCGCGCCGTGCCGATTACGGCGTTAACCTTTAGTGCCGATGGCCAGTCCGTGTTTGTCTCCGGCTACCACGAAGTCTCCGTGTGGGGTGCGGGCGACGGCAAACTACAGCGGCGCATTGCTCGCGAAGGCGAGCGGACCTACGGCCTGTCCGCCAGTCCGGACGGTAAATGGCTCGCGACCGCCAGCGGTCAGCCCGGCCGACTCGGCGAGGTGCGCCTCTTTGAGGCGTCCACCGGCAAGTTGGATCGCGTGCTGGCCACCGCTCCCGACGTGATGCTCGATGTGGCCTTCGATCCGGCTGGTCAACGCCTAGTCGCCGGCGGTGCTGATGGGCAGGTGCTCGTGATCGATCTGGCCTCCCGCAAGGTCACCCACACCCTTGGCCTGCATTCCGACTGGGTGAATGCGGTGACCTGGGACGACAACGGTTCACGCTTCGCTACCGCCAGTCGCGATCACACCGCCAAGGTGTTTGACTTGGCCGCCAATAAATCGCTGGTGACCTTTGCCGGCCACGGCAAGAACGTCCGTGGCATTGCATTTCATCCCGGCGGTCGGGAACTGTACTCCAGCGGTATGGACAAGAAGGTGCAGCTGTGGCGCATCTCCGACGGCAAACGCGTGCGGGACATCGGCTTCAGCGCCGAACTCTTCAAGCTCGTGCGCCATGACAAAGTGCTCGTTGTCCCCGCAGCCGACAACCGCGTGCGCCGATATCAGGCCAACAACCTGAACCCCCTCGGCGATTTTGCGCTCGAGGACTGGGCTGTCAGTGTGGCCATCTCGCCCGACGGCAAACACCTCGCCGCCGGCGGCTTCAACGGCCAGGTCCGCATCTGGAATCTGGAAGACGGCAAAGAACTCAACACCTTTATCGCCATTCCCGGGCTGAAGTAACTGCGTGGAGTCTTCATGAATCGATCCCTTGCCGTTGACCCCATCCGTGATTCGCGGAAAACTTTCCGCATGCGTGGTTGGATTTTGTTATTTTCCTTTTTGAGCGTCATGGGCGCAATGGCCTTGCCGTCCTTGAACACCGTGCAGCCCTCTGCTTGGGCGCCCGGGAAGCCGGTGGAAATCCGTGTGAACGGCGATCGATTGACGGGGGACCTGAAACTCTGGACGAGTTTTCCGGCGCAATCCGAACTGATCAAGGCCGAGGGCAAACAGGCGGTGTTTCGTGTGACCGTACCGGCAAACACGCCGGTTCATGTGGGCATGATGCGCGTGCACAATGCCGAGGGCATTAGCGTCCCCCGGCTGGTGCTGGTGGATCCGCTGGAGGATGTAGCTCCGTCCAGTACCGATCGCGCCAAACCTCAGGCACTGGCCTGGCCGGTGGCGGTGGACGGCGCCTTGCCGGGGCAGGCGTCGCACTGGTTCACACTGGACGCCAAGGCGGGGGAACGGTTCACCGTCGAGGTGTATTCCGAGCGTCTGGCGGCCACAGGCGATCCGATGGTCCGGTTGTTTGATCCCAACGGGCGTGAGGTGGATTACGCGGATGACGATGATGTGCGCGGCGGCGATGCGGCGCTCATGCACGAGGCGCGGCACACTGGAACTTATTTGCTGGAGTTGCGCGATGTGCAATATCGCGGCGGCCAGCCTTACCGCATGCGGGTCGGCCGTTTCGAGCTGTGGCCGGATTGGCTTCTGCCGCCCAACACAGTGACCGAAAAGGAACCCAACGATCAGGCTGCTCAGGCTACGGCTTTCAAACTGGGGCAGACCTTGTTTGGTCACATTGAAAAAGCCGGCGCACGGGATCATTACCGGTTTGCCGGCACCAAGGATCAATGGGTGCAGTTTCGTGCCCACACCCGACGACAGGGATCGCCGGCCTACATCGTCCTTAAACTGCAGGATGCCGCCGGCAAAACCATTCAAACCGGTGGAGCAGATATCACCAAGCCCGTGATCCTGCGCCACAAGCTTCCGGGAGACGGCGCCTACACGCTGCAAGTGGAGGAATACATCCGCCATGGCGGCCCGCGCCACCGGTATCGGATTGATACATTTGTCGGCCAAGGCGGGGTCGTGCTTAAGCTGAAGCCCGGGCAGGACGCCAAGAAAAAGCCGCTGCCACTCCCCGACCGACTCTGGGCTATTCCCGGTCAGGAGCTGGCCTTGACCCTGCAACTGGAACGCCACCAATACGAGGGTGCCGTAGAAATCCAAACCGCCATCGGCTGGCCGTTGATTGGCGCTTCCGTGCCGGCGAAGGCCAAGGAACATGTGCTGAAACTATCCATCCCGCCCACGGCGCGCTCTGGCGAATTACATCACCTTAAACTCGTCGGCCGGGCAAACGATATCCACGTGGAGTCGGTCCAGTTTGCCGAAGCTTTTCGAAATGAGTGGGGGCACATGATGTTCTTACCAATTCTCCAGACGATTCCGTTGGTAATTGTCGAGCCAGTGAGTTTGGAGATGAACAACGTGCGTCTGCCTCGCGGAGGGAAGGTTAAGGTGCGGGTGAACGCGCGCCGCGCGGCGGAGCCATTGGGACAACAGCCTGATCGAAAACCCATTACGCTGACGCTTAATAATTTACCTAAGGGCGTGACTGCGCCGGCCAAGTTGGAGGTGCCGGCGGACAAGGAGTTTTTGGAATTTGATCTGACGGTTACGCCGGAAGCCAACGTTGGGAAGGTGCAGATTACCGTTTCCGCTCAGGGCCAAT
>JACKQG010000118.1_pt1 | contig 107967 bp, 74 predicted proteins | sample 8237621 | NCBI WGS metagenome assembly JACKQG01 (sample SAMN15677084, study PRJNA649215) | marine metagenome | biome: marine; feature: Black Sea; material: saline water; isolation source: suspended particulate matter (SPM) from the Black Sea western gyre | collected 2013-06-09/2013-06-10... | reverse complement strand
CAGTTGGCTCGCCGCGGAGGGCACGGATGAGGAACAGACCGACGGCATGATCACCACTGAAGCTATCAAGTTGATGGCGGCTAAAAAGAAGGAGCCGTTTTTTCTGGGGGTCGGTTTCTTCCGTCCGCACACACCGTATGTGGCGCCGAAGAAATATTTCGAGATGTACCCGCTCAAGGACATGCGCCTGCCGTACGCGCCCAAGGGCGATCGCGATGACATTCCCACGGCCGCCTTCGCGCACAACTGTCCTGTGCCGCATTACAACTTGGACGAGCTGACGCTACGCAAGGCGCTGCAGGCGTACTACGCAACCATTTCGTTTGTGGACGCGCAAGTCGGCCGGCTGATGGCCGCGCTGGATCAATTGGAACTGGCCGACAACACCATCGTCGTCCTGTGGAGTGACCACGGGTATCACCTCGGCGAGCACAACGGCATTTGGCAAAAGCGCACGCTCTTCGAACAATCCGCCCGCTCACCGCTCATCATCCGTGCTCCCGGCATGAAAGGCAACGGCACCGCCAGCACACGCATCGTGGAGTTCGTGGACATTTACCCGACGCTGACTGATCTCGCCGGATTGAAAAATCCAAAAGGATTGGAAGGCCGCAGTCTCAAGCCATTGCTAGAAAATCCCCTCGCCGAATGGAACGGCACGGCCATCACGCAGGTGCTGCGCCCGGCAGACAAGCGATTGGCCAAGCCCGTGATGGGCCGCAGCATCCGCACTGACCGCTGGCGTTATAGCGACTGGGCCGAAGGCAAGGCCGGTTTGGAACTCTACGACCACGCCGCCGACCCGATGGAATTCAACAACCTCGCCCTGAAACCCGACGCCGAAGCCAAGGCCGTCATGAAACGCCTCCGCAAACTTCTCGAGCCCAAAGCCAGCGGCAAAGTGCCGACGACCCCGTTCAACCCGAAGCGGTTGTGATGACAAAAAGCACACGCACGTGTTGACATTCGGCACACGTGGGGTAAATTATCTGGGTGTTCGATTGGTCGGATGAAAAGGATGCCAAGCTGCGCCGTGAGCGTGGGGTGGGGTTTCAGGAAGTGGTTTTCCACATCGACCAAGGGGATGTGTTGGAGGTAGCCAAGCATCCGAACCAGCGGAAATATCCGGGCCAAAAAATTTTATTCGTCCGGATTGATAACTACATTTACTTGGTGCCTTGCGTGGAATCGGCGGGAAAGACATTTCTGAAAACGATCATTCCCAGCCGGGTTGCCACACGCCGCCTGCTGAAAGATCAAGATGAAGAAACTGGATAATTACGAGAAGGAACTGCTGCAATTGGAGAAGGATGGCCTGCTCGAAAGCATTGCGCCCAATGCTCGCGAGCAGCGCAAACTTCAGGAGGCGGCGCGCAACACCTTGAACAAGGATAAGCGGATTAACATTCGCATTTCCGCGCGCGACTTGGCGTCACTCCAGCGCCGCGCCAACCGTTTTGGGATGCCGTATCAGACGCTGATTTCCAGTGTGCTGCATCGGTATGTGTCCGGTGAATTTGAAGGCGAGCAACGGCAGTAAAATGGTGGTAATCCACCCGCTTCACTCACTTGCCAGCACCCACCGAAAACCAAAATTGTTAACTCGTTTATGAGGCCCGAATTTCGGCGATGAGATGACAATAGGCTGGCGGGATAGATGCCATACCGAGATCCGCCGCGCATAACGCGCAAGTGGGTGGAATCGCGAACGGCGGGAATTGCGGTGGAGTTTTCGATTGAAGAATACGCGGCCGAATTGGTGCGGGTGGTACGAGAGCGCGTTCGTTCGGGGAAATTATGAATATCCGGTTGCAAAACAGACTAGACTGGTCTAGTTTGTTTGCATGAAAGAGGTTGGGCTGTATGAGGCGAAGACGACGCTGTCGGCGCTGGTGGCGGGAATGGAGGCGACCGGCGAAGGGGTGGCATTGACGCGGCACGGGAAAGTGGTGGCGGAGCTGCATCCGCCCGTGGGCCGGGCGCCCAAGCGGGGTTGCCTGAAATCGACTTCATTTCGGATGGCTCGAGATTTTGACGCGGATGCCATGGGCTTTGAGGATTTCTTCGGTGATGAGCCGGTGGTTTTGCAGGCGGCTGAACCGAAGGGGAGCTACAAAACCAAACGCAAGGGCAGTCGGTGACCGAGCAGGTGGTGGATACGAATGTGCTGCTGTTTTTTGTGCAGGGGCATCGGAGTTTGCCGCGGCGGGCGGCGCGGTTGATTGAGGATGCGTCGCGGCGATCGGTGGTGTCGATGGCGAGCTTGTGGGAGATCTCGATCAAGGCGAGCTTGGGCAAATTGAAGTTTGAACACGCGGATGATCCGGACTTGCCGGAGCTGTTGCGGTCGCAGGGCTTTGACGTGCAGCCGATGAGCTGGGCGGTGATGCAGCGGGCGGCGGCTTTGCCTTGGCATCATCGTGATCCATTTGACCGCTATCTGGCGGCGGAAGCGTTGTCTCGGGGTGCGCCTATATTATCCACGGATGACAAGCTGGATTTGTTTGGCGTGGAGCGGATTGGCGACTAGATTTCGTTGATGCGCATTTTTCTTTTTTTGATTTTCATTTTGGGAGTGACGATTCGCGCGGCGGATTCGTTGCCGCCGCTCAAACAAGTGCCGCAGACTGTGGCGGCGCTTTGGGCGGATTATGATCCGCGGAAGGAGCCGTTGCGCACGGAGGTGGTGCGGGAATGGGAAGAGGATGGCGTGGTGGTGCGGGTGGTGCGTTATTTTATCGGGTCGTTCAAGGGGAAGCCGGCTTGGATGGCGGCGTTTTATGCAGCGCCTAAAGGCGGTAAGAATTTGCCGGGCGTGTTGCACATGCACGGTGGCGGGCAGCGGGCGAATTTGCATTTGGTGAAGTATCATGCGGGGCGCGGCTACGCGGCGTTGTCGGTGAACTGGGGCGGGCGGGCGATGGAAGGGGCGAAGCCGGGTGAGGCGAACACGGACTGGGGCGCGGTGGATCCAACGCAGAATAATGTGCCGGGATATTTTAATGTATTGCCGGGTAAACGTTTTTTGGATGCGCAGGAATCGCCGCGGAATTGTAACTGGTTTTTACTCACGATCGGCTGCCGGCGCGGGCTGACGTTTCTGGAGCAGCAACCGGAGGTGGACGGCAAACGGCTGGGCATTCGCGGGCATTCGATGGGCGGCAATCTCACGATGTACGTGGCGGGCACGGATGCGCGCGTGAAGGTGGCGTCGCCCTCGGTAGGCGGCACGGGATTCCGGCTCGATCCGTACTATCATGTGCCGCCACAGATTCGGCGGGTCACGGGTGATCGTGAATTGTTCCGGCGCACGATGGGCTATCAGTTTTACGCGCCGCGCATTAAGGCGCCGCTGCTGCACTTGGGGGCGAGCAATGATTTCCACGGGCAGATGGATGCCACGTACGCGACCGGCGCGCGGGTGCCAAAGGAGGTGCCGCAGCGGTTTGTGTTCGCGCCGCATTTCAATCATCGCTTCAATCCCGAGGAACAAGTGGCGCGCATTCTGTGGTTGGATCAACATTTGAAAGGCGGCGTGACACTGCCGGACACGCCGAAGAGCGAATTGGGATTGGGCAAAACGGCCGTGTTGTATGTCGACCCGGCGAAGGGGTTGCCGGTGAAGCGCGTGGAGATTTATTATTCGGTGGATCCCGATCCGCGCTCGCGTTTTTGGCGCAGCGCCGATGCGCTGAACCTCGGCGGCCATTGGCAGGCGGGGTTGGAATTGGAGACGTTGGCCCGGCCGTTGTTTGCCTTTGCCAACGTGTATTATGCGTTGCCCAAGCCGGTCAGTCTGCCGCATCACGGGGATGTTTCGGAGGTGTGCATCAGCTCGCAGTTGCATGCGTTGAAAAGCGAAGCGCTGAAGGAAACGCGCGTGCGGCCGATGGGCGTGCCGGAGCGGGTGATCGATGATTTTCAAAACGGCTTTCGCGATTGGTACACGATTAATGGCAATCATCGTCCGCTGTGGCAGCATTGGACGCGTAAGGTGACCGACCCGAAATGGCGCGGGCCGCAAGGCGCGAAGCTGGCGCTGACCATTCAAAGCGAGCAGCCAAATGTCCTCGGTGTGGTGCTGCACGAAAACACCTGGCGGCAGTACCGAGGCAAAAAACGGACGTACGTGGCCGAGATGAAACTGAAAGGCGGCAAAGCTGAGACCTTGTCGCTGGCGTTGACGGATTTTAAGAATGTGACCGATGGCGAGCCGCTCAAGAACTGGGTGCAGCTGGATGAACTTGGCCTCGTGGCCAAGACCACGCTTCGCGGCGCGAAACCGGTGGAAGTGGCCGCTGAACCTTGGCAGGGCCCGCGCCCGGTGTTTAAGCGGTTGGAGTGGGTGCTACCGGTGAAGGATTGACGTAGCGGCCCGCGCAGGCGCACAAATGGACATGCGCTTTTTATTCTGTTTCCTTTTTCTGCTGCACTTGAGTGTGTCCGCCGAGGACAAACGACCGAACATTATTTTCCTGCTGTCCGACGATCAGGCCGTACGTACTATGGGCTGCTACGGTGCGCCGGGCGTGCAGACGCCGCATCTCGATCGGCTGGGTGCGGACGGGATGATCTTCGACGCGCATTACGATACCACTGCTATTTGCATGGCCAGTCGGGCGAACGTGATGACGGGGATGTTCGAGTACAAAACCGGCTGCAACTTTGAGCATGGCACGATGTTGGAAGGGCATTGGCGGCGGAGTTATCCGGTGCTGGTGCGGCAGGCTGGGTATCGCACGGCGTTTGCGGGCAAGTTTGGGTTCGAGGTGAGCAAACAGCCGGGCGGTAAGGACAAGTGGCTGCCTGCGTCGGACTTCGATCGCTGGGGTGGCGGTCCGGGCCAGACGAGTTTTGTGACGTCGAAAAATGCTTCGATGAAGGCGTACGCGAAAAAATGGCCGCACGCGACCTTGTCCTACGGTGCCTTTGCGCAGGATTTCATTCGCGATATGGCGAAAGACGCCAAGCAAGGTCAGGCGCCGTTTTGTTTGTCGATCAGCTTCAAAGCGCCCCATCGGCCGGTTGATCCGGATCCGAAGTTCGATCATGTGTACGCCGGCAAGAAATTTCCCAAGCCGGCCAATTACGGTCGGGCTGCGGGTAACCATTTTTCCAAGCAAAGCACCATGGGCCGGCAGTACGAACGGTTTGGTAGTTGGGATTACGACAAGAATTACGATGGCGTGATGGCGAAATATCACCAGCAAATCTACGCCATCGACGTGGCCGTGGGCATGATCCGCGATGCGCTCAACGAACATGGAGTGGCGGATAACACGGTGATTATTTACACTTCGGACAACGGGTTCCTGTGCGGTTCGCACGGGTACGGCTCCAAGGTGTTGCCGTACGAGGAAGCCTCGCGTGTGCCGTTGTTGATGTTTGATCCGCGCCATTCCAACAGTGGCAAACGTTTGCGCTGCGCCTCGCTCACGGGCAACGTGGATTTTGCGCCGACACTCCTCGAACTGGCGGGCCTGCCCGTGCCGCAAAACATGGACGGCCGCAGTTTGCTGAAGCTCTACAACGATCCGAAAGCCGAGACGCATCAGTCATTGCCGTTGATCAATGTGTGGGGCCCGAAGGCGGTGCACAGCTACTCGGTGGTGACCAAGGATTGGAAATACATTTATTGGCCCTACGCTGAGGGCGAACTGGAGGCGGCCGATGAACTCTATCATCTCGCTAAGGATCGCTTGGAGCTGAACAATGTACTTCGCGATAGTGACGCCCGGGAAGCCCTCGCCGAGATGCGCAAAACCTACGATGCCGCCGTGGCCGCGTGGAAGAAGGAGAGCGTGCCGTATCACAGCTACAAACAGTACGGCATCATCTTCGATCGCCACGTGAAATGGGCCGAAAAACGTGAGGCGTTTCTGGGTCGGCAAAAATGAACGTGGAGGCTTGATTTACTCCGGATGTTCCATCACACTTTTGGACATGGAGAATTTCAGTCCGAACCGGCGGCAATTTCTGAAAGGCGCGGGAGTGGCGATGGCGTTGCCCTTGCTGGAATCGTTGCCAGAAGTGCGCGCGGCGCAGAAGGCCGCCCGGGCCAAGGGGCCGGTGAAGCGGTTTGTTTGTTTGTCGAACAATTACGGCATTTATCGGAAAGGATTTTTCCCGAGCACGGCAGGGGCAGACTATGCGCTAACGCCGACGCTCAAGCCTCTGGAACGCCATCGCAAGGATTTCACGGTTTTCTCCAATCTGGACCACGGCAACACGGGCGGGCATCAGGGCGTGCCGGTGTTGCTCAGTGGCGTGCGGCCGCACTTGGCGGCGGGCTTTCCGGAGGGGAACATCAGCCTCGACCAGAAGATGGCCGAGCATGTCGGCGCGGCCACGCGGTTTCCTTCGCTGACGGTCCGGGTGAATGAAGGAAATCTCACGAGCTTCACGCGCACGGGCGTGCAGGTGCCCGCGATTGATTTACGGCAAACCTATCGCGCCTTATTCCTCGAAGAAGCGGCCGCGGACAAGGCCAAGCAACGGCAGCAATTCAAGCTGCACGGCAGTATTCTCGATGTGGTGCTAGAGCAGGCGAAGGGCGTGAAGGGCCAGCTCGGCAAACAGGATCAGCACAAGTTTGAGGAATACCTCGAGTCGGTGCGGTCGCTGGAAAAGAAGATCGTGCAACAGGAACCGTGGGTGGACCGGCCAAAGCCGAAGACCGACCATCCCGAGCCGCCGCAAGGCAAGGGCACGGAGGCGGACTTGAAGGCGATGGTGGAGCTGATCGCGTTGGCGATCCAAACCGACTCTACGCGCGCGATTACTTTGTCGTCCGGTTTTGTGAATGGCGATTTTGGATTGAACGGAGGGTACCACGGCTTTTCGCATCACGGTAATCGCGACAGCCACACGGCCGCGCTGATGAAGATCGAGGCGAACATGACTGCGCAGATGGCGCACCTACTCGACCTACTCAAGGCGCAGGAGGATCCGATCAACGGGGGCACGTTGCTGGATCACACGATGGTCTTTTTCGGCTGCGGCATGGCTACGGGCACGCACTCCACGCGCAACCTGCCACTGCTGCTTGCTGGCGGCGGCTTCCGGCATGGTGAGTCGAAGATCTATCCGGAAGAGGACCCCCGGCGCGTGCCGGCGGCGAACCTGTTGCTGTCCATGCTGCAAAACTTCGGTGTGGAAGCCGACCGCTTTGGCACCAGCACCGGCACCCTGACCGGCTTCGAGCGGCAGTCATGACGCGGAACGTTCGTTTTCGGACTCGCAGGCTCGTCCCTCCATTTTTCATTGAGGTCGGCCGCGCTTGGCTTGGAGGGACGAGCCTGCGAGTCCGCCAGCGTCTTGTTGCCTTCGCAGGGCTGGCCTGCCTTATAATCCCGCTGGGCTCCGCTCGCGCCGATGACGCCCTCAAGGCGCTCAAGCCGTTTTTGCGCACGCACTGTCTTGAGTGCCACGGGCCGGATAAGCAGAAGAATGAAATCCGCTTCGATACGCTCGACACAGACCTTAGTGACCGCCGTACGCTGGAGATTTGGCAGGATGCGCTGGATCAACTGAACCTCGGCGAGATGCCGCCCAAGAAAGCTGCGCAACCGGAGCGCGCGGATACTGCCAAGTTTATCGATGCCCTCAGTGCGCGGCTGGAGTTGGCGTATGCCCAGCGCAAAAGCACCGGCGGCCAAACGGTCATTCGCCGCCTGAACCGTCTCGAACTGCGCAATACCCTGCGTGATCTGCTTTATCTGAAGGGCGCAGCGTACCGGCCCGGAGCGGTGAGCGGGTTGGTGGACAATAACGGCAACGGGCGGGTGGAACGTAAGGGCAACGATCCGGTGCGGTTGTTTCCTGAGGACGAACTGGACGAGGGCTTTGCCAACATCGGCGACCGGTTGGTGATGTCTGATTTTCTGCTGAAGCTCACGCTGGGTGCCGCGGAAGAAACGCTGGCGGCCGCCACGCACACGGGCCCTAAGCCGGACACCACGCCGCGCGTATTCCCCGCACCGTTTGTGCAGGGTCGCAAACTGGGCCAGCGCACGATCGAGACCGTCGCGCGCGAGGAGTTTGACAAGGAATCCGACCTGCTCACGCAGCGTTATTATGAAGGCTCCGATGGTCGGCTGATGCCCCGCGAACTGGGCGGCGGCGTGAGCACCGCGGCGCGTTATCGCGTGACGGTGGAGGTGTCTGGCCACAACCAAAAACATCCGTGGGATGAACTGGCCAAGACCGACCAGAGTAAGCCGTTTGAGATCGGCCTGCACCTGGCCGATGTGCGCAATGGCGGTATCGGCGGTCCGACATCGCATGCCGTGCAGGTGTGGCAATTGCCTGGTGACGGCAAGCGACGGACGTTCAGTGCCGAGGTGTGGATTGATGACACCTGGACGCCGTGGGTCGGCTGGGAGAACGGTCCGTACGACCGCAACTTTCGCGCCGAGCGGTTGGTGGAACAATATTATCCGGCGCAATTCAAGCCGCGCCCCGATCGCAAGGCGGTGCCGAAGGAAGTGTACGACGCCTGGCCGGTGGAGATGGCGCGCGTGCTGCTCAAGGCGGGCTATGCCGGGCCGCATGTTCGCATTTACAGTCTAAAGCTCGAGCCGCTGATCGATCAATGGCCGCCGCGCAGTCACACGGCGTTGTACGGCACGGGGCCGGTGGGCGAGGCAGATGTCGAACAGCTGTTGCAAACCTTCGCCACGCGGGCGTGGCGCCGGTCGGTGACGGACGCGGAGGTGGCGCCGTACGTGCAGCTCGTGCGCGGCATGATGGCGGATCCCAAGGCGGGGCAAAACAAGGCGCTGGGTGCGATCAAGGATTTGAAATACCGCGTGTATCATGGCAAATGGACCCGGTTACCGAAGTTCGACGAGCTGAAGCCGGCGGCCGAGGGCGCGTTGGCCGGTGGGTTGATCGATCTTCGCCCCGCGCGCAAGCCTGAGCATTACGGCATGGTGTTTGAGGGCCGCCTGGAAACGCCGGTGGCTGGTGAGTATGCGTTTGAGCTGGCGTCGGACGACGGTTCGCGGCTTCTGATCGGTCGCCAAAAAGTCATCGAGCACGACGGCCTGCACGGCGCCTCCAGCAAGCGTGGTAAGGTGCAATTGGCCAAGGGCACGCACGTCATTCGGCTGGAGTATTTTGCCTATGGCCAGCCCAATAGCTTGCGCTTGGCGTGGAGTGGGCCGGGCATTGCGAGTTCGCCTTTGTCGGTGACGCAAACCGCGCCGCAGCAAATTGTCGGCAACCCCGATGAAGCCCGCGCCATTCGCGCGCTACAGGCTGGTTACACCGCGCTGTTGTGTTCGCCGCGCTTTTTGTATCTGCGCGAAAATACCGGCGACCTCGACACCCACGTGCTGGCCTCGCGCCTCAGTTATTTCCTGTGGTCGTCCATGCCCGACGAGACGCTCTTCCGACTCGCGGCAGAAAACAAGCTGCGCGAACCGGCCGTCATGCGCGCGCAAGTGGAGCGGATGCTCAAGGATCCACGCGCCGAGGCGTTCGAACAGAATTTCACGGCTACGTGGTTGCGGCTTGATAAGCTCGGCAAGATGCCGCCGGAGAAGGGCGGTCCGTTTCGTTTTTATCACGACCGCAGAATGGAGCCGATGCTTTCCAAGCAGGCCACGGCGTTTTTTGCGGACGTGCTTGCGCGTAACGAACGCATTACCACCTTCATCCATTCCGATCACACTTTCCTTAACGCCCATATCGCCCGCTGGATGTACGGTCGCGACGACGTGCCAGGCGAACGCATGATTCGCGTTCCCACCGGCGATCCGCGCCGCGGCGGAATCCTCACCATGCCCGCGGTGATGACCGCCACCGCCAATGGCGTCGACACCTCACCCATCGTGCGCGGTGTGTGGCTGCTGGAAAACATCCTCGGCACGCCGCCCGCGCCGCCGCCGCCCGATGTGGAACCGCTCTCGCCCGATCTACGCGGAGCCAAGACCATCCGCGAACAACTCGAACGCCATCGTAACCACGAAGCCTGCGCTAGTTGCCATCGCAAGATTGATCCCATGGGGTTCGCCTTTGAAAACTTCGACCCCGTTGGCCGATGGCGCACGCACTACCGCACCGACGGACGGCCGCAGATTGATCCTGCCACCATGCTCCCCAATGGGGATGAACTCGCCGACATCGTCGCCTTCAAGCAAATGCTCCTCAAACGCGAGCCGGATTTCGCCCGGTGTCTCACTGAGAAAATGCTCACCTACGCCACCGGCCGTCGGTTGGAACCGATTGACCGCGGCGAAATCAACCGCCTCACCACCGCTCTCGCCCAAAACGGCAACCGCCTCCGCGACCTCGTCCACCTCATCGCCACCAGCGAGATTTTCCTGCAGAAATAGCGCCGGAGTGCGGTCAATGGTTCGGCACAGTCCTCGCTTGCCTTGAGCGGATCCATCCCTGACGCTTTGCGACGCATGAAAACGCATCGCTTGTTTCTACTGTTATCGCTCGTCTTTGCCCTCGATGTGGTGGGCGCCTCGAAGTTTGCCATTCCGGCCACGGATAAGGGGTTGCCGGGTGAAGGGCCGATCCGCCGTTATGAGTGGTTCCAGAAATTGTGGGAACGCAAACGCAGCGGCTGGGCGGAGCGCGTGAAGACGGATCAGGGGGCGTTGGTGTTTCTGGGCGACTCCATCACGCAAGGGTGGGGCGATCAATTTCGCGGGCATTTCAAAAACGTGCCGGTGGCCAATCGCGGTATCAGCGGGGACACCACACGCGGCGTGCTCATCCGATTGAAGGAGGATGTGCTGTCGCTCAATCCCAAGGGCGTGGTGATCCTGATCGGTACCAACGATCTCGAGGAAGGTGCCGCACCGGAGGTCATTGCCGCCAACCTCAAGCTCATCATTGCCGCGCTCAAGAAACACAATGCTACGATGCCGATTATTCTCTGCAACACGTTCCCCAGTTCGGCTTCCAAAAAGCGTCCGGCTGATCAGATCAAGAAGATCAATCAGCTGTACTTCGCCGCCGTGAAAGGCGATCCGCAAGTTACCGTACTCGACACGTGGATGCTTTTTGCTGATGCGAAGGGCGACGCCAAGAAGGCGGAGTTTCCCGATTTGTTGCACCCGAACCAGACCGGCTACGACAAATGGGCCGCCGCCCTGCAACCGTTGCTGGCGACGCATGGGTTTGTGGAGACGCTCAGCCCGGCGTTTGAAGCGGAAGCCGGTTTCGTTCGCATTTTCAACGGCAAAGATCTCACCGGCTGGGGATTCCGGAATCAGCGCACGCAGGAAAAGACCGCCATCTTTGACGGCAAAAAGGCCAGCAGCGACGGTCGTTACCGCGCGATCAACGGTCGCCTTGTGGTGACCACACCGCCCGAGGGTCGACGCATTCAGCAGCTCTGGACCACGCGCGAGTTTCCCAAGAATTTTATTTTGAAACTCCAGTTCCGCGCCACGCCCAATGCCGACAGCGGCGTGTTCATTCGGCGACCGCAACTGCAGTGCCGCGACTACATTCTCGCCGGGCCGTGGAAGGAGCTAAAAAAATACAAGCCGCAGGACTGGAACGAAATTGTGGCCGTGGTTAAGGACGGCGTCGCCCACTGCACTTGCAATGGCGAAGTGCTCAACGCCGAATTTAAAGTGCCCGCTACTGGCCCCATTGGCCTCGAAGGCGATCGCGGCCAGATGGAATACCGCAACATTCGCGTGAAGGAATTGAAATAGCTTCGAATGGATTTGGGCATTGGCGGGTCTGATCAGCGCGAACAGTTATGAGATTCATTGGGACAGCAGTGGCTTGGGGGATGTTGGGCGGACTGGCTTGGGCGGCGACGCCGAAGGCGGATTTGGATGGGTTTCGCAAGACGGTTGAGCCGGTGCTGAAACGGGCGTGTGTGAGTTGCCACGGGCCGGACAAGCAGAAGGGGAAATTTCGCGTGGACACGCTGGACCCCGACTTGCTGAAAGGAGAGGACGTGAGCTGGTGGTTGGAGGTGTTCGGCGTGATCGGCAATGGCGAGATGCCGCCGGAGGATGCCGAGGTGCACTTACAGGATGCCGACCGGGCGGTGGTGATCGATTGGCTTTCCCGCGAGATCCAGCAGGCCTCGCGCGTGGCCCGCAGCGCACAGGGGCGTTCGTCGTTCCGTCGCCTCACTCGCTACGAATACGACTACGCACTGCGCGATTTGCTAGGGCTGGACCATTCGCTGGTGGATCGGTTGCCGCCGGAGACGGCCTCGGAGGATGGATTCAAAAACAGCTCGGAGCTGTTGCAGATGTCTTCCATGCAGTTTCAAACCTATCGCGAGATTGGCCTGAAAGCATTGCGACGGGCGATCGTGACCGGTGAACGGCCCAAGACGGTGAAGTATGTGTTGCCGTTGGAGAAGTTATTCGAGCAAACCGCCAAGTCCCAGAAGGCCAAGGTCTTTCGTCGAGACGATGAGAAATACGCCAATCACCGCAAGCGCGCCCATCTGCTGAACCGGGAGACGGGTGTGGGCGTTCCTTTTTCCGGCGGGATGTATCGGCCGCTGGACGATACGGCGGCTGTGCAGGTTCAGCCCTCTTCCAAGGTCTACATGGAGTTGCCGCGCAATAACGAATGGAAGGTCGGGTTGGATCGGTTTCTACCAGACGCGGGCACGATGCGGATCAGCATTCGGGCGGCGCGATCCACCGAGGAACTGAAGGGAGACGCCAGTTTGCAGTTGGGGTTCAGCGCGCACACGAGCAACAATGCGAATTTCTCAAACGTGATCAGCGAGCGGGATGTGCTCGTCAAGGCGCCGGCAGGCAAACCGGAGTTCGTTCATTTCGACATTCAACTGGCCGATATTCAGCGCAATCCATTTCGCAAACTGGAAACCACATTCCCGCGGCGTGATGAGTTTCTGCACATTCGGAATGTGACTCTGGTGAACGGGCTGCACGTTCAGTTTGATCACGTCGAGATCACCGCGCCGTTTTACGCGCAATGGCCGCCCAAGACGCACACGGCGATTTTCTTCGAGACCGGGAATCGCGGAGACGAGGCGGTGTATGCGCGCGAGGTGCTGGAGCGGTTCATGGGGCGTGCGTGGCGTCGATCGGTCGCCCTACCGGAAGTGGCTCGGTATGTTAAATTATTCGACGAATACCGGCCGCAGTTTGAGTCGTTCGAAGGCGCGATGGTCGAAGTGTTGGCCACGGTGCTGGCGCATCCGGAATTTCTCTACCTAGCCCAGCGCGATGCCGGGGCGCCCAAGGCGGCGCCCTCGGGGATCAACGAATTTGAATTGGCAGGCCGGTTGGCGGTGTTTCTCTGGTCGAGCATTCCGGATGAGTCGTTGCTTGATCTGGCCCGTCGAGGGAAATTGCGGGAGCCCAAGGTGTTGGCCGTGCAGGTGGACCGCATGTTGGCTGATCCGCGCGCCAAACGGTTCACGCGGCATTTCGTCAGCCAATGGCTCGGGCTGGACGGCCTGAACAGCGTAGACCATATCCGGGATGATCAGCTCAAGAACGCCATGGCAGACGAGCCGGTTGCCTTTTTTGAAAATGTGCTGCAGGCCAATGGCAGTGTCATGGATTTCATTCATTCGGACTACGTGGTGGTCAACGCCAAGCTGGCGCAGCATTATCGGATTCCCGATGTGCACGGTCTGCATTTCCGTAAGGTAGCCCTCGAGGCCCGGCACCAACGCGGCGGATTGATGACCGGCGCGGCAGTGTTGGCGATGAACTCGGACGGCAAGGATTCTCATCCCCTCAAGCGCGGCGTCTGGATGCTGGAACGCATGCTGCACGATCCGCCGCCTCCGCCGCCGCCCAATGTGCCCGAGGTGGATCTCGCCGATCCGGAGATTGCCAAGATGACCTTGAAGGAGCGCATCGCCGATCATCGCGATGATCCCGCCTGTTATTCCTGCCACGCACGGATTGATCCGTGGGGGATCGCGTTTGAACACTACGACGCGATGGGATCCTTCCGCACCACGATCAAGGGCAAGCCGGTGGACGCCACTTCGAAGTTGTTTAACAAGCAACCCTTGGCGGGCATGGACGGCCTGAAGGAATACCTGCTCGCCGAGCGACAGGATCAGTTCGCCCGCGCCATCACGCATAAGCTGACCGCCTACGCGTTGGGTCGGCACCTGACGTTTGCCGATCGCGCGGATGTGGAGGAATTAACGACGCAGTTCAGGACGCAGGGCGATCGGCTTCGCGATCTGGTGCATCTACTTGTTCAAAGTCGCATTTTTAACTCCAAATAACGGGCCAATATCAGTATACTATTCATGAGATGAGGACATCCATCGCAAGCGCATTCACACGCAGAACTTTTCTGCGCGGAACTGGCATCGCTCTGGCTTTGCCTTGGCTCGAGACTTTTGCGGCAGATGGCCGGAAAGCCAATGCAACGCCGAAGCGTTTTGTCAGCGTCTATCATCCCGATGGCGTCGGGGTGCCCATTCGGAAAGATCCGGCCTGGAAAGACTGGAGCTGGTTCCCACACGGTGGCGAAAAAGATTTCCAACTCACCAAGGTGCTCGATGTCCTCGAACCGCTGCGCAAGGACATTACCATCTATTCTGGTCTCTCTCACCCAGCCGTCCGGCGCGTGCACGGTCACTCCAATGCCGACCAGTATCTGACCGGCGCGGACACCAAGGGCCACGGTCCTTATAAGAATTCCATCTCGCTGGATCAGCTCTACGCCGAGCACATCGGCGACGCCACCCGGCACGCTTCTCTGGTGATGTCCACCAACGGCGGTATCGGCGGTCCGCGCGGTGCGCAGACGCAGTCCTTTAACCGGGAAGGCCGCGCCATCCCGGCGATGAACAAGCCCAAGCAAGTCTTCGACCTGCTGTTTGTCGCCGATGGCAAGGAAGCCGCCGGCCGATTGGCCCGGAGCAAGAGCGCTCTGGATTTGCTGATCGAAGACACCCGCTCGCTCGGACGCAAACTCTCCAAGCGCGATCAGGAAACACTCCAGCAATATCTGGACTCCGTCCGCGACACCGAGGTTCGACTCACCAAAGCCCGGCACTGGTTGGACACGCCGTTGCCGGACATCGATTCGGCGAATCTGCATCTGGAAGCCGGCCCCGCCGAGGCCAAGCAGTATTTCCAGACTATGTACGACCTGATCTACCTCGCTTTTCTGAGCGACTCCACCCGTGTGGCGACGTTCCAGCTTGGCCGGGAAAACGGCGGTGGCCCGCACGATCTGCTTTCCAAGGCCGTCGATCTGGGCGGCGCGCATGGCCTGACGCATGCCGTGAAGAAAACGAACGGTTGGCAAAACCTCGGTACCTATAACCGCTATCAGATGGAAGAATTCGGGCGCTTCGTGAAGAAGCTCAAGGATACGCCCGAACCGACCGGCAAAGGCAACATGCTCGACAACACCTTCGCCATGCACGGCTCGGCCTCCAGCAGTTTTCACCTCTCGCGGAATTATCCCATCGTCTCCGCGGGCGGCAAAAACCTCGGCTTCAATAACGGCCGCTACCTCCAGTACGTCAGTCTGCTTAAAGACGGCAGTCTGCCCGGTGCCGGCGTCATTAGCGACGCGGGTTGGCGCGGCACGGCCAAGGAGGAAGATCAGCCGTTGGGTCACCTGTTCGTCAGCGTTCTCCAGCGGCTCGGCGTCGAGACCGACTCCTTTGCCGGATGCACGGGCACGCTGAACCGCATGTAAGCCGATTTCGGTGACAATTTCTCCAGTGAACTGAAGGCACTTGCCTTCGGGGACGTCCAAGTCATCCTCTGCACGAATCCGTCCGTAGTAAATTGCTATTGGCGGGCAAGCAGTCACGATGATGAGTTCACTACAACGCTGCGCTTGGCGTGTCGGTTTCCCCCTTTGCGTTCTCGGGGTCTTGGCGATGTTATTATTCGGCTCGAGCCCATTGACGGCGACCGAAGCGCCCAAGGCGAACCTGGATGTTTTCCGCAAGGCGATTTGGCCGGTGTTAAAGGCGTCTTGCTTGGAGTGTCACGGGCCGGATAAGCAGAAAGCGAAGTTTCGGGTGGATGCCTTGGATCCGGATTTGCTGAAGGGCAAGGATGTGAGCTGGTGGCTGGAGGTGCAGGGCGTGTTGACCAATGGCGAGATGCCGCCGCCCGATTCGGATGTGAAGTTGGCCGATGCCGATCGCGTGAAGGTGGTTGATTGGCTGGCCGGGGAAATCCGCGCGGCCTCAGAGGCGCGACGAGCGGAGGGCGGTCACACCACGTTCCGCCGGATGACGCGGTACGAATACAAATACGCGATGCAAGATCTGCTCGGATTGCCGCATGACTTTTCACGCGATCTGCCGCCGGAAACCTCGTCGGAGGACGGCTTCAAGAACAGCTCGGACATGCTGCAAATGACCGCCGGGCAATTCGCGCAATACCGTGCGCAAGCACGGCGGGCACTGGAACTAGCCACAGTGCGCGGCGACCGACCGGCACCGGTATATTATGGGCTGAGCATGCGCGGGTTCACCGAACGTTTTGAGGCAAAGTACGCAGCCGCAGTGAAGCGCACGCGCCAGAAGGTGCAGGAGGAAGGGATGCCGGTGGCGGAGGTGTTAAAAGCGGAGAAGGAAAAATTCTCGCTTAATCCCGGCGGGGCGCACTTCAAGGATTTAGTGACTGGGCAGGGCGTGCAGACGAAGTGGGCATACCACGGCGCGAAGTACGCGTGGAAGCCGGTGGCCGAGCGGCCGACCGTGCCGCCGGTTTCGCCGGATGTACTGGTGATGCCGGCGAACTCAAAGTTTATCATCGATGTAGGCGACGGATTGCCGGACACAGGCATCATGCGCGTGCGCATTCGGGCGGCGCAGGAAATGGTCCGAGGCAAAAAATTTCCGACCTTGCGGCTGCATTTCGGTAATCAGGCGAGCAACGACTCGCGCGTGTCTGTGGCGGTCGGCGGGCAGGACCTCACCATCGATGCGCCGCCGGGCAAGCCGCGCTTTTATCATTGGGACGTGCCGCTGGCAGAGATCCCGCGCAACGCATTCCGGCACATTCAACAGCTCGGGCAATTGCCGAACCCGGCCGAATTCATCGAGCTGCGCAACACCTCCAGTACGGCGGTGGGGTTGGTGATTGATTACGTGGAGGTCATCGCGCCATTGAATGAACAATGGCCGCCGGAATCGCACACAGCAATTTTCTTCGCGAGCAAACAGCAGTCGGATGAAACAAAATACACACGCGCGGTATTGGAGTACTTCATGCGCCGGGCTTGGCGTCGGCCGGTGAGCGCTGCGGAGGTGGATCAGAAAATGAAATTATTCAAAGCGCTGCGGCCGCAGTGCGAGGATTTTCAGGAAGCGGTGGTGGAAGTGCTGGCCACCGTGTTGGCCTCACCGAATTATCTGTACCTCGGCCGCGCCCAAGCGAAAGACGCGCCGCGCATTTCGGACCATGAACTGGCGAGCCGGTTGTCGTTTTTTCTCTGGAGCAGTACGCCCGATACCGTGCTGATGTACTTGGCCGAAGCAGGGAAACTGTCCGATCCCAACGTGCTGGAGCAGCAGGCGCGGCGATTGCTGGCCGATCCGCGCGCCGCCCGGTTTGCGCGGCATTACACGCGCCAATGGCTGGGCATGGAGCAGCTGGATTTTGTGAAGATCGATGCCAAGGCGCACGGCAAAATGGATCCGCTCCTGCTGGAGGCAATGAAACAGGAGCCGGTGGCGCTCTTCACCGAGATGCTGCGGGCCAATCGGCCGGTTACGGAGTTTCTTCATGCCGATTACGTGTTGGTGAACGACCGGTTGGCGCGGCATTACGGCGTGCCGGAGGTGTACGGCGATCAGTTCCGCAAGGTGACAATGCCACCCGGGATCCGGCGTGGCGGTCTGCTCACCTCCGCGGGATTGCTGGTGATGAATTCGGACGGCAAAGATTCGCACCCGCTCAAGCGCGGCATTTGGCTGCTGGAAAACCTGTTGCACGATCCGCCTCCGCCACCGCCGCCGGCCGTGCCGGAGATTGATCTGGCCGATCCGGAGATTCTCAAGATGACTCTCAAGCAGCGCATGGAGGATCACCGCAGTGATCCGGCGTGCATCTCGTGCCACTCGAAGATCGATCCGTGGGGCATCGCGTTTGAAAACTTTGACGCGCTCGGCCAATGGCGCGACAAGATCGGTGATGAGTCGGTCGATGCCGCCAGTGTGTTGTTCAACAAGGACGAGCTGCGCGGCATGAAAGGGCTGAAGGATTATCTGCTGGCCAATCGACAGGATCAGTTCGCGCGCGCCATGGCGCACAAGATGGCCGCGTACGCCTTGGGCCGGCCGCTGACCTTCGGCGATCGCGCCGAGGTGGACCGCATTACCGCCGCCCTGCGCAAGCGTGGCGACGGACTGGCGGACCTGGTGTTTCTGATTGTGAAAAGTGAATTATTTCGGCAAAAATAAGTCGGAGATTATGGGGTGATGAACGTGAATTTATCGACATTGGATCGGCGGAAATTTCTCCGCGGCGCTGGGGTGGCGCTGGCGTTGCCGTGGCTGGAATCTTTTACCGGCGCGGCGCAGTCCCCGGGGCAGCGCAAGCGGCTGGCCTGTTTTTATCTGCCGGACGGCGTGCCGATGCCGCTGGAGAAGGATCCGGCGTTTCAGGACTGGAGTTGGTTTCCGCATGGCAAGGGCAAGGATTTCAAGCTCACCAAGTGCATGGAAACGCTGGAGCCGTTGCGCAATGAGCTGACCGTATTTTCTGGCCTGTCGAATCCCGCGCTGCGCCGGGTGCATGGCCATGCCAATGCCGATCAGTTTATCACTGCGGCGGATACCGGCGCTGATGGCGATTATCACAATAGCATTTCGCTCGACCAGGTGTTTGCCTCGCACGCCGGCGAACACACGCGCCACGCCTCGCTGGTGATGTCCACCGATGGCGGCACCGGTTCGCCGCGTGGCGCGCACACGCTCTCCTTCAACGCCCAGGGCCGGCCCATTCCCGCTGAGCACAAGCCCAAGCGCATTTTTGATATGCTCTTTGTGAAGAACGGCCCGGACGCAGCCCGCCGTTTGGCGCTGAGCCAAAGTGCGTTGGATGATTTGTTGGAGGACGCGCGGTCACTGAATCGGTCGCTCTCCAAGCGCGATCAGGAAACACTCGCGGAATATTTGCAGTCCGTGCGCGATACCGAGATGCGGGTGGCCAAGGCCAAGCGGTGGCTGAATATCCCCATGCCCAAGGTGGACACGGACCATCTCAAGCTTGATGTGACGCCCGAGGATCCGCGCAATTTCCTGCGCACCATGTACGAACTGATTTATCTCGCGTTCAAGACCGACACCACGCGCGTGGCCACCTACCAGCTTGGGCGCGAAAACGGCGTGGGCGTGAGTGATTATCTGGCGCGTGCCGTGGGCTTCAAGGCCGCTCACTGGCTGACGCATGAGGTAAAGAAACCCGGCGGCTACAAAAATTTTGGCGTTTATTGCCGCTTCATCAACGAGGAACTCGGCCGCTTTGCTAATCGACTCAAGGCTACGCCCGAACCCGGCGGAGAAGGCAACATGCTCGACCACACCGCCATCCTGTTCGGCTCGGCCTCCAGTGCGTTCCATCTGTCGCGCAATTATCCGCTGCTACTGATCGGCGGCCGCAAGCTGGGCTTCAAGCACGGCCAATACCTCAAGTACGGTCGGGGTAACCAAAAACACCAATCGACTGCCGGTATCGACACCGACGCGGGTTGGCGCGGTGAGATGAACTTTAGCGAACTGCCCACCGCCAATCTCTACCTCACCATGCTCCACAAGCTCGGCGTTGAGGCGAAGCGTTTTGCCGGTAGCACGGGCACCTTGAGCGAGGTGTAGGCAGGCTAATGGATATGTTTCGGGGAGCCTTCAAAACGAACATACCGGCACTGGCGTTTGCCTTGTGGTCGGTCGGTTCGGTCGTCGGCGCGGATGAGGCGGCGCTGCGGGCGGATGCCCAGAAGGTGTTCAAGGAGAAGGTCGGCCCGTTCGTCAACAAGTACTGCACACGCTGCCACGGTTCGCGGGCGAAGGCGGGGATCAATCTTCAATCGGCACTCAAGAATCCGGGCGGCGAGTCGGCGTCCCTGCATTGGAAGAAGGCGGTGGCCAACGTGAAGGTGCACGATATGCCGCCGGAGGATTCCTCCAAGAAACCGACCGACGAAGAACGACGGCAGTTCGTGGAGTGGATCGGCAAGCTCAAGTATCTGGCGCCGCGCGATCCCGGGCCGTTTGTGATCCGGCGCCTGACCAAGGCGGAGTACGGGAACACGTTGCGCGCCCTGTACGGAGTGTCGCCGTCGGTCACCGACAGCCTGCCCGACGAGGTGGTGGGCGAGGGGTATCTTAATTCCATTTCTCCGCTGCAGTCGGAGCTGTTTCTCGAGGTGGCCAACAAGGTGGTCGGGCAGGTCATGGCAGCGGCCGGTCAAGCGCCCACGGAGGTTCAGAAACGGCTCTTTGGCGAGACGCCGTCCGAGGGCGCGGATCTTCGTAAGGCGGCGCGGCAAGTGGCGCGTTCCTTGGCGCGCGATGCGTACCGACGACCGCCCACCGAGAAGGAGTTGGACGTGCTAGTGGGTATCTTCGAGCTGGGACAGGAAAACAAGCTGGATTACATGGCGTCGCTGGGGCTGATGTGGAAGGCGGTCCTGGTTTCGCCACAATTTCTCTTTATCACACCGGCAGGCGCAGTGGACTCAAAGGAATCCATCGTGCCGCTGGACAATTTCCAACTGGCTGCCCGGATTTCCTATTTGGTGTGGTCCGCGCCGCCGGACGCTGAACTGGCCGCCCTAGCGGATCAGGGCGCGTTGCAGAAGCCCGAGGTGTTGCGGGCGCAGGTGAAACGAATGTTGAATGACCCGCGCGCGCGGGCGTTGTACGATGGATTCGGCGCCCAATGGCTGAAGGTGGATGGACTGGACCGGCAGGTATTCGACCCGGACCGATTCCCGCAGATCACGCCGGCGCTGCGACAGGCGATGATGGAGGAGCCCCGTCTGTTTTTTGAAAGCGTGCTGCGCGAGAACCAACGCATCGTGAGATTCGTGGACAGCGACTACACCTTCCTGAACGAGCCGTTGGCCAAGTTGTACGAATTAAAGCAGGACGTGCCGGGGCCCAAGATGCGACGAGTCCAGCTGGCCAATCCTAACCGGGGCGGCATCCTCGGCATGGCGGCCACGCTATCGGCCACGTCGTTCCCCAACCGCACCAGCCCAGTGAAGCGTGGGGTGTGGGTGCTGGAACAGGTGCTGGGCGAGCGCGTGCCGCCGCCACCGGCTGACGTGCCTGAACTCGAAGAGCAGGAGCATCAGGACGTGAAGGGCCTGACGCTGCGCCAGCGGACGGAGCTGCACCAATCCGAAGCCACCTGCCGCAATTGCCACAAGGTGCTCGATCCGATCGGCTTCGGCTTGGAGAATTTCGACGCCATCGGCCGTTGGCGCGTGAAGAACGATGCCGGCGCGGCGATTGATTCGGCGGGAAAATTGCCCGGCGGAAAAGACTTCTCCACGCCCGCAGAATTGAAGAAGCTGCTTGCCCAGCGCGAAGCGGATCTCGCCCGGAACCTGACCGAACGCCTGATGGCCTACGCGCTGGGCCGCCAGTTGGAAGGCTACGACGAGGTGATCCTCGATCAGTTGATGGATCGGATCGCCCGCGACGAGTATCGCGTGCAAACGATTGTCACCGAGATCGCCACCAGTTATCTGTTCACCCATCGCCGAGTTAAACAATGAAAACCATGCATCAAAAATCTTCTGTCGATCGCCGGACCTTTCTGAAGGGCGCGGGTGTTTCCCTCGCGCTGCCGTTTATGGATTCCCTCGGCTGGGCGGCCAATTCCAAGGCTGCCGCCAAAGCGCCTGTGCGGCTCGCCTTCATGTACATGCCGCACGGCGTCATCATGGACCAGTTTTGGCCCAAGGATCAGGAAGCGTTTCGCAACGCCGCGCCGCCTATCCTCAAGTCGTTGAAGCCGATCATGAACCAATGCCTGATGATGAAGGGCATTTCCGGCGTGCCGATCTCGCCGTTCAATGGCGCGCCACACGCGCTGGAGCTGTCCACCTGGCTCACCGGGCGGTTGCCCGATCCTGATACGCGCGGACGCGTTAACATCTCCATTTCCGCCGACCAAATCATGGCCAACTACGTGGGCGCCCACACCTTGCTGCCGTCGCTCGAGCTGGCCACCATGCCGCAGACTTGGAAGGAAAATCAGGAAGGCCTGCATGAGGGGTACTACAACCACTGCAGCTACCGCTCGCCCACGCAGCCTGTGCCCGCCGAGACCGATCCGCGCAATGTCCTGAACCGCCTCTTCGGTAAGCGCGGTCAGAAAGGCAAGGTCACTCAGGCGAATCCGCTGGACCGGCAGATGCTCGACCGAGTACTGGGCGGCGCCCGGGAATTGCGCCGGACGCTATCCAAGATTGACCAGCAGAAGCTCGACGAATATCTCGATAGCGTACGCTCGGTGGAACGGCGCATCGCCGCCATCGAGACCCGCCAGCAGGAGGCTGCACTGGAGAAGAACGGCGTTGGCCCTTCCAAGCGCCACGCCACTGACTCGGCGCCTATCGAGGTGAAGATCCCCGAGGGCGACAAGCGCAGCGAGTACATGCAGGTCATGTGCGACCTCACCGTGCTGGCGTTTCAAACCGACACCACGCGGGTGAGCACCTACGTGGGGTCCCGCCCCAACGGCGCGTCCTACCCCGAGTTGGGCTTCAGTAACCAGCATCACTCGCAGACACACTACGGCAGTGATCAGGAAAAAATCGGGAAGGTCGCGGCCATTAACGAATTCAACGTTGCGCAGTTCGCCTACATGGTGAAGAAGATGCACGCGCTCAAGGAAGGCGAGGGCACGTTGCTCGACAACTGCATTATGATGTGGGGCTCGGGCCTCGAGGACGGCAACAAGCACCGGCGTGACAATCTCCCGTTCATCATCGCCGGTAAAGGCGGCGGCAGCCTCAAGACCGGCCGGTTCCTGTCTGGCATCAAGGGGAATCAGGGCGATCTACTCACTACCTTGCTCGCCTGCGCCGGCGTACCGCTCGACCGCCCCATTGGCATTGCCACGCAACAGATTCACCAAATGAAGGCCTAATGGTTCGCAACCGAACCGCGAGGAAAACGCTTTCATGGATTTGCTGACCCAGGGACTGGTGGGTTCGGCGGTGGCGCAGTCGTTTGCCGGCCCCAAGGCGCAAGGTCGGGCGGTATGGTACGGGGCAGTGGCCGGCATGGCGCCGGACTTGGACGCGCTCATTCGATCGTCGGCCGATCCCTTGCTGAACCTCGATTATCACCGGCACTTTTCCCATTCACTGGCCTTTATCCCCGTGGGCGCCACGTTCGTGGCCTTGTTGATCTGGGGGCTTTCGCGGCGGCGATTCGATTTCCGAGAAATTTGGCAGGCCTGCATGTTGGGTTATGCAACGCACGGGCTCCTCGATGCCTGCACTAGTTACGGGACGCACCTTTTGTGGCCGTTTGCGCTGGAGCGGGTGTCGTGGAATCTCGTTTCCATCGTGGATCCGCTGTTTAGTTTGCCGCTGTTGATCCTGCTCATTCTTGGAGTGAAACGCCGGCAAGTTTGGTTTCCGCGCGCGGCCTCCATTTTTTGCCTGAGCTATCTGTTGTTTGCCCTCACGCAACATCGCCAGGCCGAGTCCGCGCAAGCCGCCTTGATCGAACAGCGCGATCACGCGGCCGACCGGCAGATTGTGAAGCCGAGCATCGGTAATGTGTTTCTGCACCGATCGGTTTATCTGCACGAAGGCGTGTATCACGTGGATGCCATTCATGTGTTCCCCGGCTTGGCGCCCAAGATATATCCCGGCGGCGAAGTGGCGGCTTATGGACTCGGAGATTCCGATCCCGCGCCCGGCGATTCCTCGCGGCTGGCCCAGGATGTGGCCCGCTTTGAACGCTTGTCCGATGGCTTTTTGGGGCAACATCCGGAAGCGCCCCATGTGATCGGCGATGTCCGATACGGGATGCTGCCCACTTCGACCGTTCCGTTATGGGGCATTCGAATCGATCCCGCCCAACCGGAAGCGGCTGCGGAGTTCGTTAAATTTAGAACCATCGATCCCGGCGATCAGGAGGCATTTTATGGAATGCTCTTCCGCCGCGCGCCCTGATGGATTGACTACCACAGCATTCGGCCGAATGATTCGCGCGTGAAACCGTTCATCTCCATTCCCGCCCTAGCGCTCGCGGGGTTGCTTGCCACAACGCTGATGGCGGCCGAGCCGGTTCGCCATTGGAAACTGGATGGCCCGAAGGCATCTGACTTTGCGGTGAAAGGCGGCGAGGTGAAACCGGCCGGCGGCGCGCGCGGGCAATCTCTGGTAATGGATGGCGCGGCGGTGCTGGAGGTCAAGGATTCGGCGAAGCTCGGCCATGGACCGGCGGGCTTTACGCTGTTGGCTTGGGTGAATCCGTATACGCTGAAGGCCGGTCAGCAGATGATTGCGGCCAAAAACGTGTACTCGAAGAACCAGCGCGAATGGGGCGTGATGATCGACAAGGACGGCCGGTTTCGACTCTACCTGCGCCAGAGCGATTGGCAGACCGTTGCCGCCGCCACGCCGCCCAAGCCCGGACATTGGCATCAGATCGGCGTGGTGGTGACGCCCCAGCGCGCTGAGCTGTGGCTCAACGGCAAACGCGAAGGGGTGGGGGAATTGGCGCGGCCACTGCCGCCGACCGCTGCTTCGCTCACCTTGGGCGGCGTGAACGACAACGGACGCATTTGGCAAAATCTCTTTGGCGCGTTGGATGAGGTACAGTTCTTTGATGCGCCGTTGTCCGCCGAGGCGATGGCCGCGCAGTACCGGCCGGTGGCCGCCACCCACGTCGTCCCCAAACATCAACCGCTCGGCGGCGACGTGTTTCCGTTGTGGAACGGATCGCCTTTGCCGCCAGATCCGGCGCGCATTCCGTTTGCCGATGGCATCGTGCATCGCACCATTCACCGACCGGCCGAGGACGGTTATAAATTTCTGCACGGCGCCGCCATCGTGATGCACAAGGGTGTCCTGTACGCCAACTGGGCCAACAGTCCCACCAACGAAAACGGTCCGCACGAAACCCTGCAGGGCCGCCGCTCCAAGGACGGCGGCAAGACGTGGAGCCCGCTGGAGGTCGTCGGCCCCGGCTTCGATGGCGCGGACCGGCACAGCCACGGCGTCCTGTTCCGGCACCGGGGCGAGCTGTGGACCATTTGTTCGCGCTTCGGCACGGGCGAGCCGGGTGGCAGGCGTTTTCGGGGCCTGCGCGGCGAGGCCTTTGTGCTCGATGAAAAGACTGATCAATGGAAAACCCGCGGCATAGTCATGCGCAACTGCTGGCCCTACGACGAGCCCGTGCGTATGGGCAACGGCAGTTACGTCACCGGGGGTCAGGACAAGGATGGCTATCCCGTGGTGGCCGTCAGTCGCGGCGACGATTTCACGAAATGGGATTCCGTGCTCATCCCGTTCCCGCCGCAGCTCCAGCCGAGCTTTGCTGAAACGACCGTCTGGGCCAATGGCGCGCACGTGCTGGCGGTCATCCGCGGCGGCGCCGGCGTGGCTTGGGTGTCCACCAGCGAGGACCACGGCAAGACCTGGGCCAAGGCTCGCCCGAGCAACCTCCCCATGCCCCGAGCCAAGGCCTACCTTGGTCGGCTCAGCACCGGTCAGCTTTACGTCATTTCCAACTATCGCAACCGCGACACGCTGTGCGTTTCCGTCGGCAAGCCCGGCGAAAAAACCCTCAGCCGAATGTGGCGTCTGCGCCACGGCAAGTCCGTCCCACCGCGCTTTCCCGGCGCCGCCAAAGGCAAGCAATGGAGCTACCCCTACGCCCACGAACACGACGGCCAGCTCTACGTCGTCTACTCCATCGGCAAGGAAGATTGTGGCCTGACCGTGGTGCCGGTGGCGTCCTTGGCGCATCCGTAATTTCACCGTTGAATGTCGGCGGGTTTCTTTCCATGCTCCCGCCACCGGATTTAATTCATATGAAACACACTCGTATTGCCTTGGCCTGTCTGCTGGCCGTTTTCTTGTTTGCCGTGGAAACGGCTTCCGCCGCCAAGCCCAACTTCGTGATTATCTTCGCGGATGACCAGGGGTACGGAGACTTGAGTTGCTTTGGCTCGAAGACGATCAAGACGCCGAACATCGATCGCATCGCCAAAGAGGGACGGAAGTTCACGAGCTTCATGGTGGCCTCGCCGGTGTGCACGCCCTCGCGGGCGGCGTTGCTGACCGGTTGTTATCCCAAGCGTGTGGGCATGCACCAGCACGTGCTGTTCCCTGCCTCGACCAAGGGGCTGAACGCCAAGGAGCACACCATCGCCGATCACTTGAAAGGGCAGGGCTATGCCACGGCTTGTTTCGGTAAATGGCATCTCGGGCATCACAAGGAAACGCTGCCGACGGCCAATGGCTTCGATACGTACTACGGCATCCCGTACTCGAACGACATGAACCATCCCGACAACAAGGGCAAACCGCGCGGCGGTTGGCAGGGCATGGACCTTCTTTGGGCCGATCCGGAATCCACGCTTACCAAATGGAAGACCCCGCTCTACGAGGATGAGAAGATCGTCGAACTGCCGGTCGACCAACGCACCGTCACGCGCCGTTACACGCAGAAGTCCATCGATTTCATTAAGACTAACAAGGACAAACCGTTCTTCGTGTACCTGCCGCATTCCATGCCGCACATTCCGTTGTATGTGCCCGATGAAATCCGCGATCCTAACCCGAAGAACGCCTACATCAATGTCATCGAGCACATCGATTCGGAAGTCGGCCGCCTGCTCAAAACGTTGGATGAACTGAAACTCGCCGACAACACCTACATTATTTATACGACGGACAATGGCCCGTGGCTGCCGTTCCTGCACCATGGCGGTTCGGCCGGTCCGTTGCGCGACGGCAAAGGCACCACCTTCGAGGGCGGTCAGCGCGTTCCGTATGTGATGCGCGGCCCCGGCATTCCCGCCGGCACCGTGTGCGATGAACTCACCGGCACCATTGATTTACTCCCCACCATCGCCGCCCTCACCGGCAAACCTTTGCCCAAGAGCAGAAAGATCGACGGCCTGGACGTGACCGGCCTGTGGAAAGGCACCGCCCAAAAATCCCCGCGCACGGAATTTCTCCATTACACTTCCCGCGGAAACATCGAAGGCCTGCGGAGTGGAAGCTGGAAACTGCTCGTGAAAAAACCGCGCCGCGCCAACAACCGCCCGCCGCAGATTTTCCTCTTCGACTTGGCCAAGGATGTCGGCGAAAAAAACAACCTCGCCGAAGCAAAGCCCGAGGTCGTCAAGCAACTCCGCGCCCGCATGGAAACCCTCGACGCCGAGATCACGAAGAACGCGCGGCGGCCGTGGTTCAAGAATTGATTTGTGAATTAGACGACCGCTTACGGACTCGCAGGCTCGTCCCTCCAACCCCTCACAATGGAGGGACGAGCCTGCGAGTCCGCCTTTAGTTTAGCGTAAGTTCAGCGCCGCCGTTTTTTATTGGACCTCTCCCCCGCCACTGGCCTTCGGTTCCCGGAAGAACAGGGCGAAGATAATCAGCACGCCAACTGAGAGATATGCCGGCACGGGCCAAATGCTGGCCCAGTCGTGAAAAGTCTTTTCGGTTCCCTCAACGATTTTGACGTATTCGTATTTTTTCAAAACCGCCCCGGCGAGCATCGTGCCGACGAAAGCACCCACGCCCCAGAGAATGAACGCGATGAAGCCTTGGCAGGCGGCGCGGATTTTTGGGTTGGCCTCATCATCAACATAAAGTTGCCCGGCGATGAACAGAAAATCGTAGCACACGCCGTGCATCAGGATGGCCCCAAAGATGAGCGGGGCCGCGAGGGTGGTGGCGCCGACACTGGCACCGAGGCAAAAGTAGCGGGCAGTCCAGGCAAGGATGCCGAGGAAAATGGTTTTCTTATAGCCAAACTTTTTCAGCATGATGGGCAGGAAAAACATGAAGATAATATCTGAGACCTGTGCTAGGGACGTCTTTACGGCGAGGTTGGTCCAATCCAGTTCCGCCAAGAAAATGCCCAACATGACAAAATAAAAATAAAGCGGGATGCAGATCAGAAACATGCAGCCAATGAAAATTGCGAAAGAGGGTTTTTTCATCAGCGCCAGCGCATCGAGGCCGAGCAGTTCACTGAGACTAATGTTTTCGGCGGTTTTCTTGGGCGGGGTGTGCGGCAGTTTCAGCGAGAAAATCGCCAAGCCGATGGAGACGCCTCCAGCGAGGTAGAACTGAATGGAGGATAGTTCGCCGTCCAGCAGAAATGATAGTGTGAACAACCCGCCAATCCACCCGGCCGCCGACCACAATTTCACACGCGGGTAGGCGGTCTTCGAGTCTTCAAGATGGGTGAGCGCGAGGGAATTGCCCAAGGCAAGCGTAGGCGTGTACAGCGCGCAATAAAGGATGAGCGTGGAGTAAAACGGCAGGAAAGTGGTGAGGCTCGGCAGCAGACAGAGGAGACCGCCCCCAATCAACGAAAACACGGCGAGCAATTTCTCCGAGGCAAAATAGCGGTCGGCCAGAAGCCCCACGAGGAAGGGCGAAATCATCGAGCCGATAGCAAATGCACTGTAAGCCGCGCCCACTTCCTGTCCGTCGAACTTGAGGGTATTCGTGAGATAGGCGCCCATGGTCACATACCAACTGCCCCACACGAAATATTGGAGGAAATTAAAGAACGACAGTTTGACTTTGAGTTGGGTCTGCATGGCGGCGGTTACCCAATCTTGTACGAAGCCTTGCCCGGGATGGCGGTGCGAATGCTGTGCAGGTGCGCGCCGCTTGTGATGTAGAGCGTGCGCAGGTCGGAGCCGCCGAAGGTGCAGTTGGTGAGGGTGTCGGTGGGGGTTTGGCGAAAGGCGATGAGTTTGCCCTGCGGCGAGATGACGTGGATGCCCGGACGGGTGTCGAGGGTCTCGCTGGTGCGGCGCGTCTTGTGCAGGCCGGCGGCGACGTAGAGGTTGCCCTCGGCGTCAATGCACATGCCATCGCCACTGCGTCCGGGATAAAAGTTGATGTGCGTGCGGCGATTGGAAAGTTGCCCGCTCTGGTCGAGGTCGAAGGCGAGGATGCTGCGGTTGCGGTTGGCGTCCGGATGCGCCTCGATGAGGTACAGCGTCTTGCCGTCGGGCGCGATGACGATGCCATTGGGCATGTGCACCTTGGGCCACGCCAGCGGCTGGTGCAGCTTGCCAGTGGCGAGGTCGAGCCGATAGACGGCGTTTGGATTGCCCTTCTTCGGGTCGGGCGTGCCGGGGCGGCTGGTGAAAAACAACTTGCCACTCGCGGTCAGCTCGAGGTCGTTCGGTGCCGCCAATGGAAAGTCGTTGAACTTATTTGCCAACACTGAAATTTTCCCGGTGGCCAGGTCCGTTCGCGTCACGCGCCCCGCTCCGCCCTCGCACGCGAGCAGCCGTCCCTTCGGGTCAAACAACAACCCGTTCGCCTTGTTCGATTTCTCGCGGAACGTCGCCAGCTTTTTCCCCTTCACCGACCACCGCAAAATCTTCTCCATCGGCACATTCGTAAAAAACACATCCCCATCCGCCCCCACCGCCGGCCCCTCCAAAAACACTTTCCGATCCTCCACCGTCGCCAGCGTCTTCACCTCGCCAAGAAATTTGCCACTCTTCAATCCGGCATACTGCCCGCTGATGCCTGCGGCACGCGCGGGGGTGTGGATGGCGAAAGCGGCGGTCGCGCTGGAGGTTTGGAGAAATTTACGGCGGGAAAGTTTGCGATGGAATTTCATGGCAGCGCCCAAGGCTACTGGGCTGAGTAGCGGCGTCAAGGCTGCCGATGATTGACCGCACGTGATATTTCTGGAAAACTCGCGCTATGAAACGCCTTTTGCTTTTTGTGTTCGCGTGTTTCGCGCTCGATGGTTTCGGCCAAGGGAAAATTCAGTGGCACGATGTCACGCAATGGGGCGTGGAAGGCCGCGGTTGGGGTGATCAGGATCGGGTGCGGTGGTTTGACCGGTTCCCGGCGAAGGCCGAGGAGACGGTGACCAAATCAGTGTGGAGCTTGAGCCGGCACAGCGCGGGAATGATGGTGCGGTTTAAGACCAACGCCAACGCCATCCAAGCGAAATGGAAAGTGCTGAGCCCGAATCTCGGCATGGCGCACATGCCACCGAGCGGGGTAAGCGGGCTGGATTTGTACGCGCGCGATGCGAAAGGGAAATGGCGGTGGGCCGCCGCCACGCGACCGAGCAAACAGGAGATGCAAGTCACGCTGCTCAGCGGCATTGCATCGGGGTTGCGCGAGTACGCGATTTATTTGCCGCTGTATAATGGCACGGAGTCGCTGGCGATTGGTGTGCCGACGGGGGCGAAGTTTGAACGGCTCGCGCCGCGCAAGGCGAAGCCGCTGATTTTTTATGGCACGTCCATCACGCACGGCGCCTGCGCCTCGCGGCCGGGCATGGTGCACACGGCGATCCTTGGAAGGCGGCTGGAAATGCCGGTCATCAATATTGGCTTTTCCGGCAACGGCAAAATGCACAAGGAAGTCGGTGACCTGATGGTGGAGGTGAATGCCGCCTGCTACATCATCGATTGTCTGCCGAACATGAACGCGGCGATGGTCACCGAGCGGTGCGCGCCTTTGGTTCGGCAGCTTCGCAAGGCGCGTCCGCACACGCCGATTTTGCTGGTGGAAGACCGTCGCAACGCCGGTTCGTGGCTGACGCCGGCGCGAGCAAAACATCACGATGACAATCACGCTGCATTGCAAAAAGTTTTCAGGCAATTAAAATCCGAAGGCGTGAAAAACCTCCACTACCTCGGGGGCGACTTGCTGCTGGGCGACGACGCCGAGGGCACCACCGACTCCTCCCATCCCAACGACCTCGGCTTCTTCCGCCAAGCCAACGCCTTCGAACCCGTGCTGCGCAAGGCATTGAACATTGAATGAGCGTAGATGCTCATGACGCACAGGGTTTTTTACCCTGCTCATCTGTGTTTAAATCATTCTGTTTTTCTTGTGCTACGCACGGGTGTGCGGGATGCTTCGCGACTCTATGAAACACTTTTTGATTTTTGTTGCATTTATGTTTGCGGTGTCCGTTCAGGCGGCGAAGCAGAATATTGTAATTTTTTTGGCTGATGATATGGGCTATGGGGATGTGCAGGCGCTGAACGCCAATTCGAAAATTCCCACGCCGCATCTCAATCGGCTCGCAAAGGAGGGGATGACGTTTTCCGATGCGCATAGTCCTTCGGCGGTCTGCACGCCCACGCGGTATGGAGTTATCACTGGGCGGTCTTGCTGGCGGTCGCGGTTGAAGCGCGGGGTGCTCGGCGGATACAGCGCGCCATTGATTGAAAAGGATCGGCCGACGGTGGGTTCGGTTTTGCAAAGCGCGGGCTACCATACTGCGGCGATTGGTAAATGGCATCTTGGGATGAATATGACGCGCCGCGAGGGTGCCAAGCCGGGGCCGGAACGTTGGGATGGCGATGGCAACGTGGATTACACCAAGCCCATCGCGGATAGTCCGATCACGCGCGGTTTTCACGAATACTTCGGTGTGAGTGCGTCGCTGGATATGGCGCCGTATGTTTGGATTGAAAATGATCGCTTCGCAAAGGCACCGACGATTCAACAGGCGGCGGTGAAGTTCCCCGCGTTCATTCGCAAAGGTCCGCGTTCGGATGACTTTGAATTTGAAAAAGGCCTCGATGTGTTGGCCGCGCGCGCGGCGGGATTTCTTGAACGGATGGCGAAGGAGGAAAAAACTTTCTTTCTTTATCTGCCGCTCACTGGCCCGCACAAACCGGTGACGCCGCATCCGCGTTTCAAGGGCAAGACCGGCCTTGGCCCGTACGGCGATTTTGTGATGAACGTCGACGACACCGTCGGCCAAGTGCTCAAGGCGCTGGACGAAACCAAGCTCGCCGATAATACACTCGTCATATTCACCAGTGACAACGGGTCCTTCATGCATCGAATTGACGGCGAGCCTGATCACGTCACTGAACCGGGCAAACAACAATACAATTCCAAACACCACACCGCCAACGGCCCGTGGCGCGGCACCAAAGCGGATATTTGGGAAGGGGGCCATCACGTACCATTCTTCGTGCGCTGGCCGGGCAAGGTGAAACCGGGAAGCCAAAGCGCACGCGTAATCACACACACAGACCTCTTCGCCACTGCGGCCGCTGTGGCAGGCGCGAAGATTCCCAAGGGCGCGGCAGCGGACAGCTTTAGTTTTTTGCCGTTGTTGTTGGGCGATGAGAAAAAATATTCGCGGCCACCGGTGATTCATCATTCTTCCGGTGGAATGTTCGCCATTCGCGATGGCGATTGGAAGTTGGTGCTCGGCAATGGCTCGGGCGGTCGTCAACAACCGAAGGGCAAATCATTCGGAATACCCTATTTTCTAGCGAATATGAAAACCCATCCGGATGAACAAAAGAATTTCGCGCCCCAGGAAAACGGAATCGTCGAACGCCTTGAGCGTACCTTCCAAAAAATCCACAAAACAGAACAACGCTGAGATCGATTCGAGGAAATGCCCAATTTAGTGAGTATTTTTGAATACCTGCAAATGTGACTCAGTCTCAAATAATGCTTGCCTTGCCATCGGTTTTGCCCGATGTCTGGGTCGCTTTCGCACGATGGCAACGATTTTGGACATGCCCGCGCAGACGCGCACGCAGTCAGCCGACACGCTGATTTGTCACTGTTATCAGGTGACGGCATCGAGCATTCGCGAGGCGATAGACGAGGGCGATGCGGAAACCATTGCGGAGGTCACGCAACTGACGGAGGCCGGCAGCGGTTGCGGCAGTTGCCAGTGCCGCATCCAGCGGCTGATCGCGGGTTTGCCGGCGGAGTGCGGGCCGTGCGCGTTGTGTCCCGGCTGCGGGCACATCCAAACGCTGTGCCATTGCAAGGCGGCGTAGTTTTTTTCTGGGAATGAGTCTCGGTAGCAGACATTTTTATTTTTTCACTCGCCCAAACTGTGCTACCGTGCTGGCTTGTGTTTATTGAAAACGAATTAACCGCGACTCACCGCGGCAACCATTAAAGAATTATGAAGGGTAACGAACAAGTCATTGAAGCATTAAACGCCGGGCTGACCATTGAGTTGACGGCGATCAACCTATATTTTATCAACTCCAAAATGTGCCGCGACTGGGGGCTCAATAAGTTGGCGGATCATTTTCACGCGGAGTCGATTGAGGAAATGAAACACGCGGACGAGGTGATCGACCGTATCCTTTATCTGGACGGCGTGCCGGCAATCTCCCGCTACCATGTCATCAACGTGGGCGACACGCCGCAAGCGCAAATCGAAAACAGTCTCGAGCTGGAGACAAAGGGCGTGGCGACTTACAATGAGGCCATTAAACTTTGCATTGAGTTGAAGGATGCCGGCAGCCGCGAGTTGATGGATCGAATGGTGGTGGAGTCCGAAGACAGCGTGGACTGGGCCGAGGCGCAGCTGGACCTCATCCAGATGACCGGCCTCGAAAATTATCTCTCGCAGCAAATGCACAAGGCCGGCGGTTGAATCTTACCGCTTCTTTACGTGCAGCAGAATAGGCTGTGACACAATGCCTTTTTCGGAACCTGTGCGGAGGTGGAAACGGCGGGTCATTTCAGGCACCCATTTGTCAGCGGTGATGAAAAATTCGCGTTCGGTTTGGCCTTCAACGATGAGTAAACCGCTGAGGCCGATGTTATCCACATAAATCCCGTGGGGGAGGTTGCGTCCGGAATCGTGGCTGCCAAAGCTAACGCGGCCTTTGGTTCCATTGCGTTCGATCACCACCCGGGCCGAAATAGTTTCGCCCGGCGCAATAGTCAGCTCGAGCGGTTCGCCCGGCGCAAGTTTCCCGCTGGCGGGCAGGACTTGCACTTGAAGCTTGGGCTGGGCGATGAGTTTCAAGCCGCTTAGATTGTTGACGGGATGGATGACGTCTTTGCCGTTGATGCGGGCGGTGGCAGTGACTTTGGCAAAGCTAGCGGGGGCGGCGTCGGCAAAGGAGAGGGAAGTCTCCGCGAAGCCGGGGCCTTTCCAGCCGACATATAATTCTTCCATTCCCGCCGCCTCAAGGTAGCTCACGCGGATAGCGTGTATTCCCGCCTTCAAATCTACTTTGCCGCTTTTTCGCACATTGCCGTGGAGGCCGTCGTTGTCCACGATTTTTTTGCCATCAATAAATAGCAGAGACCCGTCATCGGATGCCAAAATAAATTCGTAGCTGCCGTCCTTCGGGATTTTAATTTGGCCTTCAAATTGCATTCCAAAATTGTCCTCACGATCGGCGGGTTCAATGTTAAAAAAACCGTGTTTCAATTCGCCGATCTTGACCGGCTTGAGCGCGCTCCAATCGGGAACTTTGGGCCAGGAGCCATGGAAGAGTTTCCACGTAAGTTTGTCGATCGCAGGATTGGGCGTTATCGGTTTGGGCGTGCCCGGCTTTCCGGGAGCGTGATACACCGCGCCGTAAGCCTGTGTTTGTCCCGCCTCAATGGTGAGGGGCGTGGTGACGCGGAATCCTGCCGGCACATCGGTGATGTCTACGCGGATGGGGCCATTGAAATGATCCATCCGCACCGCGCGCACGCTGAATTCGCGGCCGCTGCCTTTGGGGACGTCGGCAATGCCGCTGAGGCTCACGGAAAAATTCGGTCGTCGCGGGCGGATGGTGAGCGTGTATTTGTGGTCCTTGCCCTGCGCGCCACGCACATCGGAAACACGCGCGATAAATTCTCCGTCTTGAGGCGCGGTGAACGTGAGCTTCGAGTCTTTGCCCAAGCGCCGCTGGCTGTCGTCGTCGTTTTCAAAATAAACTGGGAAGGTCGGCAAGCCGTTGGCCGGCGGTGTGATGCCCGCAGCTAAGGGTTCCACAATGTACGCGAACTGCCCCAACGGGTGTGCCAGCGGCGTGGTGTCAAAAAATGTATGCCGCGTGCCGCTACCGGGGTAAACAAGGTATCCGCTGTCGGGCCCGCGTGGGTAATGCCAAAGCTTCACCACTTCGCCATTGAGATAAAGAAACTGGTTCAGCGTCATTTCGCGCCACTTAAACACGCGAAAATCGCCGGACGTGCTGGAGTCTTTACCGCGAAAGGTAAGCCACGATTTGCGCACGGCTTGCAGTCGCACGCGTTCGATGGGCGCGCCGGTGGCGTCGAGCACTTCCACTTTGGAATCAAGCGGCGACTTGCTGCGCGCGGCGTTGATTTCGAGCACCCACTGTTCGCCGGCTTTGGCGCGAAACCGAAAGAGATCGGGGTCATCAAGAATCACACCGGAAATTTTTGCGGGCAATCTAATGGCCATCGCGGTCTTTGGCGCGTTGTTGGGTTCCTGTTCAGTGAGCTCCACCAATGATGCCTCGGCGATGGTCGTGTGTGACTGCGTTTGAGTGACGGCGGTTTGGATGGCGCCGGTGTTGAGTTGGAGCTGCGCGGTCGAACCATCCATCCGGCCAACAATCAGCGATTTTCCATCGGGCGCAAAGGCAAGGGCGGAGACCACGTCAGATTGATGGGCAAAGGTTTGTGCAGGGGTGAGGTTTGGTAGTGTCCAAATTTTTATTATGCGATCGGCCGAGGCGGTGGCGAGGCGTTGGCCGTCGGGGCTGATGACCAGGTCGGTGATTTCATCCTCGTGCGCGAACCGCACGCGCACGAGCGGATTAATGCGCGGCTTTGTTTTGCTCATCCAACGCCAAAGGCGGATTTGTTTGTCGGCACCGGCGGCAATCACAAATTGGCTGTCCGGCGTGAACCTCACGATAAATTGTTCGCCCGTCGGCTGCCCAAGTGTGTCGAGGCGTTGGCCGGTTTTTGTGTTCCAAAGTTTTACCGCCGAATCGCCACCCGCGCTAGCGAGCACGGTGCCGTCCGGACTAAATGCAATGCCGTGCACCGCGCCGTTGTGCCCTTCCAAGGTGCGAATCCGTTGGCCGGTGTTTACATTCCAAAGTTGAATCAACCGATCATAACCCGCCGTGGCGAGCACGTGATCATCTGGCGAAATCTCCGCGCCATAAAGCGTATCGCGATGGCCTTCGCCGAAGGTGCGCACGCGTTTACCGGTTTTGAGATTCCACAGAACCGCTTCACCGCGCAAGCCGACCACGCCGGAGGCGGCCACTAAAAAATTCTCATCCGATGAAAATGACAACGCATTAACTTTGCCTGAGTGTCCAGTGAACGCGCGTTTGCCAACCAGCACTTTGCCATAAAACGCAGTCGACCGAATGCCGCCGCGCGACATTGCCAACGCGGTGACCGGAGGCTTCGCCGAATGCGCGGCAGCCACCTTCGGCACATTGAGCGTGGCGAGGATGGAGCGGTCATGCGCTGGCGGTTTTGCCCCGCCATCAATCCAAGCCTTCAGCGTGGCGAGGTGTGCGGCAGTGAGCTGCGGCTCCTTGCGAGGTGGCATGTGCGGTTTTTTTTGTTGGGTGAGTTGCTGCCAAAAATGCGAGCCCGCCGCTTTGCCCGCCACGATGCCCGCGCCATTTTCGCCGCCTTTCATCAATGACCGAAACGTCTCAACCGAAAATTCGCCTTCGAGGTCATCGTCATTGTGGCAGCCCGCGCAGTACTCGCGCAAAATCGGCGCGACATCTTTGTGGAAATCCGGTGGCGCCGCGATTGCCGAGGTTGCGACAAGCAGAAGAATGGATTTGAAAAGTTTCATTTTTTAGGCACGGATTTCACGGATGGCTGATGTGCGGTCGGCATCTTGCCGACAGGCCAACACGCAACATCTGTCGGCAAGATGCCGGCAGCACATTGAGGCGCAACTCCTTCTAAAATTCATTTCAAAAACAATCCGTGTTAATCCGTGAAATCCGTCTCTTTTATTCTTTAATGTTGGAACAAAAATTCGCGACTGGTCATCAGTGCCCAGAATAAATCCTCGGCGATGGCACGGCGTTCAGTTGCGGGCGCGTTGGCGAAGACGGCCAGAAAGCGTTTGCGTTCACCGTCGCTGGGCGGGCGGGCGAGGCAGAGCAAATAGGCTTCGTCGATGAGGGCGGGGATTTCTTTTTTGAGCAATCCGGTGACGCGACTGTTTTCGTTTCTGAGGTTGGCGTTGAGCGTGTTTCCGTTGGAGAGGTGCAGCACCTGAACCATACTCGGTTTGTTGGAACGTTCGCATTCGCAGGTGATTTCGCGTGCGTTGCGGCCGAAGGTTTTCAGAAAATATGAGGTGACGGCGGAGTCGTGCAGTTGGAGCGCGCGGGTGCCTTCTGTGTACAGGGCCGTGTTTTGTTTGCTGCCATCGGAGAGGGTGAGGGTGATGAACTTGGGGGACATTTGCGTGACCGATGTGATGGCGTCCTGCAATACTTCGGCCATTAGGCGGCGCGGGTATTGGCGGGCGTAGTAGCGCGAGTCGCCGATGTTTTCGGGCAGTGGCGTGCTGCTGCGCTGATACGTTTCACTTTGCAAAATCATCCGCATAAGCGATTTGAGGTCATATTTATTTTCCGCAAGGTGCGCCGCGAGGGCTGCGAGGAGCGGGGCGTTGGTGGCGGGGTTGGAGATGCGCAGATCATCGACTGGGTTCACAATGCCGCGCCCGAAAAAGTTTGCCCACACGCGGTTGGCGATGGAGCGGGTGAAGTACGGGTTGTCGGGCGAGGTGAGCCAATCGGCCAAAACCGCACGGCGGTCGGTGTTGGCATTGGCCACCGGTGCGCCATCAAGCGGCGCGGGGGGTTGGGGTTTGCCGGTGCGCGGCTGGAGAAGGTCCCCGCGCGGTGCAATGAACAACGTGCGCTCGCCGCTACCATTGCGGGCATCGCCGCCCCAGCCTTTCACCCGCACGCGGGCAAATAGATTTGCAAACGAATAGTATTGGTCATTCGTCCATTTTTCCAGCGGATGATTATGGCATTTGGCGCAGCCGATGGAGAGGCTCATAAACGCTTGGCTGACGTTCTCGGCCATCGTCTCGGGTTCTTGATGGACGGCATAAAAATTCGTGGCGCCGTCGGTCATGCTATCGCCGCGGGCGGTGACCACCTGCCGAACGAGCTGATCCCACGGCGTGTTATTGGCCACCTCGCTGCGCAGCCATTTGTAGTAAGCCTTGAGCGCGTTGGGGCGGAGTTTTTTGCCGCTGATCAAAAATAAATCAGCCCAGCGGTAGGTCCAGTAATCGATGAATTCGGGCCGCGCTAGAAGTTGATCAATGAGTTTATCGCGCTTGTCCTTGGCGGTGCTGGCGAGGAAGGCTTTGGTCTCGGCGGGCGTGGGCAGCACGCCGATCACATCAAGATGCGCGCGCCGGATAAACTCGCTGTCGGTGCACGGCGGCGAGGGTTTGAGATTGAGTTGGCGCAACTGTGCGAGCACCCGTTCGTCGATGAAATTTCGCTTTGGTGCTTTATTGAAAACGGCGTCCGCAATCTTGTTCGGCCAAGGCGATGTGATGCGCGCGATGGCGATTTGGCCGGAGTACCACGCGGTGATTGCACCCTGCCCAAAACCCACCACCTCGGCCTTGCCGGTTGGTTCATCGACGATGGCTACGGACGCATCGGTTGAACTGAACCGTGCCCACGATGTCACATCGCGCCGTGTGCCATCGCTAAAATGTGCGGTGACTTTGAGTTGCTGCGAGTCGCCTTTTTTCAATCGGGAATTGCCGGGCGAAAGCTCCACGCGCGCCAGATTTACATCCGCATCGGTCGGCCCCGGCGCGCCTTGCTGGATCCATTTCACGAGCAGTTGGTAATCCGCCGAATCCTCGTGCAGCACTTTGCCGCCTTTGTGCCGCACGGCGGCGGTGGGTTTGATGACAAACAGACTGCGCGCCGGATCGCTGAACTCCACCCGCCGTCCGCGCATTTCGCGCGTGATGTTATAATGATCGCTCGCCGGATCGTACGCATTGAGGCTCAAGCGAAACCCGCCCTTGCCCGCCAACGCACCGTGGCAACCGCCGCTATTGCAACCCGCCTTGGAAATCACCGGCAGTACATCGTGGCGGAAACTGATTGGCCGCTCAGCGGCGGGGGTTGCGAACGTCGTTGCAACAATGGTTATTAAACATAGTGCGTTCAGTTTGCGGACGAGCTTACGAGTCCGTGGTTTGCTGAACAAAAAAAATGTTCTCATCAAAACAATTCCTTAATGGGTTCGTTGCCAAAATCCACCAGAGGGAAGGGCCTTCCCGCCGGGCCGGGGAGCATCGCTTGGGGGTCGAGGCCGAGGCTGTGAAAAATGGTGGCCACCACGTCGCCCGGATCCACCGGTCGTTCAGCGGGGAAGCCGCCCACCGGATCGCTTTTGCCCACCACGCGACCGCCCTTCACGCCGCCGCCGGCAAAGCTGCACGTGAAACATTGGGGCCAATGATCGCGTCCGCCCGCGGGATTCACCTTCGGCGTGCGGCCGAATTCCGCCATCGTGGTCACCAGCGTGTTGCCCAGCATCCCGCGTTGATCCAAATCCTCGATCAACGCGCTGTAGCCTTGATCGTACATCGGGGCCACTTGATCCTTCATTTGTTGCACGGAAATGAATGGCTTCGATCCGTGGATGTCCCACGAGAGCTGATTGAAGACCGTGAGAAAACTATTTAGCGTTACTACCCGCACGCCGTTTTCGATGAGCCGCCGCGCGAGTAGACAACATTGGCCGAAGCGGTTCATTCCGTAACGCTCGCGCACCGATTGCTTTTCCTTTGTGAGGTCAAACGCCGAGCGTGCTTGTTCGCTGGTCATCATTCGGAAGGCGGAATGAAACGTGTCGTTCAATAAACGCGCATCCTCGCTCGCCTCAAAATTTTTCACCGCGCCATCGACAATCTCGCGCATACTGCGCCGCCGCTCCAAGCGCGCCGCGCCAATTTGATCCGGCGGCAGTAAATCCGGCACCTTAAAATTTTCCTTCGACGGATCCGCATTCAACGCAAAGGGATCGTGCGCCTTGCCGAGAAAACCGCCCGCCTGTCCGTTGGGCAAATTGCCGCCGCCGCGCCCCATCAATTCCGGCAGCACCACAAACGGCGGCAGATCACTCTTGCGCCCGAGCAAATGACTCGCCACCGCGCCGACGTGCGGCGTCTGCACCCCCCCGGCAAAGCGCCGGCCTGTTTGCATAATTTGCCAACCGGCATCGTGCACCGCCGCGCCGCCGTGATGCACCGATCGCACCAACGAAAATTGATCCGCCACCTTCGCGTGCATCGGCAGAATTTCGGAAATGTCGATGTCCGGCGACTTGGTGCGGATCGGTTTGAATGGCCCGCGATACTCCGCCGCCGCCTCCGGTTTCATATCCCAAAGGTCGACATGGCTCGGCGCGCCCAGATTAAAAATCATAATGCACGCCCGATCCTCGTGGCCCGGCCGTACCGCACCCGCTTCCTTTGCCGCCAGCAACTGCGGCAGCGACAACCCCGCCGCCCCCAACGCGCCCACCTGCAAAAACTCCCGCCGCTTCAAGTGACTCCCGCCACAAATCGACGCATCCTGTTCTGCCAAAAAATCAAACATTGCTGTGCTTCTGTTGCTTCCCCGGAATCATACGCCGATTCCGCTAATTGTCTAGTTTGCCTTTGCTCGACAAAAAATAATTCCGGACACGGAACTGCATGCATTGAGATTGACCAATTGAGGGCATAGCGGGAATCTTTCGCCATGCGATGCGTATTAGTTTTTCTTACAGCGATGGGTCTTCTGTCGGGTTCGCAAATACAGGCGGCGGACAAGGCGAAGGTGGTTTTTATTTCCGGCAAGCCGAGCCATGGGCGGTTGGCGCATGAGCATCGGGCGGGAAACATGATTCTCGCCAAGGCGCTGAATGAATCGGGGTTGCCGGTGGAGGCGGTGATGGTGCCGCATTATGGATATCCGAAGGACGCGGCGGTGCTGAAGGATGCAGACACGATTGTGATTTTTTGCACGGGCCACGGGGGGCATGTGTTGAACCCAAAGCTGGAGGAGTTTGATGCGTTGATGAAAAAGGGCACGGGCGTGGTGATGATTCATTGGGCGACCGAGGCGGTGAAGGGCGATCCGGGCGATAAGTTTCTAGAATGGATGGGTGGCTTCTGTGATTTAAACTGGAGCGTGAACCCGCACTGGACGCCAAAGTTTAAGCCGGTGAAGCACGAGATTTGGAATGGCGTGAAGCCGTTCAGCGTGAATGACGAATGGTATTATCACATGCGCTTTGTGAAGGGGATGAAAGGCGTGACCCCTATCCTCACGGACGTGCCGCAGGCCGCGACGTTGCGGCGCGGGGACGGCGCACGCAGTGGCAATCCCACCGTGCGCAAAGCGGTGGCCAACGGGGAAACACAGCACGTGGCTTGGGCTTATGAGCGTTCGGGAGGTGGAAGAGGTTTCGGCTTCACCGGTGGTCACGTGCATATGAATTGGCAGAGTGACGACAATCGCAAGTTGATGCTCAATGCCATTCTGTGGACGGCAAAGGTAAAGATTCCCAAGAATGGGGTTCTTTCAAAGACTCCGACTAAAGAGGAGATGCTCTCCAATCTGGATTAGTTCTAATCAGAGAAAGCATGATGTTGTTTCGCTGTCTTCCGTTTTTTTATTTTTGGTGTCAGGCTTGTTTGCCAAGGCGCCGGCCTATGGAAAGCAATTGGCCCGTGAAATCTACGATTCTTCCGGTGGGAGGAATTTTGCGGTGAAACCGGATGGGGATCAGGAACTCTATGACCACAACTGTGATCTCAACGAATGGACTAACCCCGCCTGCATCCCCCGAAAATAGTGAAGACAAGTATGAAAAAATCAGTGCTATTTGTCGTGTTTATTCTAATCACTTTGCCGTTGGGAAACTTCACTTTCGGCGCGGAGAAAAAACGGAAGCCCAACATTGTATTTTTTCTCGTCGATGATCTGGGCTGGGCGGATGTGGGTTGCTACGGGAGTACATTTCACGAAACACCGAACATTGATCGGTTGGCCAAGGAAGGGATGCGGTTCGATAATGCCTACGCGACCTGTCATGTTTGTTCGCCGAGTCGAGCGAGTATTTTGACGGGGAAATATCCGGCCCGCACTGATTTAACGGAATGGCTTGGGGGACGCCCCGAGCGTGACTTTGAAATGCTTCACAGCGCCCAAAAACGGATATCACTGCCTGACGAAGAAATCACTTTGGCGGAGACATTGAAGCAACACGGATACGCCACGGCGAATTACGGGAAGGCTCATTTGAGCAAAGATCCCAAGACTTACGGGTTTGACGAAGCCATCACCGGTTGGGTGCGCTCCTATTACCATCCTTTCTCTCCGCAATATGATAAATCGCTTCCGGCGAAAAAAGGGGACTATTATACAGATAAACTTACCGACGCCGCTCTCGACTTCATAGAGCGCAACAAGGATCGGCCGTTCTTTGTCCATCTCGAGCACTTTGCGGTTCACGACCCGATCCAGGGGCGCAAGGATCTCGTTGAAAAATACCAAAAGAAACTCGCCAGCATGCCAAAGCGAAAAGGGCCCGAATATATTTTAGAACCCAATCCCGACGGCCCGGCTCTTTCCGTTGACGAGCTCAAGGCTCTCAAGAAAAATGACAACCTCAATCTTCATCAGGACAAGCGTGTCTGGTGGGTGAAGCAACAGCAGGACAACGTCGAGTTTGCCGGGATGCTGGAAGCCACCGATGAAAGCCTGGGCAGAATCCGGGCCAAGCTTAACGAACTCGGGTTGGCCGAAAACACCATCGTCATCTTCACGGGGGACAATGGGGGCATGTCTGCATCGAATCAGTATCGGGGAATTCACCACCCTAGAAAGCAGCTTGATCGTCGCTTCGCTTCATCGAATCTTCCCTTGCGCGGGGCCAAAGGCTGGAATTATGAAGGCGGTATCCGCGTCCCCTTGGTTGTTCACTGGCCTGGAGAAACCAAGGCCAACACCACCTCGCATGCGGTGGTTACTGGAACCGATTTTTACCCAACCCTGCTGGAAATGATGGGACTGCCCATCCTGCCCCGGCAGCATGTGGATGGAATGAGCTTCCTTCCTGCACTTAAAGGCAGGAAGTATGATCGCGGCGCTATCTATTGGCACTTTCCTCATTACAGTAACCACGGATACCAGAGCCCGGGAGGTGCGATCCGTTTGGGTAATCACAAGCTGCTGGAGTATTACGAACACGGATCTGTTCAGCTGTTCGATCTGGAAAATGACCTTGGCGAGCAGAACGATCTTTCCAAAGCGAAACCGGAGATTACAAAAAAACTTTTAAAAATGCTGCACGACTGGCGTCGCGAAGTGGACGCAAAAATGCCGCAGGAGAAAACCGCTGCTTCCCGGAGTAAGTTGAGTTCAACGGCAGCCATCTCCTCCACATTACCGGTCGATGTCGAAACCTTCGCACCCGGCTGGAAGGTTCGTGATTGGGGCGGGCCGATGATGAAACCCGGTTTGCGAACCGAATGGGATGGACGTAAGAACGTCCTGCTTACGCATCCGCTAAGACAAACAGTTCCTTGCGTGCTGTCTCGGAAGGTCGAGGTGCCTGCGGGAAAGAAAACCACCCTTGAGTTGGAGGTCACCAATCATCCGAAAGGCGACTGGAAGCTGGTGGTTTTAATCAGCGGACAGGAAGTCCTCACCAAAGACATCGAAGAAACGAAATGGCAACGATTTCAAATCGACCTTAGCAATTACGCCGGAAAAAAGGTGATCATCGAATTGGAGAACCGGGCGACGGGATGGGCTCATGAAGCGGCATACTGGAGCCGGATTAAAATCGTTCACTAGAAACGTTGAAGCGGAATGAAATCGGAAGTGGTGGAGTGCTCCAAGGAGCAACGAAGTTCTGGAAAGATTGGCGGGAACCCCTTATGATTTTTGGAAATTGAAAGATCGGCCATTCACTTAACTTTATGAGAACTTTTAAAATAACTATTCCGGCGAGCGTTCTGATCGCCCTGACAACTTCAATTTGGGCAGAGAACCTCAAGCTCAACTTGCGCTCCCTGAGTAAAAGTGGAGCCGATGCCAAGGTGAAAATAGAACGGGTGACTTGGAAGCCGGAAAAAACCGCCATTATCGTCTGCGACATGTGGGACGATCATTGGTGCAAGTCAGCTTCGCGCCGTGTCGGTGAGATGGCGCCGGCATTGAACACCGTGCTCAAAGCCGCTCGCGCTCAGGGCATCTTCGTCATCCATGCGCCGAGCAGCGTGGTCGATTTCTATAAGAACACACCCCAACGCGAGCTCGCACGGAATGCTCCGTTTACAAAAGCCCCGGTCAAGCTTTCAACTGCCTTGCGTTGGGGGACAACCTGGTGTTGGACGGATCCAAAATATGAAGGTGTCCTGCCAATTGATGACTCCGACATGGGTTGCAGTTGCCAGGGGCAGAAGTGCGAGATTCGCGAAGCATGGAAACGCCAGAACAAACTGATCGTTATGGTCAAGGGTGATGCTGTAACAGACAGCGGCCAAGAGACCTACAACTTGCTCGCAGAACGGAAGATTGACAATGTCATTTTATGTGGCGTGCACCTCAATATGTGCGTGCTCGGTCGCCCGTTTGCGATCCGCCAGATGGTCAAGCTCGGCAAAAACGTGGCCCTGATGCGAGACATGACCGATACGATGTACAACCCGGAAAGACCACCGGGTGTCGACCATTTCACGGGGACCGATCTGGTAATTGAGCATGTTGAGAAATTCTGGTGCCCGTCATTCACCAGTACGGACATTACCGGCCAGGGAGCCTTCCGCTTCAAAGAGGACAAGCGCAAGAAATACCGAAAGTGATGTGTCAATTTCTGACGCAGTACATGGCCGGTCTCAAGGCGCACGATGTGGAGATAATCGGAGCATCACTGGCCGAGGAAGTTCGGTTTGTCACTCCGGCGAAGACGATGGATAAACCCATGATTCTGGAATTCCTAGCCGCACTCTATCGTGGATTTCCTGATTGGAATTATGATCATGACGAACCTGAACCGCTTGAGGATCGTTCTTTTGCTGTACTCTGGCGGCAAGGCGGTACCCACACAGGCACGCTGTCTTTTCCTGACTTTGATGCCGTGGAGGCTACTGGTAAATCCGTGAGGATTCCGCCGCATCATTTTTTTTACCGCGTGAGTGAAGCTGGCCTGACTGAAATTCGTCCCGATCCCATTCCCGGGGGAGCCCCCCGCGGTATTTTTGAACAGATCGGCGTGGAGTTGCCACCGGTTTAACTTTCGGGCAGGCTGTTGCCCGTGATCCGTTTTTTTTTGATTCTCTGTCTGGTTGCGTTGTCCGTTCGTGCAGCTGATAAGCCCAATATCATTTTCTTCATGGCTGATGATATGGGGATGGGCGATACCAGCGCCTTTCAGGATTTTACGGGCAACGCCGATAACGTGCAGTTGCACACGCCGCAGATGGAACGGTTGGCGCGGATGGGTGTGCGGTTTACTGATGCTCATACGCCCTCCTCACGCTGTACGCCCACTCGTTATGGGCTGCTTACGGGTCGTTATCCATGGCGCAGCCGGATGAAATGGTGGGTCCTTTTCGGGGCTCAAGGAGATCCTATGATTGAAGCGGGCAGGCCAACCCTCGCAACAATGTTACGTGATTCAGGATACGGCACCGGCATGGTAGGGAAATGGCATGTGGGTCTGCGTTACCGCCAACGTAACGGGAAGCCAGCAGCGGGTTGGCAGGATGCGGATCTTAGCCAGCCTTTACATACGACGCCTCTGGATCATGGGTTTGATTTTGCGCGGTTTACCTCCCGTTCTCACGGGACTTCAGGCCCTGATGCGGCACACAGGAACCGAGCCAAGCGTAATAACCCAAATCAAGCGGTGGGCCCCGGCCATATTCATGGGCGCGTTGCGATTGGGGCGACCAAGAATGGAAAGCAATTGGTGGCCGGCGGGCCCAAGGCTTACATTTTAAAGAAGCTGGGTAGTCGCCATTCAGATCATGCACTGGAGTTTTTGAATGGCCATATTCAAGAGAAGGGAACGAGAATGCGGCCTTTCTTTTTATATTACCCCGCTAATTCCAACCATACCCCTTATACACCCGATGATAAAATCGGGGGCAAACCGGTGGCGGGTGCAGCCCGTACCAAAAGCGGGGCACCCATGGATGCACGGCATGATTACCTTTATGAAAATGACGTGGCTTTGGGGCGACTAATCGACTGGTTGAAGGCAACACCCGATCCAAGACAGCCAGAGAGCCGGTTGATTGAAAATACCTTGGTCATTTTTACCAGTGATAACGGGGCGGAAAAAAACAGCAACATTGCCACCGGCCCCTTTCGCAGTAACAAGGGGAGTTGTTATGAGGGAGGGCACCGGGTGCCTTTCATCGCTGCTTGGCCAGCAGGTCGGGTTGGGGATGGTAAAGCTTCAACTCCCGGAAAAATAAATCGTTCGGTGATTGGGTTGACCGATATGTATGCCACGTTCGCTGAGATAATAGATAGTCAGCTCCCTGACCTAGCCAAGGGTGCGAAGGGTGCTGAAGATAGTGTGAGCGTTTTGGAGTCGATGCGGAGTGGTGCTGAGTTTAAGAGCCGCCCGCCGTTATTCTTTAATGATCACAAGGAAGCCAAGGAAGACCCGGCTGTCGTCGCCATGCGATTGGATTCACCGGAGGTGGATGGCAAAACATTCACCGGACAATGGAAGATCTTCTTCAATGCTAAACTGCTTCGCGAGGGCAAGGCTGAACCCTACGAACTCTTCAATCTTGCCGACGATCAATGGGAGAAGATAAACCGGATCGATGACACCGACCTGAAACCTTTAGTCGCACATCTCGGGCAACAGGCGCTTCTCTATCGCAGCGTCGGTGGCAATCGTCTGATCGATGCCGGCACAGAAAAACGCGTCACGTTCGATTGGCGCAAAGAAGACAAGGGAAACCGGCTCGATGACTTGTTCAAACCCGCTAAATCGAACCGTCTCGTTATGAAATCGAAGTGGTTAAGCATCACCGTGATCGGCAAAGGCGAGCAGGGTGTCACCATCAGTCCCAACTTTCGCGGACTTGGATTAAGTGGCGGAAAGTTTGAACAGGTGGATGGCGGGGAATCTCTCCACATTCAATTTGATAAGGATGTCATTGTCGAATCAGTGGCGATTGTGGCGGGCAAGGGTGTGTGTGGTGGATTCTACCAAATGGGTAAGGCGGCACCGTTGGCTATCTATTGTGTGGACGCCGATAATGACGCGAAGACTCAAGAGGGGGTCATTAGTGATCTGGGGGTGCTGCGTGCCGGTCAAACCTTGAAATTGGATAGCAGTCCGCATTACGGAGTGGAGACGGCGGGTCAGTGGCGTTTGGGTGCCATCTCAGTACGGATTTTAAAATGATAAGATTGATCCAAATCAAAACTTTTTTTCCTCTCCTTTTTCTTTCGGGGTTCCTCCACGCTGAAAAACCGAATGTGCTCTTGATACTAGTCGATGATTTGAAGCCGGCTATGGGTTGCTATGAGGACAAGCATGCGATTACCCCGGCCATGGATGCTTTGGCGAAGCGCGGGATGCGGTTTGATTTGGCCTACTGCAATCAGGCGGTGTGTGCTCCCTCACGCTTTACGTTGATGTTGGGTTCGCACTCCACCTCCACGGGCCTTTATGGACTGGGGAGCCAGTTGCGTCGGGTTTTACCCAATGCGGTGACCATGCCGCAGTATTTTGCAATGCACGGTTACCGCACTGAATCGTTGGGCAAGGTGTTTCATATTGGTCATGGTAATCTCGGTGATCCCAAGTCCTTCAGCATCCCTCATTTTCATGACAAGGTAATTGAGTATCTTGATCCTGAGAGTACCGATGGCGGCAAGCTCACCCGTGAGGAGGCTCTCTTCACCAATCAGAAGCTTGGAAGCATTCGTTCATTGCCGCGGGGCGCGGCATTTGAAGCTCCGGTGGCAAAAGATGATGATTATGCCGATGGCCGCGTGGCAACTGAAACGATTGCTCGGTTGCAGGCTGCCAAGGCGCGGTGTGAGAAGAGTGGCATCCCCTTCTTTATTACTGCCGGTTTCGTGCGCCCGCATCTGCCGTTTTCCGCGCCAAAAAAATACTGGGACATGTTTGATCCGGCCAAGTTGCCCATGCCCAAGATTAAAACTTTTCCTAAGGACGCTCCACCGGTGGCATTGAAAAAAGCGGGTGAAATCTCTGCCTACAAACCGGTGCCGGTCAATGGACAGGTAGATGAGGCACTTACACGTGAACTCATTCATGGATATTATGCGAGTACAGCCTATGTGGATGTGCAGATTGGTAGAGTAACAGCAGCACTTAAACAATTGGGATTGGAGGATAACACCATTGTCGTTCTTTGGGGGGACCACGGCTGGCACCTGGGTGACTTAAGTATTTGGACTAAGCATACGAACTATGAGCAGGCCAACCGCATTCCCATTCTGATTGTGGCACCGGGCGTGGCCAAGGCGGGCAGCGTTACCCGGCAACTGGCTGAGACGGTGGATATTTACCCGACGGTTGCTGAACTAGCCGGTTTGCCTTCGCCCAAGGGTCCACAGTCCATTGATGGAAAAAGTCTCGTGCCGGTATTGAAAAACTCTAAAGCACGGGTGCGGGACCATGCCTTTCATGCTTACCCGCGCCGGCGGTTAGGGCGCGCGATTCGTACTGAACGCTACCGGTTGGTGGAATGGCGCAACCCCGGCGAGCCGGTCAATAAAGCAGAATATGAGTTATACGATTACTCCACGGGAAGCGTAGAAACAGTGAACCTGGCCAAGCAGAAACCGGCGTTGGTGAGGCAATTAGCGGCCACACTGGCTAAATATCCAGAGCCGGTGTCACGCGACGGGCGCAAACCAAAAAAGAATAAGTAAAAATCCTCCTCGGCACATTCCTCGACAGGTTTGCAAGGGTCTCCATAAGCGTTAAAAAACCCAACAGAGCTTCCTTTTTTCCGGTCGGTGCGTCATGGTTTCGCGCATGCAATCACTCTCTCGACGGACCTTTATTCGTAATACCGCACTGGCTGCGCCGGTAATTTCATTCGCACCCACACTTTTGGCCAAGGACAAGAATGATCCGAACCGTTTTCAAATTGGTATTCAGGAATATACGTTCCACCGCTGGATTGGGGCCGGGAAACTCGACCACTTGGACTATCCCGCGTTGGCCAAGGAGAAGTTGGGCATCACTTATATTGAGTACTGGAACCGACCTTTTAACGGGAAGCATACTAATCAATCATACATGAAGGAGTTGGTTAAGCGGACCACGGGTGAGGGTATGAAAAATGTCCTCATTTTGGTCGATGCCAAGAACCAGCTTGATTCGCGGGATGCCAAGGCACGGACCCGCGCGATTGATGAACACAAGGGCTGGGTGGATTGCGCTGCGCAACTTGGCTGTGATGCGATTCGTGTTAATTGCCGATCGGGAGGTGATCGCGATGAGAATCTTGATCAAGCCGCCAAGGGGTTGGGTGCTTTGTGTGATTATGCCAAAGGCACCCAAGTGAAGATTGTGATCGAGCCCCATGGCGGCAATTCACAGGATCCGGATTGGCTTCTGGCTGCGATGAAAAAGATCAACCGTCCCAATGCGGGTCTGTTGCCTGACTTCAACAACTTTGGCCGGTACAACCGTTACGAAGGCGTTACCAAAAGCCTCCCCTTTGCTCCGGCCGTGTGCGCCAAGGCATTGAAGTTCGATGCCAAAGGCAATGAAACCAATACTGACTACTATCGGATGCTGAAGATCATTTATGAGTCCGACTACTCCGGTGTCATCTCGATCGAGTTCGAAGGCGGCGGCGTGGATCCCATCCAGGGCGCGCTCAAAACCAAAGCGCTGATCCAAAAAGCCCTCAAGGCTGCGGCAGCCTAATCGGATCTAAGCGATCTAAACCCGAATTCCATCGACGGATTTACCCTGACGGTTGGCCGGGCCAAGCCGCGTCTTCGCGCCCATCGCGCCGAGCATCGTGTTGTAAACGTCAATGCCTTCGGCTTTCACGTCCATGATTTGGCCGGTCTTGAAGCGGTCGTTGGCGCCGGTGATGGCGTGGAAAATTCCCGATAGCTCGCGCTTCACATCGTTGTGGCGGCCATCGCCCGATTCGGTTGAAATCGTGATCATAGAGTTTTCCAAAATGCTGCGGCCGTTTGATTCCTTCGTGCTGTCGAGCCGTTTCAAAAAATACGCCACCTCATTCATCTTCAAATGTGCGTGGGCGCGGAGCTGCTCGTTCTTTTTCGTTTCGTTGAACTTGTGCCACCACTCGTGGCTGCAACCGGCCGAGCCACCGCGCCGATGCATTTTTGAATCATCAAATGTGAAGCGCGAACGGCCATTGAATTTATAATTGCCCGTGAGGCGAATGCGTTCGCCCGCGGCGAGGAAGGTGATTGAGCCAAACCGCGCGCGATCCATTTCAATCGCCAACGCATAAAGATCGGCGAGCAACCGCCATTCGGTGGTGAGTTCCTCCAGCGTAATATCGATGCCTTCGCCGCCCGGATCGGCCGGCCCACCGTGGGGCACGCGCGAGCGCGGCGGCAATCCGGGGTTACCTTTTTGATGCTGCATCGCAAAGGCGCGTTGCTCGAATTCCCGAATGCGATCGAGATGATCCTTCACGCGCGATTTGGAAGCCGCGCCCAACGGTGAGTTGGGGCCGCTGTAAAAACGATATTGATCCACCACCGAATCGAGCACACTGCGCTTGAGCCGTTGCGCGCGGGCATCGGCATTGTTGGTGCCGCCGAATGTGCCAAACACGCGGTCAAATAAATCGCGTGGTTTTTCCTGCATCCGCGCCGCCACCGTGCCATCGAGATTATAACTGTGATGATAGCGCCCCACGCGACTGCGCCGGAAAAACGTGCCGCCCACCAGCGTGGGAACCATCCCGGTCGGCAACCCTTTGGGATGATGCGCGTGCCGCACCACTTGATCAATTGAAGGCCCGCCCGCCTTGGCCTCGCCGCCCGCGGGTTGGGCGGTAAACGATCCGGTTGCCCCATCAAAATGCGCATTGATCCCGCGCACATCGCAGCGCACGTGATCCACGTTGCGCAGGATGAGCAACTTTTTGCTGAGCGATTGCAACGGCTCGAACACATCCGCAAACCCCTCGGCCTGCAAGGGCGCCGGAATCCCCAGTCCAAAAAAAACATTAAACGCCCGCACCGGCACCGCCGCCTTCGCCGCGCCCAATGCATTGCTTGCGATCATTTCTTCGATCAACGGCAAGCCAATGCCCACCGTGCCAAGGCCCTTTAACATGTGTCGGCGATTGATTTTGGTTGTCATTTGCTGTGCTCAGTTTGTGTGGTTCGCATCAAGTCGCTCATTGCGATGGCGGTGATGAGGGCGGGGTAAGTGCCGCCTTGTTTTTGGGCGGCGAGGTGAATTTTGTCAACGGTGTGTGCATCGCGCGCGCCGAGGGGGCGGCCGAGGGCGAACTGGGTAAGTTTCCACGTGAGGCTATGGCGGACGCGATCGCTGGCGGCAAGTTGATTCATGAGTTCGGCGGAGGTTTTGTAGGCGATGGATTTCGCAGCGCTGGGGAAAAGGATTTGGCCGTCTTCGCGCAGGCGGTTGCCGTGCGGATCTTTTTCAAAAAACGCGCCGAGGCCATCGTATTTTTCCAGGCCAAAGGCGAGTGGTTCAAATTTACTGTGGCAGCCGCCGCATTTTTTGTTGGCGATGCGTTGCGCGGCGATGGCGCGTTGGGTGAGGCCGGGTTTGGTGGGCACCGGGGTGGTGTCCACGCAGGGTGGCGGATCTTTCACCACGCCGCGCAGCAGATCGTGCATCACGAAGAGGCCGCGCGTGACCATCGAGGCCCCATCGCCGCCCACCGTGAGCACGCTGCCTTGCGTGAGCAACCCCCCGCGCGCGGGGATGTCGGCGAGGTCGTAGCGGGTGAGATTGTTTCCGGCGGCAATGTTCGGCATCCGATAATGCCGCGCCAATGCGGGCGTGAGAAAGCTGACCTGCGCATTGAGCAAATCGGCGAGCGGACGATTTTGTTTCCAAGCCACTTCCGTAAAAAACGCAATCGTCTCCGTTCGCATATCGGCGGCCAACGCGGGGGTCCAGTTGGGGAAACGTTTTTTGTCGGGGCGAAGGTTGGCGAGGTGATCGAGGTTGAGCCATTCGCTCACGAACTGCACCGAACGATCCACCGCGCGCGGATCCTTTAACATCCGCCGCACGTGCGCCTGCAGTTTTGCGGCATTGGCCAGCTCGCCCTTTTCGGCAGAGGCGTATAGCGCGGCATCGGGCGGCGCGCCCCAAATGAGATAGCTCAAACGCGAGGCCATTTCATAGCCATCCAACGGCCCGTCAGTTTTTTGATTCTCGATGCGATAAATAAAGCGCGGCGATTGCAGCATCGCTTCAATCACCAATCCGATGGCTTCATCAAACCCGCCGCCATTGGCCACCACGGTGGTGGTGATGCCGCGGTACACGACAATCTCACGGTCGTTCAACGGCCCGCGCAGCAGCCATTTGCCCATCGCCTCCACCAGCGGACGCATCACTTTATCGGTCATATCACGACTGCGCGAAAAGCGCGCGGCAAATTTTTTGGGATCAATGCGTTTTGTAATCATCGCGGCCAATTGCGCGTACGCGTTGATGTGCTTGAGGCCGACGTTGAGATTATAGGAGGTGTTTGAAAACCCATCGGCGCGCACGTCCGGCGGCAACAGGTGGCGCGCATCCGTGCTGATGTCCACCCCCGTCGCGGCGCGCACGGTGGCGATGTACTCGGGCACGGTGAGTCGGCGAATCCAATTCGCGTGCGATGACTCACCGTGCGTGTACACGGCGGGATCAATGCGCGCGAGCGACCACTGCGCGCCGCCGTCGATCCATTGCTTTAGCGCGGCTTTTTCCTCGGTCGAAAGCGGCGGGCGTTTCTTCGGCATTTCATTTTCCGAAACCACTTCCCAAATCAAGCTCGCGGTCGATTTGCCCGGCACAATGGTTTCGCTATCGGCAAAGGCGGTTGCTCTTTGCGTGAGATCCAGCTTGCCCTTGCGTGTGGCGGGGTCGTGGCATTCTAGGCAATGCTTGGCGAACAGCGGCGCGATTTTAGTTTCGAATAACTCGATGCTTTCGGCTTTTGCAATGGCGGCGCGATCCACTTTGCCTTGCGGGCCGGCTTGGAAATTTTGCGTCACTTCCGTCGACGAAAGACTGCGGTCATAAATCGCCACCAGATGAAACGTCCCCCGCCACGGCCGTTCATTGCTCAGTTCATTGCCCAGCGCGAGGGTGTAGCCGTTGTTCCAGTTGGCGAAATTGCCGGCGATGGTTTGATCGGCGCGGCGTTTGCCATCGAGAAAAATGGTGGTGCGCCCCGCTCGGTCGCGCGTAAACACCACGTGCGTGAGTCGCGCGGCAAGACTGCGCGCGGGCGTGGCGGTGGAGGGGATGCCGTTGTTACTCGAACGGCTTGTGCGCAGCCGCACGTCGAAGAGATTTTTTTCCTGGCCGAGCGTGAAGTTGCGTTCGGAGGTGTCGCGCGAAAGGGTGATTATTCGTGCCGGGCCATCCTGCGTTGTGTTGGCCGGTTGCAGCCACGCTTCAATCGTGATTTCGCCCGACCGCTTCAAGGCGTTGATGAGCCGTGCGGGCGGTTGCGCCGAGCGAATCACCGTGCCCTTGCTAATCTCCAGAGAGCCTTTCGCACGCTGCACATTTTGCAGAGCGGCAATTTGCAAATCAACGGCCGGCTTCACACCTGAACGATCCCGCACCACCGCGCCTTGCGCCGATCCAAAATCATAAAACACCACCAACCCCGAAGCCACCCGCGCCGCGCTCGCTGAGATCACCACCCCAAAGCAAGCAATATAAAACACCAATCGCATTCCAGAATTTGGACTCATCATCTCGCAACCCCGTTCAGCGAACAAAACTGCCACGCCCCGCCAAGACAAGGAAGCGTTTTCAGCGGGACAAGAGCGGGGTGGGGCGGTACGTTTAGCCCGTGAAACGTCTTTTCTTTTTTGCCTTGGCTGTGATGGCTTTGGCAGGGCCTGCGGTGGCGGCACCGAAATATAATGTGCTGTTTATCATTTCTGATGACCTCACGTCCACGGCGCTGTCGTGCTACGGCAATACGGTTTGCCAAACGCCGAATATTGATGCGATTGCCGCCCGCGGCACACGCTTTACGCGGGCGTATTGTCAGGGAACGTACTGCGGGCCGTCGCGGGCTTCGTTGATGTCCGGATATTATCCGCACGCCACCGGAGTGTTGGGCTACAAGAATCCGCGCCCGCAGATTGGGGAACGGGCCACGTGGTCGCAGCATTTCAAAAACCAAGGCTACCACGCCGCGCGCGTGAGCAAGATTTTTCACATGGGCGTGCCCGGCGGCATCGAGGGCGGCGGGCACGGCGCGGATGACGCGGCAAGCTGGACCGAGCGCTTCAATAGCCCCGGTCCGGAATGGAAAGCGCCCGGCAATGGCGAGACGCTCGAGGGCAATCCCGATGGCAAACGCCCCGTGGTGGGCGGCAACACGTTTGTGGTGGTGGAGGCGGAAGGCAATGACCTCGTGCACTCCGACGGCAAAACCGCTGACAAGGCCGTGGAGTTGATCGGCAAATATGCCGGCCAGGACAAGCCGTTTTTCCTCGGCGTGGGTTTCGTGCGACCGCACGTGCCGTTTGTGGCGCCGGCAAAATATTACAAACCCTTTTTACCGTATTCAAAAATGAAGCTGCCGGAAAAGCTGAAAAGTGATTGGGACGACATCCCGAAGGCGGGCATCAATTACAAAACCAGTGTGAATATGAAAATGGATATTCGCCGCCAGAAAAAAGCCGTGGGCGGCTACTACGCTTCGGTGGCGTTTATGGATGCCCAGGTGGGCAAGGTGATGGCCGCGCTGAAACGATCCGGCGAGGCCGATCGCACCATCGTCATCTTCACTAGCGACCACGGCTACCATCTCGGCGAGCACGATTTTTGGGCCAAGGTGAGTCTGCTCGATGAGTCCTCGCAAGTGCCGCTCATCATCAGCGTGCCCGGCCAAAAACCCGCCGTGTGCAAATCGTTTGTCGAGTTACTTGATCTCTACCCTACCTTATCCAGCCTATGCGGCTTGCCGGCTCAGGCGCGTTTGCAGGGCAAAGACATTTCAACTATGCTGCAGGATCCCAAACACGAGGTGCGCAATACCGCCTTCTCCGTGGCCCCAATGCGACAAGGTTTTCTGCTGCGTGATGAAAACTGGGCGTACATTCAATATGGCGAAAATGCAGAGCGTGGCATCGAGCTGTTCGATATGAAAACCGACCCAAACCAATTCACCAACCTCGCCAACAAACCGGCCCATCAAAAAACCGTTTCCCAATTCAAAACCCGCCTCGCCGCCAAACTAAAAGCCCTTCGCGACAACGATTTGAAGCGCCCAACACCGTGAGTTGCCAAGCCCCGCGGTTGATGCCGACTTTCTCCGGCGTGTCCGACAGCCAAAAATGGTTTGTCTCCAACGGTTCAAACCGCGCGTGCCGATAAAAGATGGCCATGAACTCCCCGCGCTGGCCGCCTTCGCGCCCGATGCCGATCAACAGGGCGAAACCCAACATCGCGCGGGCAACATTAGTTGTCATAGGGTTAAGTGTCCGGTCGCACGGAGTATTCTTCAAGCGGGAAACATCGGACTCTTGCCGGTTGAGGTTTGACCTCCATTCGCGACTGCCCAATGCTTCCCTCATGACACGTTGGTTTCTCGTATGGTTGCTGGGCGTCACCGGATTGTTGAGCGCGGCGCCGCCGAACATTATCGTGTTCATGGTCGATGATTACGACAAATACGAAACGAGCGTGTACGGTGGCAAGGTGCTCACGCCACATCTCGACCGGCTGGCCCGGGAGGGGATCACTTTTGAAAACGCGCACGTGACCTCGACCGTGTGCACGCCGTCACGATACACATTCCTGACCGGCCGCAATGCGGGGTCAGCCTACTCGGCGGAATTTTTGGAGCTGTTCCCCAAGGGCCAACAAAGCCTGCCGGGCTTCAACGTAGAGCTGGAACCGGACAACCAAAACGTGGCGGCGCTGCTGACTCAGGCGGGGTACGCGACGGGCATGGTGGGGAAGTTTCATGTAGGGCCGTCGCTCAGTGATGCGGAGTTTCGGCGGAAATACGGCTTGCACGAGATTGAGAAAAACGTGCCCTTCACGCCGGAACTCAATCGTAAAAAATTTGAAAATGAGAAAGGGTACCGGAAGGCCGTGAAGGATTTCGGATTCACGTGGGCCAAGAATATTTATTGGGACAATATCAAGGCGCCTTTCCAAAATCATAATCCCGAATGGACGGCGGCGGCGGCGATTGAGTTTATCGAGCGCCACCGCGAGGGACCATTCTATTTGCATTACTGCACCACGCTGCTGCACGGGCCGAATGGTTCCTGGCACAAATCGCTGGATAAGCCGAGGGTCACCGGCGAAGGCATCATCGACGCGGATTTAAACGTGATGCCGCCGCGAGAGTCGGTCATGAAACGAATCGAGAAAGCCGGGTTGACCTCCAATCAAGCGGGATACCTGTGGATGGATGATTCGCTCGGGGTGATTCTCAATAAGCTGGATCAATTGAAACTGGCGCGTAACACGATCGTGTTGTTCGTGGCCGATCATGGCTCCGCCAACAAAGGATCGTTGTACAAGGCCAAGGGCACGGAGGTGCCGTGCATCATGCGCTGGCCAGCCGGCATGAAGGCGGGCGTGCGCAGTGAGGAGTTGATTCAAAATACCGATTTTGTGCCTACATGGTTTGAGCTGGCTGGCGTGAATAAGCCGGCCGCCTACCGGATGGATGGCGTGAGTTTGGCCCCGCTCTTTCAGGCGCCGCACCAACCGGTGCGCGATTATGTGTACGCCGAGATTGGCGCCGCGCGTTCCATCAAAACGAAAACGCACAGTTACATTGCTCTGCGATATACGCAGGAACAGGTGGCCGGCGCGCAGGAGCAGCATCGGCGAACCGTGAAGGCGTTGACCGGCTTGAGCGGCGGCGTCTCGCGTTCCATCGCTACGCATCCACACGCATACACCGGCGATCAGTTATACGATTTGAAACGGGATCCGGATGCGCAGAAAAATCTCGCTGCCAATAAACGCCATGCCGAGACGTTGATGCAAATGAAGCGACAGCTTGCGGCAGAACTCAAAAAATTCCCCGCCCGCCCCTACGGTGAATTTGTGCCAGGCGGCAATGCTCTGAACGGTGGCGGATACGAAAAGGTGTTTGAAACCCTCCGCCGGGCGGCGGCCGACAAGAAACCCAAACAATAAATCATGCAAAGCAAAGCCAAGACCGTGAAGCAATATTTCGCCGAGTTGCCGCCCGATCGGCGGAAGGCGATGAGTGCCCTGCGGGCTGTCATCAACAAAAACCTCCCCAAGGGCTTCAAGGAAGGCATGCAATGGGGCATGCCCGCGTGGTACGTGCCGTTGTCTGCGTACCCGGATGGCTACCATTGCCAGCCCGACGAACCGCTTCCCTTTGCCGCCATCGCTTCGCAGAAGCAGCACATGGCCTTCTACGGCATTGGATTGTATATGGATCCCGAACAGGCGGCATGGTTTGTCAAAGCGTGGGAGGCGACCGGCAAGAAACTGAACATGGGCAAGTCCTGCGTGCGGTTCAAAAAAATCGAGGACGTGGCGCTGGAGGTGGTGGGCGAAGCAGTGCGCCGCATCTCCATGAAAGATTACATCGCCGGCTACGAGGCATCGCTGGCGCAAAATAAGTCCGGCAAAAAAGTCGGCGCCAAACGCTCCGCCGCCCGAAAGAAGGTGGCCGCCAAGAAAAAAGCAGTGAAGAAAACGGCGGCCAAGAAAAAGTGATGCGTTGGAGTTGGGCCATCTTTTGCTTTGTCGGGGCAACCCTCTGGGCACAGCCCGTGGTGCCGGGGCTGTTGCATGAACGGCATGGGTTGGATGCAGCCGGGCAGGGGCGGGTGTTGATCGAGGAGCTACGCTGCGCCTGGTGCCATGCGGGGCCGGTGCAGCGCAAGTTGGGGCCGGATTTGTCGGGGGTAGGCGCGCGGGTGGATGCGGGTTATCTGCGGCGGTTTTTGTTGAACCCACACCAGGAAGATCCGGGCACGCAAATGCCGGATGTGCTGGCGGCGGTGCCGGCCGATGAACGCGAGGCCACCGCGGATGTGTTGACGCATTATTTGACGAGCTTATCCGCCGAAAAATTTTCGCGGGCCAATGTAGACGGCTCGATGGTGGGTGCAGGCAAAAAACTGTTCCAACGTGTGGGCTGCGTTACCTGTCACTCGCCCGGTCAAGGGGTGGGGCTGAAGCATGTGCCGGCCAAGTACGGGCTGGATTCGTTGTCGGCGTTTCTATTTCAGCCGCATCACGCACGGCCGGCGGGGCGCATGCCGGATATGAATCTCACGCGCGACGAGGCGCGCTCCATCGCGGCTTTTTTATTGGGGGCGAAGGAATTAAAGGTCACCGAGCTACCGCCCAATCCAGCCAAGGTGGCGGCGGGCAAGGCGGTATTTCGCAGCCTGAACTGCACCTCGTGCCACAAGTTGCCGAACCAAAAGTCGCAATTGAAATTACCGATGGCCAAGCTCAGAGCGGGCCGGGGATGTCTGGCGGAACAGCCGGATGGAGTGCCGGATTTTCATTTGTCGGCCTTCCAACGGGATGCCATGGGCAAGGCGCTGACGGGAATTCAAAAGCCGTTGCCGGATCGACTGCAGGTCCAGCATACGATGACGGCTTTCAACTGCATTGCCTGTCACACGCGCGATGGTGCAGGCGGCGTGAGCAATGCGATGTTTCAGCACTTCGGCACGGACGAGGAGGGGCTGGGCAATCCCGGCCGTATTCCGCCGACGCTGGACGGCGTGGGTGCCAAGCTGCGGCCGGAATGGCTACGCAAGGTGTTGTTCGATGGCGCAGCGGTGCGGCCGTACATGCACACGCGCATGCCGCAATTCGGCGAGGCCAACCTGCGGCATTTGCCGGGGTTGTTCGAGAAAGTGGATTCGTTGCCGGTGGTGGAATTGCCGGAACCCAAGCGCGAGGATCGGCGCCGGGTTCGCGAGGCCGGCCATTTATTGGTGGGCGATCAGGGATTGAATTGCGTGGCCTGCCACAACTTCAATGGCAAACCGTCGCCGGGATTGAAGGGGGTGGATTTGCTAAATTCCTTTGAGCGGCTGCAGCCAAGTTGGTTTGCGCACTTCATGCGGAACCCGCAAAAATTTCGGCCGGGCATTGTGATGCCGAATTTCTGGCCCGATGGCAAGGCGGTGCGGGCGGATGTGTTGGAGGGCCAAACGGAGGCGCAACTGCAGGCGTTGTGGCATTACTTTTCGCTGGGCCGGTCGGCGCGCGATCCCTCGGGCATTCGCTCGGTGGGCACGGATTTGGTGGTGAGCGATCGCACGCGCGTGTATCGCGGCCGCAGTCGGGTGGCGGGTTATCGCGGGATTGCGGTGGGTTTCCCGGGCGGCATGAATTACGCCTTCAACGCGCAGAACGGCACGCTCAGCGCGCTGTGGCAGGGTGAGTTTGTGAGCGTGTTCTGGGGCGGACAAGGCGCGGGAAATTTCAATCCGAAGGGGCGCGCGATCGAGCTGGCGCAGGACGTGACGTTTTATCGCTTGGCCAAGGCCGATGCGCCGTGGCCGTTGCGGCCGCAGATGACCAAGGAGAATCCGGTGAACCCCGATCCGCTCTACCCGCGCAATCGGGGTTATCGGTTTGGCGGCTATCAACTGGATGCCGATGGGGTGCCGACTTTCCTGTATCGCACGGGAACGGTGAGCGTGGCGGATCGCTCGCAGGCGGTGGTGTCCGATCGGCTGAATGGTTTGGTGCGTACGCTGCAACTGGAAACGCCCAAGGCGGAAACGGTTTATGTGCGGGTGTTGACCGGCAAGGTGCAACGGTTGGCGCCGCGGCAATATGGCACGGAGTCACTAAAAGTGTGGCTGCCGGAAACCGAAGTCCTCCTTCGCGGCGCCGGTGAGACGAAGGAGTTGTTGATGAAATTAAATCTGCCCAAAGGCAAATCGGAATGGGGAATACGGTATGAGTTGTTGCGTTAACTGGTTGGGACTCGTGCTGGCCTCGGCGATCGCTTCAAGCGCAGTTGCCGAGGAGGTGGGCGCGCGTTGGGGGACGGAGCAGCGGGAGCGGGAATATTATCGGGTCGTGAGTGTGCCGATTCCGAAAGGGCAGGTGATTGAAGCGGGGTCGTTTGAGTTGCTACCGGATAACCGCATGGCGATCGGCACGCGGCGCGGGGAGATTTATCTGATGAGCGGGGTGGATGACGCCAAGCCGCGGCCGCGCTTCGAGAAATTTGCCGAAGGACTGGATGAAATCTTCGGGCTGGCGCATCGCAAAGGCGAGAAGGATGCGTTGTACGTGACGCATAGCGCGGAGCTGACACGGGTGCGCGATACGAACGGCGACGGCCGCGCGGATCGGTTTGAGACGGTGTCCGACGCGTGGGGATATCGTAATTATCACGAGTACGCTTTTGGCTCGAAGTTCGATGCGCAGGGCAATCTCTACGTGGCGTTGGGGTTGTCCAGTTCGTACCACTCGCGTGCGCTCTTCCGCGGGTGGGCCCTGAAGATTACCCCGGAAGGCAAGAGCATCCCGATCGCCAGCGGCCTGCGCAGTCCGGGCGGCATTGGCCCGAACGAACATGGCGCGTTGTTTTATATAGAGAGTCAGGGACCGTGGAATTCCTCGTGCAGCCTGAAATTTCTCAAGCCCGGCGGGTTCATGGGGCACCCAGTGAGTTTCAACTGGTACCCGTACGCCCCGGGCCTTCCGCGGCCGGTTGCGCCGAAGAGCGGCACGCGCATTGTCACGGAAAAGGAAAAGGTAAAGGAACTCGTGCCGTATGCGGTGGTGTTTCCCTACATCCGCATGGGGCGCTCGATCACCGGGTACGTAGTCGATCAAACAGGCGGCAAGTTTGGGCCGTTTGAAAATCAAATCTTTCTCGGCGACTACACGCAATCGATCCTTATGCGCGCGACCACCGAGCAGATCAACGGCGTGTGGCAGGGCGCGTGTTATCCGTTTCGCGAAGGGCTTTCCACCGGCATCCTGAATGTGCAATTCACCCGGCAGGGCCGCCTGTTGGCCGGCGGCACGAATCGCGGTTGGCCGGTGCGCGGCATCAAGCCTTTCGCGCTGGAGCGACTGGATTGGACCGGCAAAATGCCCTTCGAGATCAAGCGCATCCACATTACGCCCGATGGATTCAAAATCCTATTTACCAAACCGGTCGAGACCAAGACGGGCAACGATCCGAAGAGCTACAAGGTCAGCACTTTCACGCACATTTACCACGGCGGCTACGGTGGGCCGGAGGTGGATCAGACTACGCCGGAAATAAAAAGTGCCAAACTCGCGCCTGACGGTTTGAGTGCGCAGATTGTTTTAAGTGAACTCAAGCGCGGCCACGTGCATGAGTTTGATCTGGGCGCCCTGCGCGGGCGCGGACAGGCGCAGGAACCGCTGCTGCACCGCCACGCCTATTACACCGTCAATGAAATCCCCAAGAAATAAAATGCGCCTCGGCTGCTGCCTTCTCATTTTCGCCCAGATTGTGCTGGGGGCGGAATGGACGTCCGTGAGCCAGTGGCCCGCGCCGGAGGCGCATCAGGCGGCCGCAGCGGATCAGCGGTTCTTCTACGCCATCACCAGTCGCGCGGTAGCGAAGTATGACCGAGCGTCGGGCAAGCGGGTGGCGGTGAGCACAGGCGCGGCGCGGCATTTGAACAGTGGGTTTTTCTGGAAAGGCCGATTGTTGTGCGCGCATTCTAATTATCCCTTCAAGCCCGAGCGCAGCGAGATCATGGCGCTCGATGTCGACACCATGAAGTTGTCGATTTTCAAGGCGTTTGGCAATGTCGGCGGCTCGCTGGTGTGGGTGCTGCGCAAGGACGATCATTGGTGGTGCAACTTTGCCCACTACGGCGCGAGCAACGCCAAGACGTTTCTCGCCAAGTACGATGATCAATGGCGCGAGGTGGCGCGCTGGACATATCCCAATAAGGTCATTTCCCAACTGGGCCGCTACAGTTTGTCCGGCGGCATCTGGCTTGGGAATGAATTATGGGTGACAGGGCATGATGATCCGGTGGCCTTTCGTTTGGCGGTGCCCAAGAAGGGCGGCGAGCTTCAGTACCTCGGCCAACAGGCCGTGCCGTTTACCGGGCAGGGATTTTCCAATGATCCGGTGACCGGCGGGTTAATTGGCATCCATCGCGCCAAGCGGCAGGTGGTGTTTGCCGAGCGCAAGGCGACGCCGGTGCGGTTGCGGGTGTTGTGCTATAACATCCATCATGCGGCGGGCGTGGACGGCAAGCTGGATGTGCCGCGTATTGCGCGCGTGATCCAATCGGTGAAGCCGGACTTGGTGACGTTGCAGGAGGTGGATCGCAACACGACGCGCACGGGCAAGGTGGATCAGGCGGCCGAACTGGCGCGGCTCACCCGAATGCATCACGTCTTCGGCGCCAACATCGCGTTTCAGGGCGGCCAATACGGCAATGCCATCCTGTCGCGATTCCCGATCGGCGAGCATCGGAATCATCTGTTGCCCAACGTGGATGATGGCGAGCAGCGCGGGGTGTTGGCGGCGACGGTTCAAGTGTCCAAGGGCCGGAGCCTTCGGTTGTTGGCGACGCACTTCGATCATCGCCGACCCGATGCGGAGCGGTTGGCTTCCGCAAAATTCGTCAATCAATTGGCGGCGAAACGATCGGAGATGCCGGCAATCTTTGCGGGGGATTTAAATGATGACCCCGAGAGTCGGGCCTTACAGGAAATCGGCCGGGTCTGGGCCCGGACCAATGCGCGCATGATGCCGACGATCCCGGTGGGCAAACCGGCGCGGCAGATCGATTATATTTTCGTACGACCGAAAGCACGCTGGACACTGGTGGAAACACGCGTGCTGGACGAAGCCGTGGCGTCCGATCACCGGGCCATCTTCGCGATTGTTGAATTGCGCGAGTAGGCAAATTGCGCGTGAACGTCGCGTAGCAGAGAATCGCAAGTAGCACAATCGACACGGGAGCGTCGCGTAGCGACAGCACACCTTTAGCCGTGGGTTTCAACCCACGGAATAGGTTGCGGCATGATTGGTTGGGCGTCGCGTCAGCGACCGCTCAACCTTGTGCCGGCGAACCCTTGAGCGGTCGCTGACGCGACGCGGGGCTTGTTCGCGCGAACACCGTGGGTTGAAACCCACGGCTAATTTTGAGTGGTCGCTACGCGACACTCTTGGGTTTGGTAAGGCCGGTTTGTAAAAATATCCGTGAACGTTTCGGATTTGTCCGAACTCACCGCTTCTATTTCTTCGGCTTCTTATTCTTGATGACGCTTACCTCGTCCCATGGTTTGGCCCCGACGCGGTGGGCCCAGGCTTCGTAGAGTCGCTTTAGCTCGGCGGCTTTTTGCGGCATGGATTGGGTGAGATCGTGGAGTTCGCTGCGGTCCTTGCGCATGTTGTAAAGCTCCCACGGGGTGTTGTGTTGGGCGACGAGTTTGTAATCGCCCTGACGCACGGCGCGGTTGCCTTCGTGTTCCCAAAAGAGCGTGCGGGCTTGAGGACTGTCCCTGGTAAACACCGGCAGCAAGGTTTGGCCTTCCATGCCCTTGGTGGATAGACCGGCGGCGTTGAGGCAGGTGGGGGCGATGTCGATGATGTGGCCGGGGGCATGGCGCAATTTATTGCGGTCCTTCAAGCCGTCGGGCCAATGGACGATGAGCGGGGTGGCGACGCCGCCTTCGTGGGTGTAACGCTTGTACATGCGGAACGGGGCGTTGCTAAGGTTGGCCCAGCCGCGGCCGGAGCTGGAGGTCCAGCCGCCGAGGCGGCCCCATTCGGGATAATTGTCCACGCGGGTCTCGGGATTCCGACCGTTTTTGGCGAAGAGCCCGCGCCAATCATGCACGCCCGTGCCGGGCACGCCGTTGTCCACCATGAACAGAAACAGGGTGTTGTCCAGCCGGCCGGCGGCGCGAAGCTTCTCAACGACGCGGCCAATGTTTTGATCCATGCGATCGATGATCGCGGAATAGAGCGCCATCTTCAGGTCGAGCTCATCGCGTAGCTTGGCGTCGTAGGTTTCCCACTTGGGCACGTCAGCCGGCGAGAGAGCCCAGCTCTTGTCAATGAGCCCGAGCTTCACCATGCGTTCGTAGCGTTGTTGGCGGAGCTTGTCCCAGCCGGTGTCGCGAAAGCGGCCGCGATATTTTTTGGTGTCCTCCTCGCGCGCGTGCAGTGGGAAATGCGGCGCGTTGTGGGCGATGTACAGGAAGATCGGTTGGTCGCTGTGCTGCTTAAACGCCTCGTCCATGAAATGCAGTGCGTAATCGGTGAAGACATCGGTGGTGTACCATTCCTGATCGGGATGCAGATGGTTCACGGGCGTCTCCGTGCCGGGCAGCACGATTTTGTCATCGAGAAACACCGGGCAATGCTTGAGCACGGTGAAGTAGGAATCGATGAAGTTGCGCGTGCCATAAAAGCGATCAAACCCGCGCGCGATAGGCGATTGCTTGGGCTCCGTGCCGAGATGCCATTTGCCGGTCATCATCGTGCGATAGCCGCCTTGGCGCAGCCGCTCGGCGAGTGTGGGTACATGGGGCAGAATGGTGCCGCTGTAGCTGGGCAGGCCGCGGTCGCGCGTCATGTGGCCCATGCCGGCCTGATGCGGGTACACGCCGGTGAGCAACGCCGCCCGCGACGGACAGCATCGGCCGGTGTTATAAAACTGCGAGAACCGCAGGCCGTTGGCCGCGAGCTTGTCCAGCACGGGCGTTTCAATCTCGCCGCCGTAACACCCGAAATCCGAATACCCGGCGTCATCCGCCATGATCACGACAATATCCGGCTGCCGCCGCTCGTCGCCGAGGCCGGTGAGGTGAACGAGTATGACCGCAATAGTGAAAAAAAGTTTCATAGAGAAATTCGAGTAAAATGGTCTCAACCCACGCGAGCCGGAAACTAATCCGCCCAACGAAAAGGCGCAAAGCTTTTGACTGTAATTACTCAACTCACGACGAATGCCACGCAGTGGCAAAGCAATTTCAGCCCCGGGTTTTAACCCGGGGAAAAGCCACGAACCGAGGTTGCGCCCTGTAAGGGCGCTGGAGGATGCGTAAATTTTCTGCGCCCTTACAGGGCGCTCTCAATTTTGGCGATTGGAAACCCCCATGCTGAAGCAAGGGGCTACAGTTACCCAGCCACTGCGTGGCTTTATATCGGAGTGTGGTTATGGTGAAAATGTGAATACGGTGTAATCAGCACTAAATCCATTAGCCCTCGATATACAACTCCACCGCTTCCTTGAGATTCGCAATCGCTGCCTCGCGCGTGTCGCCGAAGCTGGAGACGTCCACGTTCAGGCATTGCGCCACGAAAAACTCCTCCTCGCGATAAACCACATAGGACATCGATTTCATGCGGCAAAATTACCACCGATTATCAAACGGCGCAATCCACTACCCCAGCGCCGCAAGCGCCTCGTTGAAGACTGCGTTTGGCCGCATGGCGGCAGCGGTTTTGGCTTCGTCAGGTTGATAGTAGCCGCCGATGTCCATCGGTTGGCCTTGGAGGGTATTGAGTTCCTCGACGATGGCGGATTCGTTTTCGGCGAGGCTGGCGGCGCAGGGAGCGAACTGAGTGGCGAGGTCGGCGTCTTCGGTTTGGGCGGCGAGCGCCTGGGCCCAGTAGAGAGTGAGATAAAAATGGCTGCCGCGGTTGTCGAGTTCGTTGACCTTGCGCGAGGGGGATTTGTTTTCGTCGAGAAACTGGCCGATGGCGTCGTTGAGGGTTTGCGACAGGACAAGCGCCTTGGCGTTGCCGGTCTTGGTACCGAGATCCTCGAGCGACACGGCGATGGCGAGAAATTCACCGAGCGAATCCCAGCGCAAATGGTTCTCGGCATTGAATTGCTGCACATGCTTGGGCGCGGAACCGCCTGCCCCAGTTTCAAACAAGCCGCCGCCGGCGAGCAGCGGCACGATGGAAAGCATCTTGGCGCTGGTGCCGAGTTCCAGAATCGGAAAGAGGTCCGTGAGATAATCGCGCAGCACGTTGCCGGTGACGGACACCGAATCGAGGCCGGCCTTGCAGCGTTGGCAGGTAACGCGTGTGGCCTCGACGGGCGCAAGGATTTCAATGTCGAGCCCGTCGCCGTCATTGCCAAGGTGGCTCGGCAAATATTCATTCACCTTCGCGATGAGATTGCGATCGTGCGCGCGGTGTTCGTCCAGCCAGAAAATCGTCTTGGCGCCGGTGGCGCGCGCTCGGGTGACGGCCAGCTTCACCCAATCGCGGATGGCCACGTCTTTGGTCTGGCACATGCGCCAAATATCGCCGGCCTCCACTTCATGGCTGAGCAGCGTCTTGCCGTCGGCATCGACCACACGCACCGTGCCGGCCCGCGGGATCTCAAAGGTCTTGTCGTGTGAACCGTATTCCTCTGCCTTCTTGGCCATGAGCCCGACGTTGGACACGTTGCCCATGGTCGGCACATCGAAGGCGCCATTGGCTTTGCAGAAATCAATGGTCTCGCGGTACACGCCGGCGTAGCTGCGATCGGGAATCACGGCTTTGGTGTCGCAAGGTTGCCCGTCCGGGCCCCACATGCGGCCGGAGGTGCGAATCATCGCGGGCATGGAGGCATCGATGATCACATCGCTGGGCACGTGCAGATTGGTGATGCCGCGATCGGAATCCACCATCGCGAGGGCGGGGCGTTCCTCGTAAAGCGCATCGATGTCCGCGCGGATGGCGGCCTGTTGATCTTCGGGCAATTCGTCGAGCTTGGCGTACAAATCGCCAATGCCGTTATTCGGTTCGAAGCCGATCGACTCCAGCGCCGCGGCGTGTTTCTCCAACACCTCCGCATAAAACACGCTCACGCAATGGCCGAAAATGATGGGATCGGAGACCTTCATCATGGTGGCCTTCATGTGCAGCGAAAAGAGAATGCCCTGCGCCTTGGCGTCGGCAATCTGGTGCGTCATGAACTCGCGCAGCGCCCGGGCACTCATCACGCCGGCATCAATCACTTCACCCTCGAGCAGGGCGAGGCCGTCCTTGAGCACGGTGGTTTCGCCGTTGCCTTCAAGTTCGATGCGGACCGCGCCGCCGGCGGCCATCACGTGCGATTGTTCGCTGCCATAAAAATCGCCGCCGTCCATGTGCGCCACGTGGCTTTTGGAATCAGCCGTCCACGCGCCCATCGAGTGCGGATGCTTTTGTGCGTACGCCTTCACCGGCGCGGCCACGCGGCGATCGGAATTGCCCTCGCGCAGTACCGGATTCACCGCTGACCCCAGCACCTTCGCGTAGCGCGCGCGGACGGTCTTTTCCTCATCGGTCTGCGGTTCCTCAGGAAAATTCGGCACAGCAAAGCCATTCGCCTGCAGTTCCTCAATGGCCGCCACTAACTGCGGAATCGAGGCACTGATGTTCGGCAGCTTGATGATGTTTGCCTCCGGCGTGGTGGCCAGCTCGCCCAGCTCGGCCAAGGCGTCGGGGATACGCTGCTCCTCGGTGAGGTGTTCCGGGAAATTGGCGAGAATCCGGCCGGCGAGCGAAATATCCTTCAGCTCAAACTCAATGCCGGAACTCCGGGTGAATGCGCGCAGGATCGGCAGCAGCGAATGCGTCGCCAGCGCCGGCGCCTCGTCGGTCTTGGTGTAAATGATCTTGGCAGTGGACATGCGGTTTCCCTTGGAAGGGACGAGGTGTCTACCAGTTCCGGCCCATTGTGTAAACTCTTGCCGACAGGCATTGACCCCAAGGCCAGTCTGCGGGAAGACTCGGGGCGTGAAACGTATCGTTCTATTGTTGGCGGCGCTGTGGGCGTTCGGGGGTATCGAGGCTCAGGCGGCGGGGCGGCCGAATATTGTGCTGATCATGGCCGATGATCTGGGGTTTGCGGATCTCGGATGTTACGGCTCGGAAATCTGGACGCCGAATCTGGATGCGGTGGCGGCGAAGGGGCTGCGGTTCTCGCAGTTTTACAACACGGCCAAGTGCCATTCCTCGCGCGTGAGTTTGCTCACGGGATTGTACTGCGATCAGGCGGGCAGCGGGAGCCTGAGCCGCGGGGCGACGATTGCGGAGGTGTTGGGCAAGGCCGGGTACTTCACCACGATGGTCGGCAAATGGCACTTGAGCAAGCAGCCGACGGATTTCGGGTTCCAACGTTACTGGGGGCACTTGTCGGGTGCGTGTAATTTTTTCACGGGCGACAATACGTTCCGTTACAACGGCGAACCGTACACGGTGCCGAAGCAGCTCAATGGCCGGCCGTTTTATACCACGCACGCGATGGGCGATTTTGCGCTGAAGTTTTTGGATGAAGCGACGGCGAAGGAGGATCCATTTCTTTTGTACGTCGCCTTCAACGCGCCGCATTATCCGCTGCACGCGCCGGAGAAGGATGTGAAGAAATGGGAAGGCGCCTACGACGGCGGCTGGGATGCACTGCGCCGCACGCGGTATGCAAAACAGCTCAGGCTCGGCATCATTCCGGAGAATACAAAACTCAGCCCGCGGCCGGCGCATGTGCCGGCGTGGAAAAGCCTGAGCGCGGACGAGCGCCGGTGGGAGGCCGATCGCATGGAGGTGTTTGCCGCGATGGTGGAGGTGATGGATACGAACATCGGCCGCATTATCGCCAAGCTCAAGGCGAAGGGCGAATGGGAGAACACGTTGTTTCTCTTTTGCGCGGACAACGGCGCGTGTCCGTTCGAGCGCACGCGCGGGCGCAATCTCAAGCCGTGGGATCCGGAATCCTATTGGACCTATGACGCCAGCTGGGCGCATGCGGGCAATACCCCGTTTCGTCTCTACAAACAAAACCAGCATGAAGGCGGCATCAGCTCGCCGATGATTGCGCATTGGCCCGCAGGGCTGAAGGCCGAGCCCGGCAGCATCACGCAACAGCCGGGGCATCTGATTGATTTCATGGCCACCTTTCTGGAGGTGGGCAAGGCGAAGTACCCCCAGCAGGTGGGCTCGCGCAAAGTGGATCCGCTGATGGGCAAGAGCCTGCTGCCGATTTTTCAGGGCAAAGAGCGTGAGGGCCATGAGACGTTGTACTTTCACTTCGGCACGGACCGCGCCTTGCGGCAGGGGCCGTGGAAACTGGTCTCGGCCAAGCTCGGTCGCTGGGAATTGTACAACATCGATGAGGATCGCTCGGAGCTCAACGACCTTGCCGGTAAACATCCGGACCGGGTCAAGGCGATGGCCGCCAAGTGGTTTGATCTGGCCGAGAACACCGAACGTCTCAAGGGGAAACATCTCAGCCCGGTGAAAGACACGATCAAGGAACTCGGCTTCCGTAAAGACACTTCCAATCAATTGAAGAAATGATGAGGCGGCTTGTTATTCTGCTCACCGGCCTGTTGCTGGGTTTGGGCGTGTTCGGGAAGGAACGTCCGAATTTCCTAATCATCATGGCCGATGATTGCACGTACAACGATCTGCCGTTGTACGGCGGACAAAACGCCAAGACGCCGAATATCAACCGGCTGGCGGCGCGTGGGCTGACGTTTAACCGTGCGTACTTGGGCGTGGCGATGTGTCAGCCGTGCCGGTCGGAGCTGTTCACCGCACAGTACGCGATGCGCAACGGCTGCGCTTGGAACCATTCGGCCAGTCGACCGGGCCTGACGAGCATGCCACATCATCTGGGCGCGCTGGGGTATCGCGTGGGCTTGGCGGGCAAGGTGCACGTGAAGCCGCCGGCGGTGTATCCGTTTCAACCGGTGGCAGGGTTTGATCCCAACTGCGTGCGCAATCCCACGCGCGCGCATGAGGTGGCTGGCATCACGAAATTCATGGGCCAAGGCGAGGAACCGTTTTGCCTGGTGGTGGCGTTGGTGGAGCCGCATGTGCCGTGGGTGATGGGCGATGCCTCAAAGTATCCCCCCCAGCAGCTGAAGTTGCCGCCGAACCTCGCGGACACGCCGCGCACGCGGATTGATTTCTCCAAGTACCTCGCCGAAATTACCTACATGGACGGGCAGGTGGGCGAGATTCTCGCGGCACTGGAATCCACTGGCAAAGCGCGAGACACACTGGTGCTTTTCACCTCCGAACAAGGATCGCAATTTCCCGGCTGTAAATGGACCAACTGGAATACTGGCCTGCACACCGCGCTGGTGGCGCATTGGCCGGGCAGCACGCCGGTGGGCCGACGCACCGACGCGCTCGTGCAATACGCGGACATCCTGCCCACGCTGTTGACCGCCGCTGGCGGGGATCCGAAAGGGCACGACTACGATGGCACGAGTTTTCTGCCTGTGCTGAAGGGGCAGGCCAAGGCGCATCGCAAGTATGTCTACGGCATTCACAATAACCTGCCCGAAGGTCCGCCTTACCCTATCCGCAGCGTGAGCGACGGCACCTTTCATTACATCCGCAACCTGCGCCCGGATGAGTTGTACATTGAGAAACATCTGATGGGCGGCAAGGGCGATGCCGTGCTCAAGAATCCCTACTGGCAAACGTGGATGCGCGAGACCTGGACCAATCCGCACACCTACCAAATGGTGAAACGCTACATGCACCGGCCGGCGGAGGAATTATACAACACGGTGAAGGACCCCTACGAACTGGCCAACCTCGCCATTACGCGGAACCACGTTAACCAGTTGAACACGCTGAGCGCGGAACTGGATCGTTGGCTGGCCGAGCAGGGCGATCCAGGTCGCGCGGTGGACATGCCGGACGCCCTCAAGGCCGCCCGCGAAGGCAAACATCTACATGGGCGTAAGCCTAGGAAGACCGACTGACATGATCGACGCCCATCAACATTTTTGGCAACTGGACAAGCCCTTCGATTACGAGTGGCTCAAGGCGCCGCCGCATGCGCCGATCAACCGCACTTATTTGCCGGCGGATTTGCGGCCGCACCTGGACGCGACCGGCATCGCCGAGAGTATCTTTGTGCAGACGCAGCATGATCTGGAGGAAAACCGCTGGGTGCTCGGTATGGCCGAGGAACACGATTGGCTGGTCGGCGTGGTCGGCTGGGTGGATCTCGCCAGTGAAGCGTGCGAGGAGCAGTTGCTAGAATTTAAGGATCACCCGAAGTTCGTCGGCATCCGCCACATCACGCAGGACGAACCGGATGACGATTTCATTGTGCGCCCGGACATCCTGCGCGGCCTGAAGGTGCTGGAGAAGCATGGCGTGCCGTTTGATCTGCTCTTTTATGTGCAGCACCTGAAACACGCCGAGCGGTTGGGGCGCGAACTGCCGGAGTTGCCGATGGTGATCGATCATCTCGCCAAGCCGCGCATCAAGGATCAGTCGTTTGACGATTGGCTGCCGCAGCTGCAGGCCGCCGCGCAGCACGACCATATTTTCTGCAAACTTTCCGGCATGATCACCGAGGCCGATTGGGGGAATTGGAACCCCGCCGATCTCAAGCCGTACGTTGAAGCCGCGCTGGAAGCGTTTGGGCCGGAGCGCTGTATGTACGGCAGCGATTGGCCGGTGTGCGAACTGGCCGGCAGCTACGAGCAGGTGCACGGCGCCTTGACCGAGGTGCTCGGGCCGATTAGCGCCGATGAGGCGCACGCAATTTTCGAAGGCACAGCCCGTAAGTTTTACGGGATCGCAACATGATCGATCGTCTGGAATCGCTGAAGCTGATCCCGGTGGTGGCGCTGGAACGCGCGGCCGATGCAGAGCCGTTGGCCGATGCCCTATGCGCCGGCGGCTTGCCCTGCGCAGAGATCACGTTGCGCACCGAGGCGGCACTGGACAGTCTGCGGGCGTTGGCCGGGCGCGAGGAGTTTCTGCTCGGCGCGGGCACGGTGCACAGCGCCGAACAAGCGGCGGCCGCGGTGGATGCGGGAGCGCGGTTTGTGGTGACGCCGGGATTCAATCCGCGCACGGTGACGTGGTGTCAGGAAAATCAGGTGCCAGTGTTTCCCGGCATTGCCACGCCAACGGATTTGGAACTGGCGCTGGAACACGGTGTGCAGACGGTGAAATTTTTCCCGGCCGAAACCTTGGGCGGCGTGAACACGCTGAAGGCGTTCAGCGGTCCGTACGGGCAGATGCGCTTCATCCCGACCGGCGGTATTCACGCGGGTAATTTGGCTGATTATCTCGCGCTGCCCAGCGTGCTGGCCTGCGGTGGGAGTTGGATGGTGAAAGCGGGGGATTGGCCCGCGACCACGCGGCTCACCATGGAAGCAATGAAATTGGTAGATGCATGAATTCTCACGCAGAGACGCGGAAATAAAAACAAGTGGGGCAAGGTGGAACTTGCCCCTCCCGGGAGGGACGAGTTCCACCTCGTCCCTTTCTAAAAAATCCTCAGCGCCCTCGCGGCTCTGCGTGAGTATTTAAAATGAAAATCCTAGTCACCCTTTTGTGGACCGCGTTGGCGGTGTGGGCGGAGAAGCCGAATGTCATTCTCGTGTATGTGGATGATATGGGCTACGGCGATGCGTCGTGTTTGAATCCGAAATCGAAATTCAAGACGCCGCATCTGGATCGACTGGCGCGCGAGGGGATGACGTTTACCGACGGTCATTGCTCGGACACGGTCTGCACCCCGTCGCGTTACGGGCTGCTCACGGGACGTTACGCGTGGCGCACGACCTTGAAGCGCGGGGTGATGGGCGCGGAAGGTGCGTGCCTGATTGCCGACGGCCGCGTGACGCTGGCTTCGCTGCTGCGCGGGCAGGGCTATGCGACGGCGATGGTGGGGAAATGGCATTTGGGGATGGACTTCCCCGGTGCATGGGGCAAGCGCGATTGGACGCAGCCGGTGAAGGACATGCCGTTGGATAAGGGCTTCGATTATTTCTGGGGCATTCCGGCCTCAATGAACTACGGCGTGCTGGCGTGGTTTGAAGGGCGCTTTGCCAAGGTGCCGCCGACGCAGTACACGGCCAAGAAACCGAATGCGATTGCCATCAGCGATTACCGCATCAAGCCGCCGTACGCCAAGGTGCCGCCGAAGAATCGCACGCCGCAAGATCTCGAGGTGGCGCCGGATTTCGTGGATGTCGAATGTCTCGATCGGTTCACCACGCAATCGCTCAAGTGGCTTGATGGCCGGGCGGCGGCGGCGCGGGCGGGCAAGCCGTTCTTTCTCTACCTACCGTACACCTCGCCGCATAAGCCGGTGATTCCGCCCGAACAATTTCGCGGGCAGGGCAAGGCCGGGGCCTACGGGGAATTCATGATCGAGACCGATCATCACTTGGGCCGCATTTTAAAATGGCTCGATGACGAGAAACTCGCCGACAACACTATGGTGATTTTCACCAGCGACAACGGCCCGGAAACCACCTGGCGCGAACGCATTAAACGCTTCGGCCATCACAGCAACGGCATCTATCGCGAAGGCAAACGTTCGGTGTACGAAGGCGGCCATCGCGTGCCGTTTATCATCCGCTGGCCCGCGCAGGTGAAGGCGGGCTCCCAATGGGATCGGCCCGTGTGCCAGACCGATCTGCTGGCGACCTTTGCGGACATGACCGGCCAACGGCTGCCGGCCAATGCCGGCGAGGATAGTCTGAGTTTTTATACTGTGCTCAAGGGCTCGCGCGAAAACAGTGTAGCCCACCGCGTGGCCATGGTGCATCACGGCATCCAGGGCCGGTTTGCGTTGCGTGAGCGGAATTGGAAACTGGTGATGGAAGATGCCCGCAAGGGAAAACGTGAACTGTACGATCTGGCCAAAGACCCCGGCGAAGCCACCAACGTGATTACCCAGCACCCCGACGTGGCCGCGCGCTTGGTCGCCAAGCTAACCTCGATCGTCCGCAACGGCCGCAGCTCTCCGGGCCCCGTCCAGAAAAACGACACGCCGCCGTGGAAAGAGTTGATTTGGATGAAGAAATAATCTCACGCGGAGCCGCGGAGGCGCGGAGGAAAAAAGCAAAGTGGACTGGTTTTACATTTCTCCGCGTCTCCGCGTGCGAATTCAGCGCTCCGCTTGCGAATTTCAGTGCTGAATTTATTCGACGTGGGGGCGGTCGAACTTTACACTTTCGGCAGAGATGAACGGAAACATGCTTACTCGCAGAGATATTTTGAAAGGAATGGCCGCGGCGGCGGTGTTCGGGCCGGCGATTTTGCCGGGGTTGACGAATGCCGCCAAGGCGTCGGCCAAGAAGGGCTCGCCCAAGCGCGTCATTTTCTTCATGCAAAATCAGGGATTCGATCCGGCAACGGCGATTCCGGCGGGGATGAAGAGCAGCGGTTCATTGGCCAAGGTGAAATTGCCCGAGCCGATTCAGGCGCTGGAACCGTATAAGGAGCGACTGCAAATCATCAACGGGTTGCATGGCACCCACACCAGCCCGTCGCACAGTGCGTTCTTTGGGGCGTTGGGCGGATACCGCGGCAGCGACGGCGTGCCGCCGAGCGGGCCGACGATTGATTACACGTTGAGCAACGCGTTGCCCGAAACGCTTCTGCCGCATCTGTGCATCGGCATGGACTCGATCGAGAACATGAAGGCCAAGCCGACGGTAGCGAATCTTTCGGCCAGCGGCGCGGGTCAGCCGATCTTCATGCACTCGAATCCGAATCACCTGTACCAGATGCTGTACGGCGGCATTTCGACGGGCGCGATTCGCAAGCAGCACGAGGCGCGCTCGAGCATGTTCGATCGCATCGAGCAACTGGCGGCGGCCAAGGGCGGCAAGTTGCCCGGCGCGGACAAGCAGCGCTACGGCCAGTACGTGCAGGGTTTCAACGACATCAACGGTCTGCGCGAGCGGCTCGGCACGGTGTCCAGTCATCTGCGTCGGTTTGCGCCGCCGGTGGACGACGCCTACGCGAACCCGGAATTTGAAACCGACTGGCACGATCGCCTGTTGGATCTCGGCATCTCGGCGCTCAAGTCGGGCATCACCAGTGTGCTCACCATCGGCTCCGGTCGCGGTGAAATCTTTGGCGCTTGGAAAGGCCTCGGCGTGGAACAGCAGGGCCACAACCTGGGCCACATGAAGCAGCCGAACAATCCGATCTGGATCAAGATCCGCCAGTATAACAGCCGCATGTTGGTGAAGCTCATGCAGGAGCTGGAAAGCGTGCCCGAGGGCAGCGGCACGATGATGGACAACACGCTCATTGTGTACACCAGCAACAACGCGGATTATCAACACACCTCCGGCAAGAACTGGCCGGTGATGTTGCTCGGCAATTACGATGGCGCTTTCAAGACTGGTTGCTTCACGCAGCTGGACGGCAAGCGCCCGCTCAACGCGTTGTACACCTCCATCCTGCGCGCTTCTGGCGTGGAGGTGGATCGCTACAACATGTCCGAGAAGATGGCGGCCAAGTTTGATTCCGGCAGCGGACCGCTCAAAGAAGTGATGGCATGAACAAGCTGACCTTCACCCTCGGGGTGGCGGTCTATGCCGTGCTCGGCACGGCTGCTCAGGCTGCGGACATCTACACGCCCGGCGAACCTGCTCGGGGTAATTTCAAAAACTTCGCGGCGGAGTTTCTGGACAGCCATTGTCTGGACTGTCACGACAACGAAACCAAGAAGGGCAATCTCTCGCTCGAGGATCTCGGGCCGGTGGATGAGACCAATGCGGCCACGTGGAAATCCATTTGGGCGCAGGTCTCGCTGCAGGAGATGCCGCCCAAGAAAAAGTCGCAACCGGAAATCGTCGAGCGCCTGCGTTTTTCCGACTGGATTGTCAGCGAACTGAAACGCGAGATGGCCGGCAAAGGTGGGTTCCAAGCGCACTTGGACCCGAACAAGGGAAACTTCATCGCGCACGATTTGCTCTTTGGGCCGTTGCCCAAGAATATCCGGCTGGCGCCGACCTACACGCCCGCGCGCATTTGGCGGGTCACGCCGCAGGAACACATCACGCGCCTCAATGAATTGATCAACCGGGAACCAGCCTATGACTCAGCCCGTCCCGGCCAACGCACGCGCGGCGATGTGGTGCCCACCAATCACGGCGGCGAGTTGAAACTCTACTTCGGTACCGACCGCATCCTGCGCTGGGAAGGCGGCACCGTCGCCTACGCCACGGCCGTGAAGAGCGTGCCGGTGGTGCTGTCCTCCGCTCGCAAGCATGGCCTCGAAAATTATCCGGACTTCTACACCGTCAACAGCTCCGAAGCCACGCAGATCATGGGCAAAGCCGAGGACATTTTGAAATACATGGCCTATGGCCCGATGAGCTTGGTCGGGTTGCCCGAGCAGATCACCGACGACCCCAAGACCTACGACAAGGTGAAGCCCAAGGGCGACCTGCGCGGTCTGCCCACGGCGATTGTTTACAGCACCAAAATCGCCCGCCCGATGACGCCCATTCATGATCTGATGAAGGAAGACGGCGTCACCGACGAGCGCCTGCGCAAGGCGGTGGAGTTCCTCTTCGAAGCCCTGACCTTCCGTCCGCCCACCGCCGAGGAAACGAATGACTATCTGCAGATCGTTAAGGATTCCATCGACAAGGTCGGCAAAGAGGACGGCGTGTTCATGGGGCTCTCCGCCATCTTCCTCGATCGCGACGCGCTTTTCCGGTCCGAGCTGGTGGAAAAAAACAAGGTGGATGCGCACGGCCGCGCGATGTTGCAGGACTGGGAACTTGGTCTCGCCGTCAACCACGCCCTCAGCTACATCCAGCCCGACGCCCAACTCCGCAAGGCCATCGTCGAGGGTCGCCTGCGCACGCGCGAGGATGTGGAACGCGAAGTTACCCGCATGCTCGCCGACCAGAGCATTCGCAAGCCGCGCGTGCTGCGTTTCTTCCGCGACTTTTTCGACTACGACCTGGGCGGCTACATTTGCAAAGACAACGCCGCCCTCGGCCAAACCGGTGTCAGCACCCGTGGCACCAGCCATTACCGCGCGATGTTCGATGCCACCGCGAGCACCGATCGCCTGATTGAGCTGATTCTGGAAAAGGATCAGGACGTCCTCAAGGAACTCCTCACCACCCAGCTAATCGTGGCCACCCGCAGCGATAGCACGTACTTCGGTCGTAAGAATAATCCCGAGGAACGCAAGGCCGCACAGGAAGCCAAGCGCCTAGCCGACGAAGCGCAGGCCGAAAAGGAAGCGGCCGAGTTGGAGGGAATGGAAACGGCCATAGCCAAACTGGAAGAAGAATTAAAGGCCGACCCAAAGAATAACCAGATTTCAAAATCGTTGGATCGCCAAAAGAAATCGCTGGCCACGGCCAAGAGACGCATCGCCACCGCCCAGAAACGCCGCCGCGGCGGGGGCAATGTCAACGTGGCGACGGCCAATCTGAATGGATCCAAGATTTACGCCCGCGTCGGCCGTCGCTCTTTTGGGGCCGGCTCGATGAAACCCGACCGCACGCTGGCCACTGCTCCGGAAGGCCAGCGCCTCGGGTTACTCACGCATCCTTCCTGGCTCGTGTCGCATTCCGATGCCATGGACAACCACGCCATTTTGCGTGGCCGCTGGATTCGTGAACGCCTCCTCGGCGGCGGCATCCCCGACGTGCCCATCACCGTCGACGCCATGTTGCCCGACGAGCCCAACACCACGCTGCGCCATCGTATGCGCGTGACCCGTGAGACCTATTGCTGGACCTGCCACGAGAAGATGGATCCGCTCGGGCTTCCGTTTGAGATGTACAATCACGCCGGTCTGTTCCGGACCACCGAACTGGACAAGCCCGTGGACACCTCCGGCGAGATCATCAACAGCGGTGATCCCGAACTCGACGGCCCCGTCAAGAATGCCCTCGAGATGATCGACAAACTTTCGAAGAGCGACCACGTCGAACAGGTCTTCGTCCGCCACGCCTTCCGTTTCTGGATCGGCCGCAACGAGACGATCAATGACGGTTCTGTGTTGCAGGACGCCTATCACGCCTACCGCGAAAAAGGCAGTATGAACGCCCTCATCACCTCGCTGCTGACTTCCGATGCCTTCCTGTACCGTAAGGTGGAGCGCGGTGAAACGACAATAAACGACAAAGCAAAAAAATAAACCGACGCGCAACGACCGCCTATTCAGTCACGCGATGATCGGTGCATCTGCATCAGAGAGGGAAACTATTTCCAACGTTTTATTTGAGGAATGTTCGCCAGCCGTCGGATTCGGCCAAGGCTTTGAGTGCGCCGTTGCGTTGGAGTAGAAATTTTTTCATGTAATCCGTCAGAAATAATTTCTCCGCCAGCCAACCGAGCGGCCCCAAGGGTGCGGTAAATTCGAAAGTGTCGCGCATCAGCGTGCCGTCGCCATCGGCGGTGAATTCGTGCCGATGCCGCATCGAGGCGAACGCGCCTTGTTGCATTTCATCCACAAAAAAATTCGGCCGCTCCATGGCTGTTATTTTCGAGGTCAACCGCTGGCGAACGCCGAGGTGCCTCGCTTCCCACGTCACCGTTTCGCCGGCCTCGATTAATCCGGAAGTTCGGCCATCTACCGCGCGCTCGCCGGTGCCCTCAGTGGTATTTGTGTGCGCCTCAATACTTCGCGCCAAATCGAACACCCGTTCAATGGGCGCGGCGATGTTCGATTCCAGTTGAATGATCGGCATGGCGACTGAATTCGATAAGTGACAAAACCGTTCAATTACAAGCGGTTTTTTGCAGAGCTTGACGTAGGCTAACGCATAATTTTTATCGGCGACTCTATATCCGGCAAGGACAACAACGGCCTGCGCAAGACGCGTTCGGGGAAGTTTAATCTGCATCATCCGCCGAAGAATTGTGGGGCGAGCACAAGGGGAAAAATGTTCATTTTGGAGGTGAACCGGCTGACAAACTCGGTTACTTTCTTGCCGAACACGAATTGATGGCGATGATGAACTGCTCTTGCCAACTGGTATTGAGATAAGAAAGAAGCAAATAAAACAAAATGGAGAAAATAGTATTTAGCTTTGTCACCTTAACCCTCGCCGTTGCCTCATATGGATTCGAGAGAGACTACGTGCCACGCGCGATTCTCACGAAGGATCAGGAGCAAACAGTGATTCAGCTCGCGAAAAAATCCGGGATTAAAAAGATCGCCAAAATATCATCGCATAATATGTTCCCGAGCCCCTTCCGGGGACTGCGCGTGCAGGGAGTTGAGCAGATTAAGGGCCGCGAGGTTTCTTATCAGGTTTTGAGTGTAAGCCATGGTGAATGGTTGCAGTCCGGTGCAAAGCCGCTCAAGGGTCAAATTCAGATGGGCAATTTCTGGGCGGGCAAACCCTACACGCGAAAACAAATCACTCTCAAGGTGGGCAAAAAAGAATATCGGACGGGATCAATGATGGGCATGAACGCTGAGGAATGTGAAAAAATCTTGAGCCAACTTATGTCAGAAGATTATGACATCGGGCCACAAGTGAACGAAAAGACCCTCAAAGAGGTTGACTGGACCAAGCCCAGCCGGTTTTCAAAACGGGGTGAAATAATTTCTGCTGGATTTCTGCACAAGGCCAGAGGCGGCGGCTTTTTTGATCTGCAGATCAAGCAGGATGGTAATGTGTTGACCATCAACCAAATGCTACAAGCGATCCCCTAATGACTTCAGGTGAATGAACAGGATATTATTAACTCTGGTAACGCTCGGATTCGGGTTGGGTTTTCAGGCCTCGGCACAGGCCCCCCCCAATATTCTTTTCATCTTTGCCGATGACTGGGGTTGGGGCGATCTCAGTTGCCATGGGCATCCGTATGTCCAGACACCCAATATCGATCGGCTGGCGAAGGAGGGGACTGACTTTCATCGCTTCACCACCGCCAGTGGCGTGTGTTCCCCCAGCCGAACAGCGGTAATGACCGGGCATTTTCCGGCGCGCTATAATATTAATGGGCACTTTGCCTGGGTGCCCAGCAATGCCAAGCGCAACATGCCCGATTGGCTGGACCCCAAGGCCCCGCTGTTATCCCGTTTCCTGAAACGGGCCGGCTATGCCACCGCGCACTTTGGCAAATGGCATCTTGCCAATGACATGATCCCGGATTCGCCGCCACCCAGTCAGTATGGCTTTGATGTTTACGGAGCCTTCAACTGTTCGGGCAAACAAATGCCCGTTCACGAGGATGCCAAAAATGCCATTGCCTTCATCGAGAAAAGCCGGAAAGCAGGCCAGCCCTTTTTCATCAACCTTTGGTTACACGAGCCGCATACGCCATTCCACACCGTGCCCGAATATCGAAAACGCTTTCCCGAGCTGAAGGAGCGCGATAATATTTATGCCTCCGTTCTCTCCCACGCCGATGACCGGGTGGGTGAAGTGTTGAATGCCTTGGACCGCTTGAAACTGACCGAAAACACATTGGTCATTTTTAGTTCAGACAACGGTCCGGCCCGGGCGCAACCGGGGGCCGCCTTAAAGACGATGTTTGATACCGCCACCGGAGAGGGCTTCAACATTGCCGCAGCCCGGGGCATCACCGGAGGGCGCAAAGGATACAAGGCCGCCCTATTCGAAGGCGGAGTGGGGGTCCCCTTTATTGCACGTTGGCCCGGAAAAATTACCGCCGGCAAGGTGGATAAGACCTCGATTTTTTCCGCGGTGGATTTGCTGCCGACATTTTGTGAAATTGCCGGAGCTAAGCTGCCGTCCGCCTACCGGCCGGATGGAATCAGCCAGGTGGCCACCCTGAAAGGCAAAGGCAATGCGCTTCGTGACAAGCCGCTTTACTGGAAAACGGTGGCCCCATGGCCCGCTCAAAAAACGAAGCCCGACCACTGGGTTTCCTATGCGATAGTGAGCAAACAATGGAAGCTCGTGGCCAATCGGGATCTCAAGCACATTGAACTCTACGACTTGGTCGCTGACCCACTCGAAAAAATTAACCTGAAGGACAAGCATCCCCAGCACGCCATGCACCTCAAACAAATGCTGGCAGACTGGCAAAAGTCATTGCCCGCCAAGCCTTCCGGCGGTGTCTTTTCAAATTTACGAAACAAAGAAACCAAGAAATAATTAAAACCAAATGAACCCCAAAAACTATCGCTTCCAATCACTCACTGCCATCATCGTGTTGATTGCATTAACCCTTTCGGTTTCCGCCAAAGGACCTAGCCTGAATGCTAAGCCCGCGGATATGACAAAACAGGTTAAGGTTTTCATCATCATGGGCCAGTCAAACACGCTTGAGATGGGCAGGGTCAAGGGCGACAAGGAGGGCTCGCTTGAACACGCTGTTCAGAAAGAGAAGCTCTATCCCTTCATGGTTGATGACGCGGGTAACTGGATCACCCGGAAAGACGTGCGTAATGTCCACACGATGGGCAGTGGCGGGCCGGGAGGTCGCGGCGGCGTTCGACGTAACGACTGGCTGACAGTCTCCGGGGGTAAGATCGGCATTGAGACCGGCATCGGTCATCAACTTGGCAACGCGCTGGATGAACCCGTGCTGATTCTCAAAAGTTCGATTGGCAACCGGAGTCTCGGCTGGGATCTCCTTCCCCCGGGCAGCCCACGCCACGAGGTGGAGGCAACCGACAAGAAGACCGGAAAGAAGATTACCCTTGTTACTCCGGCCTATAACGATGAGGTGCGTCATCCGAGCTGGACGAAGGGCGAGGTGCCCGAGCCCCCCAAGCACACCTGGCACGCCGGTTTACAGTACGCCGGCGACGTCGCCCGGGCCAAGGCCGTGCTCAAAGAGCTCGATAAACACTACCCCGGCGGCAAAGGCTACGAGGTGGCGGGCTTCTTGTGGTGGCAGGGAGACAAGGATCGATACAACGCCGCGCATTCAGCCGTGTATGGCAAAAATCTGGAACAACTTTTCAAGGCGCTTCGCAAAGAGTTCAACGCGCCCAAGGCCAAGATGGTGGTCGCCACGCTCGGCCAAACCGACAAAGCCAAGGCTACCGGCAACGAGAAGCTGATCATCGACGGCATGTTCGCCTTTGGCAAGGCGCACCCGGGTGAGGCGGCGGTGGTGTACACGCATCCGCTGAGCATGGGCTCCAGCTCCAACGCTCATTACGGTGGTAATGCCAAGACTTACATGAACGTGGGGCTGGGCATGGGCAAGGCGATGGTGGAGCTGCTCGGAAAAACCAAGTGATTAATGATGAGGGGATTCCTCACCATATGCACCTTGAGTTTGATGGTTTCCCCCCCCCGCTTTTTGCCGAAGCAAATCCTTCTCGATCAAAGCTCGGTGAGAATGCCTTTCGGAACTTTGAGCAGTACTGTTTTGATTGTCACAATGGGGAGACGAAAAAGGGTGGTTTGGATTTAACCCAAGTTCTGGAACGGGAGGGCTCGGATGGATCGTTGGTGTTCGAAAACCTGATCACGGCCAAGATGCCGCCGGCCTTTTTCGGTAACCCGACCCGGCGCGGGCCGATGGTTAATCAGGCCGGCAACGGCGTGAAGACGCTGCGCGATGGCCCGTGGAAAATTATCTTCGGCCAGGGCCCTGATCGCGTGCGGCCGGCCGCCGGCAAAGGCATGTTGTTCAACTTGAAAATCGATCCGTTTGAGACCACCGACCTATGGGATCGGCATCCCGAACGCGTGAAGGCCATGCATGCACTGCTCGCCAAAATACAGGGCGATGGATAGGGCTTGAACGGCGGATAAAACGCTCATTGCTCGACATGAAAAAGAAACTGGAAATGCACTTATGAATACCTCAACCAGAGCCCGACTACTGTTCTTTCTATTATGCGGCATTTCTTTTTGGAGCACTGCAATGATCGCGAATGCGAACGAGGTGAAGGCAAGCCAGATCATTATGCTCTGGCCCAAGGATACAGCGAATCAAGACGGCACAGGTATGGGAACGCCGAAGCCCGATCGTGGTGATGGGCACATACGCCTCACCGATGTAACCAAACCTTCAATGCGCTATTTCCCGGCTCCCGCTACGAAGAAGCCTGGGCCCGCGGTCATTTTATGTCCCGGGGGAGGATACAGCCATCTTGTAACTACGAAAATGGAGCCGATTGCCAAGTGGCTCAATCAACACGGAGTCTCTGCCTTTGTCTTGATATACCGGGTCCCCCAAAAACGCAAAGATGCGTTTGAGGATATTCAGCGAGCTGTTCGCATTGTCCGCTCGCGAGCATCAGAGTGGAACCTAGACCCAAAGCGGATTGGCGTAATGGGTTCTTCAGCGGGAGGACACCTGGCGGCCCGGGTCAGTACAGGTTTTGATATTAAAACCTATCAGGAAGTAGATAAGCTCGACGCTGTCAGCTGCAAACCAGACTTCACGGTTTTGCTTTATCCGGCCTATATGAACAAGGGGAAGGAACTGAGTAAGGACTTTACTGTTTCCGATGAAATCAGCCCAACCCTGATTGTATCAGCCAAAGACGACAAGGGCTTCTTTCCCGGAAATCCAATTTATGCCAATGCTCTGAAAGAAGCCGGTGCATCTATTCGTGTCCACTTTTTTGAGAAGGGCGGTCACGGATTTTCCCTTCGGCCAAAACAGTACCCGCTTTCCACTTGGCCGGATCTTTGTTTGCAATGGTTTAGGGACAAGAAAATTATAGAAGAGGAAGCCGAACAAGAGAATGCATCTGGCAAGAAATAGCTGTGCCATTTCAGGCCGGCTGGTAGAGGCTTGTTCGCGTTTTCGCGCATGAGTATAAATGAGCCCGATGATTAAACTTCTTCGCAAGCGATTCTGCATCCCCTTGTACGCATGGGCGATGATGTGGAGTGCGGAGGCATTTGGCATCGAGGCCAAGCGGCCGCCGCGGGATTTTGCGGAGGTGGCTCAGGAACATTTTGAGCAGTACTGTTTTGATTGTCACGATGGGGAGACGAAAAAGGGTGGTTTGGATTTAACCCAGCTTCTGGAGCGGGACGGATCAGACGGGGCGTTGGTGTTTGAAAACCTGATCACGGCGAAGATGCCGCCGGCGAATAAGAAGCAGCCGAAGGCCGAGGAGCGACAGTTGATGCTGCAGTGGCTGGCACAGCGGCAGAAGGCGTCAGCACCCAAATCGTTTCGGCGGATCAGTCGGCATGAGTTTGTGAATTCGGCCAATGATTTGCTTGGGGTGAAGCTGGATTTGACCGGCGAGATTCCGGAAGACCGCGGCACACGCAATTTTGATTCGGATCGGCGGGTGCAGTTGACCAAGGAAATGCTCACGGCCTACTTCACGGCGGTGGATGATCTGCTGGAGTTTGCCCTACCGGCGAAGGGGTTTGAGCCGGAACGCGTGTGGGTGACGAGCAAGCTTAAGGACAGTCACAAGTCGTACAATATTTACACTCGGCCCTACGAGGACGGCATTCTCTTTTCCTGGACGCGCGCCAATAACGGCAACAGTTATTCTTTTTTCTACGACAACTTCGATCCGCCGGTGCCCGGTTGGTACGAACTGACCTTTGATGCGCTGAAGCTTGGGGCGTTCCCGGAGGATGTGAGCCTGATGGTGTACGCGGGCAAATATTATTACGCCGATGACCGGCCGCAGCCACAGCGTTTGCTGGACGTGATTTCGCTGGGCAATCGCGAGATGAAATCTCACACCATCCGCGCCTTTTTGCGTCCGGACGAAAATGTCTCAGTGCACTGTTATTCCAGACATAACTTTCGTCAGCAGAACGGCAAGGTGGGCGCGTACATCAAGCAGTTGAAAGCGCGCGGGCCGGTGCATGAGCAGTGGCCGCCACAGACTTATCGCGATGTGTTTGCGGGCTTGCCGTTGCAAGCGCCGCCGCGTGAGGCGGTATCGGCGGCGGTTTCGCAAACCAAACTGAAGGCCATTGGCGGGCGCATCACTGTGAGCAGTTTTCAAAAGGGGATGGAAAAGGAGCGCATGCAGGATGGCTCCAATAGGACCTTCTGGCACACGCGCTTCAAGCCGACGCTCGCCAAGCCGCCGCACTTTGTGGTGCTGGAGAATCCGAAAGGCAAATCGATCGACGGGCTGTCGTACGCCACTTGGTCGGGCGGCAACGGCAATGGGCAGGTGAAGGCGTACGCGATTTATGTTTCCGATGATGGCAAATCATGGGGCAAGCCGGTGTTGGCGGGGAACTTGGAGATTCGGTTGGCCAATGAACAGCCGATCGTGTTTCCCAAGCCGATCGCTAAACGGTTTATTAAATTTCTGATCACCGACGCGTTTACAATTGATGGCCGCTCACTGGCATCCATTGGTAAACTGGATGTAATGACGGCGTTGCCGCAAGACGATTCCACGCTTGCGGTTTCGGTTGTGTCTGAATCGGTTGATGAATTGAAACGCGTGATTCGCCGGTTTGCCGAACGGGCATTTGCCTCGAGCCTGACGGAGGCCGAGTTGGCGCCGTATTATGCCATTAGCCTAGCGGCGTTCCGGGAGCAGGGCGATTTTGTGGCGGCGACGCGGTTGGGCTTGAAGGCGGTGCTGGGGTCGCATCGGTTTCTCATGGCACCGGGTGAACACGCCAATGCGTCCTACGCCAAGGCGGCGGCATTGTCGCGGGTGCTGTGGTTATCCGTGCCGGATGCAGAACTATTGCGGCTGGCGAAAGTCGATCAATTAGAGGGCAAAACGTTGGCCGCGCAAATCGATCGGCTGCTGCAGGATCCGCGGAGCGCGCGCATGATCCATTCGTTTTGCGATCAATGGCTCAACCTGCGGGAGTTCAACAAGGTGTCGCCGTCGCTGAAATTGTATCCGATTTACGATGATCTGCTGAACCGTTATCTGCCGAAGGAGACCGAGGCGTACCTCAATCATCTCATTCAAGAAAACCTGTCAGTGAGCCATTTGATTGATTCGGATTTTTCATTCCTCAACCAACGCCTTGCCCAGCACTACGGCATTGACGGCGTGATTGGCCAACAGATGCGCAAGGTGACCTTTGCGCCTGAGGTGCCGCGCGGCGGGCTCTTGACGATGGGGAGCATTCTCAAGGTGACCGCCGATGGTTTTGAGACTTCGCCCATCCGGCGCGGCGCGTGGGTTTCCAAGACGATTGCGGGCAACACGCTTTCGCCACCGCCTGAAAGCGTGAAGGCGATTGAGCCGGATCACGGGCCGGCCGCCGCGACGTTGCGCGAGCAGATTGAGCAGCACAAAAACAACGCGGCCTGTTTCGCCTGCCATAAGAGTATCGATCCCTATGGGTTTGCACTGGAGAGCTTTGATGCCACCGGCCAATGGCGCACGCAGTACCGCATCAAGCTACCGCATCGCGGTACGTTCCAGTATCGGCCGAAGGGATATTTTAAACTGACGGGCAACGTGGATGCTGCCGGAGAGGTGGGGCGAGCCAAGTTTGAGGATGTGTTTGGGCTCAAGAAAATCCTGCTCTCGAAGCACCGAAAGGTCGCCTACAATTTTGCAAAGACGTTTTTTGAGTACGCCAATGGCTATACGCCAAATCTGCAGCAGCGCCTGCACTTGTACGCAATGATCCCGGCCGAGGCAGATGCCTGTGGGATGAAAGACTTGATCCGCCAAGTCTTGGTCTATTCACTGGAGGGCGAAGCGGAATGATCAGTCGCAATGAATTTTTGAAGATGGGGATGGCGTTGCCGCTGGCGTTGCAGTCGCTGGGGCAGCGGGCCGAGGCGAAAGACAAGGCCGTGCCGCGCCGGATCATTTTCATCAACAGTTGTTTGGGATTTTATGAGCCTTATTTCTTCCCCAAGAAACGCGGCGATCTAGGCACCTCCGATTATTTGAAGGGGATGAAGACGCTGGAGAAGATGACCGTGTTCCAGAATCTGTTTCATCCCGGCATGGAGACGAGTAATCACGACTCAGAGAAATCGTTTCTCACCGGCACGCCCAGCCCAGAGTCGCCCAATTTTGTGAATGGCATCTCGCTGGACCAAGTGTTGGCCAGAAAGATGAGCAGCGACACGCGGTTTCCGTTCCTGAATTTCAGTATCTACGACCGTGGCTGGGGGTGTTCATGGAACGACCGTGGCGCGGCCATCCCGCCGATGCACGATGAGGCGAAGATTTTTGATCTGCTGTTCAAAGACGAGGATTTGCAGGCCACCAAACAGCGGCTGCGCAATGACCAAAACATCCTCACCAACCTCCAGCGCGATTTGGCGAATTTACGCAAACAAGGCTCGGATCCCGGCAAGCTGGAGAGCTATCAAACGGTAATTGCCGAGCTGGAAACTCAGCTGAAGCACGAACAGTTTTGGCTGAACACCAAAAAGCCGAAGGTGGCCAAGAGCCTGAGTGCTGACGCGGAGTTTCCGTTTTCCACCAAGATTCGGAATTTGTTTGAGCTGGCGAAGCTGGCTTTGCAGACCGATTCCACACGCGTGATCACTTTGTCCATGGACTGGATCTACGGCGCCATCAAAGTGCCCGGAGCCACTGGCGGTTGGCATACCCTATCGCATCACGGCGGACGTAGAGAGGTCATCGCCAAGCTTAAGCAAGTTGAGGTCGATACCTTGCGCCATTTCAACCGGTTTCTTTTTGAAATGGATCAGATCAAGGAGAGGGAAGGAACCCTGCTCGATCATACGACGGTGGTCATGGGCAGCAACTTTGGTGATTCCTCCAACCACACCTGCAACAACCTCCCCATGATCGTGGCTGGCGGCGGTTACCGCCATCAGGCCCACACCGTGTTGGACGGCCCGACTCCACTCTGCAACCTCTACCTAGAGTTGCTGCACAAACACGGCATCGACGCCGAGCGTTTCGGCAGCAGCCAGAAGGATATGGGTTTGTTAAAGGGCTGAGACGCCGGGTGTTCGGGAATGGGCGTTTTGCGGGAAGTCGAAGGTCAACACCAGAGGTTCGGAGCCGGTGTTTTCAATTTCCACGCCGCCGTTGTTGAGCGCGGATTGAGTGATGAAGCCGATCTCGGGGTAGAGTTCGCCAAGCTTCATGTTCTGGTGGTAGTTCACTGCGAACTTTCCAACCCGGCCGCTTCCACCATTGGTATGGAATAAGGCCGGACTCTCGGGGCAGAAAGTGGTCTTGTTGCCGGGCTCCACCGTTAAACGAAGAATCGAGGCTTTCTGGTCGCCAAGGAAATCTCCGTAGACAATCCACTGTGCGTCTACCCCGTCACCTGCGAATTCTTCGGCGGTGACCGCTGGACGCGAGTTCTTCTTTACGAAGTCCGGGTCTTGGTTGGCTTCGAAGTCGAACTTTTCAACCAAGTACTCCCAGTCTTCGTGCCGGTCCTTCGGGTAGTCCTCTTCCCGGCAGGCGTAGAACGCATCGGCAGCTCCGATGCTTCCATCAAGCGTGAGGTCCTCTGCGAGGAAGTGCTCATCCATCGTAACGTGCAGCTCGTGTGTGCAGAGGTCGGTCGGTGAGTGCAGGACACCGTTCGGCATCACGAAGCCGTTATCCAGCTGCATCATAGTGTGCGGCGACAAGTGCCGGACGCCGTTGTACTCGCCCTTTCCGAAACGCTTCATGCAGGCGAGAAAATCGTCCTTGGTCACAAACGGATACAGCCCCATGGCCGTGGTGTGATAATGCGACGGACTGACACCGGGATTGTCGAAGGAGTTGATGTCGTAGACTTCCCACTTCGCCCAGTGGAGGTGATGTGGGATCGGATTCAAGTTGTCGAACTTCTTGGACACGATCGGCCAGGTCGGGTCACCGTACAGTTCTTCGGCAAAGGCCGTGACCTTCTCCCCCATAACCGCTTTCGGATTGGCGAGGATCAAATCCTGCAGCGAGATGACTTGGCCGCCGGGAGTAAGGACGTGAGCTTCTCCTTCGCGGAACGGGGCCTTACCCGTGCGCGTGTCGATGACTCCTGTCACGATAGGAGCAGTGCAGCACATCCAGAGTTCATCGAGCCCTGTACCGCCCATGTAATTCGGATAGTAGGACTCCTCATCGAGGCGAATCCGTTTCCCGGGGGTACAAAATGTTCGGCCGGCGTAACGGTGCAGAAGTTGCAACACTCCGCCGTTCTGGTCCAGGCAGTCATCAAGAACCGCCGCGGATCCTCCACCGGATCCGTCGATCACGTCTTGTTGGGGATACTCGTGAAGTTTATCTTCTAAAAGGGTTGTCGAGGCGGACATGAGCGGCGGACTTTAGGTTAGGCGAGAAAGCGCGTCAACCATGATGGAACCTACGAGCATCAGAAGTCCCCGATGGCTTTCCCAGTGATAAGCTTGGGCCTAGGATCACCTTTAAAGGTAGCCTGGAATTTGAGATTATTTGCAGGAAGTTTCAAAGTGCCCGTAATCACCTGAAAATAACCCTAGTATTTTTTTGTCCAAATTCGGACTGTTTCGCGGACCTGTATAGAAATTGGCTTGGCTACTCAAAACGACCATGGATCATCAAAACAACCACGAGCGTTTCACGCGGCTGCTTCTAGAGGCGGAGCCGGTGATGTTGCGTTCGGTGCTTGTGATGGTGCCGAACCGTTCAGACGCACGGGATATTCTACAGGAGACGGCCGTGGCTTTGTGGCGGCAGTTTGACTCTTATGACCCGCAACGGCCGTTCGTGAATTGGGCGATGGGGTTTGCGCGGATTGAGACGCGGCGCTTTCTCGCGCGTGCGCAGCGTCGCGCCCAGCTCTCCGAGAAGGCGATGGCGGTGCTGGAACGAGAAATGGCTGGCGAGTCCGGGTTTGCCGTTGAGGTGGAACGGCATTTGGCCACCTGTATGCAAAAACTTGGCGAGAAACAGCATGCCTTGATTAAGGGATATTACCACGAGAACCGAAGTGTGGAGTGGCTTGCCGAACAAGGCGGTCGGTCGGTCGAGGCAGTTTACAAGGCAATCCAACGCACACGCCTCGATTTGCAGACGTGTATCCAAAGGCAGATTAGAAAGGAAATGACATGAGACCTTCTCAAGATTGGGACGCACTCATCCAGAAACATCTGGACGGTCAAACGACAGAGGAGGAGGCGCAGGCGCTTTCCACCGGGATTGAGGACGATGCCGAGGTGCGATCGCAATATCTCAAGGCCGCACAGATACACGGTGCGTTGGCCGATGAAACGCTGGCCTTGGACGTGGAATCAGAACCGGAGGTGGGAGCAGCTGCGCCGGAACAGCAAAAGGTGGTCGGGCAGTTTGCTTGGCCCCGCCAGATCGCGGCGGGTTTGGTAGCGGGAATTTTCGTGGGGCTGCTCGGTGTCGGCATGATTTGGGCAATCGGTTCGCCCAAATCGGAAGCGCGGGTGTTCGACATCGCCCACGGTGATTTCGAGACCATGGCCGAAGGGCCGACTCCGACGCAGTTCCCGGTACGCTTCGGCGAATGGGCCGGTAATCCCGCCGAGGTGGTCAAGGAGGCGGATGGAAACAAGGTTCTGCGATTTGTCCGGACCGCCAACGTGAAGAGCGATCCCGACGGCTTTGCTTCCAACTGCTCCGTATTCCAGTTGGTCGACCTCACTGCCCTGCGCCAACAGTTGGAAGCGGAACCTTCGCAGGGAAATTATTCTCTCAAACTTTCAGCGCGTTTTCGACGTGATGCATCTCTTTCCGATAACGAACTACGCAATCCCAAAGCAAGCCTCCGCATCTTTCTGTTTCAGGGAGAGCCCGAGTCGATTGGTGAAACTTGGCCTCAGGTGGTTCGGCAGGCCGAGGCGCTTGGGAAGAAATCCATCAAGCTTCAACCGGGAAGCGACGCGGCGACCATTTCCGCCTCCTGCATCCTGGAATCGGATGCGACGGTTGCCCTCATCGCAGTGGCCGCCACCGCGGGTTACAACTCCAAGACGCCTGTTCCGTTAGGCGGTTTCTTTGTGGACGACGTCCAACTCACCGTGATCAAACAACCGAAACTGCCGATTGAAGTTGTGAGCAAATGAACGAAACGAATTTCCGAATATGAACGCCTCATTCAATCGTCGTCACTTTCTACGTGGAGCCGGAGCGTTCATCGCGCTGCCGGCATTGGAGTCCATCGGCTTTCGTCGCCTTGCCTCGGCCGCTGCGGCAACGCCTCCCAAGAGAATGATCTTCATGGGCATTGGCTACGGCGTCACCTCGGAGACTTGGTTTCCCGACATCAATGACAAGGGATCGGGCTATACACTGCCCTTGGGGCTAAAGCCTTTGGCTCGTCACAAGAAGGACCTTACGATTGTCCAGGGCTGCAAACATCAATTCAGCCGTCAGGCGCACTGGGGAAGCACGTATTGGCTGACGGGCGCGAATCAATACGGCACCCCGGGGCAGTCCTTTTCCAACACCATCTCCGCCGATCAGGTTGCCGCCGCGCAGTTTGGCGAGCACACCCGCTACACCTCCATCCAACTGGCTAGTGACGCCAACGACAGGAATGGGCATGGTCCTGGGAATTCGCTGGCATGGGACCAACGTGGAAAACCGCTTTCGGCGTGGAATTCCCCGATGGAAACCTACCTCAAGCTCTTTGCGGCAGATGACATCCCCCTTGCTCAGCGTCGGGCAATGTTGACGGAGGAACGCAGTGTCCTGGATTCCGTGATGATCGAGGCAAAGGACATGCAGAAGGGTTTGACGAAGAGTGATACCGACAAGCTGGACGAGTACTTTCAAAGCATCCGCGACATCGAAACCCGGTTGAGCAAATCGGAAAAATGGATGGACGTGCCCAAATCAAAGTCTCCTCTGGAGGAACCGGATGCCGCGTTGGTAGGGCGCAGCGAAATCGAGATGATGTACAAGCTCATGGTGGCGGCAATCCAGACGGATAACACTCGGGTCATTACCTATCGCGAACCCGGGTCACGCCTGCTGTCCAGTATCGGTGCCGGCGGAAATCCTCATAATGTGAGTCATTATCGTCCAGGAGGCGAAACGGAAGTGTCTTCCAAATTAAGGGACAAGGCACATAGCGAACTGTTGGCCGGTTTAATCGATCAGTTAAAAGCCACCAAGGAAGCCGATGGCAGCAGTCTGTTTGATCACGTTGCGATGGCCTTTGGTTCCAACATTCGTTCGATTCATTATCTCAACAATCCACCCACCTTGATCTCCGGTGGCGGTGCCAATCTCAAACTGGGGCAGAACCTCGTGCTCAATGAAGGCACACCGCTGAACAATGTCTGGCTGACTATGTTGCAGGGTGTCGGTGTTGACGTGGATCGGCACGGCGACAGCACGGGTGTGGTGTCGCAGTTGCAGGCGTAATCAATAATCCCTTACGATCTATGAAACCTACACGCCTTACCCTTGGCACGATGTTTGCGGTGTACTTCGTCACCTTGCTGACCGGTTGCGGGGAGGAAAACAAAGGCAACCACCCGCAAGGTGTCCCCAGTGACGATTCGCAAGGAACTTCCAATGCGGACGAAGCCCAGATGGCAACTGCTTCCGTCGCCAAACCAAGAGTCGTATTCCCCGAAAAGCACGCGGCCTTTCTGGATGCCTATTGCATGGATTGTCACGATGCCGATACCGAGAAGGGCAGCGTCAATCTCGAAGGCCTTTCATTTGATATTGAAACGATCGAGCAGGCGGAGACCTGGCAGAAAGTCCTCAATGCCCTGAACTCCGGGGAGATGCCGCCGAAAAAGAAGAAGCAGCCCGAACAAGCGGAGAAGGCGGATTTCCTGGATGACCTGGCGCTCACGATGGTGACCGCCCGCAAGGCGCTCGGTGATTCGGGTGGCAAGATCACCATGCGGCGGCTCAACAAGCGCGACTACCAGAACACTATCGAGAGCTTGCTGGGTGTGCGACTCGGTAAGGAACTCCTTCCCGATGATGGAAGTTCCGGGGACTTCGATACGGTCGGATCTTCACTTTTTATTTCCAGTGACAAGTTCGAGCAGTATCTGAAACTCGGACGCCACGCCATCGATGAGTTCTATGAACGAAGAGCTGCTCGAGGTGCCAAGCCTTTTGTCTATCGCGTGGAACCGGAAAAAACGCTCAATGTCGCTTTGAGACAGGGAGTCAAACGAAATGACGACTACCTGAAACGCTATGCGGCACTGGATGCGGAAATGGACAAGGCGCTCGCTCGACCAGAGAACAAAGGCTTCGAAGCACGGTTGGGCACCAAGGGTAACCGCGGGCAGCTTTACCGTGCAATTGGTCCTCACCTTAAGAAGCTGAAAGGAGCGCCCAACCCGAGGGACCATGGGTTCCCGAATTTTGGCCATGCCGCGAAGTTCTTTCCCAAGTATGCTTCCTACAGTAAGCACTACGCCGACCTTCCCTACAATGATACAGGGACCTGGATTCAGTTGACGGCCGGTTCCACCATGGTCGTCCTAAACCCGCCCAACGACATGCCCGTCGGAACCTACACGGTGCGAATCAAGGCGGGGGTCACCCACGAGGCGCCGGCGTTTCGTCACTTCCTCGAACTGGGTCACCCCGAAACGGTTTCCAGAGGGCTACTGGATGGCTTCCCCCTGAAGGCGCTGCACGTGACCGGCAGACCGGCCGAGCCAAAACTGATCGAAACCCAGGTGACGGTGAACAAGGATACGAAACGGCAGTTTGCGATTAGAGAACGTCAGCCTGCGTGGGGCCCCTTACTCAAGAAATTCTTCAACCCCTTGATGAATGAAAATGGTTATGGCCATGCCCCCTCAATCTGGGTCGACTGGGTTGAGATCGAAGGCCCGTTGCCACAGGGACAACCTAGTCCGCTTGAGGCGATCTTTGACGCCAACCCTGCCGGAGGATCTCCGTCGGAGTTGAATCGGGCCAGGAACATCCTTCACCAGTTCGCGGTCAAAGCATTTCGAGAAAGCCGACCCACGCCCGAATTCATCGACTCCCTCGTCGAAGTCTACAAAAACCGATTGGTGATTGATCAAAAGTTCGACATCGCGATTCGCACCCCGCTCAGCATGATCCTGGCGTCTCCCCGGTTTCTCTTCATGAAAGAGTCCGGTCAGGACGGTGTGCCTCGTGCCCTGGATGATCTCGAACTGGCAGTGCGACTGTCGTATTTCCTATGGAGTTCTCCGCCCGATTCCCAGCTATTGGAGTTGGCGAAAGCGAGGCAGCTGCGTGACCCTGCTGTCTTACGTGCTCAAGTGGATCGTTTGATTCGAGACCCGAGAGCGCACCACTTCGTTTCTGGTCTCGCTCATCAGTGGCTGGACATGAAGCGATTGGATTTCTTCCAATTCGATGTTGCCCGACATCGCGAATTCGATGAAAGCACGCGAGCGGCAGCGCGGGAAGAAGTTTACCAATCGATCCTCCACTTGTTGCGGTCGAAGGATCAGGGACAAGTACAGAACCTTCTCAAGAGCGACTACGTCGTCGTCAATGGTCTCATGGCCGCTCACTACGGACTAAACGGCGTGGTTGGCGATCACTACCGCAAAGTCAGCCTTCCGGAAAATTCGCCGCGCGGTGGACTTCTGGGAATGGCTGCGATCCATGCCATGGGCAGCGACGGCATCCAAAGCAGCCCGGTTGAGCGCGGGTCCTGGGTGCTGCGCCACCTTATGCACTCGCCGCCTCCCCCGGCACCGGCCAATGTGCCGCAGCTTTCGCGCCTCGACGACAAGCCCCTCACCAAGCGGCAGAAACTCGCCGCCCACATGGAGGAAGCTCAGTGCGCCAGCTGCCATCGCAAGATCGATCCCATCGGCTTTGGCCTGGAAAACTTCGATGCCGCCGGCAAATGGCGCAGCAAGGAATACCGATACACTAAGAACAGAAAAGGCAATATGGTGCCCAGTAGAACCGGCACCCCCATCGACACCTCTGGCGCGTTCCACGACGGCCCGGCATTTGCCGACTTCATTGAACTGCGTGAGTTGATTGCCACCAAACATCAGGAGGAATTCGCCCATGGCTTCACGGAAGCCCTGATCGAGTACGGTCTCGGTCGCCCGTTCGGCTTCACCGATGAAGACCTTGCGCTGGGCATCATGAGCTCAGCCAAAAACAAGAACTACGCCCTGCGTGAATTCGTCCACGCCCTCGTGCAAGCCAAGCAGTTTCAATCGAAGTAATATCTGATCCTAATCATCGCCAAAAAATCAATTTTATGAAAACCAATCTGACACTCATCCTTGTTGCTTTCTGCCTGATCATTGGTAGCGTATCGTACGCCACCGAGGATGTCCCAGCCCCCTCGAAGCCACCCAAGGCCTACGTCGGCAAGATGCCGGACAACGACAAGCTCAAGGTGCTGGTGGAGCACAAGGCGATCGCCACATTCCAGGACGTGAAGTTTCACACGTGCAGGGGCTCGACGGGGAGTTGCCCGGATCGTTGTGGGAGCTCGGGGGAATACGCGAACTTCGAAATAACCGACTACCTGCACTACCAGAAGATAGGGAAGGGCGATAAGCAACGGACATACTCGGTTCATGTCACTGATTTCCACCGCAAACCCATAGGCGACTTGGTGCTCGGTGCGTATATCAAAACGCTTAAGACCGGCGACCAGGTCGTCATCGAGTGGAAGCATCTGTATGGCGCGGTGGCGCCGGGCGTGAGTGGCCCGGTGCGGTCACTGCTTCTGTTAAAGAAAATCGACAAGGCCGAGGCAACGCGACTGATTGAAGCCAAGGCGATTGCCCAGCGCACTGAGGAGGATCGGCGCAAGCGTGGGCTGCACCTGACGCAGGGGGCATTCCTCAAACGGCTACGCACCTTGGACCCCAAGCAGTTCTCCAAGACGAAGGCGAAGGAATTTGCCAAGCTGACCCAATTGCGCCTGAATGATCTGACCCTGACCGACGATGACTTTCTCTGCCTGGTGAAATGGATGCCGGCCCTGGAAAACCTCCATCTGTGGTCATGTGATTTCCCGAAACCATCGCTTGAGCACCTAACCGGGTTGAAGGACCTGACGAAGCTATCCCTGCAGTTCTGCAGTCTTGGCAACGAGTCCATGGGAACCCTGTCAAAACTCAAAGCCCTTACATCTCTGAACCTGATGGGCAACTCAAACGGATTTACGGATGAGGGACTAGAAGCCTTGGCCCGACTGGAGCATCTGGAGCACCTGGATTTGGAAGGGATCAGTCTGATCAAAGGGCCCGGTCTTCAGCACCTGGTAAAGCTAAAACATCTGAGCGAACTGGACTTAGGGCAGATTTCGCGGGGAGGCGGAATCAGAGACGAAGGCTTTGACAATCTGGCCAAGATGACCGCCTTGAAGAAACTTAGCCTGCGATATTGTGAGGAATTTTCCCCCGAGAGCCTGGACAAACTTACCGGGCTGAAGAACTTGGAAGTCATTGATTTCTCCGATGCCTTCACCTATCGGGATGACAAAAAAGGGATCCGACCGGCCCTGGCCAGTCTTCAGAAAGCCCTGCCTGACTGCAAACTGCTTGTGTCCAAGAGGTTTGAAAACGAGAAATGACCGACCCTTTTGACTGACCGAGTCCTATTAAACTTTAAAACTAGAATACAATAAGATGAAACCATGAAAACCCACCTGACTATCAGCCTTGTTGTTGTCTGCCTGACCTTTGCCTCGAGCGAAATTGCCGCCCAGGAAAAGAAGGGGGGGATACTACATGGTGTTGTCGAATCCGTCGACGGAAGCACCGTCACTGTAAATTACCGCAGGAAAAGCCGGACCTTCACGCTAGGCGACAAGTTGAAGATCAACTACGTCAGCTTCCTGAAGGCGAAAAAGGAAATCAAACCGGGCTTCTTCGTTCGCGCACACGTCGATGACAAGGGGCGCTGCAATCAACTCTGGGTCACGCTTCCGATCCCGAAGGAAAAGCTCAAACCCAGCGCTGAGATGCTCAAGATGACGGCCGCTGAGTTGCACAAGATGGCTGACACCAATAGCGACGGCGAGGTTTCCTATGTCGAATACGCCACCGCCATTTACCGTTCCCCCAAACATGGTCCGATTGGGTTTGGAAAATCCGACAGGAACAAATCAGGAACTCTGAATCTCAAGGAATTCGAATCCAGGCTCAAAGGCATCAAGTGGTATCGCATCTCCCGCAAAACTCCCGCCCAGTGGCACGCCGAATTTGATGCCAATTCCGATGGCGCTCTCAACAAGCAGGAGTTCGTTGCATTCCTAGGTTCCTCCGCTCACATCGACACCTTCCTCAAGAGAGCAGACAAGGACAAATCCGGTGGCATCTCCGTGGAGGAGTTAGCCGGCTTCATCAAAACCATCCTGGAAGAATAGCCATCCAGCAATCCCCTGCAAAATGAACCGACCTAGACGCAGCGGAATTGGACCCTTTAAACATACCCAGAGAAATCTCATGAAAACCTTCACATATCTTATTCTATTCGCCTTGCTGTTTCCGGTGTCGCTCTTGGCCGAGCGACCGAACGTCATTCTCATCATCAGCGATGATCATGCCTGGACCGACTACGGATTCCTGGGCAATGAAAAGATTCGATCCCCCCATATCGACCAACTCGCCGCGGAAGGTCTGACCTTCACCCGTGGCTACGTCACCACTGCGCTCTGCAGTCCGTCCCTGGCCACCATGTTGACGGGGCTATACACCCATCAGCACGGCATCACCGGCAACGATCCCGTCAAAGGAAAGGATCGCGACGTCTGGCTCGATCGTTTCTTCGAGAACCCCATGTTGCCGAAGTTGTTGGCCGATGCCGGTTACAACACCATGCATACCGGAAAATATTGGATGGGGAAACCTGCTGCCGCTGGCTTTACCCACGACAACGGAGAAACGGGCCGACACGGCGGAAAGTCCCTCGACATAGGCCGCAAAACCATGAAGCCCATCTACGACTTCATGGATCAATCGATCGAGAACAAGAAGCCCTTCTTCGTCTGGTACGCGCCGTTTCTGCCGCATACGCCCCACAACCCACCGCAGCGTCTTCTGGAAAAATACGCCGACGTTCAACCGATCAAGAAGGCCAAGTACTACGCCATGGTGGAATGGCTCGACGAAACCTGCGGCGACCTGATGAAAAACCTCAAAGACAAGGGTGTCGACGACAACACCCTAGTGCTCTACCTAGCCGACAATGGCTGGAATGAGTTCGGCAAGGCGTCCCCCTACGAAAACGGTATCCGGACTCCGATCATCGCCCGCTGGCCCGCCAGGATCAAAGCGCACAAAGAGGAGATGAAGCTGGCTAGCAACATCGACGTGGTTCCGACGATTCTCACTGCCTGCGGAGTCAAGGTCCCCAAGGCAATGCCCGGAATCAACCTGCTTGATAATAAGGCCGTTTCCGACCGAACAGCCATCTTCTTTAACAACTTCTCCCACAACATGATTTCGGCTCACGAGCCTGGTAAAAGTTTGTGGACCCGCTCCGTCATCCAGGGAAAATGGAAGCTCATCACCTACCAGGATCCCCTGCCGAAGGAGAGACCAAACGCGGGCGGTCACAACCGAAAGTACCCCGATCAGAATCAGGAGTTGTTTGACCTGTTGGCGGATCCTCACGAGACTAAGGATCTGTCCACGGAGCATGCAGCAGTGGTTTCCGAGCTGCAGGCCAGGATGAACGGTTGGTGGGATCCGAACAAAGTGGAGAATAAATGATTAAAAAACTCTCTTGCCTATTAGCCACCCTGTTTGGGGTTACTACAGCCCTTCAGGCTGATTCACCAAATATCATTCTGATTCTGACCGATGACCAGGGTTGGAGTCAGCGGTCGGGTTTGATGGATCCAGACAATCCACAGACCGGGTCCAGCTATCTTCATACTCCGGCGATGGATCGGATAGCGAAAGAGGGAATGCGTTTTACTGGGGGCTATTCACCCGCTCCGCTTTGCACCCCGACCCGGCGCAGCATCCTCTGCGGGACGAGTGCCGCTCGTTCTGGAACGGAATTCGCCAGCAAGTGGGTGCCGACTGATCATATGACGCTGCCACGAGCACTAAAACTGGCGAATCCTAAATATCAGTGTGCCCATTTCGGAAAGTGGGGAGAGAAGATGATCTCTTCTCCGGAGGAGTGCGGCTACGACGTGAGCGACGGGCACACCGGAAATGTCACAGGAGGTATGGCAGACAAGATGCAGCCAGCCCACATCGTCGAAGATCCCAAACGGACTGGCTCAGTCACGGATCGGTCGATCGAATTCATCCGCAAACAAATCAAAGTCGGCAAACCCTTTTATGCGCAGGTCAGCTACTATGCCGTGCACTTGCGCACGGAATTGCAGCAAGCCTCATTGGAAAAGTATAAAAAAAAGGGCGCTCCTGATCGGGCTTATTCACAAGGTTGGGCCGGCATGCTTGAGGAGCTGGACAGGGGCATCGGCAGGCTCCTCGACGAATTGGATACTTTGGGAATATCTGACAATACCTATGTGGTTTTCACGACGGACAACGGCGGCCGCGGCACCGTCCCCGGTGGAAATACAAAGAGCCATGCGCCGAACGTTCCCTTGTCCGGGGCCAAGCATTCCCTGCTCGAAGGGGGCATTCGCGTACCTTTAATAGTTCGAGGCCCTTCGATTAAAGCGGGATCGGTTTGCCGAGTCCCAGTGGCAGGCTACGACTTTCTACCTACCTTTTATGCATTGGCAGGAGGGAAAGGTGATCTCTCCGAAGAACTCGATGGCGGAAGCTTTGTCCCTCTTTTTTCTGATCCGGAAACCGATTCGGTGAAACGCCCGATTGATGGCCTGATTTTCTCTCGGCCTCGGCAGCGAATGGCGGCTATTCGGGCCGGTAAATGGAAGCTGCTGGCAGAGGTGAATGCTAAGCGTGAAATTCAATCGTCCAAACTCTTCAATGTAGTTGAAGACATCGCCGAAAAGAATGATCTATTCACGACACAGGCTGACAAAGCCAAGCAACTACAAGCACGCCTTAAAACTTATCTCGAAACCGTGGTTGATCCATCTCCGACAGCGAAGCAGAGAAAGAATGCAAAATGATAAACTCACGAACTCTCATCAAATTCTTACTTTCAGTTTTCTGGCTTCTCTTTGCGGTATCTCCAGACTTCGCCATTTCCGCGGATGCCAAGCGCAGTGCGACTTCCCCGGAGCAGATTCGTTTGCCCGACGGATTCAAAATCGAGCTATTGTATTCCGTGCCACGAGAGGACCAGGGATCGTGGGTCGCCATGTGTCAGGACGACAAAGGTCGTTTGATCGTTAGTGACCAACATGGCGGGCTTTATCGCTTTCCGATTCCCAAGTTGGGCGAACGCGTTGATCCCGCAAGTATCCAGCCCATCACCTATTCGATTGTCGGAGCCAAGGCCCGGAAAAGTATCACTGGAACGGACCCCAAGCCTCTGACGGGAGAACTCGCTAAGCTTCCGAAGATCGGCCATGCACAAGGTATCTGTTATGCTTTCGACAGTCTCTATGTGGTGGTCAGTTCGCGCAGTAGCACCATGGGGTGTGGCGTTTATCGTCTTCTTGATACGGATGGTGACGACAACTTTGACAAGCTCGTTAAGCTTAAGTCCCTCGGTGATACGGCCGGTGAGCATGGTCCACATGCCATCATACCTGCCCCTGACGGCAAACACCTCTACGTCATCATTGGAAACCAAACCAAGGTTCCGGTAGATTACACTCATTCACGTGTTCCTGAAGTGTGGGGAGAAGATCAACTTCTGCCCTCTCTGCAACATTTCATGAAAGGTGCCGAGGCTCCGCTAGGACATATTGCCCAAATCGATCCCGAGGGAAAAACTTGGGAGATTGTCGCCACCGGCTTCCGTAACCAGTACGACGCTGCCTTCAATCGCGAAGGCGAACTGTTCACCTATGACGCCGACATGGAATGGGATCTCAATACGCCGTGGTACCGCCCAACGCGGATTAATCACGTTATTGACGGCGCTGACTATGGATGGCGGACCGGTTCCGGGAAGTTCATGGATTTCTGCTCAGACACTTTCGGAGCCGTGGTTGACGTTGGCCCAGGGTCACCCACTGGCGTCTGTTTCGGGTATGGCGCGAAATTCCCAGCCAAATACCAGAACGCCTTTTTTGCCTGTGATTGGTCCTACGGAAAACTCTATGCCGTCCACCTGAAACCTAAGGGCTCTACTTATACTGCAACGGTTGAAGAGTTTGCCTCCGCCCAGCCCTTACCGATCACGGACCTGCTCATTAACCCTGATGATGGGGCCATGTACTTTACGGTTGGCGGTCGTCGCGTTCAGTCAGGTCTCTATCGGGTGACCTACATCGGCAACGAATCCACTGCGCCAGCGCGATCTGTCCCAGGCGGCAAATTAGGACGACAGGACCGCCATTCACTTGAGGTCCATCTACAGCGGGATGCAGCTGCTGCAAGCGCGTCCGATCTAGACCATATTTGGGACTCATTGGGCTCAGCCGATCGCGGTATTCGCCATGCAGCCCGGGCGGCGCTGGAGAAACAAACGGTCGGGAAGTGGAGGGGCCGGATCAAAGGTGAGGCGAACCCGGTCACCACTACTGCCGCTTTGATCGCACTCGCACGCGTGGACGCGACGAACTCGGCGGTGGAAATCTTTGAAAAGGCGATGAGTATCAATTACCACCAGACCAGCTCTCACCAGACACGTCTCGATCTGCTGCGCGGCGTTACCCTGGCATTGACTCGCGGCGGGCAACCGAAAGAAAAAGATAGATTAATCCAATGGCTTGGTGGGATCTACCCCGCTCGGACGCCGGAAGAAAACCGGGATCTATCCGCCATCGCAGCATTCTTGAATGCTCCCTTTGCCGTCGAGCGAGGCATGAAGTTGCTTACGAACGCATCCGGCCAGGAGGAGCAGATCGGCTACGCCCTCAATCTCCGCTACCTTCAGGACGGTTGGACTCCTGAACTGCGCGAGACATACTTCCGATGGTTTGTGCTTTCCGGAAACTACAAAGGCGGCGCGCGACTTGCCAATTATCTGGCCGACATAAAGAGGCATGCCACGGAATCCGTGCCTGAGGCAGACCTGACGCCTGCGCTCAAGAAACTGATCCAGACCCAACCCAAGAGCAGTATCCCTCAGTTCACGCTTGAGACCCAATCCTTCGTCAAGAACTGGACGTTGAAGGATTTCGCCGGCGATTTGAATGCTGAAGTAAAATCCCGGCGCGACTTCGCGAATGGTAGAAAAATGGCTCGCGCCGGTGCGTGTTATGTCTGCCATCGCTTTAAGGGGGAAGGGGGCGCGGTCGGCCCTGATCTGTCTGCTGCCGGTGGTAAGTTCAGCGCCTACGACCTGCTTGAAGCCATCATCGATCCCGGCAAGGAGATCAGTGACCAATACGGAGCGACCAATTTTAAAATGAAAGACGGAAGCGTGATCAGTGGGCGCATCATGAATCTCAGTGAGGATCGCTACCAAGTAAATACGGATATGATGAACCCCAGTTCGAATACCCTTGTCGATGTCAATGATCTGGCATCGATCGAACCCTCGCGTATTTCGATGATGCCGGCGGGTCTGATCAATACCATGAGTAAAGATGACGTCTTCGATCTACTGGCATATCTTATTTCTGCCGGGGATCCGAAGCATCCTGCTTTTAAGAAGTGAGGTGGCTCGGCCCTTTACGCACGATCGTAAAGGCAAGAATGCACAGAGATAATCAAATATTTTGTCCAATCCTAATGGGTTTCTAGGACCTGTATTCAAAACATGAACTTAAACAACATCAAATTCTGGTCGCTTACTTTTCTCGTCACGCTTTCGGTGCAACTCCATGCCAAAGAACCCAAGTTTAAGTCCGAGCTATTTAACAACGGAAAGCTGGTCTACTCCGATGATTTTGATGGTGAACTGAACCGGGAACGTTGGGGGCAACCCAAGGGAAAGAGCATCAAGGATGGAAAATTAATCATCGCTCCTCTTTTCAAAACAAAAGAGGAGGCGATCAAGGTTTTGAAGAGGGATCATCATCTCGGGCTCGAGCCAGTCGCTCATATCAACCGAATTCCGGAGAAATTCGTTTGTCATTTACGCTATAAGTTTTCCAAGCCTGAACTTACTCCGGGTCGCCCCTCTTTCCAGATCGGCCATCACATGATTAATCTTGGTATTTCAAAGGATGGGGGTCACAGAGTCAAACTTCCGGATGGGCCATCCTTTTCGGAGCCCGAATCTGAGATGGCGTTAAACAAGTGGATCGATCTGGTGATCGAATACGAATTGGGAAAGATTCGGGTCGTGGTTAACGGCAAGGGTAGAACTTACGAGCATGAAAAGGTCACCATCATAAACCCCAAGGCCAACGGGAAGCACAGATTTACCTTCAAGGGTGGAACTGAGTGTGAAATTATTTTCGACTCGGTCAGGATTTGGGAGTGTAATTAGCAGCAGCTTAATTTGAAAAAAGGTAATGGATCAAACTATGAGCACCAAACTACATCGTCGTCACTTTCTTCGTGGCACTGGAGCCCTTATCGCGTTACCGGCATTGGAATCTATCGGGTTCCGAATGTTTGCCTCGCCTACTCCTAAAGCAACGGATGGTATCCCTAAGCGGGCGGTCTTCATGGGGATGGGTTTTGGAGTCACCAAGGAAACCTGGTATCCGAATTTAAAAGACACCGGAGCGGGCTACAAATTAACCGAAGGATTAGCGCCTTTGGCACAGCACAAAAAAGATTTCACCGTGTTGCAGGGTTGCTCCAACCAGTATAGCAATGAAGCTCACTGGGGTAGTACCTTTTGGTTAACCGGCGCCAACCGTTACTCCGTTCCCGGTCAGAACATGGCCAATAGCATTTCTGTGGACCAAGTGATTGCCCAGAATCTAGGGCGGGATACCCGCTTTGCTTCCATGCAGTTGGATAGTAGTGATGGCAGCGCCTCAGGTCATGGGCCGGGCTTGTCCTTGTCGTGGGATCAACGTGGTAAACCTGTGGCAGGTATGAATGATCCGCTACAAGTTTTTCATAAACTGTTTTCGGCCGATGACCTCCCGTTGGCTCAAAGGCAGGCGGCTATTGCTGAGAAACGTAGTGTGTTGGATGCAGTGTTCACGGAGGCCAAGCGTGTACAGCGCGGGCTTACCAAAACCGACAACGATAAACTCGACGAATATTTCCAGGGTATTCGCGATATCGAAACCCGCCTCGGCAAGGACGAAGACTGGCTCGACGTGCCCAAGGCCAAGGCGCCCATAGCCGAGCCTGCGCCCGGGCTGAAGGGCAGGGACGAAATCGAGATCATGTACAATCTTATCGTGGCCGCCCTGCAAACCGACAGCACACGGGTGTTGACCTACCGCCTGCCCGGTCAGGAATTATTGAAGAGCATGGGCGTTACTCTGAGCGCTCATAACATCAGCCACTATTCTCCCGGCGAACGCATGGAGGCCTCCAAGGCGCGGGACAAGGCGCACGCTGAATTGCTGACCGGCTTGATCGATAAGCTCAAGGCGACCAAGGAAGCTGACGGATCGAGTCTGTTCGATCACACCGCGTTGGCCTTTGGTTCGAATATTAGTTCGATCCATTATCTCGACAACTGTCCCACCATACTCACCGGCGGCGGCGCCAACTTGAAATTAGGCCAACACCTCGCTTTGCCGAAAGACACACCGCTCTGCAACGTGTGGCTGACCCTGCTGCAAGGTTTGGGCATTCAGACTGAGCGCCATGGCGATAGTTCCGGCGTGGTGAAGGAACTGCTGGCGTGAGGAAATTATCTCTTTCAACGGTAACAGCCTTTCTAGGGCTGGTTAGCTTTGCCGGCGCGGCCGATTTGGAGGTGGAGTTGCCGAAGAAGCATTTTGCACTGATCGAATCCTATTGTCTGGATTGTCACGATGGGGAAACGCAAAAAGGGAAGGTCAACCTCGAGGCGTTATCGTTCAAAGTGGGCACCCTTGAGCAGGCGGAGTTGTGGCAGAAAGTGCTCAACGCCATGAATTCGGGTGAGATGCCGCCGGAAAATAAACGGCAACCGAAGAATGAGGAGAAGGCCGATTTCCTGGATGACCTAGCACAAACCATGGTGCTTGCCCGGAGGAAACTCTCTGATTCAGGTGGTAAGATTACCATGCGTAGGTTGAACCGCCGCGAATACCACAACACGATCGAATCGCTTACTGGCGTTAGCTTGAATGTTGAATCGCTACCTTCAGATGAAGGAACCGGCACTTTTGATACGGTGGGGGCTTCCCAGTTTATTTCCTCGGACCAGTTTGAGCAGTATTTGAGACTTGGCCGGACTGCGATTGACGAAGCCTTCGTCCGCCACTCCACTCGTGCAAAGCCCACCAAGGTTTTCCGGGTAGAACTTGAAGAATCCGTAAACCCGAAGAAATTGGAAATCGTTAAAAAATTGGAGGAAACATATCAGAAGAAATGGCTTCCATGGAAAGAAGGGGTCGACAAGGCCGCAAAAGCTCCAGAGAACCAACAGATTGTGGCCGAGCTTCGTAAAAAGCATCCCAATTATGATACCGATCCTGTCCTTAAGTATAAAATGGCTGGTCTTCTGAAAGGAGCCCCCGATCCTCGCGACTATGGCGGCAGCGATCCAATCAATGCCGTAGCCGCCTTGTACAGCCCCTACCGGCGATATCACAGCTACATGAAGCACTACGCCAAGCTTCCTCACAACGATCGGGGAGCCTACCTGCAACTTTCACGGGGGATTCAACGCTTTGACATTCACCCCGATCCGAAAGACGTTCCTTCGGGCACCTACAAGCTCAGGATCCGGGCCGGAGCGGTCAAAGGTTCCGATCCTTCCCGCCATTTCATCGAGATCGGTCATCCCCAAAATCTCAACGGAACCTCACCCGGCTTCACCAAACTGCTCAGCATGCAACAGATATCCGGCACCATTGAGAATCCGGAGATCATTGAGGTCTATGTTGAATTCGGGGAACGCACGCCGCGAGTAATCGGCATCCAGGAACGCCAGCCCAAGTCGGCAAAACTTGTCAGAGAAGAATTCGACCGTCACAAGCAGAAGAACGGGTACGGTACGCCGCCCGCGATTTGGGTCGATTGGATGGAGCTGGAAGGTCCCATCAAGGAGACCGCGGGGCAGACTTTTCGGGTTGAGCCTGAGACCACCGTCAACGTTCAAAGCGCGAAAGCCATGAAGCAAATGGAGGAGACCTACAAGCGCTACCTTGGCTGGAAGGCTGGAGTTGATAAGGCTGCTCTCGCTCCGGAGAATCAGAAAGCCCTCGAGCAGATTCGTAAGAAGCACAATCTTACCGACCTGACTGATAACATCAGACTCTACCAAAACGCCAACCTCCTCAAAGGGGTGCCTGATCCTAAGAAGTTCGGTTTTAAAGATGCCAACGACGCCTCTTTTTCATATCAGGGTGGGTACGGGCGAAAGTATGCCTACCTCAAGCACTATGCAGAACTTCCTTTGAGTGACCGTGGAACTTACCTAAAGCTTGGCTGGGGGATTCAACGGATTGATGTGACTCCGCCCAAAGATAAACTCGTGCCCGGAACCTACAAACTTAGGATTCGGGCTGGTTCAGTGAAAGGTTCCGATCCAAAGAGACATTTTATCCAGATTGGGCACCCGCAACGCCTCAACGGAATTATGGCTGGCTTTGTCGGCAAACCAATCAACGGTCACCAGGTCAATGGCACGACAGAGAATCCGGAAATTATCGAAACTACTGTGAAAATCGGAGCGGACACGCCACGTGAATTCGGTATTCAGGAACGCCAACCTGAGGACAGAAATTTACATCGTAAAGAGTTCTACCGCATCAAGCAGGAAAATGGTTATGGCTACCCTCCTGCGGTTTGGGTCGATTGGATCGAACTGGAAGGTCCCTTGCCAAAAGCAGGCACGAAGGTCGGGCTGGCTCGAATTCTCACCGATAATCTAGTCGGTCCCAAAGAATCCGAATCGGAACGGGCCCGAAAAATCTTGTCGGAGTTTTCCCTGACCGCTTTTCGCCAGGTCAAACCAGCACCCAAATTCATCGATCAACTATTGGCCTTGTTCAAAACCCGCCGAACTGCCGGTGAACCTTTTGAAGTCGCTATTCGCACACCCCTTAGTGTGATTCTTGCCTCTCCCGGTTTCCTTTACTTAAACGAGCCGAATGTTGAGAAGCAACGCCGCACCTTAACTGATCGCGAACTGGCCGTGCGGCTGGCTTATTTCCTCTGGAGCGCCCCGCCTGATGCAGAACTACTTGCCCTCGCTGCAAAGAACGCCCTCCACAAACCTGCAACGCTGCGCCAACAGGTGAGTCGCCTACTGACCGATCCGCGTTCTGATGAATTCGTTTCCGGCTTTGTGCATCAGTGGCTGCACATGGAGCGGTTGGACTTCTTTCAGTTCGATACTAAGCTCCATCGAGAATTCGACGAGAGCGTTCGTGCCTCTGCCCGTAGGGAGGTTTATGAATCCTTCGCCCATCTCTTGCGTGATCCTGACTCTGGTCGCCTTGGTAAACTCCTGAAAAGCGACTACGTTTTTATCAATGGTCTGTTGGCCAACTATTACGGTATCGAAGGAGTCACGGGAGAAGAATTCCGTAAAGTAAAACTGCCGGTGGGTTCTCCTCGCGGTGGGTTGCTCGGTACCGCCGCTATTCACGCTATGGGCAGTGACGGCGTTGAGAGTAGTCCCGTCGAGCGCGGTGCCTGGGTGTTGCGGTATCTATTGAATGATCCGTCGCCTCCTGCGCCGCCCAATGTGCCGCAACTCTCACGTCTAGCCGACAAACCGCTCACCGTCCGCGAAAAGCTGTCAGCCCATCAGGAGGAAGCCCAGTGTGCCAGTTGCCATCGCAAGATTGATCCCATTGGATTTGGCCTTGAGAACTTTGATGCTGCGGGTAAATGGCGGACGACCGGAGTCAATCGGACTAAAGCTGGAAGGAATTGGAAGACAAACAAGACTTGGGAAATCGACGCCTCCGGAGCCTTCCACAAAGGCCCGGCCTTCGCCGATTATTTCGAATTGCGCGATCGAGTTGCTGAACGCGAACCAGATTTTGCTCGCGGCTTCACCGAAGCCCTCATCAGCTATTCCCTTGGTCGTCCCTTCGGTTTCACCGACGAAGATCTCGCCAACGAAATCCTAACCGCCGCCAAAGCCAACCAATACAGCGTCAGCGAATTCATCCAGTCCTTGGTGCTTTCCCAGCCGTTTCGAATGAAATAAATCGGTTCACCGCCTTCAGTTTCTTCACCCACCTCCATCAATCCAGACGAAGGCTTAACGCCGTGAGTTTGAGTGCGAATAAAAGCGGATC
>JACKQG010000117.1_pt1 | contig 109170 bp, 85 predicted proteins | sample 8237621 | NCBI WGS metagenome assembly JACKQG01 (sample SAMN15677084, study PRJNA649215) | marine metagenome | biome: marine; feature: Black Sea; material: saline water; isolation source: suspended particulate matter (SPM) from the Black Sea western gyre | collected 2013-06-09/2013-06-10... | reverse complement strand
GCCAACAAGGCCAACAAGGCCAACAAGGCCAACAAGGCCAACAAGGCCAACAAGGTCAACAAGGTCAACAAGGTCAACAAGGCCAGCAAGGTCAACAAGGCCAACAAGGCCAACAAGGTGAGCAAGGCCAACAAGGCGAGCAAGGCCAACAAGGTCAACAAGGTCAGCAAGGCCAACAAGGTCAACAAGGCCAACAAGGTCAACAAGGCCAACAAGGTCAACAAGGCCAACAAGGTCAACAAGGCCAACAAGGTCAACAAGGCCAACAAGGTCAACAAGGCCAACAAGGTCAACAAGGCCAACAAGAGCAGAGAGAGAAAGTAGAAAGTCTTCAGGAAGCTGGAGAGCGTGCACAATCGGCTTCGGAAAAGTTATCCGGGGTCGCTGAGCAAGCGCTGGATCAAGGTCCTTCTCGTCAGCAGGACGAACTCTCAGCAAAGGTGGAGAGTCTTGAAGAAAAGTTAGAGGGCCTCCAGAAGAAATTGGGATCTGAAGAGAGTCTATCCCCTGAGGAAGACGAGGCCCTGCAGCAAAAGGTAGGAGAGGCTCAACGCGCTCTTCGTACTGCTCGTTCTGCGATGGACGCCGCCTCAGAGAAGTTGAACTCGGGGCAGCGAGCCAGTGCCGAGCAAAGAGCGGCAGCTGAAGCACTCAGGCGGGCTCAAGAATCCCTTGAGGGGAGTGAGGACGATGCCTTGGCGCGCTTGCGACGTCAGCAGGATAGGACTCCCGAACTCGCTTCCAAGCAGGACGAACTGGAAAGATTGACCCGGCGCCGCGCCGAAGAAATCACAGACGATTCAGAGTCTTCTCAATCTCTACAACGAGCTGCAGAAAGTATGGATCAGGCGTCGGAAAGCCTCGAGCGTTCAGACGCATCGAGCGCCCGAGAACAGCAGGAAGAAGCCCTAGAACAACTCAACCAAGAGCAGCAGAAACTGGAAGAGCAACAAGAGGAATTGGTCAACCTTAAGATGGAGCAGAAGCTGATCGATTTGATCGGGACTCTGGGTGATATGGCCACCTCGGTCGATGATATTCTTTCTGAAACAAAGGCGGTGGATGATTCTCTAGAGGGGGCTCGGCCCGGGCGATCTCAGAGGGCTCGAATGAGACGTCTTGCTGGCAGAATCGAAGAGAATGAAGAATCTGGCCAAGAGGTGCTGGAAGCGATGGAAAAAGAACGGGTCCGCGTCTTCTCTTACATTATGAAAGATCTTCTCTCAGATTTGGCGGAGGCCAGAGAAGGGTTGAGTCCCGGCAGTGATCCTGGATCGGAGACTCAGTTATTACTGGGTGAAGTGCTCGAGGGAGTCCAGCGGTTGCGTGATTCTTTGGAAGAAGAACTTCGTCGAAGGAATGAGCAAGAGCAACAGCAGCAGCAACAACAACAGCAACAACAGCAGCAGCAGCAACAACCGCAGCCTCGATTAGTACCTCCGGCGGCGGAGCTTCTTGCCCTGAAACGGATGCAGGAAGAGGTCTTGCAAAGAACTCGAAGGCTGGACGCTCGTCGGAAAGAGGGGGAGGAACTGAATCCCCTCGAAAAGCGTCTGTTGGAGAGATTGGTCCAGAGACAGGGTAGTATTCTTGAACTGACGGAACAGATCGCCAAAGATCTTCAGGAACAAATGGCACCCCCCGAAGTACAGGAATCTGCCCCGGAAGAGCTCGAAAGTGGCGAAATACCGGTTGAACCCACCCCTGGTGAAGACGGTTGAAGGTAACAATTTTCCGAATTCAGGGTTATAATTAAGGATATGGACCACTCTGTCCTGAGTCAGGTTTGGTTCACGTATACTTTAGAGTGTCGGATAAAGTGATATCCGATCGTAAGTTTGATCTTGAAAGTGAGTTTGTAGATGAGTTCGCACGGGAAACTTCAACTTTTCGTGGGCCTTCTTTGCCTCTTTGTTTTCAACTTCGGACCTGTCATGGGTCAAGAAGCAGAAGGCACGGGTGGTGATTCTGCTCCAGTCCAACTGGAGGGGTTACGAAAGAAGCCTGCAGTTGAGCAAGACTCCAAATCAGAGAACTCTGAGACGAATGCTGCAACAAAGTCTTCAGCAGATGAGAAGATCACGCCGAAGCCTGAAGAAGATGAAAAAGCTGAGCCGGAAGTACCCGCATCAGAGGAATCCGAAATCGAGAAGCAAATTGAACGCTGGAGCGAGGATGGCTTCGACGCGGATCCCCTGGATATTCTCGATGGGGCGAATCCATTAGGGAAAGTCGATCAGCTGGTGGATGAGATCTCTCGAAACATGAAAGAGATCGAGCGCCTTCTGGATCAGGATGATACCGGTGATTCCAATCAATCAGTTCAGCAGCAGACTCTTTCCAGAATCGATGAATTGATCAATGAGGTTCAGCGTCTAGGTGGCGGCTGAAGTAGTGGATCTGGTTCCTCGTCGGGGAACCCTCAACCCTCCTCTTCTGGTCAAAAAGATCAAAAACAGTCTGGTCAGCAAAAATCAATGGCGCAGAAGCAAGACAAAGGTCAGCAGCGTCAATCTTCCTCGTCCGAGGAAGAGAAGAAGGAGTCGGGCCAAAAGGGCGATCCGAAGAACGGTGAGGCCGTGGCCAATAATAAGACCACCGAAGGGGATATCCCTCCGGATCAGGATGGCCAACTCAAAGACCGTCAAGGCGCAGGCCGCTGGGGTCGATTGCCGAAGACAGTAATCCAGAGAATGTACGACAATGGAAGTCGCAAGCTTCCTGAGAAGTACCGTGTATTGCTTGAGGATTACTTTCGAAAGTTACCGGGGTCCAACTAATCTTGAACGAAGACTCGTCTACAGATTCCATGAAGCAGTCAGCAGAGGACCCGCTCGAACCACAGGGATCCCGGGGGCTTACCTCGAGATCCATGTTTCGAATCATGGTGATTCTTTGTATTCCGATCCTCGTATTCGGGGCCTCTGTCACCTACGAATTACAGGCATGGGCCAGCGAGTCTCAAGACCCTGAGTCTGAGGACTCCACCTCTAAGCCTCAAGTCCAGGCTCCCCGAAAAAAACCTGCAAAGTCCTCGATTACCAGTCCTCTCCATGATGAGAAGAGTGAGCGTAGTATTCGCAAAGGGGTCCAATTCCTCGTGCGTAAGCAAAATGGAGTTGGGGCTATCTCATCTTCTTATCCAGTCGCCGTCACTTCCTTGGCGGGGATGGCGTTATTGGGTGCAGGTGCTGAGTATGGTCTAGGGCCAGAAGGAAAAGCACTGGAAAAAGCTGTCGATTACTTGATCTCTCCGCTGCGTTCAGACGAGCGTGGATATTTGGAGGATCGGGGTGAAACCCGGTCTCGAATGCATGGTCATACGTACGCTATATTGTTTCTGAGCCAAGTGATTGGCCAAGTGCCGACACCTCAGCGAGAAGAGCAGTTACGCAAAGTGATCAGGGCGGGAGTTGATCTGATTTTATCGAGTCAGACCAACAAGGGAGGTTGGGGATACGATCCCGACGATCCTCTCGATGAAGCTTCATTGACAGTCTGCTGCTTGCAGGCATTAAGAGCCGCGAAGGAATCAGGGTTTAATGTTCCTCCCGATCCTATCAATAAAGCGATCCAGTACCTTCAAGAGTGCTGCAGCGAAGACGGTTCCTTTAAGTACTCTTTGACGCGTTCGCAGGGTCGGACTTCCTTCGAAATCACGGCAGCTTCGATTTCCACAATGGATGCTGCTGGCGAATACGCTGCGGATGAGCGCTCTAGGGGTCTCGACTACATGAAGAAAGTGATTGAGAAGAAACTGAAGTATCGTCAGAGCTTTTTTAAGGCTGCTGGCAATTTCCCGTTTTACGGAAATTTTTACGTGGGACAGGTACTGCAACAGTCCAGAGGAGAACTTTGGCATCGTTGGAGTCACGCCATTTGGCCACAATTGATAGATCTACAGGGAGAGTCAGGATCTTGGGAGAGTCGTTATGGGGAAGAATACGCAACTGCAATGGCGTTACTCATTCTCGAACTCCCGTTGGGATACCTACCTCTATATGATCGTTAAAGAATTCAGCAGAGGATTGACGATGCCAGAAGAAACAGAGAGTTCAAATCCGGTGGATGACGAAGGGCCTGAACCTCTTCCGAGAGTTCGACTCCTTCAAGGTTGGAAAGGGGAAACAAGATGACAAATCTATCCTTGGATTTCCTTCCGCTTATTAATGGAGTTGCACTTTTCCTCTCTTTCTTTTTCGCATTGATCCGTCGCTGCTACCGCACGACGTCGACTGCTGAATACCATGGAGTTTTCGAGAAAAACGGAGAGAAAGATGAGTCGGAGAAGATTCATCGTATCGATCTCATGTTGTGGATCCTTCAGTTCTTGATTCAAAGTGTGTGGGTAGGTTCTCTGCTCGTGCTCTCTGCTGAGGGGAAGGCTTGGTATTCCGGAGTTCTCGAAAGCACCGGGATTCAAACGTGGTGGGCTGTGTTCTGGCTCCTCGAAGTCATGATTCTTGGCTTGGTGATCATTGAACTGTTACCAGAGGCGATTTCCATGTGGATTGGCGATCGCATCACTCGCAAGATTGTTCCATTTTTGGCGATTCTCGAAAAACTGTTTTCGCCGATCACTGGGAGCTTCAGGGGATTGAGGAGGGTGACCCTTCGAATCCTGGGAGGGCGCGCCGACCGTACAGACCAAGATCTTGCAGAGGCAGGAATCTTGGCTGCTGTGGAACTTGGGGAAAGGGAAGGGCTTCTCGAAAAAGGCGAAAAATCGATGATCGAATCGGTTTTACAATTCAGAGATGCCGAAGTGATCGAAGTGATGACTCCAAGAACAGATATGGTTTGTTTTGAAGCTTCCGAAACGATCGAAGAGGTGATTCCTAAGGCTATCGCATGTGGACACTCTCGGATTCCAGTCTTTCGTAAAGAAGTGGATGAAATAATCGGCGTTCTGTATGTCAAAGATCTTTTACGTCATGCTGCTGATGATGGATTGAAGACTCTGCATATTGAAAAGGTCGTCCGTAAAACTCATTTCGTTCCTGAAACAAAAAATCTGAGAGAACTCCTCGGCGAGTTCCGGACAGAGCGCTTTCACATTGCAGTTGTTCTCGACGAATATGGTGGAACTTCGGGACTTGTGACGATTGAGGATATTCTTGAGGAGATCGTCGGCGAAATCGAAGACGAGTTTGATACCGCAGGCCGAGACCAAATTCGAAAGATTGATGAGAGAACGTATGATCTCGATGGTAGGACGAGTATTCTGGACGTGAATCGCGCTCTCTCGGTGAATATCCCTGATAATGACGACTATGAGACAGTTGCTGGATTTCTGTTTTCTGAAATGGGACATATTCCCAAAGAGGGAGAAGAATACTCCACTATAAAAATCAAGTTCAAAGTGATTCGTGCTGATGAAAGAACCATCAAGAAAGTGCGTGCACAGGTTCAAGGATCGAGTCGGAACGGATCATAAATGAAAGGGTCATTTCGAACTCGGGCGCTGGTTTTAAAAACCACGGATTACTCCGAGACCTCTCAAGTGATCCGCGTTTTTGCAAGAGACCATGGAATATTAGATCTTTTAGCCAAAGGGTCTCGTCGTCCGGCGAGAAAGTCTTCTTCGTTTCATGCACCTTTCGATCTTGGTGGGTGGTATGACCTCAACTTCAAACAGCGAAGTGGTGATCTTCATCTCGCCACCGAGGCACGTCTGGTCGAAGGATTTGGCCACCTGAGAGATGATCTTGCGACATGGTTAGATGCCACACTTTCCCTCGACATCCTGCGTAACCTGTTGACGCCAGGCGACCCTAACAATGAATTACTTCGTGAGACATTGCAGTATTTCAAGCTGCTCTCTGCACGCAGGGGCAGGAGACGGCTTAGAAATCGGTTTTTTCAGACGGTTTTAGCCGCCAGCGGAGTCATGCCCTCATGGAACCATTGCTCAGATTGCGAATCTCCTCTGGCCGAGTTCTCGGTAAATGGCGTTTCTCTCGAGTTGCCTGCAGGGCTTCTTTGCGGCAATTGTAGAACTTCTAGAGGCCGCTTTTTGATCGATAATGAACTCCTAACCTATCTGAGAGCTGATTCAGGCAGAGATTGGGGGCTTGTGCCCTCGTGGGAGGTCCCCCAGCCTGTGGTCTTACGGGGATGGGAGATACTCAGTTCCCTCTTATGGCATCACTTGGAGAGGCCGCCCAGGTCGCTAAGATACTTACGCGTGTGATTCGCAGTTTGCTGCGAATTCAGGGAAGGGGAATAGATCTTGTCAGGCAATCTTACTTTGATGTTGCTGATTACAGTTTTTCAGTCTGCTCCAGCCGTAGCAGATAAGGAACTTTCTGCTCTGATTCAGGAAGCCAGTTTTGCTCTCGAATCTGGTCGAGCAGCGGAGGCTGCTGCCCTCTATGAGGATGTGATCGATCTTTACCTTTACGAAACAGATGGCAATGCAACGGGGCCCATCATATCGAAGGTGCGGCTAGATCTAACACGTGCACTCGTAGAGATGCGGCAATACGACGATGCACTCCGAATTACAGAAGATATCTTCGATTCGGATCCCGGTCCTCAGACACTCGCTGAGTCATTACAGATTCGTTTCAACATTGGATTCTCGTATCTCACTGGATCGACCCGAAGACTCTTTGGCCTTGAAGTCAGTGCCGAAAGACGAGGTCTCGAAGTATTGAATGAGTTGATCAAAGATTACCCATTCATGGATTTCACAGACGATGCCATCTTTCATTGTGGGAACTGGTACCTCAAAAATGATTCTCCTGAAGATGCTGAAAGATACTTCACCCGACTCATTCGGGAGTACCCAGAAAGTGAATGGTCTGCGGCTTCACAACTGCTTGCAGGTGATGCCTCGATGGCGCAGTTAAAAGGCGTTGATTACGATCTTGGAATTCTGGTCTCGGCAGAGAGGCATTACAGAAGATACTTGCGACTTTTCCCAGGGCAGGGAGATAGCGCCAGAGCCAGAGAGAAGCTTTCTGATATCAGACTCTTTAAGGCGAGAAGAAGAATTGCGATCGCGGACTTCTATATTCGAATAAAAAAATTCGGATCTGCGAGGATCTATCTCGAAAAAGTAATTCAAGAGGCCGCTGAAACTCCAGAAGCTCAAGAAGCGAGAGAAGTTCTGGACTCTATCAGGGGTAAAAAAGAGGAAGAAGGTACTCAGTGAAGCTTTCTGTTTTAAAAAAGACTTCACAGGGTCATGGGTTTCTTTCGATGCTACTGATGTTCCTGATTCCAGGAACGGTGATCTTGAGTGCTCTATTGGTGTCTGGATGCGGGTATTCTCCGGGATACAAGTTACCCCGAGGCGTTTCCAGGATATCCATTCCAACCTTTAGAAATGAAACTATCCCATTTCGTAAGGATCTTGAATTCGAACTGACACGATCGGTGCGGCGTGAGTTTCAATTGTTGACGTCCGCTGAGGTCGTTTCTGCCGACAGGGCAAATGCGACCCTCAAAGGAACGATTATTCGATTTGAAGAAGGCGTTCTAGTGGAGAGTGGCTCTGGCGAGATTCAGGAATCAGGGATACTTGTCGAAGTCGGAATACAATTGCTGCGAACTCGAGATCAGCGTGTGTTGATCGAGAGAGTTGTCAGCGGAAGGGCTTCCTATTCTGTGGCCTCGGGTGAGGATATTGGAGTGGCTCGTTTGGAAGCCGTTAATGATATTGCTCGACGAATTATTGCCGACATTGAACCTTGGAGTGGTCCGTCAGAAGAGTAGGAACAACCAGGAGTGAGAGGACGTTGAATTGGTGACAAAGGTCCTCGGGATCCTGAATGTCACCCCCGATTCATTTAGTGACGGGGGGAACTGGATCGATATCGACTCGGCTCTCATGAGAGCATCCCAAATGGCTGCACAAGGGGCCGATGCCATCGATGTCGGAGGCGAATCGACTCGACCTGGAAGTCGAGCAATATCCATCCAGGAAGAATTAGACCGTATCCTTCCTCCTCTCGAAAAATTAAAGAGTGAAGTGGCGCTGCCGATCAGTATTGATACCCGAAGGGTAGAAGTGGCTCGAGCGGCGGTCGATTTAGGAGCCAGTATTATCAATGATACTTCTGCTCTTCGCGATGATCCCGACTTGGTAGATCTCGTGATTTCGAAGTCTCTTGATGTTGTATTGATGCACAGAAAAGGCACTCCTGTGGATATGCAGGAGAGCCCTTCATACGGAGACGTCATCCTTGAGATCAGTGAGTTCTTCAGAGAAAGATTAGACTTTTTCCGCTCCCGAGGGGGGGACCCCGATAATGTGATTCTCGACCCCGGAATCGGATTTGGGAAGCGTCTGGAGGATAACTTTCGTATCGCATCCGAATTGGAGAGATTCCATGATCTGGGAGTACCCCTTATGCTGGGTGCATCCCGGAAGGCATGCACCGGTGTTCTCGATGGAAGTTCGGTAGACGACAGATTGCCAGGCTCGCTGGCTTTTGTTTCCCGAGCTCATCAGGCTAAGGTGGAATGGGTCCGGGTTCATGACGTAGATGAAACAGTTCGATTTCTCAAAGTGTTGACGGCATTGGATCGTCAAGCATGCCGAATGGAAGGGCAGTCTTGAACGAGTTTGATATGGTTTGGACTGCCATCGAGGCGATTGGCCCATGGAGAGTTCTATTTGAAATCTCCGTCATATATCTTCTCATCTACGGATTCATCGTTTTTTGCGAGGGAACCCGCGGAGCGGGTGTCCTTAAGGGGTTGGCGTTATCGGTGATTATCGCGGTTGTCGGAACCCGATTGGCCGTCAACTTTCTTAATCTGGAGAGAATCGGATTCCTTCTCACTGTCATCACGCCTGCCGCTTTCACAGCCATCATCGTTATTCTTCAGCCAGAATTGCGAAGAGGTCTTGTTCGATTGAGTCAGGCTCCCATCTTTGGAGAACTGGTCAGAGATGAGCAAGAGTTGGTGGTCGTATTGGTGAGGGCATGTCAGATGCTTTCAAAATCAAGAATAGGTGCTCTGTTCGCGATTGAGAGAGATCAGTCACTCAATCCCTGGGTTGATCGAGGTACTATCCTTGATGCGGAGATTTCTTCTGAGGTCATCAATACTATTTTCTATCCGGGAACTGCTTTGCACGATGGAGCTGTCGTGATTCAGAAAGGAAGGATCGCGGCTGCTGGTTGCCTTCTTCCGCTCTCTGAAAATGAGCAACTAGGTTCTTGGGCAGGAACTCGACATCGCGCTGCAGTGGGACTGACCGAAGAATCAGATGCGGTGACGATTGTTGTCAGTGAAGAAACCGGTGGTATTTCGATTTGCGTCAAAGGTGAGGTTTACAGGAATCTCGATAAAGAAGAACTCGCTGTAAAACTAAGAACCTATTACTCAAAAGCTGACCCTGAAGGAGAAACTGATTCGGGCAAAACAGCGGGCGAAAAAGCGGGAAAGGGGAGTGATAAGTGAATAAGACTCCTTTCAGTGTCCGAGCCATGGAATTCTTCTTTGGGAATACTCGAAACAAATTGACCAGTATGGTCCTCGCTGTCGTGGTTTGGGCTTATGCCTTTGGCAATACCGGACATGAAGAAACACGTGAAGCGATCATCTTGATAGAGCCGTCCTCCAGTGAAGAATTGGTGATCGTAGATCAGAGAATCATCGATTCCAGGATCATGGGGCAACCCGGTGATTTCTTTTCAGGAAATTGCAGAGTCACTCTGTCAGGGCCGAGAAATGTACTCGCTAGATTTTCAGAAGAGAGTCCTCTTTTCAGTGGGAAGCTGATCATCGAAAAGAGTGGCCAGATTCAGTTAAGAAATGGCGATGCGTTTGATCTACCCGTAGGAATTACGATTCAATCTGTCGATCCTGCGACCATCACAGTGGAAGTCGATCAGTTGGAGAACGTTGAGCGTGAGATTCGGCCGTTAATCTCCGGTCAACCATTGGCTGGATTCCAATTCACAAGCGAAGACGTTGCCTTGGATCCTTCCACAGTCACTCTCATAGGTCCCAAGTCGATTCTCGAAGGTGACCAAATCAAAGTGTTGACCCGGGAAATTGATGTCAGTGGGATTTCCGAACCACTCGCTATCGAGGACGTTGATCTGCGAATCACAGGAGATGATTCCAAGCTGGTCAGATTCCTTCTCCCTGAAAATGGCATGACAAAGCTAAAGGTCGAATTGCGTCAAAACTTGACCGAAGCGACTGCTGAAGTTCGGGTTCGATATATTGTTGATGAGGGCGATGACCTAGATATCCGTGGAGATCAGACGGTTAAAGTCACTGTAAATGGTATTGAAGAAGACGTCTTACAGTGGAAAAAAAATGTAACTGAAGGCCGATTCTATTTATTGGTGAGAGCCACAGATACCAACGGAAATAGTATGAATCCTTCAGATGATCAGGTGTATTGGTTGGAGGGCAGTTTGCCGTCAAGGATTACTCGTGATCGTGTGAAGTTAGATAAAATAATATTGTACAGTGCTGAAAAGATCGTGAAATCTGTAGAGGAATCAAGTCAATGATATTTGGTACCGATGGTATCCGGGATATCGGAGCCCAAGGTTTGTTATCTGCAGAATCTCTTGATCGGATCGGGCTGGCTCTTTGTGAGCACCTTCGGCGAATAGAATCGTCGACACAAAAAATCCTCATCGCCATGGATACCCGCGTCTCAGGCCCCGAAATTGAGAGTTTGATTACGGCTACCCTGCATCGTGAAGGGGTCTCTACGATTCATGCCGGTGTGATTCCTACTCCTGCGGTATCCGTATTGCTTGCCGGCGGAGTGGCCGATTTGGGATTGATGATTTCCGCTTCACATAATCCACCCGAATTTAATGGCATTAAGGTGTTGGATAATAAAGGTGAAAAACTGAGTGTTGAAACTGAGGCTCAGATCTCGAAGGATTACGATCGGTTACAAAGTTGGGGAGTTTGCTATTCCCGCTTGAAGAATGGGAATCATTCTATTGAAGATCAAAAGATCGATGAAACATTAGGCCAAACATATCTGAACAGTTTGTTGTCTTCGTTTCCTGAGGGGGAATTTCTCGCAGGAACAAAAGTTGTCGTGGATGCTGCTCGTGGTGCGGCATGCCATTGGGCTGAGGAAGCGTTTCGTCGAGCAGGGGCCGAAGTTTTTCTTATCCATGGCGACCCAGATGGTGAACTCATCAATGTGGGCTGTGGATCTTTGAATCCGAAGGTTTTGTCAGAAGAAGTGGTGAATAGAAAAGCAGATTTGGGAATCGCATTAGATGGCGATGCTGATCGTGCATTGTTTTGTGATCACAATGGCGGGTTGTTGGACGGTGACGACGTCATGGCGATTTGGGCTCTTCACCTGAAGCAGCAAGGGAAGTTAGAACCCCCAGTGGTGGCCTTAACAGTGATGTCGAATATGGGAGTTGAAAAGTTCTTCAATGAACATGGCATCGAAGTATTGAGAACCCCGGTGGGAGATCGTGAGATTGCTATCGCATTGAAAAATAGCGGTGGCCAGTTGGGTGGAGAAACCTCCGGTCATATCATCCATCGCTCAATGGCAGCGACCGGAGATGGTATTCGAACGGGATTATCAGTAGCCCTCTGCCTGAAAGAATCGGGTCGCACCCTTTCAGAGTTGCGTGGACAGTTCGATCGATTCCCATTGAAGCAAAGAACTATCAAGATCGAGTATCGTCCCGACTTTGAGTCCTTAGCGATTCTTGGGGCAACCATGACCGAAGCTGAAAAGGCATTGGGGCAACAGGGACGGATTGTCGTGCGATATTCCGGTACTGAGCCCTTGCTCCGCATCCTAGTGGAAGCCGAAAGCGAAGAGCTATCCCAGCATTGGATTGAAAGACTGCTCCAGTCCGCAAGAAGTGAAGCCTCTCTTGGAACGCTGACAGAAGTCCTTTAGTTTTTTGCAGAAGTTCCGTGGCTCAAAAAGGCAAGTCACCTGTTCCGCTCGAATCTCCCGAACTTGTATTTTTTGCGGTTTGCCCCGCATCGTGAGATCTTTCCGGGTTGTGAAATCCTGGGTTCCCATCAAGAGAGTTCGAAAAGTAGGGACGCGTGTCCAAAAGCATTGAATAATCTCCAAAGCGCGGATCTCCCGGTCCGGGAGCTGCCTTTTTGAACAGTTCAAGGAAGCCCGTCAGCTTTGCATCCAGATTATCAATAAAGTGCATCGCTAGAGCTTCAGGTGTACTCGGTTTTTTCGGGGATCCAAATTCAAGTTTGCCATGATGACTTGCCACCAAGTGTTGAATCTGCAGCACAATCTCTGGATCGATGTCTTCGATTTGAGAGGACGCTTCATGGATCCAGTTACAGCACATCACGATATGCCCTAACAGTTGTCCTTCTGCGGTGTAAGAAAAACCGTTTTCGATGCCCAGTTCTTCAGTTTTCGCGATGTCGTGAAGAAGAACTCCCGCAATAAGAACATCCCGATCGAGCCATGGGTAATGGTCGCAAACTTTGTCAGCAAGATTGACGAGGGAAATGACATGTTCAAGAAGGCCACCGATGTAGGCGTGGTGCATCGCTTTTCCGGCAGGAGAGAGTCTCAGCCGATCTCTCAATCCTGGTCTTGCCAATATGGTGACTACGAGTTGCCTGACATCATCGTTCCGTAGGGAGGCCACTCTTTCTTCAAGCTCTCGTTCGAGTGTTGGAATGTCTTGTTGGGTTCTGGGAAGGAATTCCGTCGCTTCTAGGCCCGCCTCGTCTGCACTGAGTGCTTCCAAGGAATCAATGATGACCTGTGGGGATCCTTGGTATTCCTCGACCCTGCCTTCGAGTCTGAGAAAGGGTTTCCGCTGAATATCACGGAATTCTTCCTGGCTACTTTCCCAGCGCATGGCTTTGACGCCCGCAGTTCGATCACGAAGCGTCATTGGAATAAAGAATTTACCATTTCTGGCAGTCTTCAGACTAGCGTCCTCGACGAGGTAGACACCCTCTATACGGTCGCCCCGGTTGAGTGATTCAAGTGTACGTTGACTCAAGGAGTCCCCTTCCTGACCCGAACGATACGGGTCCTGAAGGAGTCTCACCTCTTCGGGCGTCCCTCGCAACCCTTGGTGGGACTTGCAGGGTTCAACATATCGGGGGACAATCGATCCTCGGAAGAAATGACCCGGACCTTCAAGGAGGACTTTTTGTTTGCAATCAGTAACGCTCAGGTTTGTGAGTTGGGGAACTCCCGCCTCCAGCGAGGTCTTCTCGCAATATTGGCATCTACCCTAATATCACTATTTCCCAGTACCTCCGTCGAGGCTCAGGTTCGCGCCAGAATGATCGATGGAAAAATTGCAGAAGGTCGCTTCTACGATTTAGGGAATGAATACCTAGAACTGAGTCGTCGCCTAGGAACAAAGTTGGTCCTGAAAAGGGAAGTATTGGGGTGGAGTAGTTACGATCTCGAGAAAGATGATCTCGGAGGAATTCTGCTGGTATTGAAAAGCGGAATGGAGCTCGGGGGTAAAGTTCGATTCGACTCTGGTACAAGAGAGTGGGTTGTCGAACTCGAGTTAGGTAGTGCTCGTTACAATGACGTAGATGTGAATCGAACGATTCAACCAGATGGAATGACGAGCGATGACCGTTTCACAGTGAGATTAGGATTTCACGATCGGCTGAACAAAGCGGTCGATTCGATTCGTAACGGTGACGCGCTGGCAAAGAAAGATGCTGAGAAATTTATTCGATCAGCAGGGTTCTTCGCGATGGCGACTTTAACGGAAGAGTTGGATAAAAAATCGAATCCTGTACTTCGCCGGTTGCACCTCGAAGAGAAATTTCGAATGGCATTGCCCGCAGGAGTTTCAGATTCGCATCCGGGATTTCTCAATGCATTGGTTCTCGGAGATCCAGAGCAGCAGATCACTCTTCTTCGCGAGGTATTGTTAGAGAACGGTTCAGATCTCTACCCACTTCTGGGGCTCTTGTTACTCGATGACAATCAAAGCTCGGAACTGAGATCCTTTTGTATCGACATTCTTCAGAGAACTCACAGCGTGACGGAATTGGTCAAGGCTTGGCAGATTTCTCAAGGACGCGCCCAGTTGGCTCTGGCGATCGCTTTGGGGGAGAATGGGCTCTATATAGGCTTCTCTACGCTACTGGACGCTCTGGGCTTAGATGAGCAGAGAGCTCGAACTCTTGCGGCTTCAAAATTGGAAGAGTACACCGGAGAGACTTTTGGCTTTGATCCCGCGGGCGCTCTCGAAGATCGTCAAGTGGCGATCGCAAAGTGGCGTGAATGGTGGTCGCTCAACAAGGATAGTATTGAAACCGTCACTTTAGCGGCGATGGAAAACAATACTGATAATCCTCAGCGTCGAAGGTCTTCGGATCTTTGGAGGAAAGGTCTCGAAGCACGCACGGATGGACGATTGGATTCTGCGGAGAGATTCTTCGAGCAGGCCATCGAACAAGATCCGAGTGCTATGGGACCCTTTGTGAGTCTGGGAGTCTTACTCTATCAAGATCGATCCGATTATGGCAAAGCATTGGAGTACTTCTCCAAAGCACTCGGTCGGAAGCCAGGTAGTGGAGACAATGTTAATGAGAGAGCCTGCTACTACCATATTGGAAAAATATACGCTTTGGGTTTCGATTTGGAAAAGGCCAGAGGGGCATTGACCAAGTCTGTTCAGATTGATCCCAATTATTCAGTGGCGTGGTTTGAATTGGGTCGGGTCAAGTATGACGAAGCATTACTGAGTGATGGCGACCGTGCGCAGAGACTGAAGTTACTCCTCGATGCAAGGAACACCTTTTCCAGAGGAGCGACTGCTCTGGCGAGATATCGTGAAGGTCTTGTCGTCGTTGACCGAACGAATCTTCCCTTCGACAGTCAGTTGCCATTTTCAGCACGTGATCATAACAACTCGATCCGCCAGATCAGGAAGAGGATTCTTGCCGAAATGGGAAGATTCAGAGTTCGTATGGCTTCCATTTCGCTGATGGTCTCAGACTACAACGAGGTATTGAAGGAGTTCGAACTGGCTCGCCAAGAAGGCTGCCTCAATGATGACCTGAAGTTCCTAGCGAGTAAGGCTAGAGTGCTTATTGCCGCTCAAGAGGAGGGTGGCACTGAGTCCGATTCTGCCCCGTCACAGGACTCGAATTCGACTCCCTGAGCGTAATTTTGTAAGAATTCAAGATACCCGAGCTCCTCATGTTCGGGTCTCGTTGCACCCCTGTCTCTGGGGGGATAGTCTGCCCCATCGTCGACCGACGATTCCGATTCATTGAATCGGTCTCCAGAGATTCGATCTCTAGAGATTCGGTTGCCGCTGATGGTGATTCCCGGACATGCACATGCTGATCCGGTCTCTCGGAGTTTTTCCTTTGAGGTCACTGATTCGATATCCATTTGTGACGGACTGTCAGGAAGGAACAGAAGATTTGAAGATACATGAGTACCAGGCCAAAAAAATCCTAGCGAGTTATGGAATTCCGGTACCTCAAAGTGAGGTGGCCTTTAGCGTCGCTGAAGCCATCGAAGGTGCACGCAAACTCGGCGAAGGGGTTAGGGTCGTAAAAGCCCAAATCCATGCTGGTGGACGAGGTAAAGGTGGTGGCGTTAAAGTCACCATGAATACCGAACAGTGCCATGAGGCGATTGAGTCCATTTTTGGTATGCAACTTATCACGCATCAGACTGGGCCTGAGGGCAAAGAAGTGACAACGCTTCTGATTGAAGAAGGTTGTGACATCGCGAGAGAAATTTACTGTGGACTTGTTATCGATCGCGCTGCTGAAAAGCCGGTCCTCATGGTCAGTTCCGAAGGCGGAATGGATATTGAGGAGGTCGCCGCTGAGCGTCCTGAGGCGATTCATAAAGCACCCATTTCTGGAGATGGATCTCTTTCTCCTGAAGATGCCCGTCGCCTTGCGACAGCATTGGAAATGGAAGGCGCTACCGCTGACCAGTTTTGCGTGTTAGCGAGTAAACTCTCAAGCTTGTTCGTCAAGGAGGATTGCTCGCTTGCTGAGATAAATCCTTTGGTCGTGACGGGCACAGGAGACGTGATCGCTCTCGACGCCAAGATCGATTTCGATGAAAACGCAGCCTTCCGTCATCCTGAGCATGCAGAGTTGAGAGACCTCTCCGAGGAAGATCCCAGAGAAGCGAGAGCTGAGGAGTGGGAACTCTCATACGTGGGTATGGATGGAAACATCGGCTGTTTGGTCAATGGTGCTGGCTTGGCTATGGCAACCATGGACATCATTAAGTTGCGAGGCGGAGAACCCGCCAACTTCCTTGATGTAGGTGGAACTGCAACTGCTGAACGCGTGACAGAGGCTTTCAAGATCATTCTTGAAGATCCAAATGTCGCCGCCATTCTCGTTAATATATTTGGTGGAATCATTCGTTGCGATTTGATCGCAGAAGGAATCGTGGAAGCCGCAAAGCAGACGAACTTGTCTGTACCTCTCGTTGTTCGACTTGAAGGAAATTCAGTCGCAGATGGACACAAGATTCTCAAATCATCGGGAATCGATGTCATCACAGCCGACGATCTTTCGGATGCAGCCATCAAGGCTGTCACCGCTGCTGAAGGGAGTCCCGCATGAGCGTGATCATCAATTCTGACACCCGGGTCATCGTTCAGGGTTTCACAGGAAAAAATGGAACACTTCATAGTGAGCAAATGATGGAGTACGGCACTCAGATCGTAGGTGGTGTCACGCCCAAAAAAGGCGGTACCACACATCTGGGAAAACCCGTCTTCGATGACGTTGCCAGCGCACGTGAAGCGACAAACGCCAATGCCAGTATCATCTATGTTCCAGCACGATTTGCGGCTGCGGCTGTGATCGAGGCAGCAGAGGCAGGGATTCCTTTCATCGTGTGTATCACAGAAGGTGTCCCTACTCTGGACATGGTCAAAGCAAAAGCAGCGGTAAAGTCTGCGGGTGCAAGGTTACTGGGTCCTAATTGTCCCGGAATCATCACGCCTGGTGAGTGCAAAATGGGCATCATGCCGGGCTTTATTCACAGACCGGGTTCCGTAGGTATCGTCAGTCGAAGTGGTACTTTGACCTACGAAGCAGTTCATCAGACGACTCAACTCGGCCTCGGCCAGACGACCTGTGTCGGCATCGGTGGCGATCCCATCATCGGGACGACCTTTCTAGATGTACTGAAGTTGTTTAATGCTGACCCCGCAACCGAGTCCATCGTCATGGTGGGTGAAATCGGAGGAACTGCGGAAGAAGAAGCAGCGGAATACATCGCTGCTGAAGTGAAGAAGCCTGTAGTGGGTTTCATTGCCGGTAGAACGGCTCCTCCGGGCCGCAGAATGGGACACGCCGGTGCCATTGTCAGTGGAGGAAAAGGTACCGCAGAGGAGAAAGTGGCAGCACTGAAGGCCGCTGGAGTCCATGTTGCAGATTCTCCAGCAGGAATTGGTCAGACACTCTCCGAGGTTCTTTCGGAAATAAATTCGTAATCAAAAGTTGAAATGACAGGCTTCCAGAGTGAAGTCGCATGAGAGGAAACATGACTATGGCACGGCGAAAGATCGGAGTTATTGGCGGCGGATTCGTCGGCTCCACAACTGCTCAGCGTATGGCCGAAAAAGAACTCGGCGAAGTCGTACTTTTTGACATTCTTGAGGGCATGCCTCAAGGCAAGGCTCTCGACCTCGCCCAAGCAGCCCCAGTTTGCGGGTATGAGACAGGCGTCATTGGAACCAACGATTACGCTGATCTCGCAGGAGCAGAGCTTGTTGTTATCACTGCAGGAATGCCCAGAAAACCAGGGATGGATCGATCTGATCTACTCAAGGTGAATGGCGAGATCCAGCAGAAGGTCGTTTCGGGGATCATGGAAGTGGCTCCAGATGCCACTCTGGTCATCGTATCCAATCCTCTGGACGTGATGTGCTACGTGGCTCACCAAGTATCTGGTTTGCCGAGCAACAAGGTTGTGGGAATGGCTGGAGTCTTGGATACGGCTCGCTATCGCGCTTTCCTTGCCATGGAGTTGGGTTGTTCGACGAAAGACATTCAGGCGATGGTTCTTGGGGGGCATGGCGATAGCATGGTTCCTTTGACGTCGACCGCCTCTGTCAGTGGTATTCCTGTACAGCAGTTGATCGCACCTGAAAGATTGGCGGAAATCGTCGATCGAACACGCCATGGAGGTGCCGAAATCGTCAAGCTGTTGAAAACAGGGAGCGCATATTACGCCCCGAGTGCAGCAGCAGTCGCGATGGCTGAATCCATCCTTTTGGATCAAAAGAGAGTTCTTCCATGTTGTGCACTTCTCAATGGAGAGTATGGCATCAACGATACCTGGGTGGGTGTTCCAGTCGTCTTGGGCTCAAACGGAGTCGAGAAAGTATTGGAAGTGGATCTCAGTGAGGAAGATCGTGGTGCTCTTCACAGTTCCGCGGGAGCAGTGAACGGTGGACAGCAAGAGATTTCCGAGATGCTCAGCCTCGCTTGAACTGAAAGTTGAACAAGACATCTCAAAAGGCCTACTCGTCGTCTTCGATGAGTAGGCCTTTTTTTACGGCCAGAGTTCGCAAGGCCTGAAGATCACGGCTTCCTGCCGCAATAATATCGGAGATGGTCGATCTTTCTTCTGGAGAGAGACGTCGAATCGCATCGAGAATCTTCTTCTCCTGAAGATTGAGCTCGATGGTCACCTTGGAATCCTCTTCAACAGTGGGCTGCAATAAAGATTCAAGAGGAGGGGGATAAGGAGCAGATTCGTCGAGGATGTAGTCTGCGGATACCCCTAAAACACGTGCGATTCTGAGAGCGACCGGCCCTTTGGGCTGGTGAATACCGGCCTCGATACGAGAGAGGGCACTGGGCGTAACAGAGGTCATCTCTGCGAGGGATCTCTGGGCTACGCCCCGGTCTCGTCTCAGGTTCAGGATCTTTCGACCGATCTTCATGACTCTCATCTCCGTACGAAGGAATATCTGGTCTGTTCGACTGAGAGGTGGCCCCGGCTACGTTGATCCGCTGGTTCCCGTCTCCACTCCGATGTACAACACATCTTCGGCTTTTCCCGGGAACGGCTCTGCATAGAGTTTCTGCCCGGGGCGAACTCGGATCATATTGCGAAAATGCAATTTCCTCAATAAGGAGCACTCATGTGTGCAGTTGAAAGCTCATGGTCGCCGGGTGAAATTCCCCCCGATTTGATAGAGCGCCTGAAAGATTGCCAAAAGCCCCTGATTCTGACCCATATCTATCCTGATGGGGATGCCTTGGGGTCTGCGGTGGGCATGCACAGGGCACTCCAGCAATTGGGTGCACAGCCTCGTACGATTCTGACTCACCCCGTTCCTGAGAAACTTTTGTTTATCGACCATGACAACCTCGCAGAGGTTCTCTCCGAGAGCCCTGATCTTCAGCCTGAGAGTTTGGTGGCGGCAGCGGATTTGATCATTGTGGTCGATACTTCTGCTCCGGAACGACTGGGCTTGTTTGAGTCTGCAGTGAGTGCTTCAGAGGTTCCGCGGGTGTGTATCGATCACCACCTAGAAGGTTCATTGGACTACTTTGCTTCTGTTTGGTGCGAACCGGGATCTCCAGCGACCGGGAATCTGGTCTTCGAATTGATCAGTACCCTCGGCCTCCAACACGACAAAAATACGGCAGAGACACTTTTTGTTTCCCTAGCGACCGATACCGGTTGGTTCCGCCATTCCAATGCGGGTTTCCAAGCCTGGAAGTATGCGGCCGAAATGGTGTCGCTCGGAGTCCATCCTGAGCCGATTTATAACCGGATATTCCAGTCCTTCTCTCATGAGAGAACTCGTTCCCTCGGAGATTTACTCTCCAAGAGCGTGCTCTGTCAGGACGGGAAAGTGCTTTATTCTGTGTTTACGGAGGAAATCCGGTCTCAACATCGCGTCAATATGGAAGATCTGGACGGTTTCGTGGATTCCTTGGGCCAGGTCAAAGGGACCGAGATCGTTTTTCTCGTTGTTGAAGTCGGGCCGGAGAGATTTAAAGTGAGTCTTCGATCCAGAGGCGATTATTCTGTTCATGGGGTTGCTGCTCAATTTGGAGGCGGTGGTCATGCCAAGGCGGCAGGATGTCGACTGAATGGTTCCGAAGAAGATGTGATTCGCCAACTTCTGGCCGCTTGCCAAAGTTTGCTGGAGGGCGATTTTGACCCTGCAGCTCAGGTGGATGAAACTCCCCGTTGAGGAGAGATAAGAGGAAGATCATGTCCATATCGTATTCGTCTATCTTCAATAGAAGTGATGTTTCTCCATTCCTATTTTTGATTTTGACTTTCGCAATGACTCTCGCCGGTTGTGGTGGGGGAAATGTCGAAGTAGAGATTGAAACTGAACCGGAGTTTACTCCACAAGAGATTGCAAAAATCCAAGAGAAGATCCGTTTGGAGCAATTTCAGACCAACTTGGCGAGTATCAACAAGGCGATCCGGAACTATCCCGATCGTAATGAAGAGTGGATTGAAGCTCTCGAAAATTTGGCGTATGCCAGTGAGGGCACATCGATTCATGCGAAAGCAAAAAAAGTTCTCGAAGATCAAATTCAGGTCAGAGAATCACAAGCCGCAGAAAAGTTGGGGCAACTTCGCGATCGGGTCGAAGCATTGATCGCAGATGGAGATCCCCTCGCAGCAGAGAGAATCCTCGAAAATTTTGATGATGAAGGTTATTACCAAGAGACCGCAGCCTTCAAAGATTGGGAAAAACTCTGTGAAGAAGTCGAAACTCGTCAGCGAGCGGAAGTGGACTTCGACCGTATCACTCGAAGAGCCCGCGCCTTTAAGCGTCAGGAAGAATATGCGAAGGCGATAGGTTTGCTCGTCTCTTATTCCGACGAGTTCAAAGGATCTGATCAATATAAAGAAGTTCAGCAAACGATCGAAGAGTACCTCGAGGTCTATGTTGAAAAACGCGCTGCTCGGGAAGAAGAGTTAGCCATCGAGTGGAAAGAACTCGAAATCGATACCTACCTCTCTTCTTTCAGGGCATCTGCTTCAGATCCTGATGCCGACGTATGGAATGAAGAAGATGGAGAGATTGTCGGGATCAATAACTCTGCAGGTCCCGCTCAATTAGAAATGGGCGACGACAACTGGGAGGAATACACCCTTGAGGTGGAGATCCAGCTCGTTTCCGGCTCTGAAATAAACCTAGGTATCACCTCGGGAACTCGCGCAGGCAGGGCTGTCAAAAATTACGATGTCCATAGTTTTGAAACGGGGGAGGGCGAATGGTTGAAAATTCGCATCGAACTCCGAGAAGGATTAATCAAGATTACCGACTTGGACACACTGGATCAGTTGGTTGAAAATACTCGCCCCAACTTCCCTATGGGAGGAGTGGCCCTTCTCTTGCGGCCGGATGAGTCCCTGAGAGCGAGAAATTGTAGGTATAAACTTTATCGTCCGATTGAGGGCGAGGAAGACTCCGGAGAAGACTCCGGAGAAGAAGAAGAAGGGTAGCCGCACAGCGGTGACCGCATTTGATGCAAGCCAACTAGGCAGCTGGGAGCAGGATGTTGCGAGTCTCGCAGGGATGCTCGTGCATGAGGTGAAGAATCCGCTATCGACCCTGAATATTTCATCCCAATTGATTATTGAGGAATTGGGTTCTCCGGAATCCGCTCGCGAGCAGCGCACTTTTCGCCGACTCGAAATGATGCAATCTGAAATCCAACGCATTGAAAAGATTGTTTCTTCATTCCTGCAATTGACTCGTCCTCAAAAAATGGAACGTGATTCGATAAAGGTCAGTCGACTGGTTGAGGAAGTGATTTCCAGAAACCGTGAAGCCATCGAGTTGGAAGGTGTCAGTGTTCTTTTTCAACCGGGTAAAGTGAGCAATGTCGCTGGAGACAGCTCTTTGCTCCATCAGGCGATCTTGAATCTGATCATCAATGGTTGCTCTGCAATGCCTGCTGGAGGGGAACTGTTGGTGAGGGTGAATGAAACCACTTATCGTGGATTCCCTGCGGTGGTCATCGAGGTGACGGATACAGGGGTTGGAATTACTGAAGAAGCCATTCCCCGAATCTTTAGGCCTTACGTTTCCACGACTGAAGGGGGGACGGGGCTGGGATTGCCGACGACCCTGCGAATTGTAAGACTTCACGGTGGTACGATCATGGTTGAAAGTGAACCTGAGCAAGGAAGCCGGTTTTCTATCATTCTTCCGGCTGAAGAACAGGACAAATAGGATTCATGAGTGACGGTAACGTTGAAAATACGATCGATAAGGCCCGGATCATCGTCGTCGATGATCAAGCGGCCCATGCCGAGATTCTCTCGGATGCACTCGAATCGGTAGGCCACAAATGCCAGGTGGCGACAACCATCGATGAAGCCAGAGATCTGCTCCGCAAGGACGGTGCTGATATCGTGGTGACCGACCTCGTACTTGGGGACAGGGATGGCTTAGATCTTATTCGAGAGGCGCAAGCCATCGATCCGTTTATCGCCGTGGTTGTCGTGACGGGGCACGGTACTGTTGAGACTGCGGTGGAAGCGATGCAGCTAGGTGCTGTTGATTACCTGAGAAAGCCCGTAGATTTGGCGGGCTTGAGAATCCGGGTGAACCGAGCTCTAGAAGGTGCTGCCCTGAAGAAGAGGGCTGAAGAGCTGGAGAGGACGATCGATGATCGTTTCGGCTTTGAAGGCATCATCGGTTCCAGCCACGCCATGCATGCGATTGTGCAGAAACTCAAACAGGTCGCGACGACCGATGCCTCTGTCTTGATACTGGGCGAAAGTGGAACCGGTAAGGAATTGATCGCTAAGGCGATTCATGCGAACAGTCGCCGTAAGGGGAATGTATTTGTTCCTCTCAATTGTGCTGCACTGGGGGAAGGCGTTCTTGAAAGCGAATTGTTCGGCCACGAACGAGGAGCATTTACGGGAGCTTCTTCTCTTCGAAAAGGTAGGTTTGAACATGCCGATGGGGGAACGCTCTTCCTCGATGAAGTCGGCGATATTCCAACGACAGTGCAGGTCAAACTATTGCGGGTGCTGGAAGAGCGAGAAGTCGTTCGCATGGGTTCGAATGATGCCGTACCTACGGATGTCCGTTTGATATGTGCAACACATCGCGACCTGAGACAGCGCATCGAGGAGGAAAAGTTTCGGGAGGACCTTTTCTACCGCATCAACGTGGTCACGATCGAAATCCCTCCACTCAGAGATCGATCCGTCGATATCCCACTTCTTGTGCATCATTTCCTCGACGAATATTCCAGAGTCCACGACAAGTCGATCGAGGGTATATCAAGGGAAGCCTTGAGAGTTCTGACAGCCTACTCATGGCCGGGGAATGTGCGTGAGTTGAAGAATGCCATCGAGAATATGGTGGTGACTTGCCTAGGCACCGTTTTGGAGCTGGAAGATCTTCCAGGTCATATCCGTCCCCAATCTTCTTCGATAGGGGTCGGTGGTTTTCCGGTGGGAACGACAATTCAGGAGTTGGAGCGGGAATTGATCCGTAACACACTTGAGATGGTCGAAGGGAATCGAAGAAAAGCAGCTGAGGCTCTCGGGATCGGTGAGCGTACCCTTTATCGAAAAATTGACGAATATGGGCTCAGGGAGCCTGAAGAGGACTCTGCCAAATAGACAGCGAGCAGATCTGAGGCGACTGTCCTCTGCCAAAATGACGCATCTGGCCTGAGGCTCCTCCCACAAATAGTAGCCGTGAATCGATTTTCCTGCCAAAATAGCGTTCATTCGGAGTAAATCCCGATATTTGGAACGACGTTTGCCATGTACTTTGTGGAATCGGGTCAAAGAAGGCCCGGTACGAGAAGGGAGCCTTTCATGGGCAAAATCATTGGAATCGACCTTGGAACCACCAACTCAGTGGTCTCCGTGATGGAAGGCGGAGAGCCGACCGTCATCCCAAACAGGGATGGAAACAGAGTGACCCCCTCCGTGGTGGCCTTTACGGAATCCGGAGAGCGTCTGGTGGGGCAAACCGCCAAGAGACAGGCAGTGACAAACCCCGAGAACACGGTGTTCTCGATCAAGAGGTTTATGGGCCGCCGACACGAAGAGTTGAATAAGGAAGCAGACCTGATCCCCTACAAGATTACGGGTGGGGCAAATGATCTGGTCAAAGTGAAGTTGCAGGGCAAGGAGTACTCTCCACCTGAAATTTCAGCACTGATTCTGCAAGAGTTGAAGAGCACCGCCGAGGAATACCTAGGTGAGCAAGTGACCGAAGCGGTCGTGACCGTTCCGGCTTACTTCAACGATAGTCAGCGTCAGGCGACAAAAGATGCTGGGCGAATCGCCGGCCTCGACATCAAGCGCATCATCAACGAGCCTACTGCCGCTTCTTTGGCGTATGGACTCGACAAGAAAGGCAGCGAAAAGATTGCTGTCTTCGATTTGGGTGGAGGAACGTTTGACGTTTCCATTCTTGAGGTTGACGAAGGACTATTTAAAGTTCTCTCGACTAACGGAGACACTCAACTAGGTGGAGATGACTTCGACGAAGTACTGATTCACAGTATCGCCGATGATTTTCAAAAACAGCAGGGCATCGATCTCCGTAAAGATCAGATGGCTTTGCAGCGTTTGAAGGAAGCCGCCGAGAAAGCCAAGTGCGAGCTCTCCAGCAGAGTTGAAACGGAAGTCAGTATTCCGTTCGTCACTTCTGATGCCAGCGGTCCACGTCACTTGCAGATGTCGATCACTCGAGCCACTTTTGAGGCGAAGGCGAAGGAACTGATCGAGAAAACGAGGAAGCCATGCGAGATGGCTATTTCTGACGCCAATATGAACGCCAGTGGGATCGACGCAGTGATCCTCGTTGGAGGATCTACGCGGATTCCGGCGATTCAGGATATGGTAAAGAAGATCTTCGGTAAGGAGCCCAATCGTTCGGTGAATCCGGATGAAGTGGTTGCGATGGGTGCTGCTATCCAGGGTGGAATTCTCTCTGGTGACGAGAAGCTGAATGACGTTCTTCTTCTTGATGTCACGCCTCTGAGTCTCGGCATCGAAACTCTTGGTCAAGTGAGTACTAAGCTCATTGAAAGAAACACTTCAATCCCCACTGGAAAGAAGCAAGTGTTCTCGACTGCTGCAGATAATCAGCCGGCAGTTGATATTCACGTTCTTCAGGGCGAGAGAGAGATGGCGAAGGACAACCGTACGCTGGGTAAGTTCCAGTTGGACGGAATTCCTGCGGCTCCTCGTGGAGTACCACAGATCGAAGTGTCATTCGATATCGACACCAATGGTATTCTTGAGGTTTCGGCTAAAGACCTTGGTACTGGAAAAGAACATAGCATCAAGATCACATCTTCCTCAGGTTTGAGTGAAGACGAAGTCGATCGTATGCAACAAGAAGCTGAGAAGTATGCCGACGAAGACAAGGCTGCACGTGAGCTTGTTGACGTCCGCAACGAAGCAGACCAGGCGTGTTATGCGACTGAGTCGAGTTTGAAAGAGTACTCCGAGAAGATGGAAGAAGGCGAAGTGGAGAAAATCCAATCCGCTCTTTCAAATCTCAAGGAGGTCAAGGATGCCACGGATTCGACATTGGAAACGATCAAGGCAGCCATCGAGGAACTCAACTCAGCTTCTCACGACTTGGCACGCAGAATGTACGAAGATTCTTCGAAGGCCCAAGAAGGAGATCCTGCAGCAGGACCGATGCCAGGAGGAGCTCCAGGTGCGACTCCGGGTGCGACTTCAGGTGCTGAGGCCGGCGAAGAAGATCCTGTGGTCGACGCTGATTTCACAGTGAAAGACTGAGTCAGGGAACATTTTCGGAACTTGATGCGGGGTGACGGGATTATTTTTAGTCCTGTCACCCCGTTTTTTGATGCTGCTGAAGGGGTCTAGGGGAACTGGACCCCCTTTGAATTCGTATCCTCTGTTGCAGGAAAGACACAATTTCGCCATCCTTTCTTGCGGGGAAGAAGGGGGATGGGGTAAGACCGTCCTCCCGTCGGATCTCCGGGGGCTTCCCGGAAGATCATTTCGGGCTAAAGATGCGCCACCAAACGGCCGATGTTTGGAGGTGGAGGATCCCATGAATCAGCACATCAATTTTCACGAACTGATCAGTCAGAATATTGAGTCAGACAAATTTCGTGAACTTCATTGGACCGGTAGTTTCGATGACTACATGTCCATCGTATCGCAGAACCCTGACGTTCTTCGATCATCCTTCCAAAGAGTGCACGACATGATCGTGTCTTATGGAACGGAATCATCTGAACAACTGAATGCCAGAGATGAAGTTCATTGGAAGTTTTTCGACGACCCTGACAATGATGGTGAAAACGCAGTCTTCGGACTCGATCAGCCGATCCAGCAGCTCGTGAGTTTCTTCAAATCTGCTTCTCATAATCTTGGAACAGAAAAGAGAGTACTCCTCTTGCATGGTCCGGTGGGATCTGCAAAGAGCACTATCGTGAGCCTCATCAAGCGAGGCTTAGAGAAGTACAGTCGAACTCCGGAAGGAGTTCTCTATACCTTCCAGTGGGAAGATGAAAATGGGGATTGGGTCGATTCTCCAATGAATGAGGATCCGTTTTATCTCATTCCGGAAGAAGCTCGCGGAGAAGTCATCGAACAGATCCGTAACACATCGGACGTTCGATACCCCATCACTATGAAGGGGAGTCTCTGCCCGTTTAGTCGCTGGTACTACAATCATTACATGCAGAAGTACGATGGTGATTGGCATCAGGTGATCAATCACATTCGAGTTCGTCGTCTTGTCATGTCTGAAGAAGATCGAGTTGGAATCGGAACATTCCAGCCCAAAGACGAAAAGAACCAGGATTCCACTGAGCTCACTGGTGATATCAACTACCGGAAGATTGCTCAGTATGGATCTGAATCAGATCCCAGAGCCTTTAACTTCGACGGTGAATTCAATGTGGCCAATAGAGGTGTTATTGAATTCATTGAGGTCTTGAAATTGGACGTTGCGTTCCTTTATGACCTTCTGGGAGCCAGTCAAGAGCAGTCGATCAAGCCGAAGAGATTCGCTCAAACCTCTATTGATGAGGTCATCATTGGTCATACCAACGAACCGGAATACAGAAAGCTTCAAAATAACGAATTGATGGAAGCCTTCCTTGATCGAACCGTGAAGATTGACATTCCTTACAACACGACTCTTCAGGACGAAGTGCGGATATATCGCAAAGATTATTCGACGAAGGCGATCCAGCAGCATGTGGCTCCACATACCCTAGAGGTTTGTGCCATGTGGTCAGTATTGACGCGCCTCGAAGAGCCGAAAAACGCACAAATCTCACTCGCTCAGAAGATGAAACTTTACGACGGCAAAACGATGCCAGGTTTCACGGAAGAAAATGTCAAAGAGTTGCGTGATGAAGCGCAGCGTGAAGGACTTGAAGGAATCTCGCCCCGTTACATTCAGGACAAGATTTCGAATGCTCTCGTTTCAGATTACAACTACGTCAATCCATTCATGGTATTGAACGAAATCGACGAGGGACTCAAGCACCATAGTTTGATTTCTTCGGAAGAGGTGAGGCAGAGATATCGCGAACTACTCACCGTCGTGAAGTCCGAATATGAAGACATTGTCAAAAATGAGGTTCAAAGAGCGATCAGTGCCGATGAAGAAGCTATTCAGAAGCTGTGCTCGAACTACATCGATAATGTGAAGGCTTACACCCAGCGAGAAAAGGTGAAAAACCCCTACACAGGACAATCGGAAGAGCCAGACGAAAGACTTCTTCGTTCGATTGAAGAAAAAATCGATATTCCTGAGAGCCGAAAAGACGACTTCCGCAGGGAAATCATGAACTACATCGGAGCTCTTGCTGTTGAGAACAAGCAGTTTGATTACTCGACGAATGCACGACTTCAAAGAGCTCTCGAAATGAAGCTTTTTGAAGACAAGAAAGACACGATCAAGTTGACTTCTCTTGTCTCTGACGTGGTTGATAAAGAGTCTCAGGCAAAGATCGATGTGGTGAAAACCCGTTTGATCGAGCAATACGGTTACAACGAAGATAGTGCTACTGATGTCCTGAACTACGTGGCGAGCATTTTCGCCAGGGGTGATTCTAAGAACGCGACGTGATCATGAGAGGTCGTGCACATGCGCAAGATCGATCCTGATGCCAATCGCTTCCGGAAGATCGTCCGAGGTAAAATTCGGGAAAATCTGAAGCAGTATGTTTCTCAAGGTGAGTTGATTGCTCGCCAAGGGAAGAAGTCGGTGAGTGTTCCACTTCCCCAGATCGACCTCCCTAATTTCCGGTTCGGCGAAGCTGAACAGGGAGGAGTTGGGCAGGGTGAGGGTGAAGATGGTGACCCCGTCGGTGCCGAACAGGCAGAGGCGGGCCCCGAAGCTGGCGATCAGCCAGGGGAGCATGTACTTGAGGTAGATGTTGAACTCGAAGAACTCGCAGAGATCCTTGGAGAAGAGCTTGAGCTCCCCAATATTGAACCTCGCGGAACGAGCACGATTCTTGTCGAAAAAGACAAATACACCGGGATTACCAAAAATGGCCCCGAGTCACTGAGGCATTTCCGAAGAACATTCAAAGAGGCGTTAAGGCGTCAAATTTCTGCGGGTTCGTATAGCGCGGAAAATCCGGTAGTGATTCCCAATAGGGAAGATCGTCGATACCGATCGTGGAATACGACGAAAGTGCCACAGTCGAATGCCGTCATCCTCTACATGATGGATGTTTCTGGCTCCATGGGAAATGAACAAAAAGAGATCGTCAGAATCGAATCATTCTGGCTCGATACTTGGCTGAGAAGTCAGTACGAAAATCTCGAGACCCGTTACATCATTCACGATGCGAAAGCCAAAGTCGTCGATTCCCATACGTTTTTTCACATTCGAGAATCTGGTGGCACGAAGATTTCAAGTGCCTATAGCCTTGCAAAAGATTTGATTAAAAAAGAGTTCTCTCCCGAAGACTGGAATATTTATCTGTTCCATTTCTCTGATGGAGATAACTGGGGTGGCGATGATACTGCGCACTGCTTGGAACTCTTGAACAAAGATCTTCTTCCTTCTGTGAATGTGTTTTGTTACGGCCAAGTGAAGAGTGCATACGGAAGTGGGCAATTCATCAAAGATTTGCGTCAGGCATATAACGAGAATGCGAAAGTGCTTTTGTCTGAGATCAATTCAAGAGATGAAATCTTACCCTCGATCAAGACCTTCCTTGGGAAGGGACACTAACATGTTTCATGATCGCGATCTCACTCCTGAACTGTCGGAGTGGAAAGATACGATTCGCCAGGTTGCCGTCGACAAGGGGCTCGATTTTTTCGAGGTTTCGTTCGAAATGGTCGACTATGACGAGATGAACATGATTGCAGCTTACGGTGGATTCCCCATCCGATATCCCCACTGGCGTTGGGGGATGCAATTCGAGGAATTACAGAAGCAGTATTCATATGGCATGGCGAAAATCTACGAACTCGTCATCAATAATGATCCTTGTTACGCATACCTCATGCGCTGCAATCCGCTCGTGGACCAGAAATTAGTCATGTCGCATGTTTATGGCCACAGTGATTTTTTCAAGAACAACGCTTGGTTCGGAAAAACAAATCGCAAGATGGTGGATACCATCGCGAATCACGCAGTGCGGATCAATCGATACATTGATGAACACGGTAAAGACGAAGTAGAGCAGTTCATCGATGTTTGTCTCTCAGTAGAGAATCTCCTCGATATTCATTCGCCATACTTCAATGAAAAAGTAAAGATTACTGAAGATCAGGCAGACAAAGATCGTTTAGAGGCTAAAGCCACCCGGATTTCAACTCGCAACTATATGGAAGACTACATCAATCCGCCGGAAGTATTGGCCAAGGAAAAACAGCAAATCATCGACAGGATAGAAGAAGCCGAAAATTTCCCTCCTGATCCACAAAAAGATGTTCTTCTTTTCCTACTTCATCATGGAAAGTTGAGATCTTGGCAGAGAGATGTTTTGTCGATTGTTCGAGATGAAGCTTACTACTTTGCACCTCAGGGGATGACGAAGATCATGAATGAGGGTTGGGCTTCTTTTTGGCACTCAAACATCATGACAGGTGGCATTCTTGATTCCAGTGAGTTGATTGACTACGCAGATCATCACGCTGGAACCATGGGCGGGGGTTCTGGAAAACTGAATCCCTATAAGCTGGGGATAGAACTTTTCCGTGATATTGAGCGACGATGGAATACGGGTCAGCATGGCGCCGAATGGGAATCGTGTGAAGATGCCCATGGACGAGTTGATTGGGATCTAAAAGAGAATAAGGGTTTGGAAAAAATCTACTCGATTCGATCCACCCATAACGACATCACATTTATTGATGAGTTCATGACAGAAGAGTTTGCTGTTCAACAAAACTTGTACACGTACAAGTTTGATAAGTCCCAGTCTCAGTATGTTCTTGAAAGCCGAGATTTCAGGGATGTGAAGAATCGCCTCCTCGATCAACTTTCAAACGCCGGTCGTCCTCAGATTCATGTTCTCGACGGAAATTATGGAAATCGTGGAGATTTGCTTCTTGATCACGTTTGGACGGGAACACCTCTCAATTTAGACTACGCGCGCCGCACTCTGGAGAACCTTGAGAAGCTCTGGGGGCGTCCTGTCCACCTGAGAACGCAGATTGACGGCAAAGTGAAAATATTCGGATACAACGGTTCTAGGCATGAGGAACGCAACGAATCCTGAAAATTGCCCCTTCGGGGGACATCTTTGTCACATCTTGTGCCAATTCCTTCCCGGCTCGACTTGAACTTCCTTCGCTCTCCTTTGATGATATCCCATTGAGGAATCGCAGTGATTCCTTCGATTTCCCTACACGGAGAGTCCAGGAGGAGCCATGCGCCCCGCCAGATTCGTCACAGCTGCCAGCCTCTTCGATGGACATGACGCGTCCATCAACATCATTCGCCGGGTCCTTCAGGACCAGGGAGCAGAGGTCATCCATCTGGGCCACAATCGAAGCGCAGAGGAGATCATCGATACTGCGATTCAGGAAGATGCCGATGGAATCGCAGTCTCTTCTTATCAGGGAGGTCATAACGAATTCTTTCGATTCATGCATGACCTTCTGCAAGAGAAGGGCGCACCCTGGATACGAATCTTTGGTGGTGGTGGCGGAGTCATCATTCCCGCTGAGATTGCCGAGCTGCATGATTATGGAATAGAACGTATCTATTCTCCGGAAGAAGGCAGGGATCTCGGTTTAGAGGGTATGGCTAAAGATATGTTGGCTCGTTGTGGTTCTCTAGACGGGAACCTTGAGCGGGGAGAACGTCTTCCCCAGCGCATATCAAGAATCGAGTTAGGTGAATCAAAGGATACCGGTGACAAAAAGATACCGGTGATCGGGCTCACCGGAACAGGCGGGGCTGGAAAGTCCTCCTTGACGGATGAACTTCTTCGAAGATTCCTCCAAGATTTCCCAGATAGAACATTCGCCATTATCAGTGTAGACCCTACAAAAAGAAGAACGGGTGGTGCGCTGCTTGGGGATCGAATTCGTTTTAATAGTTGTGACAACCCAAGGGCTTACGTTCGCTCCTTGGCGACCCGGTCTAGTGGGGTAGAGGTTCCAGAGGCGATCATTGGTGCCATCCATGAAGTTAGCCAAGATGATTTCGATCTAATTCTGTTAGAGACTTCAGGTATTGGACAGGGTGATAGCAGGGTTACGGAGATTTCTGATCTCTCGGTATATGTCATGACTCCTGAATATGGTGCCGCGAGTCAGCTTGAAAAAATTGACATGATCGATTTCGCAGACGCCATCGTGCTCAACAAATCTGATCGAGCCGGAGCCAGAGATGCTATTCGGGATGTACGTAAGCAGTTCCGAAGAAGCCGAAAAGTATTCGATCATGAAATCGCTGATGAATCTTTGCCAGTTTTTGGAACAGTTGCGAGTCACTTTAACGATGCAGGTGTGGAGAAGTTTTATCGTTTCCTGTTGAGTCATCTTTCACAATCAGAACCGTCTTGGGAAGTTCCATCTTCTCGATTGACTGTTTCTGGAAATGATCGCACTGCAGTGATTCCTGCGGACAGAAGTGGTTATCTCCTCGATATCATTCAGACCATCAATGACTACCACCGTAAAGTGATAGAGCAGAGTCATATGGCGAGGGATATTGAGTCATTGGAAAGAAGTGCAGAAATAGTTGGGGGAGAAGCTTCGTCTGGCCTTACAGAAAAAGCCGCTGACGTCAGAAGTTCTCTCGATCCACAAGTTCGTAAACTTCTCGAATCATGGCCAGAAATCAAAGAGGCCTATTCGGGTTCTGAGCTGGTTTTCAAAGTCCGTGATCGAGAGATCAGAGAGCCTCTTCAAGTTGAAACTTTGGCGGGCACTCGATTGCCCCGCGTTTCACTTCCGCGAATCGAAGGACAGGGAGACCTTGCACGTTGGTTGCAGCTTGAGAATCTCCCAGGCTATTTCCCGTTTACGTCGGGAGTATTCCCATTCCGCCGCAGAGATGAGCATCCAAAGCGGATGTTTGCCGGTGAGGGGCCACCAGAAAAAACAAATGCCCGATTCCACTATCTCTGTAAAGGCGAAGAAGTTCACCGTTTGTCCACGGCATTTGATTCGGTCACACTGTACGGTGAGGACCCCGATCGCCGACCAGACATCTATGGAAAAGTGGGCGAGAGTGGAGTCAGTATTTGCTGTCTCGACGACATGAAGAAACTCTACGATGGCTTTGATCTCTGTGCCTCGAGCACTTCGGTCTCAATGACCATCAATGGCCCGGCTCCGATGATTCTGGCGATGTTCTTTAATACTGCGATTGATCAGCAGGTTGAAAAGTATCACCAAGAGAATGGCAAAGATCCAGATGCTGCGGCTCGACAAAAGATAGAAGAGTATGTTCTGCAAAACGTGCGGGGCACTGTTCAGGCGGACATCCTTAAGGAGGATCAGGCTCAGAATACCTGTATTTTCAGTATCGATTTTGCGCTGAGAATGATGGGTGATATCCAACAGTACTTCATCGAAGAAAAGGTTCGGAACTACTACTCTGTTTCAATCAGTGGTTATCACATTGCTGAAGCAGGGGCCAATCCGATTACCCAGTTGGCTTTTACTCTCGCTAATGGTTTGACCTATATTGAGTACTATCGATCACGGGGAATGAATGTGGATGAGTTCGCACGGAATCTATCCTTCTTCTTCTCTAACGGGCTCGATGCTGAATACTCAGTTCTTGGGCGTGTTGCCCGCAGAGTCTGGGCTATCGTGATGAAGGATCTTTATAAAGCGAACGAGCGAAGCCAGAAGTTGAAGTATCACATTCAGACTTCAGGACGTTCTCTTCATGCGATGGAGATCGATTTTAACGATATACGGACGACTCTTCAGGCTCTCATGGCCTACTACGATCAATGCAATTCTCTTCATACCAATTCGTATGATGAAGCGATTACCACTCCAACGACTGAATCTGTACGGAGAGCGATGGCGATTCAATTGATTGTCGCCGAGGAGTTGGGGCTCGCGAAAAATGATAACCCTCTACAGGGTGCATTTGTGATTGAAGAACTCACGGAACTGGTTGAGAAAGCTGTGCTCGATGAGTTTAGAAGACTTCATGAGCGTGGGGGTGTGCTGGGAGCACTTGAGCGACAGTACCAACGTTCAAAAATCCAGGAAGAATCGATGCTTTATGAGCACCGAAAGCACACGGGTGAATTGCCAATTATTGGTATCAATACTTTTCTACGCCCAGAGGGCAGCGAAGAACCGACTCAAGAAATTGAACTACGTCGATCGTCCACCGAAGAGAAAGATCAACGCCTCGTGGATCTTTCTCGTTTTCATGAGCAGCATTCCGGTGAGTCTGAACCTGCCTTAGAGAAACTGAAAGAAGTGGCTCTTTCGGGAGGTAACATTTTCCGTGAATTGATGGATACGGTCAGGGTTGCGAGTCTCGGTCAGATCAGTGGAGCACTTTACGAAGTCGGCGGACGTTACCGCAGAAATATGTGATCGACAGGTGATTAGGAAGTTGAGTTTTCCTGCAGAGCTCTTTGTGGTGCTGCAGAAACGGCCATCAACGCTAGGCCTGTGATCGATAACCAGCCGTGGGTTTCGAGCCATAGATGTGTGGTATCACTCGATGTCATGCCCAGCATGGGAATGACAAGCGTCACCAATCCCGTCGACAGTAGTAGCCACGCCAAACTTCTGAGCCAGTGTTCCTGCTCGTTTTGTAACTTGATTCTGAGTAGCAGGCCTATCGCCAACAAGGTTCCGACAGTGATGTGAATCATCAATGGATATCCCCTGAGGTCAGTTCCTAGGGGTATTCCTGGGATCGCTGTGAGCATCGCAAGAATGACAAGGAGTTGAAGCCCATGACGCCATGTTTTCATGAGGGTCTCCTGTCCAGAGATTTGAAGAGCCTGAATAAGCTGCCAAAAAAGGCGATAAATGCACAGCCCGACAATATCAACTTTGCCAAATCTCTGCCGTTGAACAATGGCTTCCAGAGATTCCAACGCAGACTGTCGAAGACCGTCGTTTTTTCTAGATTCAATTTCTCCGCAGATTTTTGAGCTTCAAGACTATTAAGATCGACATGGGTTTTTGGCTCAGATTCGAGTAAGGGCCAATTCGCTGTCGTCGAATGACAATCAGAGCAGCCTTGAGCACCTGTCGACATCGATGCCGGACGAACAGGGTGTCCTTGTTTCCATTCGACGGATTTTGCCAGTTCCATTTCAACTGCGGTGAGTTGGTCACCGGCAGCCTGTTTCCAACCCAACCCGCCGCTGATAAAAGCCGTCGATTCTGATTGCTGCCCCAAGAATACAGAAATGGAACGTTCTGTACGGTCTGGGTCTTCCGGTGTATTTGCGAGTTCCGTGACCATGTCTGATCGGACCCGCAAAATTCTTCTCAAAGATGTTCGCAAATCATGGGGAGGAAGAACGCGCTCAGGACGGGTTTCTGATGCACTCTTCACCCAGCCTGCAGGCCATGTTTGGTAGTGCGGAGCCCAACGTCCATGATCGTCCTTGAGAAGTATTCCCGTGAATACTTCGGGAGGTGAATCTGCGGTTCTGTCTTGTCGAGCGATCCCCAGTCTGTGGGCGCGAGAAGTCCAGATCTGCTCTCCACTGTTCTCGCTCATCGGGCCAGAGTGGCACGCTGTGCATGTCAACTCTTCGAGATGGAAGGGTGGTAAGCCTCTGTGTTCTGGTCTCGGAGCAGAATGCATAACAGGTGTTCCCTCTGGTAAGTGGCAGCCTCTACAACTGAGAGTCTCCACGAGGGTACCTGCGGGATGAATCTCACCATCATGACCTCGTACAATATGATGATCGAGGCCTGCTCGATGACAGTCGACGCAACTCATTCCTGCTGCGAGGTGGACATCATCTGCATGAGTCCACGTCGGTCGATTCGCATCGTTGTTTGCGGGAGTCTGTTGATGACAGTGAAGGCAGGCTTCGGGGCCGGCATCTCCTTTGAGATCAAGAGACACCTTGTTTTCTGCATCGAACATTCTAGGGTTCAGGGCGCCATTGACATCTGACAAACCCATCGCAATGAATGACGCGAGTTCTGGTTTGTTGTCTTTTATCGATTTTGCCCGAAGTTCAAAGTTATAACTGTGAGGCATATGACAGATGAGGCAGTCCGAAGCCATTCCGGATATCGAATTCGCTCCACCCGTGTCGTGGGCTCCGAACTGTTTGATGAGGTCAGATTGTTTGAGCCCGAGTTCATCGATAGATGTGATGGAGTTCCAAGATCGATGATGGACCGGCCAGCGAGTACCGCTTCTAGAATCGAGGAGCATCCATGGTTCTCCGGGTTGTCCGTCATTGCCGTCGCCTCCATGGAGGCCACCAGATGCCTTTTCGACATCGTGACAGGGAGCACAGGTGGATCCCAGATGAGGAAGACGACCGTTTTCCTGTCCGGGCACGATCACTTGTCCACGATCATCCCTTATCTCAATATGATGAAGATAAGTGTTGGGAGACCCGGTTTTTTTCCAGCGACTCGTTTCTTCTGGAACCTGTGCTTGCATTGGGATTTCAGTCAGAGGAATCAGAATCAGAAGGAAGCTGGCCAAAAATCGGATCATTCCTTCTCCGTTGTTTTTTTCTGAGAGACAGGAGCTCGCAATTCTTTGTAGCCATTCTTCAGCTTTCTTTGAATCGCGCCTATCTCCGGGTCCCACCAGCGATTTTTATTTTCGGGTACTTGGGCAGGTCTGATCAGGCGAAAGCCGACATGAAATGCATCGGTGCACCACCAAATACTTTTGGGTATCTGGGGATCCCTACGCTGCCACTTAGAAGACGATGGTGTTCGTGCCGCTGATCTACAACGGTCTGCATCGTCTTGCCATGATCCGCCGCGAACGACGGCAGGCCAAATCTTTGAGGGCCACACGACCGCATCTTCGACGGTGAGAGTTTTCCCTTTTCGATCAGAGTAGGTATCGGGTGCATATCGATCGAGAGTCCATTCCGCGACATTGCCATGGAGATCGTGAATTCCCCAGGGGTTGGCCTTGAGAAGGCCTACTTTTCGGTATCCAGAAGCTAGCCCGGGATACCCTGCGTCCGGGTCTTCATACTCGCTGTTATCAAAGATCCATGCATGATCGGTGACAGATTCTGATTTGGCAGTGAATGGAAACTCCGCATCACTTCCACATCTGGCGGCATATTCCCACTCGGCCTCAGTGGGCAGTCTGAGAAATGTGCCCGTTTTTTTGGAGAGCCACTTGGAAAACTGCATCGCTGCAAACTGGGTGATGTCGGCGACAGGGAATCCGCCTTGAGTTCCAAGTCCCTCCAGAATTGGACGGGCATCTTGTTCCCAAAGGGGGGTTGGAATACTGACGGCATCGGCCCATTGGTTCGATTCGTTCTCTGAAGGATCCAGTCGAATCTCTTGAAGGATTCCATATTCTTTTCTGAACTCGTTGAACAAGTCCCATGTCACTTCAAATTTCATCATCCAGAAGGGTTCTGCCTGAAGAGTCCAATTCGGGCCTTCGTCTTCTTTCCGGTTTTTTTCATTTTCAGGAGATCCCATTTTCATCTGGGAAGGATATCCTTCTTCGCCAACAGGAATGGCAACCCAGGTGATCTCCAGATCTGTGCCAGGAATCTTGTCGGTATAAGATTCCATCGCTTTCTCATGGACGGTTTCAGAGGGAGTTTTCTTCGCGGTCGTGGGCGAATCAGGTTTGGGAGGATCCTGCGGTAGTATCAGCAGGGTGGTCATCAGAAGAGAGAAGAGCACGCGATTCCTTTCCCGAGTCGTATTTCTTGGCACAGATAAATCAGTACTTGAGCGCAATGAGGTCGATTAGCAGGTGACCGATCACGCCATTGCGGCTACAAGTGGAATCATGATGGCTTACACGGCACTCCACATCCAGAACTCAGCGGCCCCTCAGGAGAGATCTCTCCTTCTGCGTTTGGCGCAGGGGGTGATTTTATCATTCTGTCTTTGCTGTGCTGGGTGCTCAGTGATCGGGATTGTAGGCATGAAATCCTCCCAGCCCCCATCCGGATCCGTTCAGCCTCCAGTAGCAGATTCGCCCATAGGAAAAGTCTCAGCCCCTATAGCAGTGGAGCGATCAGAGTATTGGCATCCGGCGATGGGGACTCGATTCAAAATCGTAGTATTGACTCCCGTGGGGACATCCGCCAAAGCTTCGGTGGAATCTGCTTTCGCTCGTATTGATGAGATCGAAAAGGTGGCATCCGACTGGGACAGGAATAGTGAAGTCAGAGTATTGTGCCGATCGGTGCCACATATTGAACCGATGAAGATGAGCGATGATTTGAGACAGATATTGTCTCTGAGCCAAACTATTTATGAGAGATCTTCGGGACGATTTGACGTCACCCTTGGAGGCTGGACGAGGCTTTGGCGCCGTTGTCACAAAGCAGGACGGATTCCTTCTCCAGAAGAATTAGAGAAGGCCTCTGTCGGGCAAGGGATGCACCATTTGCAGTTGAGTGATCAGGGCATTTATTGCACGGCCTCTCAACTGGCCTTGGATCTGGGTGGCATCGCCAAGGGGTTCGCTGTCGATGAGGCTTTGAAAGTCATGATCGATCAAGGGTATCCACACTCACTTGTCGATGGTGGAGGAGACATTGCTTTCGGTCCTCCTGCACAGAGCAGTAAAGAGAGCAGTAAAGGCTGGATCATTGAGTCACCGAGTGGTGTGTTTCAATTTAATCAAGCTGGGGCAGTGGCAACGAGCGGAGATAGTGCTCGATTTATTGAAGTGGATGGTGTGCGTTATAGTCATATTCTGGATCCGCGAACCGGATTTGGGCTACAAAGTTCTAAAACCATCACGGTATACAGCAGAAATTGTGCTGAAGCGGATGCGATGGCGACTGCACTCTCGATTCCTTCTCAGGTGGTCCCGGACCCGTTACTTCAGCAACTTCAACCCTACGATTCGGTTCATATCATTCCTCATGGAACGAATGGCATAGAGCGGTTTGGAGAATTTAAGGGCGTAGAGGTTCAAGTAGAGCCTTTATGAGAGACCCCAAATTGATAACGACATGCTTTGAAGTTTTAAGAAGGCTTTCTCTGATCGTGTCAGTACTGGTGAAACCCCCGGTCACTCAGTAATATGAGAACTAACCCGATGGGCTCGAGGTTCAATAAGGAGTACAAGCCATGGATAACCTTCACAAATCTGCCGCAAAGAAATCGCCTGAAGTCAGTCATTCAGGGAATGCACCCGAATCAGATGTGAATCGTCGTAATTTTATGGGAGTCGCAACAGGCGGCTTACTGGCGGCGATGACCTCAGGCGCGATGACCTCCGGGTCTGTGCAAGCAGCTTTGACCGGAGTCCATAATTCTATGGATGACACGATTCGTGTCGGTCTAGTGGGATGTGGTGGAAGAGGTACAGGCGCTGCGACCAATGCTTTAAACATGGAACCTCGGGTGAAAATCGTTGCCATGGGTGATCTCTTTATGGATCGCGTCACGAATTCTCACCAAAGTCTTTTGGATGGTGAGCATGCTGAGCGTATTGCCGTCACGGACGAAATGAAATTCTCTGGGTTTGATGCATACGAAAAAGTGATTCAAAATTGCGACGTCGTCATACTTGCTACGACGCCTCATTTTCGACCGCAACAAATTGAGAAAGCCGTTGATGCGGGTGTGCATATCTTCGCGGAGAAACCTGTCGCAACAGATGCGCCGGGTGTTGCCCGAGTTCGTGCCGCTTGTGAGAAAGCTCGGGAAAAAGGGTTAACGGTTGTGAGTGGGCTCTGCTACCGCTACCAAAAATCTAAACAAGAGACTATTGATCGTATCCACGATGGCTCAGTGGGAGATATTGTGAATCTTGAGTGTACCTATAATACAGGAGAGCTTTGGTACAATGGCCGTAAGGATGACTGGACGGATATGGAGTATCAGATTCGCAACTGGTACTACTACAATTGGCTCAGTGGAGATCACATCGCAGAGCAGAGTATTCATAGCCTGGACAAAATAATGTGGGCCATGAAGGACGTGCCGCCTGTGAAGTGCACTGCGAGCGGCGGAAGAGCACGCCGTACCGAAGAAAAATGGGGCGATATTTGGGACCATTTCAACTGCGTCTTCGAATGGGAGAGTGGAGTGAAGTTGTACAGTTCGTGTCGCCAGTGGAGCGGAGCGGACGGCAATGTCAGCGATTATGTCTACGGAACTCGAGGCACTGCTGCGATCCAAGCCCATAAAATTGATGGTGAAGTCTCCTGGAGATACAAAGGGTCGGGCGAAGATCTCGATATGTACGATTCCGAGTGGAACGAACTTTTCCGTTCACTCAAAGGAGAAAGAGACCTGATCAATGATGGTGAGTATATGTGCAACAGCACTCTTCTTGCCATTCTTGGAAGAACAGCCGCTTATACCGGGAAGACTCTCACCTGGGATCAGATGAAAGATAGCACCATGGATCTCAGCCCTTCTGTTTATGAATTCGGTTCTGCACCTCTCGTTGAAATACCCAAACCGGGTACAACGAAATTTAGCTAGACCCTCAATCTCAACATCAGGTGCCACCCTTATGGGTGGTAGCGACCCGCGAGGCCCTCGTGACGTGAGTTACGAGGGCTTCCTTTTTTTTCGTGAGAGGTCTACGAAGAGGCGCTTGAATAACTACGAAGAGCAAGCTTCCAGAATGCAACCATGAGGAGAAACATGATTGCGCTGACTCCCAAAGATAGAGAGATCAATTCAATACTGGGCCCTTCGAAGAAGACCCTTGCAGGGACTGCCGCAATTAGAAGGAAAGGGATTACGGTAAGGAGAATCCTGCGCGTCCAGGTGGGGTAAATGGCGTCTGGACGTTCTCCAAGTTTTGTAGAAGAGAAGAATGCATTCAGGAGGCCGCGATTGGTGTGGAGCCAAAAGACGGGAATCTCAAAGAACATTTGCATGGTGTAGTGAACCACCACTCCATTCCCTAATAGGAAAAGATACCAAAACAGATTCACTGCTGAGATTTCACCGGGTAATCGAAGGATTGACCAAACAAGTAGCCCTGCTGCAATGATCAGATTGAGAAAGGAATTGGCTGCGAAATCTCTGAGGCTGAGGAAGAAGAGAGAGGATACAGGTCGAACTAGATAATAGTCGAGATCTCCTTTGTTCACGTAAATAGGTAGCCACCACATATTGCTACTGAATACCGTCATGTGAACCGCATCCACGACAAGGTATCCGCATACGAACACAAGAGTCTGATCGAGAGACCATCCTCCAAGTAGATCGGTATGTTGGTAAAGCACTAAAAAGATAGAGATCTCTACAAGATAGAAAACGCAATCCATGATGATGCGAAACCAAAAATCGAGTCTGTATTCGAGTGATCGACTGAAGGAAAACTTGAGAAACTGACCATAAAGTCGGAGATATCGCATCAAATGCCTACCCCTGTATATCGAAGATTTCCACGTCTCCATACGGGTATCACAAGGAGAGACATCACGACGCACCACACTGCGCATGTCAATAATCCAGTGAGCCAGTCGTTCACTGAGACCTTGCCAAGAATAACCAGAGTTGGAAATTCGAAGAGATATCTAAATGGCAGAATCGCTAAGGCTCCTTGGGACCATTCCGGAAAAAGAGACAGAGGTATGGTCGCTCCACCCAATAGCATAGTGATAAATCTCATCAGCACTGAAAGAGACCAAACGTTATCTGCCCAAAAAGCTACGAGCTGAGGGAGAAGTCCCATGATGTAAAACAACAAGTGAGCGAGTATTAAAGATGGCATACACATGAGAAGTCCGGTGACGTGAAGGTCTACAGAACTCGAGGAACCCATGAAGGGGAGAATGCACGCAGCCATGACGATACTTTGAAGAATATTGGGGAATACATTACCCAGTTGCTGTGCGTATTTAGCGACTCCGTAGTGCAGAGGGTAAAGTAGATATCGGCTCAGGCTTCCGTCGTAGATTTCAGAAGCAACAGCCATTTGTAGGTCGCCACCCCTTACCACTCTCCCTGTTAAAAAGACCATCACTCCATATGACAAGATGCCAGTAAGGTCCCATTCCCCGACGAGTTCTTTCCCAGATTCGGCAAAGACCGCTGTCCACAATGCCCAGAGTACAACGAGTTGCACCGCTAAGTTGACGAACATGGTAATCCAGAAATCAACTCGATAACTGAAGAGCCTTCGTGATTCGATACTGATCAGATGGAAAAAAAGGCGAAGGGTCATTCTTGTCTGAAGTCTTTTCCGCCCATCAATATTTCAATGGTGTCACTGATTTCAGGTTCATCGATGGAGAGATCATGAATCTTGAATCTTCTTAATAATTCTGCCGCGACTTCCGTCACATTTGTTCGGGGGACTTGAATACTGACCTGATCAGACTGGATTTTTACTTTTTCTCCCATCTTGGAGAAGATTTCTTTGGAGCTTTCGTCGAGTGTTTGATTTTGAAGGTGAAGGGTCAATCGTTTGTAAGGTGCGTATTGCTCGATCACCTTTCGGAGACTGCCGTCATAGATCAGTTCTCCTTCGCGAATGATAATGATGCGTTCACAGAGTCGTTCAATGTCTTCCATATAGTGGCTTGTGAGAATCATCGCTGGGGACTCTTCTTTACGATATGAAAGCAAGAAGTCGCGTACAGCTTTTTGGGTAGTGATGTCTAGCCCGATAGTGGGTTCGTCTAAATACACCACTCTGGGGGAGTGAAGAAGTGCCGCAATGAGTTCCATTTTCATCCGCTCACCCAGAGAGAGGCGTCGAATCTGAATATTCAGTTCCTCTCCTACGTTGAGTAACTGGGTCAGTCTGTTCAGTTGATGATCAAACTGTTGTTGAGGGATCTGATATATTTCGCGAAGGAGTTGAAAACAATCCGCCCCGGGTAGGTCCCACCAAAGTTGTGCTTTTTGCCCCATGATGAGAGAGATTTGGCGCCGAAAGGCGTCTTGTTTCTCCCAAGGGTTGTATCCCAAAACTCGAGCTTCTCCGGCTGAGGGATGAATAATTCCAGAGAGCATTTTTACGAGTGTGGTTTTTCCCGCTCCATTGGCTCCAATGAGCCCGACGATCTCACCTTCTTCAACCGTGAAATCTGCACCTTCTACAGCAACTTTTTCGATCCAATCTCTACGGAAAAGAGACTTCAGGGATGCCGAGAGCCCTGGAGGTTTTTTGTGAACTCTGAAGACTTTTCTTAGGTTTTGTACTTTGATCATCCGCCTATTCCCCTTATTTCAGCAAAATACCACGATTTGAAGGCTTACGAAAAAAATAAAAAAAGGTGGTCCAACCTTCTTCAGGAATCTGATGCAGAGTGTCCAAGGGCTCTTCGGTTAATCCCGGATTTGGATACTTCTTATTTATCAGGATTGAGGGATTGCGGAGACGTCTGGACATGAATTGGGTGCGGAGGCTGTTAGACGAGTTGGGTCTTGGACTTCGGTAGAAGCAAAACTCAAGAAAAGCAGTGGGTCACCCAGTTACATACTCTCTGAATACCTTTCTTCTGATAGTTGGAGCGATTGAATCCACAGGGTGTGGATTCACGTTTCTTTATAAGTGCTTCTTTGCCAGAAGTACTTTTCTGTCCTCTGAAAGGGGATGTTATGGGTTTTCCGAGAACCCTTCTGTCGTGGATGCTTGTTTTCTGCTGCACCACGGTTTCATTTGCGCAAATGTCTGGCTCAGGAGAGTTGGAGAATAACTCTCTAGAGATTAAGACGTCCTCGATTACTGGCCTTGCCAGTATGTTGACAGGTCAGAACGGAAGCATTCTACCGCTACCTGCTGACCTCGAAAAACCGCTATCAATCCTCTCGGAGTATGGGATTTATTTTGGTATTTCTGATGGAGCGAATGAGCTCAAGCGAATTGAGACAGTTCAAGATGATCTAGGACAAAGGCATCATCGCTACCAGCAGATGCATCGTGGTATTGAAGTCTTTACGGGGCGAATCGTGGTGCATCAGAACCGCGAAGGTGAATTCCTTGCTGTGAATGGCGATTTCTATCCGATTCGCCCTGGCGTAGCGACTCAGCCGTTGATCACGATTGAAGAAGCTGAATTTTTAGTTGAAGCAGAATTGGGTCTTGTGAATCCAGTCTTCACAGATCAGAGACTGGTACTTGTTGATCCCGGTTGGTATGGCGACCCGAGTTCGGGTCAAGTTCGACTCGCTTGGCATATCACAGCCAGCGGAGATGACGCCTTCGGTAAGCATGTGTTTGTCGATGCCAGAAACAGAGAAGTGTTTGATCATTGGCCAGCGGTTCATTCCGCGGTTGATCGAAAGATTTACGATGGCTCAGGCGGAAGTCTTCCTGGAAATTTAGTCAGGGGCGAGGGCGCGGCTGAAACTGGCGATGCTGAACTGGATAATCTTTACGAGTATGTCGGTGATTTTCACCGTCTCTTGTTAGAGGGATACAATCGGGACAGTATCGATGGAGCGGGAACACCGTTGGTTTCAACGGGAAGATGGAACTCGAACATTTGTCCCAATGCCATCTGGAATGGTAGTGGAACTGCATTTTGCTCGGGTCTTGCCACTGACGATATCGTCGGCCATGAGTTTGGCCACGGCTTGGTCGATTTCACCGCAGATTTGATCTATCAAAATCAGTCCGGGCAATTGAATGAATCTTTTGCTGACGTCTTCGGTGAGTTGGTCGATCTTTATAACGGCGATGCTTCGGAGGCGGGTCCTCCAGGCGGAACTCCATGGCCGGGTGGTGGAGTGACAGGCACGGATACACCGAATACCGCCAGAGGCGGCTGTAACGAGGCTTCCGTTCGGTGGATGATGGGAGAAGACAGTTCCCTAGGTGCCATTCGCGATATGTGGTCTCCGACATGTAAAGGTGATCCGGATCGTGCATTGAGTCCTCTCTACGAATCAACATGCTGCGATCCTGGATTTGATAGTGGTGGAGTTCACTTTGGATCGGGTGTTTCCAACCATGCATTTGCAATGTTGACGGACGGCAAAACCTTTAACGGCTTTACTATCCAGAGTCTGGGAGCGATCAAGACCGGCGCCATCTGGTATCGCGCTCTGAGCGTGTACCTGACACCTGCTTCCGATTTCAATGAAGCTTTTAATGCCTTTGTTCAGGCAGCGAATGATTTGGTGGGGACGACTCCATCGGATCCAAGGACAGGTGGACCTTCGGCAGCACCCATCACTGCTGCAGATGTGACCCAGGTAACAAACGCATTGACCGCAGTGGAGATGAATGCATCTGGAATTTGCGCTTTGCCACCTGCCCCTTCCAATGATGACTGTGCCGGATCAGTTGTGATTTCTCCCGGTCTTCATGACATTGATAACAGAGGAGCAACGAATAGTGGCGTTGTCGCAGATGAAACTCAGTGTGCAGGTACATTCCTTGGACAGGTCTCGAGAGACGTTTGGTACTCGTACTCTCCTCCTCAGTCGGGAACCATCACTGTGAGCACCTGCAACATCGGCGGGTTCGACTCTGACCTTCTCGTTTACTCTGGGAACTGTGGCAACCTCGTTCAACAAGGCTGTAATGGAGATGCCTCCGGATGCAGCAACTTTACTTCTACGATTCAGGATCTACCAGTAACTGGTGGAGTCAGCTATCTGATTCGTGTCGGTAGCTTCGGAACTTCTGGAGGAGTCGGACAATTCGATTTGTCATTCGCTCCAGGTGGTGGAAACCCGATCGAGATTTGCAATAACTCTGTTGACGATGACGGAGATGGCGCCATCGACTGCAACGATACGGATTGCGCCGCAGATCCTGCATGTTCAGGAACTCCCACGGAGGATTGCTCCAATGGAGTCGACGATGACGGCGACGGGCAGATCGACTGCGCCGACGCAGACTGTTCTTCTTCTCCGGCTTGTAATCCTGTCAGTGGGGATGAATGTCTGACTGCTGTGGATGCGTTTTTGGGTACGAACCCCGTGAATACGACGACGGCGACCACTTCAAGTGACGCATCTGATTCAAGTCAATGTAGTGGCACTTTCCTGGGCGGATTCCACTCTGATGTTTGGTACCGATTTGTCGCGCCCCAGGATGGTTTGATGACTGCAAGCCTCTGTGGATTCGTTGATTTCGATTCTGATCTTGCAGTGTATCAGGGTGGCTGTGCCGCTCTTTCCCAAGTGGGTTGTAATGGTGACGGATCCGGTTGTGTAAATTTGAGTTCCATCGTGACCGATGTTCCAGTGAGTGCTGGGACTGAATACATGATTCGAGTGGGCGGCTGGTCTGAGACTGCAGCCGGGACAGGAAATCTTGATATAACTGTGACGACTGGAAGTCAGGAGAACTGCACTAACGGAACCGATGATGACCAAGACGGTTTGATCGACTGCGAGGACCCCGACTGTTCAGCGGAACCCTCATGCACTCCATTCCCGGGTGATGAGTGTAATACGTCACTCCCTCTGATTTTGGGATTTAACTTCATCGATAATACAGGTGCTTCCGATAGCGCGGAGGGCGTGCCTTCGTGCTCCGGCAGTTTCCTCGGAGCCATGAGTAATGACACCTGGTATGACATTCTAGTGAATCAGGATGGACTTCTCACTATCAGTGCTTGTGACATTTTTGGATACGATTCCAGCATCGTTCTCTACTCCGGGTCGTGTGGGAATTTAATCCCTCTCGCTTGTGATGGAGATTCATGTGGCGGACTGGGCGCGATCGCTCAAGCGAGTGTTACAGCAGGACAGGTGATCAAGGTGCGAATCGGTGCTTCTGTTTCTGGGGCGGTGAGCTCTGGAGATATACAAGTCTCGTTGCAATCTAGTTCTCCCGAGAATTGTCAAAACGGTATCGACGATGACCTCGACGGACTCGCTGATTGCCTAGACCCCGATTGTGCTGCAGATCCCTCCTGTACCTGTGAGTCTCTGACTGGATTAGTTTGCGTTCAGGGAACCGGTATCGAAGTGAACCTTTCATGGACGAATGGCGAGTTGTATGACGAGATCAGGGTTTCTAGAAATGGTAACCTTGTTGCAATCCTCGGAGGAACTGCAACCAGCTTCCTTGATGGCGGCGGTTTCGCAGGAAATAGAGTCTACGCGGTCACCGGAGTTTGTAGTCAAAGCCAGTCCACGAGTGTCTGTGTCATGGATGTTGTGGAGCCTTCGGGATTCAATGCCATTGCTCCTCTGATCACTTCGAACTTTGATGCTGCAACAGGTATCGGTTCTGTGGAACTGGACTTGTTCCTCTCCGAGAATTCTGACAACCCAGGGTTCCCCGGAGATACTCAAGGCTTTTCATTATCTCTCGCTAATGATGCGAGTTGGGTAACACCTGTGTCCGTGACGGCCACAGATCTGCTGCAGCAACTCAACGGTTCTTCTGGACCAGATTTCTTCACAGAGAATATCTATACAGATGGAATCAATGTTGGAGTGGTCTACTCATTTGCCGGTAATAACATCATTGAGTTTGCTAATGAATCAGCGGTGGTTCACGTTTCATACAACACTGTCGCGGCGAACCTAGTAGGTGCTGTGGATAACGTGGTCACACCACTGACATGGTCAGAAAATGTAGGCCCGGTTCCGGTAGAGAATCTGATCGTCGTCAATGGAACGGCGATTACACTTCAACCTGAATCAGGATCCATCACGTTGATTCCAGAACTGGGTGTTGCTATCTCGAGAGCGGATTGCAACTCAGATGGTTCATTCAATATTGCCGATGCCGTGACTTCCTTGGATGGCTTGTTCAATGGTGGATTGATCAACTGTGTGGATGCTTGTGATTCCAACGATGATGGATTGATGAATATCGCTGATTCTGTCTTCTCGTTGGCCGCGCTCTTCAACAATGGAATTCTGCCTCCTCCTCCCTTCGGATCCTGTGGGATTGACCCCACGGATGATTCGCTGACTTGTGAGGAATTCGACGCCTGTCCCTGAAGAATTCAGGTTCAAACTAGCGTGGGCCAGTCCATTGCTGTCTCTTTCCCCGGGGTACCCCAAGGTATCCCGGGGAATTTTTATGACATTTTCTTCATCTGCTGGGAAGAATATTGCCTGTAGGGGCCGTTATTCAGGCAAATCTGAAGAAGGAGCACCCCCGGTACGCTTGCCCGTGAGGGTTCCGACTTCTACGATCTCATCTGTTGGATACAAGGACTGGAAAGTCTTTTCATTTCGCCGCCTTCCTTCCAGAAGGAGGTGGCTGATCCGACAGTCAGAGAGGCTTTTCAAATCTCTCTGCCAGAACGCAATTACCACCCGAATCCGGGACTACAGATCCCGTTGCGGAAGAGAGACCAGAGGATGAGTTCAATGGATTCCAGTCAAGCTGCTGATCTTGTGAACGGGATCGAGAAAGTCGCTGTTGTAGGTGCCGGAACCATGGGGAACGGGATCGCTCAAGTGTTTGCCACTTCAGGCTACCCTGTCACCATCATCGATCCCTTCGAGGCTTCACTCGAGAGGGCAAAGGGCGCCATCGATAACAGTCTTGGTCGTATGGTGAAAAAAGAAAAAATCACTGCAGATGATGCCAGTGCAACGATGGAGCGCATCTCCTTTTCTACATCAATCGAAGCTTCTGCGGGGACTCAGTGGGCGGTGGAAGCGATTCCCGAGGTGGAGTCACTCAAGGAAGAGGTTCTTTCTGGTCTTGATTCTCATGTAGTCGAGGGGGGAGTGATTGCCAGCAATACTTCTTCGATCTCCATTACTCGGTTGGCCAGTTACACCCAGCGTCCGGAACGATTTGTTGGAATGCACTTCATGAATCCTGTTCCGATGATGAAGTTAGTAGAAGTGATCAAGGGACATAAGACAGTGGACACAGTCGTTGAGGCGACTATGGAACTTTCCCGTAAACTCGGGAAAGAACCTTGGTTGGCAGAGGATTATCCCGGGTTTGTTGCCAACAGGATTCTTTGCCCAATGCTCAACGAAGCGATGTATGCCTTGATGGAGGGTGTCGCAACAAAGGAATCCATCGATGAAGTGATGAAATTGGGAATGGGGCACCCTATGGGGCCTCTGACTCTCGCTGATTTCGTCGGACTCGACGTATGCCTCAATATCCTTGAGGTGTTGCATTCCGAGTTGGGCGATCCCAAGTACAGACCTTGTCCGCTTCTGAGAAGAATGGTGGCGGCAGGAGACTTGGGCAGAAAAACCGGTCGAGGGTTCTACGACTACTCATAAGTGAAGGAGTTCAGCGATGCTGGACAGCACCGGAATCGAGACAAATGAAGCTGCGGGGAGACTCGAAGCAATATTGGGGCTCTCTGTTCCCGAAACTCATCGTCATATTTATGACGAAGCGAAGCGTATCGCTGATGAGATTCTCATTCCTGCAGCGAATCTCCATGACAGGGAAGAATCTTTTCCTGAGGATCAGGTTCGTATCCTTGCTCAAGGTGGCTTCATGGGAATTCTCGCTCCCAAGGAGTTCGGGGGGCAAGGCCTCGATAATCTGGCTTTGACTCTCGCATTGGAGGAGATAAATCGTGGTTGTGCTTCAACAGGAGTGACACTTTCAGTTCACAACTCGTTGTTGTCCAGTCCTCTTCTCCACTTTGGAACAGAGGAGCAAAAAGCTAGGTTTTTTCCAGGACTTGCTTCCGGAGAATCCATGGGGGCATATGCCATCACTGAACCGGATCATGGTTCCGATGCGTTGTCGATTGAAACAACTTGTCGCCGTGAAGGTGACGAATGGATCTTAAACGGAACGAAAGCTTGGATTACAAATGGTTCTAGAGCAGGCACGATCATCACATTTGCAACGATGGATCCTGCATTGCGATCAAAAGGAATAAATGCATTTGTGGTAGACCCTACGATGCCAGGTTTCTCTGTCGGGAAAAAAGAACTCAAACTCGGCATTCGAGGATCTGACACTGTTCAATTGGTGTTTGATGAAATGCGTGTCCCTGCCGAAAATCTATTGGGAGAAGAGGGACAGGGATTCAAGATTGCGATGCACACTCTCGATGGTGGGCGAATTGGCATTGCGACACAGGCAGTGGGTATTGCTCAAGCATGCCTAGATGTCGCGGTTGAATTTGCAGAAGGCCACGAGATGTTTGGGCGTAGACTTGCAGACAATCAGTTGGTGTCTCACAAAATCGCCGATATGGCGACACGAATCGAGGCTTCCCGATTGCTCACCTACAGAGCAGCCCTGTTAAAAGATGCTGGAAAGCCTCACAGTCGACAAGCATCGATGGCGAAACTGAGTTCTTCAGAGATTGCGAATGATGCTGCGCGGATGGCTCTCGAAATTCATGGAGGAGCAGGGATAGGGCGACAGTCCCCCATCGAAAGATTATTCCGTGATGCGAAAATCTGCGAGATTTACGAAGGCACTAGCCAAATCCAGAGACTGGTGATCTCACGCCATGTCCGACCGGACCGGGGGTAAATGTCCTCCCGCACAGTAGAAGAACTGGTCTCGGGAATCCTCCGTGGACATCGCAGGGATTTGGCTCAAGCCATCACTGCGGTGGAACAAGATGAGCTCAAAGCAGATGCTTTACTTTCAGCTCTGCCTCCCGCACCCGGTGCCTTTCGGCTTGGACTGACAGGTGCGCCGGGAGTCGGTAAGTCGACATTTATCGCAAAAGTGGTTCCTCTACTGATTGAGTCTGGAGAGAAGGTCGCTGTTTTGGCAGTGGACCCGACCAGTCCGGTGACGGGTGGAGCATTACTGGGTGATCGAGCAAGAATGTCGAGTGATATGGGCGACGCAGGTTGGTTTCGTAGCTTAGCAAGCCGGGGGTCGACGAGTGGAGTTGCAGGGTGCACCGATCATGCAGCAGAGATACTCGCGAGGGCCGGCTTCGGAATCATCATTATCGAAACAGTTGGGGTTGGCCAACTTGAGGTTGAGATTGCAACAGAAGCAGATCAATCCTGGTTGTTACTTTCTCCCGAAGGCGGAGACGCAATACAGCTCCTTAAAGGTGGAGTACTTGAAGTTGTACAACGAGTTATCGTGCACAAGAGTGATAGACCCGGTGCTGAAGAATTGATGCGTTGGGTTGAAGAGGCTGCTAGAGATCAGGCTGCTGCTGATCCTGTTGCAGTCAGCAGTCAAACAGGCATAGGCCTGAAAGAAGTCGTGGATCTTGTTCTGTCCGCCGCGAAGGCGCAGAGATCTAAACCGGATGAAGGTCGTTCAAAAGAGCGGCTTCGACGGAGACTGTTGCGCAGGGCAGAACAGGAATGGATTAAAAAAGGCCTGGAGGATTCTGGAGGTGAGTCGCAAATTGATCGGCTCGTTGATCAGGTCTTCGAGGGACAAATTGAGGCGAGAGAAGCTCTCGCCAAGTTAACTGATCGCTGATTCTGAGCTCCCTAATGGGTGAGCAGCAGGATTTCTCAGATGAGTGAGTGGAAGGAAACACCGTGATTCGTTTCGAAGAACATCACCAAGAGATTCGGGAGATGATTTCCGACTTCTCCGATAAAAAAATCGCTCCTCGTGCTGAGCAATTGGATGAGAGTCAGGGTGTTCCCTCTGAAAGCTTGTCCGAAATCGCAGACCTAGAAATGCTGGGATTAACGATTCCCGAAGAGCATGGCGGGTCTGGATTAGATTTGTTGACGGCTTGCCTCGTCGTAGAAGAGATTTCTCGAAATTGTGGATCTACCGGCGCTATCGTTGCTACCCATCTCTTTGAAGGCACGTCTGCAATACTCAGATTAGGAGATGATGAAGGAAGAGCACGTTGGCTTCCTCAATTGGCTTCGGGGAAAACTCTGGCGACCTTTGCGATGGCAGAGCGAGAAGCTGAATCAGATGCCTCCGCAATTGACGCTTCTGCGGGTGCGGAAGGTGATGGCTTCGCGATTCATGGTCGCAAGACTTGGATCATGGGAGGGCAAACCGCTGGTTTGACCACCGTCATTGCTCGACGTGGTGAAGATAATCTAGAAGACCTTGGTGCTTTTGTGGTCGACCCCACTGTTGAAGGGTGTCACCGAGAGGCTCATGAAGATCTCTTGGGATTGCGTGGAGCTGGTTTTTGCGCACTCAATCTTGAAGGGGTGCAACTGCCATCGAACGCTCATCTTTCGGGATCTTCTGGGGGCTGGTCAGACATTCTCAAGGTTGTGGATATGGCCCGTCTCGGGGCTGCTTCAGTCAGCCTTGGAGTGGCCAGAGGTGCCATTGCTCATGCATTAGAATATTCTTCTCAACGCAAAGCATTTGGTCGGTCGATTGATCGCTTCGGAGCGATTCGTGCCATGCACGCGGAGGCTGCGACCGCTGTTGAAGGAGCTCGACTGCTCTTATGGAGAGCTGCAGGTCTTCTCGATGCGGGTAAATCAGCGGGCAGGGAAGTGTCGATGGCAAATCTCTCAGCAAAGCAGGCCGCTTACAAGGCAGGCCGCGATGCTGTGCAGATTCTCGGAGGAAATGGTTACAGTCGCGAGTACCCCGTCGAGAGGTGCTACCGGGATATCCAAGCACTCTCTCCTTTTGGCGGTGGTGAAGATCTACAAAAAATATTGGTAGCTCGTTCGATGGCAGGAGTTCGATCATGAGTCGTGCTGTCATCTGTTCGGCTGTCAGAACACCCATCGGCAAGTTTCTCGGAGGCTTGTCTGAACTGAGTCCTGCCGACCTCGGAGTCGCTGCTGTTGTTCCTGCTCTAGAAAGGGCAGGAGTCTCCGCAGATCGCGTTGGAGAATTACGGTTCGGTTGTGGACGTCAGGCGGGGGGTGGCCCCAACGTCGCTCGCCAAATTGCAGTGCGTTCCGGGATCCCGGTGACCTCCACTGCAGTTACTGTGAATATGGCCTGTGGTTCTGGCTTACTCGCCATCATGGAAGCCAGAGATGCCATCGAGCGCGGCGAATTTGAAGTTGTTGTTGCTGGCGGTACAGAAAGCATGTCTCAGCTTCCATTTTACATGCTGGGAGCTCGAAAAGGGTACCGTCTCGGACAGGGTGAACTTGTAGATGGAATGTACCGTGATGGTTTTCAGTGCCCCTTGGCCGATCAATTGATGGGAGCTACTGCAGAAAATCTTGCAGAAGAATTTTCTATCAGCAGGGAAGAGCAGGATTCTTACGCAGTAGAAACGCAGCGAAGATGTCAGCAGGCCCGTGAAGAAAACCTGTTTGCAGATGAGATTGCGCCAGTGGAGATTCCTGGTCGTAAGGGACCGACTGTGATCTCAGTGGATGAGCATCCTCGAGACAATTCTAATATGGCCTCGATGGCCAAACTGAAGCCGGTCTTCAAAAAAGAAGGAACCGTTCATGCGGGGAACTCTTCCGGAATCACAGATGGCGCATGCGCTCTGGTTCTTGCCAATGAAGAGGTGGCAAAAGCTGAAGGATGGCCCATTTTGGCTGTGGTGGGAGCATCTGCTCGAGGGGGAGTGGAGCCCCGGAGAATGGGAATGGGACCGGTTCCTGCGATAGGGAAATTGCTCACACAGACGGGTGCGAGCATCAGTGATTACGACTTGGTCGAGATCAATGAAGCTTTTGCTGCTCAAGTTTTGGCGTGTCTCAAGGAGGTCGATATCGACAGAGATCGTCTCAATGTCCATGGTGGTTCTATTGCGCTGGGGCACCCTATCGGCGCAACGGGAGCCAGGATCGTGACGACACTTATTCATGCCGCAAAACGTCGCGGTGGTGGTAAAGGTATGGCTTCGCTTTGTATCAGTGGTGGAATGGGCCTTGCTCTGGATTTAGAAATCAGTTCCTGACATGATAGGAACTGATCTCATCAATGAGTGATTAGGAGAGCGAGAGTCATGTCGATACTACTCAAAGGACGAATGGTACTGGGAGTGTTCCTGTTGTTAGCCGGACTGACCATCGTTAAGTTCCCAGATATTCTCCAATATGCATTGGCTTCCGTATTAATCGTTTCCGGTGTTTCAGCAATTCTTGGATCATTAGGGGGCAACGCTCCCCAACAACATCCCAGTGAGCCCGAAACACGCGGCGCAGATTTTCGAAAGCTCGAAGACTAAGTCTTAGTTTTTTTGATTATCAATCAGAATAAGTCTTCTTACCGCTTCATCTCCTGGAATCTGGTAGGGTTCATCGAGGGCTACAAAGAGTCTTCGCTTCCACATTAAGCCTTTGACTGCCGCGAGTTCTTCGTTAGCGGCTGGACCTTTCCATAGCAACATAGGCCCGTAGTAGTTGTGGGTGCACCAGTTGAGCAATCTTTCGATAGGGCCCACAGCCCTGGCTGTGACGAGATCAATCTCCTTGCGGTGTTCACGAATCCAATCTTCATAGCGACCCCAAACGCATGTGACCCGATCTGAAATACCGAGTTGCTCAACAACTCCTTGAAGAAACTCAATCTTTTTTCTTTTTGAGTCTAGAAGTGTCACCTTCAGATGTGGGCATGCTAATGCGATAGATAGTCCAGGCCATCCTGCACCAGTTCCTAGGTCCAATATGTGGTGAAAGATTTGTTCTCCCCCTTCAGCGAGGAGGGGGAGCGCAGCGAGCGAGTCTGCACAATGACGAATCGCCATTTCCTCGGGTTCGGTGACTCGAGTCAGATTCATCACTTCATTGCGTTCTCGAACGAGCCAAGCGTGAAGTGCTAGGCCTTCTCGAGCAAATCCGGGCGCGAAGGGACCCAGAGCTGTTATGAATCGACTTTTGAACTCTTCGTATTCGATATCTATTTTCTCCTGCGCATTATTCCGTGACACTTCATCCCACTCTTGGGAGGTGCTTCTTGGGTCTTAGGAATCTTGAGGGTAACATAGTTACGAGCGCCGAAAGGAGAACTACCTATGGATGATTCAAGAAAATCAGCCGCTGGATATCCTCTCGATCGACCCGACGAAGAAATCATGCGGTCAAGAGTCGATCAATTAACGCCTGAACAACATCATGTGACCCAAAAATCGGGAACGGAAGCACCGTTCTGTGGAGGGTTTCTTGGAGAAAAAGAAGAGGGCACATATGCGTGTGTCGTCTGTGAACTGCCGCTTTTTCGTTCTGAGCACAAATTCGAATCGGGGACGGGATGGCCCTCCTTTTTTGATACCTATGATCCTGAACACGTTCAGGAAAAATCTGATGCCACACATGGAATGGTTCGTACCGAGATTTGCTGCGCCCGTTGTGATGCACATTTGGGTCACTTATTTCCCGATGGACCCGCTCCTACTGGAGTGCGTCATTGCTTGAACTCGGCCTCCCTCACCTTTTTTCCTGAGGGAGTTGAGATTCCCATTGAAGTCAACTTTGCTGGCAAGAGGCCTGATTCAGCCCCGGTGAAGAACGCTCGGGCTTATTTTGGCGGAGGCTGATTCTGGGGAGTCGAGGACCGCTTTGCGGCTCTCGATGGCGTCGTCGACGTCATCTCGGGATACATGGGAGGCACTCTGGATAATCCGACTTATGAACAAGTTTGTTCAGGAGTGACAGGGCATGCTGAGGCAGTAGAAATTCATTACGATTCTTCTCGTGTGAGTTACTCCCGATTGGTCAGTTTGTTCTTCGCTTTGCACGACCCGACGACTCCGGATCGGCAGGGTGCTAACCAGGGCACGCAGTATCGTTCTGTCGCGTTTTGTGATTCCCCTGAAGAGGTTCAGGAATTGAATCGGCAAATTTGCGCACTTGAGAATGAAGGTGCATTTGGGGGGAAACCTTTTGTGACCCAGGTCATCGATAGTGGTCCTACCTTTTGGCATGCTGAAGACTATCATCAAGACTACTACCAGAAGCATAGAGGTTTCTGCTCTCGCTAATTCTGGAGTCAAACTGTTTCAGAATGAACGATGCCATCCTTGTCGACTTTTCCTGCAGTAGCGGTACCGGTCAGTGCTAGCCAGCCTTCTATTAACATCCAGATCTGTAATAGCATTCCAAATCCGAGAATGATGACTTGTTGCCATGGGATCGCTGCTTCATTGAGAAGGCCCTTCATTTGCGATACGGCAGCCCAGCCAACGATCAGGCTCAGAAATACGAGAGGAATCAGAGTCGGAAGTACGGGTTTTCCTCTACGAGCTTGCCATGTTGATAATACAACGAGAGTCAAACTAGCGAGCAGCTGATTGGTCACTCCAAAGATAGGCCAGAGAACAAGGCCCCCTGTTCCTCCTTTACCTGCCAGTAATGCGAGAGCTGCAGCAGACAGGACAGCGAAGGCTGTCGCAATCTGACGATTTTGTAGACTTCTTATTCCCAGTGAATGACCAATTTCTTCAACAACATAACGTTGAATACGAGTGGCACTATCCATCGTCGTTGCTGCGAAAGAAATGATGACGACGGTCACGACACTGGCGAGAAATTCTATAGAAAAGAAAGGAACAACCTGTTGAATAAATGTTGCTCCACCATAAATAAATCCGGATAGCCGATCGAGAAGTGAATCTGATCCGACCCAGTTGGAAGAATATTTCGCGGTCCATGCTGCGGTGTCTACAAACCCTGCGCTGGAGATGCAGCAAAGTATAACGACTGCAGCCAAACCACCTTCCAGAATCATCGCTCCATAGCCGATGCTTCTCACATGGCTTTCCGATTCAAGTTGTTTGGAAGTTGTTCCGCTGGCGACCATGCAATGAAATCCGCTAATCGCACCGCAAGCGATGGTGATAAAAAGAAATGGAAAGAGAAAAGGAGCATCTGCAGGGGGGTTTTGGTTGATGGCTGGAGCGACGATGTCCAATTGGGTGCTCCCATTGAAAGCCGCGACGAGAATACCTGCTAACAATCCGCCCATGGCAAGAAAGAGCTGATGGGAGTTGATGGCGTCTCTGGGTTGAAGAAGTCTTTGGACTGGAAGAGTGCTGGCAATCCAAGCATATGCAAATAAGGCTAAGAGCCAAAACATGCGTGCGTTTTCTTTTAGCACACTGCCGGCCGCGGAATCTCCCCAATCAAATGCCAACAAGGATCGAACAGGATCTAGAGAACCTAATCCAATACAGCTGTACATGACTACTAATGCGAGTCCGCCCCACAATGCCATCGATCCACCACGTAACAGTTTCCAGCCGATGAAGAGAGCGATGGGGATCTCTATCCAGACCGCCAGGATACTTTCTGGTCGAGCAACGAAAAGGCTAGCGATGACGAAAGCAAAGACGGCAAGAACGACCCAAAGAGCGAGCATGATAAAGATAAGAAACAAGATTCGGACTCGAGGAGACAGAATTTCAGCGCAAAGATCACCGATGCTTCGACCTTGATTTCTCGCTGAAAGAACGAGAGATCCTAGATCATGAACAGCTCCAATAAATATGGATCCGAAAATGACCCAAGCTAGAGCAGGTAGCCAACCCCAAGTAACAGCAACAGCGGGACCCACGATGGGACCAGCACCGGCAATGGTGACATAGTGATGTCCAAAGAGAATCGAACGCTTGGTCGGGACGTAATCGATACCGTTTTGTAGTGCTTGACTCGGCAGTTGTTTGTCAGGAAATGAACCGACTCCAAATACATGAGTTGTGATCCATGAGCCGTAGTAGCGGTATCCCAACCATAATGCAGTTGCTGATAACAATGCCAGGATGAAAACATTCATTGATACCCCCTCTTCTGTTTAGATCTCAAGGATTCTAGTGCCTTGACCCTGATAGTCCACCTCCCATGATGTTGCAAGACAGGGGGACGAATGGGTAAGAAATCTTCTGAATCAGCGCATTCTGATTATTGGAAAAAGAATCTCAAATTAATCGCAAAGCTACTCTTTGTGTGGGCCTTCGTTTCGTTTGGGCTGAGTTTAGCGTTCGCGGATGCTCTTCACGGGGTGCTCTTCCCCCTTCCTGGTACCCCATTAGGCTTCTGGTTTGCTCAACAAGGGTCGATCTTTACCTTTGTGATCCTCATATGGGTCTATGCCTGGCGAATGAACCGATTAGACGATGAATACTTCTCAGAAGGGGACGAGTAATGGATATCCAGCAATGGACAGCGCTCCTTGTGGGAGCATCCTTTCTTCTCTACATCGTCATTGCCATTCGATCGCGAGCAAATAGTACCGGCGATTTTTACGTCGCGGGTGGGCACGTCCCGCCCTTGGCAAACGGAATGGCAACAGCTGCAGATTGGATGAGTGCGGCATCGTTTATATCGATGGCTGGGCTCATCTCGTTTTCAGGGTTTGACGGTTCTGTTTACCTGATGGGTTGGACGGGTGGATATGTCCTATTGGCACTTCTTCTCGCTCCGTACTTAAGAAAATTTGGAAAGTTTACCGTTCCAGATTTCATCGGAGATCGGTACTACTCTCAGTTGGCTCGAATCGTCGCTGTGATATGCGCTATCTTTGTGTCCTTCACTTATGTCGCAGGCCAAATGAGGGGTGTCGGATTGGTATTCAGTCGATTCCTTGAAGTGGATATCACCACGGGTGTCGTCATTGGGATGGGCATCGTGCTTGTCTACGCGGTGCTCGGAGGTATGAAGGGCATCACCTATACACAGGTTGCACAGTATTGTGTCCTCATCTTTGCTTTCATGGTCCCAGCGATTTTCATCTCGCTTCATGTCGCGGATTGGGCAATACCCCAAATTGGATTCGGTATGGATACTCCGGGGCAAGGGTCGACGATCTTGGCTCGATTGAATGGTCTACATGAAGAGCTGGGGTTTTCTTCCTATACGCGGGGAAGCGGAAACACTATAAACCTGATTGCTATTACCTTTGCACTGATGGCCGGTACTGCTGGATTACCTCACGTCATCATTCGGTTTTACACCGTACCTCGCGTTCGAGATGCACGCACTTCTGCCGGCTGGGCTCTCTTGTTGATTGCGATTCTATATACGACAGCTCCAGCCGTTGCTGTCTTTGCGCGAACAAATCTTCTCGATACCGTGTACAAGGAAGGCCAATTCCAACCTCATTCGAGTATGCCCGAATGGTTTAATACATGGGAAGGCACAGGGCTTATAAAATTCACCGATCATAATAATGACGGCTTGATTCAATACGTAGGTGAAGGAGCCGTGGATGCTGAAGGACTGCTTCTTCAGAATGAGTTAATTATTGATCGAGATATTATGGTTCTCGCAAATCCAGAAATTGCAGGGCTCCCCAACTGGGTCATCGGTCTCGTTGCAGCAGGAGGTTTAGCAGCAGCATTATCTACCGCTGCAGGATTATTACTCGTGGTCTCTACATCTTTTTCGCACGATCTATTACGAAAATGGCTCAAGCCTGACATCAGTGAAAAAGAAGAATTGTTGGCAGCCCGAATTGCTGCAGGAGTTGCGGTATGCTTCGCCGGATATCTGGGTGTTCATCCACCTGGTTTTGTTGGGGAGGTCGTGGCGTTCGCATTTGGGCTTGCTGCAGCCAGTTTCTTTCCGGCAATTTTACTGGGCATATTCATGAAGCGCATGAATAGTGAAGGCGCGATCGCGGGAATGATTGTGGGGTTGCTCTTTACGGCGAGTTACATCATATATTTCAAATTTATGCATCCCGAACTCGATTCCGCTGATCACTGGTGGTGGGGCATCTCGCCGACAGGAATCGGGAGCATTGGAATGTGCTTTAATTTCATGGTCGCAGGAATTGTTCGCTCATTCACAGCTGATCCACCTCAAGAGGTGATGGAGATGGTGGAGCAGATTCGATTGCCTGAGAAAGGTTAAATTAGAGTTGCTCTTTGCTGGGGGCATTTGCACTTTTGGTCAGTCTTGGGATTCCCAGTTCTGCGACAAGCATGCCAATAATGATCAGTGCTCCTCCAGCGATCGCCAGGAGTGAGAGCTTTTCTCCGATTAACCACCATGAGAACCCAGCGGCAGTGACCGGCTCCATTGCAAAAATCACAGCAGTGCTGACAGCGGTAGTCGATTTTTGCGCCCAACTCTGCACCAAAAAAGCGAGGGCTGTTGCGAGGATTCCTGTCAATGCAACTGCGCTCCAAACGTTGCTTGAAAGCTGACTAAAATCAGGAATATTTTCCAACGTGAGAGCCGCAATCAAAGACAAGAGAAAGACTGTTCCGATTTCTATCGTGGTCATCGCCAATGCTGAAACTCGAGAAGCCCACCTTGCTTTGAAAATAATCTGAAAGGCGAAGGCGATCGTGCAGCCAAATGTAATCATATCTCCACGAGCGACGTCCAACTGAGCAGGGGGATCTACCAATTGAGCTTCTCCGCCGAAGGCCATGCAAGCCAAGCCTATGGCTGCGAGGAAGACACCAAATAGAACTTTGCTTTCGAGTCGATTCTTCAAGAATAGAAATGCTAGCAAGGGAACAACGATGACTGAGAGACCGGTGAGAAATCCCGAATGCGCTGGGGTTGTGTAGAGGAGCCCAGTTGTTTGAAATGTGTATCCCAACCAGAGCGAAACTCCTGTTAAGAGCCCCGCTTTCCATAGGATTTTTTTGTCCTCAGTGGAATATTTATTCGTTTGCCTTCCTCGCAAGAGAAGCATGGGAAGAAGAATGGCGCTGGCGATTCCGAATCTGAGGACATGAAACGAGTGAACTGGGATCTCCTCAATCGCCTTCTGGACAGAGACGAAAGTCGCTCCCCAGACAACGACGACGAGAAACAGTGCAAAATTGGCTCTACGTGTCGTGGAAACCACGTCTGTGTCCTTTCCGGCCCTTCGGATGCGCTTCAACGCAAAGGTCTCTCGTGTTATCTTGCACAGGATCCTGGAAGTCTACAGAGGATTCGGTTTTCCGTTTTCTCCAACCGCGAATTTTAAGCCGGAATCCAACTCCTCAAGGAGGTTGGAAGGATAGGACGCTGAGTCCACTTTCCACCTCTGGGATGATCGTGGAAATCCGCTTGGAAATCGCCTTCCTTCAAGAATAGAGTCAATTGAGCCTTCCCTGTGTTCCAAGTCACGGACAGGGTAGACAAAGGAGCCTAATGATTTCGCAGATGTTGAGTTTTAGACCGTCGGTTTGGACGGGGCATTCCAGAATGGAATCCAGATTTTCCGTATTACTGGTGCTGGGTCTTCTTCTGGGTGGGGGAATCCTATTTCCCGGCGGGAAATTGGATGCTCAAGAGCAAAGAAATCTCAGGCACATTCTCATTGCTACTGAGAATGTGGCGAACAAGCTTCTTGCCGCTGCTCAATCCGGTACAGATTTTAAGATGTTGGCGAGGAGGTATTCCCTCGATGTCGGCACAAAAATTCTGGGTGGGGATCTCGATTGGGTTTCTCCCGGTCAGATGGAGCCTGAGTTTTCTCTGGCAGCCTTCAGCATTCCAGAAATCGGAGGATTTACGACCTGCAAAACCCGCTATGGGTGGCACGTGATCCAGTATGTTGATCAAAGGGGGGTCGTAAAAAAGGAGCCTTCAGATAAGGGTGCCGACAGTGGTGGTGCGAATCCAGAAACCGCTGACAAGGGGAAGGCAGAAGTTAATTCTCCCAATAACCCGCTCCCTGTGAATCCTTCCGCAGATCGTAATGAAGATATTACCTGGCAGATTTCTTTTTCTGACAGGACATACACACCGGGAAAGAATGGCGAGACGCCCCAGATCGATTTGACGATCAGGGCGACCAATAAAAGTGAAACTGCGCTGAAGGTCATCGATCCTGTGCTGTGGCCTTTAGGTCTCATCGTTCGCTACCAGTTCGGTAAACTCAATGTTCCAGTGAACGCTCCCGAAGGGTATTCCAGATCGAAGTTCAAGCTGGAAGAGATTGCCCCGGGCGCAACAATCCAAAGAAGTTTCAAGTTACAAGATTATGTCGACGTCAGTCAAAACTGGCCGATTGTTCGTGTGATTTGGAGAGGTGACACCCTGTTCGACAGATCTTCGAAACAGGAAATCTTGCCCACGGGCCAAGACTCTCTTCAAAAGATGAAATCTCGTTGGAGATTTTATCGTAGTGGTGAAGCGAACTTCAATCTCCTGCCAGAAGTGAAGTCGGACGAGCGCTGGGTCGTATGCATTTTCTCCTCAGGGAGAATTTGGATTGAGTTGAACAACAATGAGGCTATCCCCGGACTGAATGCCGCTATTGTCAGCAGTATTCGAAAGGGTGATTGGGACAAGCGTCCTTTTGACTTCTTTAATAACCAAGTGTTGCGATTTGGTTTGAGTGCCCAGTCTACAGGGAATCAAGGAATTGAGATTCCTTCCAGTGCACAGTTCACAGGAGTCGTGAACAGGGGTGACTTCATAGCATTACCGACGAAGTTGTCGAATTCTGCACTGGGATTTGGCCAGAGATTTGGTCTTTCGATCACAGACGGCGCTCAGCTCTCAACGAAAAATGGATCCATCATCGGTCGGATTATTCTCGAAGAAGGGGATCCGTTGAGAAGACTTGAGGAACGGAATGGCGAGAAGAAAACGTCTCAGATCACTCTCGCCCTCGCGTGGCCCTACGATTTGATTCCAGACAGAACTCGTAAGGCGATGGAGAAGTCTTCAGAAGAGAAAGTTGACCTACAGAAAAAAGAAGTTTCGACTCCGAAAGTGAAAACTGTAGAAGCGAAGAAGCCTATTCTTCAGCAATCTCCGAAGGAGATCCTTAAGAAGGAAGAGGAGAGAGCGAAGGTCAGGGAAAAAGCAAAACAGTCTACCCTTGAAAAAGTGACCGAAACAAAACCCGCTCAGGTTCTCGTTCCACTTCCTCGAATCCAAATGGAGACCAGTAATGGTACATTCCTCATCCAGTTGTTTGAGAATGACGCTCCAAATACGGTCGCTCATTTCATCCATCTGGTCGAATCCGGATTTTATGACGGCCTGACTTTCCACAGAAGAGTCCGGACTGATTCGAGTGAGGGATTCGTTCAGGGAGGCAGCCCAGACGGTACAAGTGCGGGAAAACTGGATTACACCATTGTTGATGAGCCCAGTATTAAAAGGCCGGCGAAAAAATACTCAGTGGTGATGGCGAGACATCACACCCGTGATAACTCTGCGAGTACTCAGTTTTTTATCGCTCTGGATGATCTCGATTATCTGAATGGCCAATACACTGTTTTCGGCGAAATCATTAACGGTCAGCAATCTGCAATGCGACTCGACTCTCGAAGCACTATAAAAAGTATGAAGGTGCTGTCGAAAAGAGATCGGGAATACAAATTCAAAAAGTTTAATCAGAGTCAGTAGGACTCAGGGACGTCAGGATACCAAATGGCAAGTGTGACCATTGATCGATCAGGAACGGGAATAGCCACCGTTACGATTGATCGCCAGAAACAATTGAATGCTCTTGATGATGCTACGGTGCAATCGATCCGCGAAGTTTTCGAGGAGATCTCGAATGATACTTCGGTGAGGGTCGTCATATTAACCGGAGCAGGCGATAGAGCTTTTGTTGCGGGAGCTGATATCCAGCAACTCGCCGACCAAGATGCGATCGAAGCGCGAGAGAGAGCTCTCAAAGGCCAAGCCGCCTTCAATGCCATCGAAAGATGTGGCAAGCCGGTGATCGCTATGATCAATGGCTTTGCTCTCGGAGGTGGATGTGAGCTCGCCCTCGCTTGCCATCTTCGGTACGCCTCTGCAAAAGCAAAAATTGGGCTACCCGAGGTCACCCTAGGGATCATCCCCGGATACGGCGGGACCCAAAGGTTGCAGAGAATTATCGGTAGAGGCCGTGCGTTAGAGTTGATTCTAACGGGTGAACATATTTCTGCAGACAAAGCATATGAACTGGGACTTGTGAACCAGGTCTTTTCTCCGGATGAATTAGAAGCCGGCGTTCAGTCTGTAGCGGAGACACTCTGCAAGCGAGGACCCAAGGCTCTCGATCATGCGATCGACGCAGTGATCAGGGGGGGTGATGGCACTCTGGCGGATGGACTGGCTATCGAGGCCGATCTCTTTGGAGTGACCAGTGCTACTAAAGATATGAAAGAAGGAATGGCAGCCTTTCTCGAGAAACGGTCTCCCAACTTCGAAGGAAAATAAAAACTCATTTGATATTTCTCGCTGAAGTCTTTGAGGCGGAAGTGAATAGAACTGAAGGAACGAAAATGAAACAAAAAATTAAGGTCCTTGGCGGTGCCAGGACAGCCATGGCCGAATATGTCGGGACTCCCGGATTTGGACTCTTCAAGAACATCAGTGCCATTGAATTGGGTGCGTTGGCCACGAAAGAGGCATTACGGAGAAGTGAAGTCGATCCCGCTGCGGTTGATCATGTCGTGATGGGCAATGTCATGCAAACCAGTGCTGATGCCCTCTATGGTGCTAGGCACGTCGCTCTTCGTGCGGATTTGCCGATCGAGACACCTGCACTGACAGTCAATCGTCTCTGTGGATCCGGACTTCAGTCCGTCGTCACTGGAGCCCAGCATATCCTTCTCGACGAAGCCAAGGTGGTTGTGGCCGGTGGCATGGAAAATATGTCTCAGTGTCCACATGTTATCCGTGGAGCCCGTGAGGGGTTCCATCTGGGGCAAGGTAAGCTTGAAGACCTATTGATGGCTTCACTGCTGGATCCCTACTGCGGTCTTTTCATGGCTCAAACTGCAGAAAAGTTGGCGACTCAGCACAATATTTCTCGCGAAGAGCAAGATGAGTTCGCCATCACGTCCATTTCCCGTGCCAGAGCCGCGCAGGAAAATGGAGTCTTTAACGACGAAATGTTCCCTGTGACAGTGAAGCGTCGCCGTGAAGAGATTGAAGTCTTTAGGGATGACCACATCAAACCTGATACGACTCATGAGAAGTTATCGAAACTTCGTCCGGCATTTGGCAAAGAAGGAACCGTTACCGCTGGAAACGCCAGTGGAATCGTCGATGGTGCCGCAGCATTGGTTCTTGCAGCAGAGGGCGCTCCCGCTGCACAAGGGCGAGAAGTTCTCGGTACGGTCAATGGCTGGCACGTGGTGGGTGTTGATCCGTCCATTATGGGAATCGGTCCTGCTCCTGCCATCAGAGGATTGCTAGATGCACATCATCTTTCCATCTCTGACATCAGTATTTTTGAAATTAATGAGGCGTTCTCTGCCCAATACTTAGCCGTCGAAAAAGATCTGGGTCTGGATCGTGACAAGTGCAATGTCAACGGAGGAGCAGTGGCTCTCGGCCACCCTCTGGGGATGACTGGAACTCGTTTGATTCTCACGGCCATCCATGAGCTACGTCGTCGTGGCGGAGGCTTGGGTATTGCGAGTGCATGTATTGGTGGCGGACAAGGAATAGCTGTTCTGGTGGAAGCCTAGAGCGGGATCACAGGAAGAAACAAAAATGAGCAAAACATACAAAATAGCAGTTTTCGCAGGAGACGGGATTGGTCCCGAGGTGACAAGGGAAGCTCTCAAGGTTCTCGATGTCACAGCAGAGATGGCCGGGTTTAAAGTCGACTGTAAACACTTCCCACATGGAAGTGAGCATTACCTTGAAACAGGAGAGTTGCTTCCCGACGAAGTTCTTGAAGAAGTTCGCGGGATGGACGCTGTGTATCTCGGAGCCATCGGCGACCCTCGAGTAGAGGTAGGCCTCGCAGAGAGAGCTGTGATTGCAGGTCTCCGATTCAATCTCGATTTGTTTGTCAATCTAAGACCTATTCGTCTGATGGCCGACAAGTTTTGCCCGCTAAAAGGCAAAACTTCGAAAGACGTCGATTTCGTCGTCGTGCGTGAAAATACGGAAGATGCCTATGCAGGAATAGGGGGGATTCTTAAAAAGGGAACCCCTCATGAAGTTGCTATGCAGCAGATGGTATACACGCGCCATGGTGTGGAGCGTGTCGTCAGATATGCATACGAAACTGCAAGAAAAAGAGATCGTCAGAAGAAGTTACTTCTTGTCGATAAGGCAAATGCCATTCGAGCTCAAGATATTTGGACTCGGACGTTTGCAGAAGTCGGCGAAGAGTTTCCAGACATCGAACAAGATCACGCCTATGTTGACGCTGCTTGTATGTGGATGATCAAAAATCCAGAAAGCTTCGACACTGTGGTCACTACGAATTTGTTTGGAGACATTATCACTGATCTAGGTGCTGTCCTTCAGGGCGGTATGGGTGTTGCTGCCAGCGGCAATATCAATCCAGGTCAGGTGTCCTTGTTTGAGCCGATCCATGGGTCTGCGCCGAAGTACAAAGGCCAAAATGTTTCATGTCCGATTGCTGCCATCGCGGCTGTTTACATGATGCTCCATGAATTAGGTGAGATCTCTTCTGCTTCAAAAATTGAGCATGCCATCGAGAAAGTCCTCAATAGAGAAGATGTTAATTCGGTCAGTGCTTCAAGCGGGGTCAGCACCGATGAGTGGGGTGATCGTGTCATAGAGGCTTTGCGCCAACTCTAGGAGAGTCATGGCTGATTCCTCAACAATGAATGAAATCTATCACCAGGGAGCCGATGGTTCCCTGGTGGTTCTTCGTGCTTCCGGAGCGGATGCCTTCGAATTTTTACAAAGAATGTTCTCCTGTGACCTGAGGAAGACGACTTCCGACCGGGGTATTCGGGGAACGCTTCTTGACGGAAAAGGACGCATTCTCTCTGTCTTCGACCTTTACAGAGGGGATCAAGATATCCTCATGGTTACCTCTGGGATTGAAGTGGACGTACTTCAATCACGGCTAGAAGCGATGATCATTCTGGAAGATGTCTCTCTCTCTCGGGATCAGTTGCGTATCGCTCATATATTTGGCGAAGGAGCATCTACTGCCATCCATTCATGGGGGTGGGATGTTCCATCCGAATTTTTAGCAGTTGAATCTGGAGATGACGGGGAATTAGTATTTCGCCCACGTTGTCATCCTTTGGGGTTCGATTTGATTTATCCGGCATCTGAACACGACGATATGTTACGAAAAGTGAATGAGATCTCAAAAGAGGCGACGAAGGAGCAGGTTGAAAAAGGCCGGATTCTTCTGGGGGTTCCCAAGTCTGGAAATGAGATATTGGAACGGACTCTGCCGCCGGAGGTGGGCCTCGGGGATGCGGTGGCCTATGACAAGGGTTGCTATGCAGGACAGGAAGTCCTCGCAAGAATTAGAACTTATGGTCACGTGAACAGAGAACTGAGAGCGATTAAATTAGAAGCGAACTCTCAAGACGCCTTAGGCAAGATGTCTGAAGAACCGAAAGTCGGTGACCCGCTTTTCTCGCCGGAGAAACCCGAAAAAGCGGCAGCAACCATCACCTCTGTTGTCAGAGTTGAAGACACTTGGTCAGCCATCATTTCGGTGAAATATAAGCTTCTTGAAGAAGGAATGACCCTTGCCTGGGACCCTGACAGCGAAAATATGCTGAGAGGATCCCTGGAGCCTATATTTTGTTCGTAACCTTCAAGTGTCGAAAACGCACTTTGATTTAGCGGGCCATCTCATGTAACTCTTCGTCGGAGAGTAACCGATCGGCTTTCTTTGCTCGGTCAAAAATCTTTGTCACAAGTTCCTCTGTCGGCGAAATCTGGTTTTGTTCTAGCCAGAAAATAACATTCGATTTTCCACTCATGGGACCGACGCTGATTTTCTGAGCCAAACCGAACTCGTCTGCAGGTACTCCTGAATAGACTCTGTTTGCGAGCCAGTTGTCCTTCTTGCGGAAAGCCTTTATGACTGCTGCCGCGTGAACTCCTGTTGCTGTTTCGAAGGCGTCAGAACCAAAGACCGGGTAATTCCTCGGAATGGGGACATGACATCCTTCACTCACCGCCCCGACATAGTCAGGGAGAAGAGTGAGATCATTCTCGATGGCGCCGATGAGTTTGAGATTTACGAGGAGGAGATCCATCGAGGTGTTTCCGCAGCGTTCTCCAATTCCCAAGGCAGCAGCATGAATCCGATCAACGCCAGCTTCGTAAGCAGCGATGGAGTTTGCTACATCTAGATCTCTGTCTCGATGGCCGTGCCAGTCGATTTTGACGCCTTCGACTCCGGTCTCATTCACCACTTCACGAATAAATCGTATGAGTGAGTGGACGCCATGGGGAGTGGCATGACCGACGGTATCGCAGACGCATGCACGTATTGCTCCGTGCTCAATCGCAGTGGTGTAAAGTGCTCGGAGAGTTTCTGGCGTCGCACGAGTCGTGTCCTCGGTGACATACATTTGGGGGATATTTTCCTGGCGACAAAAATCAGAAGCGAATCGGGTGTGTTCCAGCATTCGTTCCAAAGTCCAGTCCTCGGTGTATTGACGTATAGGACTAGAGCCGATGAAAGTACAGCACTCGATAGGTATTCCGACCTTTTGACTGATCTCTGCTACCGCCCGAATATCATTCTCATGAGTACGAGCTGCACAGTTGGGTGTGATCGACAATTTTTCGTCGACGATCAACTGGCAAAGTCGAGTCACATCTTCTACCGCACGAGGACCTGCACCGGGGAGGCCGACATTTGCGGTGTGGATTCCAAGCTTGTCCATCAATCGAAGAATCTCGAACTTTTTCTCGATAGGGGGGTCCACGACGGAAGGAGACTGAAGACCATCTCGTAGAGTTTCGTCATCGAACTCAACTGGCGTCGTTCTTTTATTCTCGCCATCCATGACATTCCAGTCATGAATCAAGTCATGGATACGATCTTCGCCTTGATCAATAAACCCGTCTCCTGAATCGGACACGCTACCCCATTTCTTCATGTTTGAGCGCTCCGTCACGAAGCGCCCGAAAGTCGATGATAGGATTTACTGAGGTCCGGTCAAGAACCGTCACGATATCCTGGCGACTGTTTTGAATCGAAAGAAGCGTCTCAGGTGAGAATTGTGCTCCTAGCCCTCTCCGTAGTCCCTTATCAGAGATTATAGACCCTGATATTTGGGTCCCCCTGCATCCGATGGAACTGTCCACTGGATGACCTGGTAAGGATCGAGGATATCACACGTCTTACAGTGAACGCAGTTTGAATGATTGATCTGAAGGCGCTCGCCTCCCGAACCATCTTCTACCATTTCGTAAACACTTGCAGGACAGAAGTGTTGGCATGGATTGCCGTATTCTTCTTTACATCGTGTTGAGCAAATATCTGGGTCCACGACTTTTAGATGACTGGGTTGATGTTCTGAATGAACAGAACCGGCGTGATAAACCTGTGTCACCTTATCGATCAATCGATCTCCATCGTATTCAGGTGTGGCAGGTTCTGGCCGAGCTTCTGAAAGTTTTTGCATTTCATCGTGGTCGGCTTTGAGAGGTGCAAATTCTGCACCGATACCGCCAAGGACGTACTTGATCCCTGCTCGGATGGCTCCGCCCCAAAAACCCCTACCTTGGAACTCTGCCCTGAAGTTGCGAACACGATAGAGTTCTTTCTTCAGCCATGAGTTTTCAAAACGTTCTTCATAGCCTTGTAGTGTTGCGGCACTGAAGTCGTCTTTACGAATCGCATCTAAGAGGGTTTCCGCGGCAAGTAGACCGGTTTTCATGGCGCAGTGAACACCTTTGAGGCGACTCACATTCAGATTGGAGCCAGAATCCCCTATGATGAGGAATCCATTACCGTAGGGCCTCGGTCTTGACCAGTAACCGCCCTCAGGAAGACATTTCGCTCCCGCTTTAAGAATCTCACCGCCTTCTAAGATTTTGGCGATGTAAGGATGTGATTTCCAGCGTTGGAAATTCTCCCAAGGGTCAGTCCATGGTTGACCCGCATCGAGAGCGGTTACGAAACCGACAGAAGCTCTGTTACCCGAGAGTCCGTATAGCCATGAGCCTCCGTACTCGTCGGAATTTAATGGCCAGCCAGAAGTATGGATGACCTTACCTGCGGGAAGCCGGCCCTCGGGGAGTTGCCAAAGTTCCTTACAGCCAGTGCCATAGATCTGCGGGTTTCTACCAGCGAGATCTTCTTCTTCGATCAAGAGTTTTGTTAAAGAACCGCGGACGCCCTCACCAAGAATAGTGCATCTGGCATGAATATCTGCACCGGGTTCAAAGGTCGATCCCGGTTCACCATTTTCATCCAATCCCTTATCCATAGTTCGAACCCCAGCAACATGTCCATTTTCATCTCGGATGAATTTGTCACCTGGGAATCCCTCGAACACCATGATGTCTGCTTCTTCGCACTGGTCTTTCAGGAACTGAACCATTTCTGAAAGACTGATCACGGGAAATCCATGATTCTTCAGCATCGGTGGAACCGGTATTCGCATGGCACCACGCTCGGAGAGATGTCGAACTTCTTCCTTATCGACCCAGGCTTCGACTGGAAGACCTTTGTCTCTCCAATCCTCTCCCAGTAATTCTTTGATGGGGCGGGGATCGACGACGGCTCCTGAAAGGATGTGCGCGCCTATCGATTGGCCCTTCTCAATTACTGCGATTTCTACATCATCATTTCCCATGGCGATGAGTTGTCTTTTGAGATGTAGTGCTCCTGTGAGGCATGCTGGGCCGGCGCCGACAAAGAGAATGTCAACGGGCAATTCTTCGCGCTCATGGGTCATTTGGCTCCGATCATCCGGGATTCGCCATATCCTATACAGGTATGCCAGAAATGCCACCTTACCGGGTGTGGCTTGCCATGGGGTGCCTTACGTCGTAGTTTTCAGCCACCTCACTGACAGATTTCCAGTGACCGGGAGGTAGATCGACCATGTCAAAACTCAGAAATACAAATCCAGCCCCAGTCCGAAAGGGCAAGATCCGGCTCGATGGCCATTCACTAGGCCTCGATGATCTCAGGGAAATAGCGGAGGGTCGAGTCCTCCTTTCTGTGGCGTCTAAAGCCAAAAAGGAGGTCCATAAAGCTTCTCAGCAAGTGGCAAAGGCTGCGGAGGGGGCCGATCCACGATATGGCATCAACACCGGATTTGGCCGTTTTTGCAATATCCGCATCTCCCGTGAGGAGTTACGTGAGCTACAGGTCAATCTGATTCGGAGTCATGCGGCGGGAGTCGGCGAGCCTTGTTCTCCTGAAGAGGTTCGATTAGCGATCGCCCTCAGAGCGAATGCTCTCGTCTCCGGAAACTGTGGAATCCGGCTTGAGGTGATTCAATTACTTCTCGATTTCTATAATGAAGATGTTCTCCCCAAAATTCCAAGACAAGGGTCGGTAGGGGCCTGTGGTGATTTGGCTCCTCTCTCTCACTTGGCATTAGTTTTGATTGGTGAAGGTGAGGCGTGGGTAGATGGCCGCTGGATGACGGGCAAAAAAGCGCTGTCAAAAAAAGGACTTCAGCCGATCCGTCTCGAAGCAAAAGAGGGCTTGTCTCTGATAAATGGAGTTCAAGTTTCCGTTGCTATGCTCGCACGTGCCTATCACCTCTCTGTTTCAGTTGTCGAAACTGCTGACTTAACTCTTGCCATGAGCCTCGAAGGATTCCTAGGTTCTTTGCAGCCTTTTGATGCTCGAATCCATGAAGTTAGGCCGCACCCAGGACAAGCGATCGTTGCTAAAAATGTTCGTCGCTTGCTCAAGGGAAGTAAAATTTTGAAATCACATCAGGATTGTGACCGTGTGCAGGATCCATATTCTTTCCGTTGCGGTCCTCAGGTTCATGGCTCTGTGAGAGATGCTCTCGTTTGGATAGGAGAAACTATTCAAAGGGAGGCCAACTCGGCAACCGACAACCCACTCGTCTTTACAGATGGAGAAGCTATTTTATCGGGTGGTAATTTTCATGGAGCACCCATTTCACATGCTGCCGATCTATTGGCGATAGTGATGTGTGATCTCTCTTCCATTTCAGAGCGTAGATCCGAAAAATTGGTGAACCCGGATACGAGCCGGGGATTGCCCGCATTCCTGTCAAAGTCTGAAGGATTGCAATCAGGTTGGATGATGGCTCATGTGACGGCTTCAGCATTAGTGTCGAGGATGAAGGTTCTCTCTCATCCTGCATCCGTGGACTCCATGGTGACCTCGGCGGGAACGGAAGACCACGTGAGTATGAGTACTCATGCGAGTGAGAAAGCTTTGGAGTGTGCTCATCAGGCTGCAAGAGTCGTGGGTATAGAACTACTCATTGCCATGGATGCCTTGGAACTCAGAAGACCTTTCACTAGCGGCAAACGCCTCGAAAAGATCCTGAAATCTCTGCGTCTAGAGTTACCCGCATCTAAAGGTGACCGGGTACTTTCACCGGAGATTGAAAACGCAGCCAGAGTCATCGAAGAAGGATTGCTGGCGAATCCCTAGTCCTTCAAGACTTGGGTAGTCGACATTCGAATGCAACGAGGCGCTCGTAACGCACTCCATCTCTCACCGAATAGGAGCCGGGGACGGCTGCCATTTCCTTGAGGTAGGCTTCGTCTTCGAAGTAGTAATCGCGGAAAGGGAAATCCTTATCTGCGAGAATACGTACATTCATATCACACTGCTCCAAGAGCGAAATCGTACGAGGAACATCTGCCATCGTAGAATGAATAAAGATTAATCGTCCACCTGGTTTTAATAACTTATGTGCTTCAAGAATGAGAGTGTCAATAAAGTAGCGACGATAAGCTTTGTTTGAGAGTGCGAATGGGGGATTCGCAACGAGTGTATCAAACTGGCCCTCATTGATTTGGATCCAGTCCGCTACGACGAACTTTACAGGACAGGTGATGCCATACTTGTCGAGATTTCTTTGAGCGTGACCCAGAATAGAATCATCGACTTCAGTGAGAACCAATTCACTGGCTCCTCGAAGTCCGAGCACTACGGCGTGAACGCCGCAACCGGTGCCCAATTCCAGAATGCGCTCGCCTGAAAAATCCAGTTGCTCAATTGTTTCACCGAGGAGAATCCCATTCGGAGTTGGATTCCAAACTCCAGCTGGAACATCCAACTGAAGATGAAGATCACCAAATGTGCATTCGAGAGTACTCTCGTCGAGATTTTTGTTAGGAATGTCACCTTTTAGCATCGTCGAAGACTCCTCATTCAATCTATTGAGTCCTAAAACATGTAGGGAGAACAGTTCCTCCCGATGATCCTGATCATCGACACAATTTTCAAACGTTACGTTTACCGATAAGATGTTAATTTTTAATGTAAAGAGAGCGCCCATTTGAGCTCTCATCATGCTAAATCGAAGCCTTTAAGCGAAAATACTGTCTGTGGGGCAATTCCCCTGTTAACGATGTTCCCAGATTATTCGTCATCGGAAGTGAGGTTTGGAGTCTTGTCCGTGAACCCTGAAACACCTTCCTCGGGAGGAAATGATGGGATTTGGGGTCTGCATCGGCAGATTTCCGGGGGACCGCTGCAGTTAGATGCCGTGGATCTCGAGCGATTGCTCCCAGTCGATCGAAAAAAGTTGCTCCTCGACAAGGTGATTTCGCTGCAGCCGGGAGTACACGGGGTCGCAGAAAAAGCAGTCACTTCGGGGTCATTTAAAGTTCGTTCTCAACAAAGAGATGAGTTTTTGTTTCCTTCGACACAGGCTTTTACCGCACTCGAACAACTGGCTCTCGTCATTCTTTTATCCGCAGAGGGTCTTCAGTCTGGAGATCAATGGCCTTCACTCTCCTCGATAAATGAGATGAAAGTCGCTGCGGAAATGGTTGAACCTGGCCTGCTACACATTCATGCCCGCATTGTTGATCAGGAAGAGCTCGCCTCTGGAGCATTAAAACGATTTACTTTTGAAGGTGTCGTCAGTGTCAACGGCGAAGATTTTGTTACGGCTTCCTGGGAAATGGAAGCAGGCAAGTCCTGATTCCCGCCGGTGTGGCGGGTTGGCGCGCATCAGAACTTGCCGGCTTCTTACTATCTCGGAAATCTATTCTATCCGTCGAGGAATCCCTCAAGGTTTCTTGATCTTACTGGGTGACGTAACTTCTTCAGCGCCCTGATTTCAATCTGGCGGATTCGTTCGCGGGTGACTTTGAACTTCTTCCCCAACTCTTCAAGGGTGTAAGTTTCGTCTTTTCCGATTCCGAATCTCAGCTTGATAACTTCTCTTTCGCGGAGGCTCAAGGTTTCCAGAACATGAGTCATGCGACGCTTGAGTGCTTCATCGGAAATCAAGTCAGAGGGACTCTCGAAGCGGTAATCCTCAATGAACTCTCCGAAAGTGGATTCGTCGTCGGGCCCTATGGGAGTGGAGAGTGAAACAGGGACTCTGCTCAGGCGAATCATCGCTTCCAACTCCGATGCTGGTACTTCCAACTCTTCAGCGATCTCATGTAGATCAGGTCTACGGCCAGTTCTTTGAAGGTGCTCGCGACTGACTCCACCCAACTTGCTCATAGTTTCTGACATGTAAACCGGAAGTCTTACCATTCTGGACTTTTCAGCGATGGCTCTGCTGATGGCTTGGCGAATCCACCAGGTAGCGTAGGTCGAGAACTTGTAGCCTTTGCTGTAATCGTACTTTTCACAAGCGCGCATCAGGCCGGTGTTTCCTTCTTGGATCAAGTCAAGGAAACTGAGTCCACGACCTCTGTACTTTTTCGCGACACTGACGACAAGGCGAAGGTTTCCACTGGAAAGTCCGCCCTTTGCATCTTCGTAACGCTTGAAGTGTAGGGTGATTTCACGAGCGCGCTCAATGAATGCAGGGTAGGGCTCAAGAATAGCTTCATTGATATCGTCGAATTCTTTTCCTATCGTACGCTTGTTGCGAATCCGTAGACCAACGATCGCTTTTTCCAGCTTCTTACCAAGAATCTCGATCTCGTTTTGGAAGCGTCCAATGTACTTCATCTTCAACTTGTAAGACTCAAGTAAACGAGCGAGCTTCAAGATTCTGTTATGTAAGCGCTTTTCGATTTTAGGTCTCTCTGCCTTGTCATTTAGGGGCAGATCTTCGAGGTCCAGAGTGTCGAGTTGGTTAGAACGGAACAACTGACGCATGCGCGGAAGCTCTTTCTCCAAGCGATCGAAGAAAGTTTGACGATCACCTTTACGAGAAAGAGTCAGATCCAGACTTTTTTCTACAAGTCGTGTTCCATTATTGATCTGCTCGAGCAACTGGAGCGTCTCGTCCTGACCCAGTGCCGTCATGTAGATGTTTCTGCAGAGGGACTTTTGGCTATTCTCGATCTCCTGTGCGTAATGAATCTCTTCTTCGCGGGTCAGCAGTGGAATCGAGGCCATTTGTGAGAAGTACATCCGAATCGGATCATCGAGAGCTTTGACAGCCATACGCTCAGCGGTTTCACCAGCAGCGGCAGCGGCTTCTTCAGCGCTTTTACGCTCTTTCTCGAACTGTTCCTTTAACTCTTTTTCCGCCTCTACGGCTTCTTTTTCGTTGAACTCAACGGTGTCGAGATTATCTGTTTCCTCCTCGGAGATGTCGTCGATGATTTCGCATTCGAGTTCTCTGAGTAGTCCCTGAACCATTGCGAACTTTTTAGCGTTCTTTTTGATTTCAGGGAGTTTGTCAAGAAGTACAGAGAGTTCGATCTCTTTCTTCTCTTTGATGGATGCCAGCAAATCTTCGATTCGCTTTTTGAACGGCTTTTTCAAGGTGCGCCTCCTGAACGGTCGTTCTCGTGGGAGGGGTCTCGGACCCCAGACTAGAGAACAGTGGCAATCCGTGTACCCGGTCAGGAGTGCCATATAAGGGGTGCAGGAGATTCAGGGGGGCGAAATGGTTCCAAAATCGAAAGGAGTGTCCATGTCTTGAGCAGTTACTGAAGTGTCGAGTCTCAGTCCGAGTTTTCGGTGGAAATCCCGTAGCGCTTCATCTTGGCGTATAAGGTCGTTTTGGGAATGCCGAGGGATTGGCAAACGTCGCCTCTGTGTCCATCGAATCTCTCGAGAGCTTCGCTGATCCAGCGTTTCTCCAGCTCTTCAATCATGGCTTTCATCGAACCAGCGGATTTGACCGCTTCCAGGTCTACTGAAGTGTTTGAGGTTTTGTTGCCGGCTGAGGATTCACCGATGGCAGAAAAGTCTGTCGCATCGAGATGTTCAATCGCAAGTGCATGGACTCGGCGCATTTCATTTTGTAACTGGCGAATATTTCCGGGCCATTCATTCCGTAATAGGTGTTCTCGTACACCCTCATTCAAAGTGTATTCACTTCCTGAAACCTGATTGAGGTCAGAAAGGAAGTGTTCTGCCAGAAGAATGACGTCGTCACCTCTATCCCTGAGGGGCGGAAGGTGCACATTGATCACATTGAGCCTATAGAAGAGATCTTCTCTGAAACGACCTTCACGGACTTCTGTGGTGAGATCCCTATTGGTAGCAGAGACGATTCTGACATCGATTTTAATTTGTTCTTGTCCGCCGACCCTACGAATCACACCTTCTTGAATCACTCGGAGTAGCTTCTTTTGGAGACCGGGGGATGTATCGCCAATTTCATCGAGAAAAATGGTTCCACCGTGGGCCAATTCAAACAATCCTGGTCTGTCCTCAGTGGCTCCTGTGTAAGCCCCTTTGACGCACCCGAATAACTCTGTTTCGAGAAGCGTTTCTGTGATGGCTCCACAATTTTCACTGACAAATGGACCGGAAGCTCGATCACTTCGATCATGAACAGATCGAGCGGCCAATTCTTTACCGGTCCCGCTCTCACCCGTTACGAGAACAGGGACCTGGCTTGCGGCGACCTTTTGAATCAGTTTTTTTGCTGACTGAAGCTCAACATGCTCACCGATGATTTCTGCTGTTGATTCTGAAGCGAAGTCGGAACGAACAACGGGCACTTTTCCGGGAGTAGACTTTTCAGATCGATCGGATTTTATTCCTGTCGGTCGAGCTGAAGGCTGAACGATGTTTTGAATCGCTGCAGTCGCAATACTGACGAGAAGATCATTTTCGAGTTGGGAGGGGAGTGTCTGAAAACGGTGATCTAGATAGAGAACCGTATCTGATCCCAATGGAAGCACGAGCAGAGATTTGGTTCTCGGGATATTTTCTCGATCCCAACGGTCTCGATCGGACAAGAGAGGGACGTCCATGCACTGCCATGGTTTGTTCTGGCTGATGACTCGTTCAATCAGTGGGAAGATCACCTTCGTCAGAGGTTGTTTGATGTTCTCTTGATCGAGATTTCGGGCCAATAGACATTCTGGTTCGGCTTCTGTGGCTTTGGCGATCAAGAAGATTCTTTCGGCCGAACTGCGTTCGAGAAGGGTGTCGAGGAGGAGAGGAAGGAGATCAGGAGATGGCAGATGGAACCAACGGCCCACCTCAGAGATCAGCTGGGTAGATTCTCCTGCTTTCTCGAGTTGATCCCTCAGGACCCCTGGAAGGGCTCCTGTGGTCATTTCGATATCTCTGGCGGTCTCCATGACAACGACCTCTTTTCAACCCAACCGATCCACTGGAAATCGGGCAACGACTTGCGAGAATCTAACTTGAGGGTTCCGAGCCACGCTGGGTTCCCAATCAAGGATCCGGGTACGTTTCCCGGATCTTCGGAGATCTATTCCCTCGGGAACGGATCCTGCCGTGAAGAAGCATAACATCCGGGGGCCAAATCCCCCTGTTTGGAGGACGATCCATGGAGCGCACACTCATTTTACTCAAGCCTGATGCGGTGCAAAGACGCCTCATTGGCCCGATTGTCGAGAGATTCGAGAGAAAGGGTCTCAAGGTTGTCGGTATGAAATTAATGCAAATCAGTGATGAACTCGCTGCTACGCATTATGGCGATCACAAGGGGAAACCGTTTTATGAAGGTTTGGTCAGCTTCATGACTTCCGCCCCTGTGGTGGCATTGGCCTTGGAAGGTAACAAAGCCATCAGCGTATGTCGCAAATTGATGGGAGCCACTTTTGGCTGCGATGCTGAAGCGGGCACTATCCGTGGTGATTTTGGTATCTCTAACGGGTTCAACCTTGTTCACGGGTCTGATAGCCCGGAAGCAGCGCAGCGTGAATTGGAATTATTCTTTAGTGAGGGCGACGTATTGGGATACGACCTCATTGATGATAAATGGAATGCTGCGGAGTAATTTCCGAAAGTTCCCGACGGGAAGAGATTCTTTCCGTCGGGAATTTAATTCGTAATGAATTCTCCTGCCCTTCCCACGAGTCTCCGTAGCGAGGAAATCTCTCTTCTCGTTTCAGAACTCTCTGTTGTTCTTCCTGGACAGAGAGTTGGCAAAGTATTTGACGCTCCCCACGGTAATATTCGAATCGTCATCGGATCAGGTGCCAGAAAATTGCATCTCTTGATCTCTGTACATCCCAGCACTTCAAGAATGATTCTGGAGTCTCAGGCGAGTCCTGCGCCGGATACACCGGGTGAGATGGTGACACGTTTGAGAAGCCTGCTCACTGGAGCACTGATCAATGCAGTGGATCAGCCGGGTGGTGATCGAGTCATGCGCTTGCGACTCTCTTTCGGTAAGAACAAACATGCCCGTAGAGATGTAGTTCTGGAAATGTTTGGACGTATGGGGCGTCTCCTCGTTGTTGAGGGGAAGCCAACCCTCATACGTTTCGTCACTGGCAGAGGGGGATTAGGGACGGGAGAGCCTTATCAATATCCGCAGGCTCCTGAACCGGACGATCGACGAATCCCCGGTGGTGTCTCTCCGACACTACCCTTTGAACCTCTTCAATTGGTGCCCATCGAATCACGGGGTGGAGAGATCCCGTATCATCATTGGTTAGCTCCTCAGTTAGCGGAGCGTGAAGAGCAGTTATTGCTCTCCGGCCAGATGCGGCAGCGACATCAGGAATTGAATCGTCAGGAAAAGATTCTCTCGAGGAGGCTGGGAAATCTAGAGAGTGATCTCGGACGCTCACTCGATTGGGAATCTTTTCAGCAAAAAGGTGAGTTATTAAAAACAGCACTTTCCAAACTGAAGCGCGGGATGGCAAAGTTTGAAGTGGAAGACTGGTATCAAGAAGGTTCACCAATGGTGGAAATCTCACTTATCCCTGAGAAGACTCCGATACAGAATGTGGAAAAGTATTTCCACAAAGCTCGAAAAGGAAAACGGTCGATTGATCAATTGACGACCAGATGTGAACAGGCTCGCCACCAAATTCAAGAGATCGTTGATCTCAGAAGTGAAGGGGAGTCTCTTCAGCAAGACGATGAAATCTGGGTCCAGGACCTCGTTGATTCCTGGTGCCACAAGGTGGATCAATGGAGCCGTAAGTTTGGTAAGAAACGCCAGCAACCTCAGATTCAATCTCGTAAAGGGCGCAAGAAAACAGTGCCTCGTCCCTTCCAGAGATTTCGAAGTCGCGAAGGCTTCGAGATTCTAGTGGGTCGTAGTGCCCGTGAAAATGACGACCTGAGTATTCGGACAGCGAGTGGAAACGATCTTTTCTTTCATATTGCCGGAAAGCCAGGGCCTCATGTGATCCTCCGTGTTCCAAGAGGCAGTCAGCCTTCACCCGAGAGTATCGAAGATGCCGCATATGTTGCCGCTCATCGATCGGGTTGGAGAGGTCCTGGTGGAGTCGCCGTCCATTGGACAGAGGCGAAGTATGTGCGTAAACCCAAAGGATTGCCTCCTGGTAAGGTCTTCATCGACAGGGAGCGAGAACACTGGGTCTCACCTCGAGACGAAGGCCTCGCTGGCTTACAGGCTGAATCACTGGATTGAGCTTCTTTAAACCTTCGCTTCTCACATCCATAGTCTTCAACTAGAATCATGGACTCGTGACAGAGAGTCTCATCCTGTGAAAGGGATATCCATGGAGCAACCCACCGGAATAAATGAACGCCAAAGAACACTCTCTTTTGAGAAGAGTTCCGGGATTCAGTTCAGACTATTGTCATTCTTTTTTGTATCTCTCTTCATGCTATCAAGCTTGGTTCTTTCAGGTTGTGCAGGAATGGGTGATACCAAAGGAGGCGAAGACGGTGAAATCGATGCTGTGGAAATCGCGAAGCTCATCACCCGTAACAAGAAAGCCGTTGAGAGATTGATTCAAGAAGTGATGGAGACTGTCGACGCCGATGATGAGAGCAGTATTTCCACCAATATCGAAAAGTACAAAGAGGCTGCCTTATTAATGGATGAATCGGTGAAGGTTGCGCCGGGTTCTCTGGAGCCACGTTTGATCCGCTTTGAGGTTAGAAAACGAATCGCCGATGGTTACACGGTGCTCTATGCCTACGCAGATGAAGAGTGCACGCCTCTAGAGGATGAAGGACTCAAACCCTCTGAGGAGTTGCTACGAAAGAGGGCTGAGGCAAAAGTCAATGCAGAGCGCTGGTTGAAATTGGCGAGGCGCGATATGGAGACGCATCTCGGTACCTCTTCGGTGCAATATCAAAGACCTGACCAATATTGGGCTCTCCATTTGATCTATGTTCAGTTGGGGGATTACATCAATGCTCGAATGACTCTTCTGAGATTGCTCGAAACACACGGTTCTCGTATCAATGCAGATTTTCGTCGGGACATCGATTCCCGTATCCGCTACTTCCAACAGCGCATCATCGACGAAGAGGGATAGGTCGAGAAGCCCTGACGTATCAGCTGAAGAGTCCGCCAAGACGAGATCGCTTGAGTCAGGGATTACGGTCACGCTATACACGCTCATATGATCTGATCGTATGAATGGGGTTCGTCATCACGAGCGATGACGAATTCCTTCAATACACCCGCCCAAATGGTCCAGTTCGCCATTTTATTGCGATTCTCTCGGCCCCCGGTTTGCCGGCAATTACGACCCGATGCTAGTCTTCGTTGGTGCTCCTTCTGGCGTGCCATGAAGCCCGTGAGGGCGTCGATCAAACCCGGCCTCCATATCGACCTCGAGTCGAAGCTTGGAGCCCCAGAGAGACGGTGACTGGATGAGTTCGTCATTCGATGTGCCTGAAGCTTTACAGAAGCGTGTCAGCACTATAGCTGTAGATGATCTCGCAAAGCGAGGAATGCGTACCGTCAAAGTACTCGATAAGGCTGCAATTCTTAGCCTTGTAGATGAAGCGGTTGAGCAAGTCGTTGCGAGTCGCTTACAGAATCTGGATACGGAAGATCGCGATAAGATTCGTGAAGAAGCCAAAAGCCAGTTCAAGAAGTTGGTCGCAGAGAGAAACTCTCACCAAAAAGAAAAGCAGCAAGCTTACGAAGATCGTATAGAGAACTTGCGTGCACAAGCAGTAAGTCTTGAAGAGAAATTAGTTCAAGCTGAAAGTGCCAAGGAAGAAATCGCTCGACAGGCAGAAGAGCAAACTGAAGCCTCTGCTTCAGAAGTTCTGAAGCCCGCCGTTGCCCCCGTTGCTAATCCTGTGATCGATTCCGATCAACTTAAAGAAGTGATAAGAGAAGCTGTCGCCGAAGCAAAGGTCGACACGCCCTCCTCTTCTGATACCCAAATGGAAGGCCTTAAAGCGAGTATCGATGCTCTCGCAAGCAAGGTCACATCGGGTTCAAGTTCTAGGGGTTCAAACTCTACGGGTTCCAAAATGACAGAACCACCATCGGAAGAAGCGCTTGTTGCGCTCTTTTCCAAAGAATCGGGTGAGAAAATAGAAAATAACCTCGACCAAGTCGAGGTCAAGAATGCCAAGGCAGGGGGAGTTTCCGCAAATCTTGCGAAACTGAAAAACCTCCAGAAAGAAACGGAGTAAGGGCATGGGAGATTTTGCAGATTACGCTCGCAAGGATTTCGACAAGAAAAAAAATGTCGTAGCCAGTGCGGACAAGAATGATCAAAAAGATGTTCAGTTTAATGTTGAGGATGCAAAGTCATTCTCAGCACCTGAAGTCGCTGTTCCTGACACAGTCGTGAATACTGAAGTTGCGGCTCCAGTCGTTTCCACAGGAGATGCTGCGGTAGCTCTGGGACGCGGACTTGATGTTGGAACTGCTAATTTGGTTTCGTCATTCCAGGATGCTTCTGGGAACGTAAACCTCAAGATTCAGAGAAATGCATTCATCGATATCGATTGTGATGATTACACCCGAAACATGCTCACCCGTTTGGGTGTTCAGTATGTTGTGGTGAATGGTCGCATGGTCGTTGTGGGTGACCCCGCTTTTGAACTGGCAAACATTTTCAATCGTAACACTCGTCGCCCCATGAAAGAGGGAATGATCAGCCCAGATGAGGCCGATGCTCTTCCTATCGAGAAAATGCTTCTTGAGACGCTTCTTGAGCAACCCAAGACTCCAGGCGAGATTTGTTACTATTCGGTTCCAGCTGAGCCGATCGATGCCGATATGAATGTCGTTTATCACCAAGGTGTCTTCGGAGGATTGCTCAAGGGACTTGGCTACGAGCCTAAGCCTCTTGTTGAGGGGCACGCTGTTGTCTTCTCAGAGCTCGCTGAAGATGACTTCACCGGAATCGGAATTTCCTGTGGCGGCGGAATGTTTAATGTATGTGTTTCATACAAATCAATCCCTGCTCTGAGTTTCTCGACTTCACGTGGAGGTGACTGGATTGACCGGAACGTTGCCAGTGTTCTAGGGATTAGTTCTTCCAGAGCGTGTGGTTTGAAAGAGAAGGGGATCGACATTACAAATCCCAATGGGCGTGAAGAGGAAGCTGTAGAAATTTACTACCGCAACCTGATCGCCTACACTCTGAAAAACATCAAGGAGAGTTTCGAATCCTCCTCGTCCATGCCAAAGTTCCCCGATCCGATCAGCATTGTCTGTGCCGGTGGAACAAGCATGATTGGTGGCTTTACCGAAGTGTTTCAGCAAGAATTTGAAAAGATCAACTTCCCGATGGATGTCAAAGAGATTCGCCTTGCAGAAGATCCGCTCTACAGCGTGTCAAAAGGTTGTCTCGTTGCCGCTCTTTCAGAGAGTGTCTAGTCGAGAATCGATTTATCATGGAAAATGGGGGTGCAGGGCGAAAGCCTTGCACCCTTTTTCATTGGGGTGGTTTTGTCGGTTAGTTTTCCAGAAGTGAGAGTAATGCCCAACTTGCAGAGAAGCATGAGTCGAATCCTCCCAAAATCGTGGCTCTGGTTTTGTGGGCTCCTGTTTTGCTTATGGAGTGCTAGCGTGGGTGCTCAATCAGAGAGACAGCAGTCCCTAGATAGACTCTCTGGGTACAAATATATGAACACTTCCTATTTCGAAGTGGTTCTCGCTCCTGGAATGAACTCCCCAAAGGAGTCCTTCATTAAGATCCTCGATGACACCCTCGTCGATGTGCGCAGCTGGTTAGGGTCTTCTTCCACACGTAAACCTCAGATTTATCTTGTCCATGGAAGAAGTGGTTTTAACTCGCTTCTCGCTGAGCTGGGTATCGGGGAGAAACCGGACTGGGTTCCTGCTCTTGCTCTTCCTAGTTCCGGAGTGATCGTCTTCGATATGGAGCATTCACGAAGGAACCCTGCAGAGGGCATCAGTACTCTGAAGCATGAAATCGTTCACGTTGTTCTTGCCGAATCTGGCGGAGCACTCCCGAGATGGGTCCATGAAGGAATCGCACAATCATTGGCGCGACAATCACCGGGCCCACAAAAAAAGAGGGAGGTTGCTGTTCATGCGTATTTTGGTGAGCTCGTACCCATCAACGAAATGGATCAATACCTTCCCAAATCTCACCAGAGGGCAACAACACTCTATGCTGTCTCGGTCATGTTTATTGACTGGACTCGATTTCGCTATGGAGAAGGTTTTCATGCCTCGGTCTTGAGACAATGCAAAGCGGGTATGTCATGGGATCAGGCATTTTTTGAAGAATCAGGCGAGACTCTGGAGAGTGCGTTCGAGCTCTGGCAGAATTCTTTAAAAGCGGGGTCTGTCCTTCCCGGTTTGATACTTGACCTGTTGATTTCATGGAAGACGATTGCTGTCATGGTAGTTATCGCGGCCTTGGTTCAGCAAAAAAGGCGACGTCGGGCCCTTGAGGCGATGAAGCAGGCCGAGCTAGAAGAGGAAGAGCAACAATCATGGAACTCTCAACAGTCCCCTACATCCGATGGGCAAAATACGAGGGATTGATGGGTGAGCATCGCCTGACGGCGAGCGCGGTTTCTCCCATCGATTGGAGTGATATAGGCCTCGATCCAGCCACTCTGAAGCTGACAGAGTTTTCTCCATATGGGCCTAGTGAGGTCTTCGACAGACTTCAGGAAGATTGGGGTGTCGATCCTTCTGGGGTCGTCCTTGGGGCCAGTGCCTCTCATGCACATTTTTGTTTCGGCGCTTCCCTTGTCAAACCGGGAGATGTCATTGTTCATGAGGTACCAGGATATTTACCTCTCGTGGATGCTCTTTCAATGCTGAGAGTGAAGACTGTTCCGTTTCAGCGTCGATTCGATGAGAGTTATAGACTCGATGTTGAGCAGTTAAAAAAAACAGTTATTGAGAACGATGCAAAGTTAGTTCTGCTGACCGATCTTCATAACCCTTCCGGAGTGAGCTTAGGTAAGGAAGCCTTACTTAGCATTGCGGAGATGTGCGAGGTCACTGGGTGTCATGTTATTATCGATGAAATGTATAGAGGTTTCCTCGATCCTGATCCAGGTCCGGCATGTCTCCTGCATCCTCGTATCATCAGTGTCTGGGGTTTAAACAAGATTCATGGGATTTCTCAGGTCAGGTTTGGTTGGGGTTGTGCCACACCAGAACTCGCGGATAGGGCTAGAAGAGTCTTCGATTCGACGACGTTACATACGTCTTGTTTAACGGACCAAGTCGCAAGGGCAGCGATGACCCATCTCGACCCACTGACGCAGCGAGGCCGGCGATATGCTCAAGAAGGTTGGGGCATATTTTCTGATTGGCTCCAGCAGCAAGATCTCGCCGTCATTCCTCCGGATGGGGGATTGACTTGTTTCCCTGAAGTACCGAAGGAGATCGCACGGGACGGGGATCACTTCAGGGAGTTATGTATGGAGCAGGGGCTCAATGTCACTCCGGGTCGATTCTTCGGTGCGAGCCAGCATGTGAGGATTGGATTCGGACTCGAGGAGGCTCAATTGAAGCCAGCCTTGGATATTCTCGCAAAGGTCCTGAATCCCTCATAAAACCCTCACGGAAATCCTTTCCTGCAAGGAATGCCCACTCGGGAAACTCTTCTCTGTCAAAACGATCAGAGTTGTCATATGTGTATTTCCGTAAGCCCTTCATTCAAATGTATTTATGTAATGTTTCGCGCTGTTGGGAAGACTGGCACGGGGATTGCAATAGTCCTTGCGAGCGAAGTTCCTCTGAGAGGGCTGAACTCCAAAACTTGCACTCCCCCCCTTTCCCGCGGAGTCCGTTGATTCTCAACGGGCTCCCTATTTTTTTATCGATTCCAAATCGAGCCTCTCGTCGATCCCATGCTCTCCTTCCATTAAGATACCTGTCCGGCTAAGCCCGTTTTCTCTGGCATGCACGGTTCGGGAGGAACGAAATATGGACAATCTCAAACAGTGGATGGAATTGGGGAATGGATTACTCGTGTCCCTCAATAAGGCCAAGAGTCATTTGATGGCGGCAGTGGATGATCTTGTAGAAGAGGGAACTCTGAACCAATCGCAGGCAGAGGCGATTCTTGAATCCTGGAAAAAAAAGACTTCTTCGGATTCTGCTGCTGAAATGCATTCCGAGCCTCAACAGAGTTCGACTTCGGGGGAGAGCTCTACAGCCGGAACTTCCGAGATTTCAAACCTGCTTGAAAAGATATCCAAGGTTGCTCCTGTTCGCAGAGAAGAATTTGATCAGTTGCTGCAGCGTGTCGAGCAACTGGAGAGCGAACTCCACAACTTAGACAGACGATAACGGGGAATACTTGGTCAAGCCTCTTCAGACTCTTCGAAATCTACCTCGCCTGAAGGATATATCCTTTGTGTTGGCACGGCATGGTCTCGTCGATCTTGCGGCGAGGTTAGGGGCAGGTTTTCGTACCCGCATTCTTGGGCGTGTTTCAAATTCGCGCCTTTCTTATGCGAGTCGATTGCGTATTGCTTTCCAAGAGCTGGGCCCGATTTACATCAAGCTGGGCCAGTTGATGGCCAGTCGTCCTGATATTTTTCCAGAATACATCGTTCAAGAAATGGAAAGATTACGAGACGATGTCGAACCCGTTCCTTTTGATCAGGTTCGACCGGTCATCGAGAATAGCCTAGGTGGAAGTATCCACGACTTCTTCCGTCAGTTTGGTGAAGAGCCGATTGCCAGTGCTTCCATTGCACAGGTTTACAAAGCGGTCACTCTCGATGGTGACGTGGTGGCGATAAAGGTTCGTAAACCGGGTATCGAAAAAGTGATCGAACGAGATATCGGAGTCTTGGATCAGTTCGCTGAAGCTCTATCGCGGCAGCCTGAATCTGGAGGCTTCGATCCTGTGGCATTGGTTCGGGAGTTAAAAAACGCTCTCGATGGCGAGCTCAATTTTAGACTCGAGAAGAACTCCATTGATCGCATCAGGACATATTTTGAGGGTGACGATGAAATCGCGATTCCCAAGACTTTCTCCAAGCTCTGTGGTCGAGAGATTCTTGTCATGGAGTGGTTTGAGGGAGTCCCCGTCGGGAAGTTGACGAAAGAAGATCCTCGCAGGCAGCGTGTGGTTCGAAGTTGCGCCCGTTCCCTGTTTAAAATGATGTTTAGGCATGGCCACTTTCATGGAGATCCACACCCTTCCAATATTTTGTGGTTGGAAGATGGAAGAATTGGCTGGATAGATTTTGGATTGACGGGGTTGCTGACTTCAGATTTAAGATGGCGACTCTCTCGAATGCTCGCGGCTTTGGTCGAAAAAGATTACGAAGAGCTCGCACGACAAGTGATCCACGTAGGGCACTGCCATGGAGAGGCAAATACCTTTGCTCTCACGCAATCGATAGCGCAGCATTTGGATCCATATTTGGGATTACAGCTCGCCGAAATCGATCTCCCCGCGATGCTGAAGAGCATCATTGAGATCGCAACTGATCACCGAATCGAAATCGCACCGGGATTTGTAAGAATGACTCGGGCATTGGTTCTCTTGGAGGGGCTGGTCGAGAAACTTGATCCTGAATTTGATACAGTTTCCGAATTGGAACCCTTGCTGAAGGAACTGCTGGAGGAAAAAGCGGCTCCCTCCGAACGGGTCAAGCGCGCGGCTGATCAAACTTTAGAAAATCTGGAGGCGATGGGGGAGGTCCCTGCGCTTCTTACTGAAGCGTTGAGGCGAGCGACTCGAGGGCGATTACGGGTAGAATCTGAGATTACAGGGCTCGATAGGCTCTCCAAGCGTATTGAAAATGCGAGTCGACGATTGGTCGAGGGGGGCGTTGCCTCTGCTCTGATCGTTTCTTCTGCACTCTTTGCGGTATCTGATCTTCCTTGGTATGCGGGAGGATCTGCTCTACTGGCAGGGTTTATCCTGTTTCGAATACTGTTTGGCTATATCTCGCCCTGGCAATCCTGAACCCCACGCATGCAAGAGTCGCAGTTCTTTCTCGGTCCTGTTGACCCGAACCTGCCCAGTTTCTAACATCACAGTCTGAAACGAGGACCCTTGAAGCCTACTTACTCCATGCAGACAGTTGAAGTCGACGAAGCAGTACCGAAATCGAGAAGAGTCTATTTCGAAGTCTTCGGCTGCCAGATGAACAAGTTGGATGCTGAATTGATGCTGGAAGGTCTCATGCAAAGAGGCTACCAACTGGTCCATGATCCTGAGGAAGCGGGTGTGATTCTATATAACACCTGTTCTGTCCGTGAGCGTGCGGAAGAACGTGCCGTCATGCGGATGACTAGTTTCAAGCGAAGAAAAAAAGAAGAGCCGGAATTGATTCTTGGTTTGACGGGATGTGTTGCTCAACACAAGCAGGAAGAACTCGCTGAGCGTGCGCCATGGATCGATCTCATCATTGGTACTCGAGAATTCGATCGCTTACCCGACCTGATTGATGAAGCTCGCGGTGAAAGCCAAAGTATATTGGCGACGGAAATGGACTCACCCCTTGAGTTTGTCCGCCAACGAAATTTGGGTCCACAACCTTGGCATGCATTTGTCTCGGTGATGCGAGGCTGCGATATGGTTTGTACCTATTGCATCGTTCCTACGACTCGAGGAAAAGAAGTGTCTCGCCCTCCAGAAGTGATTCTTGATGAAGTTCGCCGATTGGCGGCTGATGGAGTCCAAGAGATTACGTTTCTCGGACAAACTGTAAACTCATACGGAAAGCGATTGGGAGCAGGAGTCGGTCTCGATACCCTCTTGCGGGGTGTGGAAGAAATCGATGGGATTCATAGGTGTCACTTTATCACCTCGCATCCTCGCTTCATGAGACCAAAACTGATCCAGGCGATGGCAGATTGCTCAAAAGTGATGAACTATTTGCACCTTCCTGTTCAATCAGGAAGTGACTCCATGCTGGCAAGAATGAAAAGAACCTACGACCGCGACTTCTACTTAAAGTGCATTGAACGCCTCAGAGAAAAGATGCCAGATATCACTCTCGCTACGGATTTCATCGTCGGCTTCCCCGGTGAGACAGATGAGGAATTTGAAGAAAGTCTCTCTCTCGTAAAAGAGGTGGGATTCGATAGTGGATACGTATTCCAGTATTCTCCTCGTCCAGGGACTGTCAGTGCAGATCATTTGGTCGATGACATTCCTTTAGAAGTGAAGAAGGAACGTAATCACTTATTGCTAGATGCACTTCATACCAGTGGCAAAGCTAGGAATGATAGATTCCTCGGCCGTACTGTTGAGGTGATCGCAGAAGGACCCTCAAGAACTGATCCGACTCGTTGGGCAGGTCGTGCTAGAGATCATCGTATTGCGATCTGGCCCGCATGCCCCGATGACAAAGCAGGATCCTTTGCCGTGGTCAAAGTGAACAGAACTTCCGCAGCTACCCTGTTTGGGGAGCGGGTGGATGGTCCGTCGGAGAAGCCCATTCTTCCGCCTGAAGTTCGATGAAAGAATACGACCCCGATTCTTACGAGATCTGTATGGAGCTGGCTCTTGAGTTGGCCCGAGACGGATTGGGGAAAGTTTCTCCTAATCCTCCCGTGGGGGCTGTACTGATTTCAAAAGAGTTACAAATCGCTAAAGGTTGGCACTCCGAATTTGGAGGCCCTCATGCTGAAGTGGCTTGTATCAATGATGCGAAAAGTCAGGGGATAGACACTCAGGGAGCCACCATTTTTGTCACTCTGGAACCGTGTGGTCATCATGGAAAAACTCCTCCTTGCGCAGAAGCCATCATCGAGGCCGGCATCACTCGTGTGATATATGGGCATAACGATCCTCATCCGGTCACTCGGGGAAAAGGGCCCGATCAATTGCTGGCTGCGGGGGTCGAAGTCAAAGCCGGAATTTTAGAATCGGAGTGTGCAAAGTTATTGGCTCCATATTTGTGTCATATTCGAGAGAGAAGACCTCTCGTGACAGCCAAATGGGCGATGACTTTGGATGGCAGAATCGCTTCTGCCACCGGTGATTCGAAATGGATTACTTCAGACATCACTCGTAAATGGACCCGGGAGAGAAGAGGCGATCACAATGCTATTCTCGTGGGGATTGGAACTGTGGAATCTGACGATCCCCAATTGACAGCCCGAACTCCTGGAGTGAGTGACCCCCTCAGGATCGTTCTTGATCCAGGAGGTCGAATTTCTGCAGATCGAAGATTACTCAATGATGGGGCACCTGTCATGTTGGTGATTCTCGAGGGGCAATCCGTTCCTTCTGGTTTGCCTGAATCTGTGGAAGTCTTATCGATACCTGGGAATCCTGTTGAAAATGGCAAGTCGGTGATAGATCTCAAGCATCTGTTATTGAAACTGGGCGAGAGAAATATTCAGAGCCTCCTTGTTGAAGGAGGAGCCGTCACGATTGGCCACTTTTTCGATACCAGTTGTGTCGATCGGTGTCAGGTCTTGATCGCTCCCAAAGTGATTGGTGGCGCCTTGGCACCCGGGCCGGTTGCGGGAAGGGGACTCGATTTGATGACCTTCGCTATTGAAGCACTGGATCCCAAGTGGAGTGAATTTGGCCCTGATCGTGTTCTTGAGGCATCATTGACTCCTATTGGCCGTGGACGTCAATCACGCTAATAAGTCGCTTTTCTCAGAGGATGATATTCTTACCGGGGTACAGAACTGTCCGTGCCCCGGGATCCGATGAATGAGAAGTGGACTTCCACAGCTCTCGGTCCCTTTTTAGGCATTCCGGGGGAGACGGTCGTTTCTTGGCTCAGTGGTTTTCGAAATACCTACTACTTTTTTCATGCTTGGTTGTCCTCTGTTACACGACAGGGTTGACCGCATTGGGTGAAGACGAGCAAGAAAATCCACTCGTCGTCATCGAGCCCTTTGCAATAGCCTGGAATCAAGGAAAGTGGGAAGAATCACTGCTTCGCTTCCTGGAGCTGTCGACCGAAATGCAAACGGCTTCTGCCCATTACTTTGATCTTGCTGGCATTTCAAAAAGTAGTGATGTTTTCGAAGTCGTTCGTCATCGATCGTGGCGACACATTCGAGATCTTCTAGGAGCAGTGGATCAACAAGGTGGGGCACAAGAGATGGCAGACTTATTGCCTCGCCTCCATCGGATTCAACTTGTATGCACTGTAACTGGAATGAAACCGCCTCCAAATTCCTTTCAGATTATTGAAAAATGGAAACAAAGAAGTCGCTCTCGTTTTAAGAGCGATGCCTGCATTCATAATTTGAAGGAAGCTTTGCTTCAGCACGATGAAAAGTGGGCTGCTGAAGAATTGGTATCGCTTCGTCAGATTCGATTGCTCGATGTGAGGGTTCAATGTGAGGCCGAGGTCTTGCTTGAGGAATCTCAGGAGCGTCTTCAGTCCGAATTGCTTGGAGCACGGCAAAGAGTGAACCCCGGATCAGTCCTAGAGATTTGTAAGCGTTTGGAATGGTTGGGGAAAAGCTCAAAGATGTCTCATGACATGGCCGATTGGGCGAGAGATGAGTTACGTCGACTTGCAAATGAGAATATGAGTTCAAATCGGGAAGGGCAGGCTTTGCTTCAATTGGCAAAGCTTATTGAAGAGGACGGAACTATCAATGATGTGGTAGGGAGTCTACGAGAAAAGTTATCATTGACGCTCCGACCGCGAATCGTAGCGTCGGAAAAAGATTTGGCTGAGATACCGAAAGAGATCCATGTGTTGATACCCGGTGCGATCGAGATTGAGCGCGCTGTCATGGATCAAAATCAGAAAGTTTCCCGTCGTTTTGAACCGGTTGGGCGTAAATGGATTCGGTCTCCTGATCATCTGGCGGATAGCAAGATTTGGTTAGATTCTCTCGAGGAAATATTGCTCTTAAAGAATAGGTGGTTGGATACACCTGTTAGCGAGTCTCAGGCGATTATTGAGAGATTGAATTTTCATGTGCAGTCCGCACAGAGATTGGCACGAAGACTTGCTGCGAATCCTGCTCGAAGATCAAGATCGATTTGGGAATTGCAGAGCCGAGAGGTTCATGGGGATGTGGTTCGTGTGACGATTTATTGCCCTGTCGCTCTCATCGATGATGTGGGTCGGGAGGTGTGGACTGCGATCGAATGCACCGAATTCCTTCAGCCAGACCAATATCAGAGGGTCACTCTGCCGGTCAGAATCTCGGATTGTGAGAAATTGGAGCAGCAATTGAGAGCGCGAATAGGGCTCGAAATAGAAAAATTGGCGGATCGTTGGGCTCGGGGAAGGCTCGATGAAACCATCAGCAAGGCCAGAATCCTGGCTCAGCAGGGGAATAGGGGGGCTGCTATGGAATTACTGCTCCCTGCCCTGATAGGCGCAGAAGACTCTGATTCTGACCTCAGAGACATCGCAGCCGCTGATCTGGCCCGTTGGAGCGGGTTGGGAGAGCGAGCGATCAGGGCTGCTTTGGGAAGATCTGAAACTCCCTGACCTGCCTTCATTGAAGCGATGGCGGATCGAGTCTATCCTCGCTCGTCGGGAGAGGCTAATTCAGGTCCGCTCCCACGCATTCCAAAGAGGTGACATGCTCGACATTAAGTACATAAGGGCAGAGTTGGACGCGGTTCGAAAGGGAGCCGAGGACAAAGGATTTTCTGTCGATCTCGACAGATTGATCGCCCTTGATGATCAACGGAAAGTCTTGCTCACTGAGCAGGAACAACTTCGTCATGATCAGAAAAATGCAGGCAAAGAAATCGCCACTCTTCAAGGCGATGATAAACAGCAAGCTATTCAACGAATGGCTCAAGTTTCTGATCGCATCAAAACTCTCGGTGATGAACTGCGAGAGGTGGTCGATGAACTTGAAAAAATTCAATCAGGCATTCCGATGCCAGCGGCGCCAGAAGTTCCCCTAGGGCCTGACGACAGTGGTAATGTTGAGTTGCGGGTAGTGGGTACCATTCCCGAGTTTGGTTTTGAACCAAAGGACCATGTCGAGTTGGCTCAAGATCTCGATATTGTCGACTTCCCCAGAGCGTCGAAGCTTGCAGGATCTCAGACATACATTCTAAAAGGAGCGGGTGCGCTTCTTGAACTTGCAGTGCTTAGATTCGCACTCGACCATGTCGTTGATCGAGGGTTTATACCAATGATGGTTCCGACCATGGTGAAGTATGAACCTCTTTATGGAACGGCTTACTTTCCGGGGGGCGAAGAACAAACTTACGAGATTCCTCGGGATAACCTATACCTCACGGGAACGAGTGAAGTTCCTGTGACCGCATATCATTCTGATGAAATCCTGGAAGAGGATGACTTGCCGATCAAATACTGTGGCTGGTCGACCTGCTACAGGAGAGAGGCGGGCGCTGCGGGAAGAGATACGCGTGGCCTTTACCGGATTCACCAGTTCAACAAGGTTGAGCAGGTGATTATTGACAAATCAGATGTGGAGCAATCGGTCGAGCATCACGAGTTTATCAGGAATAATGCGGAAGAGATTCTTCAGGCGATGGAAATCCCCTACAGGGTTGTCGATGTCTGCACTGGAGATCTTGGGATGGGACAGGTTCGAAAGTTTGACATCGAGGCTTGGATGCCATCCCGAGGTTGGGGTGAAACTCATTCTGCTTCGAGGTTTTACGATTATCAGTCGAGGCGAATGAATCTTCGATACCGTGGAAAAGACGGCAAGGTTCATTACTGTCACACACTAAACAATACGGCTATCGCGACACCTAGGGTGCTGATTGCTATTCTAGAGAATCATCAACGGGAAGACGGCTCGATCCGAATCCCAGAGGTTCTTGTGCCATATATGGGTGGACGTACAGAGATCACTCAAACCAATGCCAGCGGAGCGAGATAGAGAGACGGGAGTACCACATGCGGCACGTCTGCGTGGTTGGACTAAATTGGGGCGACGAAGGTAAAGGCAAAATTGTCGATGTCCTCGCAAGGGATGTCGATGCTGTTGTTCGTTACCAGGGTGGAGCCAATGCCGGTCATACTGTTTACATCGGGGATGTGAAACACGTTCTTCATCACTTACCTATGGGAGTGCTGCACGGCGGTATTCTTGCGATTCTCGGAAACGGGATGGTGATCGAGCCTCGGAAACTTCTTGAAGAAGTCGAGTCTCTCCCAGAAGAAGCGATCGCACAAATTCGAATCTCAGATAGTGCTCATGTGGTGTTGCCGCATCATGGGGCGATCGAGAAAGTGAATGAAGAGAGTGCGAGCAGTCCAATTGGTACGACCCTGAGAGGGATCGGACCTGCTTATCAGGACAAGTTTGCAAGGACTGGTCTTCGTATGGGAGACCTTGTCAAAGAAGGTTTCGTAGAAAACCAACTTCATGATTTCCTCGAGGAAAGACGTAAAGTTCTTGGCGGAACAGAAGAAGGCGTTCTTGAAGCGATAAAGATATGTACACGTCTTCGAGATCGTTTGAGAAATCAGATCGTGGATACACGTGATTTACTCAATCGAATGCATGATTCTTCCGGTAAGCGACTCCTCTTTGAGGGGGCTCAAGGTTGTATGCTGGATATTGACTTCGGTACATATCCCTTTGTGACCTCATCGAGCCCTTCTTTCCTTGGAATGGGAACCGGAAGTGGATTTTCACCTCGAAAGGTGGATCACGTCGTAGGGGTGACGAAGGCTTATTGCACCCGAGTCGGAGAAGGACCTTTCCCATCTGAAATCCACGGCACTGAGGCTGAAGAGTTGCGTCAGGCAGGTGGAGAGTTTGGAACGACGACAGGCCGGCCGAGAAGAGTGGGCTGGTTGGATTTGCCTGCGCTTAGATTTGCAGCAGAATTGAATGATCTTGATTCTTACGCACTGACAAAGGCTGACGTACTCAATGGTAGAAGTACTGTGCCAGTAGTGACTGCTTATCGTCGTGGCGATGAAATCCTCAAAGTCTACCCAGGCGGTACCGACGACTTATCCGGAATCGAACCGATCGTTGAAGAATGGCCGGGTTGGGATAGCGTCGATGAAGTCACGATGAAGCCATTCATGGATCTTCTCGAAAAAGAGACGGGGATTCCTGTTTCGATTCTTTCGACAGGAAAACGAAGAGACGAAGTTTGCCTGTTCAACCCGTTCACGTCTGAAGGAGAGCTCGCTTGATTCCTCATCAGGAATTTGGGAGGAAGAGAGATTCTTCAGACGGCTTTGAATCTGTTGATCTGAGTGAAGATGGTCGGGACCTGCCTCGGCATGTTGCGGTCATCATGGATGGAAACGGTCGCTGGGCGACAATGCGGGAGAAGTCGAGGGCGGAAGGCCACAGTCGTGGGGCGGAAGTGCTGCGTGACCTCGTAAGATGGTCTCAAGAGCGTGGCCTTGCTGAACTGACCTGCTATGCGCTCTCTACCGAGAACTTTCAGCAGCGACCCTCCGATGAGGTGGATTCTCTCCTCAATTTGTTGGGGACCTATCTCAAGTCTGAGAGAGAAGAGTTAGATCGACTCCAGGTTTGTTTTCGAGTCATCGGGAGAACTGCCGAGTTACCCGAAGAGACCCAAGTCCTTTTGCAAGAAACTGTCGATCTGACCCGTCAAAATGACAATCTCGTTCTTCGGCTTGCCGTCAATTATGGCGGAAGAGCAGAGCTTGAAGATGCAGCAAGACTACTGAGGAGTTCTCCAGAAGTCACCTCACTTGCTCAGTGTCTCTACGAACCTGAAATGTCCGATGTGGATCTATTGATTCGGTCGGGTGGCGAAAAACGGTTTTCAAATTTCTTGCCTTGGCAATTAACCTATTCAGAACTGTACTTCACTCCTGTTCTCTGGCCGGATTTCTCCGAAAAGGAATTTGATCTGGCGTTGGGAGAGTATTCCTCGCGGAGTCGAAGATTTGGTCGTTTGCCGAATCGGGAAGCGGAGGCTGAATGAGTGGATTAAAAGCACGACTCTCATGGGGAATTCCTATTTCCATTGGCGTCATTGTACTGCTGTCCCTCGATATTTCAGGAGTCGGTTCTGGTTGGGGTGTTCGCATACTGACTTTTCTTTTTGGCGTTTGCGCTTGCCTAGAAGGTGTAGCCCTCGCCAGTGACAAACGTCGAGATGCCGTCATTGGAGTCGGTTTGTTTGTCGGGCTCTTTGTGGCGTTCGTTTCAGATGGGGCTCAGTCCCTTCTGGGGTGGGACTCTATACCCTCCTATTTGTTGATGGGGATCCCGCTGTTTTTGGCCCCGTTGATTACAGAACTTGTCCCAGAGATTTCGGGGCGTCCTGCTCGAAGGATTCTTCATGCTATTTTGGTGGCAGTCTGGCTGGTGCTCCCTGTATTGGCCTGCGTTGCTGTCGATAGTGATCCATTGGGAGCACATATCCTTCTCTGTGCGTTAGTCATGGTGAAGGGATCAGATACGGGTGGGTACATTGTGGGTCGGAGTGTGGGTCGAATCCCGCTTCACCCCATCAGTCCCAGAAAAACAGTCGAAGGATTGCTGGGGGCCATCGGGGCTTCGGTATTGGCGGGAGCCATTTATTCTTACGCCCTTGCCGATCCTGGATTTCCAGTATCGCAGGCGTGCTTCATTGGGGTTTTAGTGGCTCTGGCAGGGCAGTTGACGGATCTTCAAGAGTCCGCTTTGAAACGTGCTGCTGGGGTCAAAGATTCAGGGCGCACCATTCCCGGATTGGGAGGCGTGCTCGATATGATGGACAGCCTGATACTGACGATTCCGTTGGTCTTTTGGCTTCGGACACTCTGGTATTAACGATCGAGGAGAATCTCATGTCTGCGCAATTTGAATTTCGTGATGATGAGGAAACTCAAGAGATCCTTGGGATCCGTGATATTCAACTTCGGATGATCCGTGATGGATTTTCTGTTCAGGCTGTCGCCCGTGGACGTTGTCTCGACCTTGAAGGGGATGACAAACGGGTAGAAGCGGCTCGTCAGGCTGTCGAAGAAATGATGGCGGCCCATAGGAGTTCGGGGAATCATTCTCCGGAAGACGCATTGGATACTGCCCTTCAGAGATTTAGGGCGGGGGATCCTCCCGAGCATGATCCATTGGGCGAATCGGAGCAGGAACTCTTCGAGGAGTCAGAAGCAGGAGATCCAGGAGTACCCAGAACCGGATTACAAAAGATTGCTCGAACACCGGGACAAGCTCGGTATCTCGAAGCGATGGAGAAAAATGACATCGTGATGGCACTTGGACCCGCCGGAACTGGAAAGACGTACCTCGCAGTAAGAGCTGCGGTCGAGTCGCTCAAATCTGGTGAAGTTCGAAAGTTGATTTTGACGCGTCCGGCGGTGGAGGCGGGCGAAAAGTTGGGATTCTTGCCCGGAGACTTCCAACAAAAAGTGAATCCATATCTGCGACCCCTCTATGATGCTCTACACGAGATGCTCGATTACGACCAGGTCAGAAGATATAGCGATCGCGAAATTATCGAGGTGGTTCCGCTCGCATACATGAGAGGGCGAACTCTCAGCCATTCATTCATCATTTTGGATGAAGCTCAAAATACAACGACTGCTCAAATGAAGATGTTCCTCACGCGAATGGGGGCCAGATCTCGAATTGTCGTGACGGGAGACCCTACTCAGATGGACCTTCCCAAAGGTCAGACCTCTGGGCTACTCCACGCTCGTCGAGTCTTGACGTCCGTAAAAGGGATCGCTTGGGCAGAGCTGGAAGCCTCAGATATCGTCCGAAATCCCCTTGTGACCCGAATTGTGAAGGCATATGAGCGTCATGAAGGCAGTTCATCCTGATTATTTAAGTCTATTCTCAATATAGACTTAGGTTGGAATGAAGCGCTTTCCCCGAGGGATTGGCTCCGTATCCCTTGGACAGGAAGACCGTTTCCTCGGACAATAGCCAGCCGACAGCTCGCGAGTTGTCGGTCTCCGGAGGGGTCTCCGGAGTTGGAAGGCTGAGGACGAGAAATGAGTACCTCACGGGGACGCGCTGGCGGAAAAAGCTGGCAGCGACTCTCATTTGGCAAGAGAACGACCCCTTCGGGGCATATCTCCGCCGGAGAGGCTCAGGCGAAGCAGGTCTATCATACGATCCTGCTGGTTCTGCAGATCTTGTTGGTCACTTTCCTTATCGGTTGGAAATCCACCACACAAGATCTTCAACAGGGTCCTACCCCCGGCCGTTGGATCGAACTTCTTGCTACGATTATCCTGATTCACGCTGGAGCGCTCCTGCTCGGTCGAACTATTCGACCTTCCGGACGCTGGCTTCTGGGTCGAACCTTTCTTTTTCTGAATGGGTTTCTCGTTTCCAGTTGGGTCATGCTTCAGGATTCCGAGATTTCCGTCATGCTCTTGCCTGTTCCTTTACTGGGAATGGTTTTGGGTTTCCTTCTGCGTCCTTCGCAAGCCGTATTGATTTCAGGACTGGCAGTTGTCCTTACATCTCTCATGGTTCTCGAGCGGTCTCCAGAGGTCAATGTTGCAGCGATGGGCCTGGCGCATTTCCTAGGAATCCTCGTGGCTGTTCAAGGAGTTCAGCGCGTCAGGTCGCGGACCCGCATTTTGACAGTTGGATTTCTTGCAGGATTGACTCAGGCATTGGCCGTATTGCTTTTGGATCCACTCGCATTCAAAAACATAGACCTCGCCAACTTAACACTTACGGTTCCTCTCCAAGATGCGACTTGGAGTCTTATTGGAGGAGTCATAGCGGGGGTACTGATTACCAGTGCGTTGCCATTCTTGGAGCGCTGGTTCGATGTACTGACAGAGATTCGCCTCGTGGAATTGGGCGATACCCACAGACCTCTCTTGAATGAGTTTTCTCTTCTCGCACCGGGCTCCTTTCAACACTCCTTGATGGTGGGTCAACTCGCAGAAGAGGCCGCAAACAGTATTGGCGCAAATGGATTGCTCTGTCGGGTGGGTGCTCTCTATCACGATATTGGCAAGATGAACAAACCCGGCTATTTCGTAGAGAATATGCAAGGTGGAGAGAATGTCCATGATCGCCTGACGCCAGAAATGTCCAGGCTCGTGGTCATCGCCCATGTGAAAGACGGCAAGAAAATTGCTCTGGAAGAGCGACTTCCGGGCCCCATCGTAGACATGATTCCCATGCACCATGGAACCTCGGTCGTAGAATTCTTTTTTCACAAAAAAGCACGCCAGGTCGATGAGAGTGAAGCAGACCGAACCCGTGACGATTTCCGTTACCCCGGTCCACGCCCCACCTTTAGAGAAGCAGGGATTCTCATGCTTGCAGACGGTGTGGAGGCTTCATCCCGAACGCTCTCCGATCCGACTCCGGCGCGAGTGAAGCAGCATGTCAAAAACATCATTCAGGCTCGCATCAATGATGAACAATTAGACAATTGTGAGCTGACGATGAGTGACCTCCATAGAATCGAAGATGCTTTCGTCAGAGTGCTCTCGGCAATTCATCATGGACGGGTCAAGTATCCGACAGACGATGACGGAAAATCTGTGGGGGAAAAGTCCGCAGATTCAAAGACATCCGGTTCAAAGTCAGAGAAGGGTGAAAAGGAAGAGGGCAACTCTTCAGGTTCTCCCGTGACTGCGCGCCGTCGATGAACTCTGAATCGCTGAGTTCAGACTCAGATAATTCAGACGCAGATAATTCAGACGCAGATAATTCAGACCCCTCCCAAATTCCAACGATGGTCACGGTCGAGAATTTACAGAACCATTTGCCCGTGGAGGCGGATCGAGTCGAGGCTCTCGTGAGGTTCGTGCTGAAGGGGGAGGGGGAAGCCGGCGAAATCAGTATTTGTTTTGTCGACGATGACAGAATAACGGAACTTCATGGAGAGTTTTTGAACGATCCCACACCGACGGATGTGATCACTTTTCCACTGGGAGATGATGATTCCCGGACTTTGGAGGGGGAAATCGTGGTCTCCTCAGAAGCCGCAATTCGGCAAGCAGGAGATCACCAATCGACTCCTTTGCAAGAATTACACCTCTATGTGATTCATGGAGTGCTTCATCTCGCAGGATATGACGATTTAAGTGCAGCAGAGGCCGGGGAGATGTCCCGTATTCAGGAGGGCTATTTATCTTCCTGGATAGCCTTGAACGGCCCCTTCACTGATTGACAAAGCCCCCTCAGTGACTTAGACCATTGTATGCATCCAAAGGGGGAATCAGGGAGATTATCCAATCGAGCCTTGATCCGTGTTCACGGAATTTTCCGAGGACTTTTTACCCCGTTGTGGATGTTCTGGGAGGAAGACCAATGCCATTCAATCAGCAATCGAATCGAGCAAATCCTGTGATTAGATTCCGTTCAGCTAACTTCTTTGTCGCTGCAATTCTTGTCTTGGGTGTGGTGGGCTGTGATAACGAAAAGTTTACCCCGCCGCCGACCGAAGCCGAGTTCTCCGTGGGAGCTTTTTCAGTTCCCTATCCGTCTGATGTGTTTATCACATACGCCGCTCTCAATGAGGCCGCGTTGGTGCAAGCTGGGGCACCCGGAGCATCGCTCACCAATACTCCCATTATTCCCAGTGCGGAAGATGCGAGCGATACCGGAGATGTTCTGATCGCTCAGGGATTCTTGGATGGCTTCTCAGTGACAATGCCGATGCAATTGGACTTCACTCACAATCTGGATCCTTCCACGGTTGTGGGAGGTCAAACGGTTCGGGTGTTTGAGATCTCGATCTCGCCTCCGAGTGCGACATTCGCAGCCAGTGGTGCTCCCATAGCAATGCCGACCAGCATCATTAGAGAGTTTCAGGCAGACTCTGATTACAGCGTCTCCATGTCAAAGAGCGTGGGTTACCAAATAGTCGTGAGACCTCGAATCCCATGGCCAGCCTCCGACAATGTTTCTTTAGGAGGACAGAGTCGGGGTATTCTCGTCGCTGTCACCAATGGCGTGAGAGATTTCCGTGGGAATCCGATTATTCGATCGGATCAATACGATCGAATGGCCAATCAGATTGACTCTGATACTGGGATCGAATCCATCGATGCATTTGCGAACAGCGTCGGCGCTATGGTAGGTAGCAGCCTTCAACTCTTGGCGGCTCAGGGAATGAACCCCGCTGACATTGTCGTCTCCAACAGTTTTACCTGTCAAAGTGTGAATGATGTGATCGACGAGGCCGTCTCCGATACATTGGATTCGGGTCCGTTTGCGACCACGCCCAGTATTGGCGTTCCTACTGTTGATACGGTGGCCGGTTTTCTCATAGCTACAGGAGTGTTGACTCCAGAGCAAGCAGCTGGATTGCCGACGAATCCGAACATGTCTCAAGGAACAATTACGCTGCCCACTATCTATCCTGGAAGTGCGGATCCCAGTACTTGGCTTTCTGCCGCCCAAGGTTACCTCAATACAGATAATGACTCTGTCGTCTATCAGAGTACGAGCGCAGCGCCCAATCCTGCGTTTCCAACACGGTACAACCCCGATACTAAATTCTTGGGGACGGCAGAGGTCCCTGTGACCATTTTCACTCCAAGCTCTCCCAGCTCTCCCGGACCTTGGCCGACCATCATTTTCCAGCATGGTATCACTCGTTCCAGATTCGATGCTTCAGCAGTGGCACCGCTCTTCGCCGCTTTTGGATTCGCAACTATCGCAATGGATGCTCCCCTCCATGGAACTTCTGCAGCGAATCCTTATTGCACGCAGTTGGGTGGCGCTGCGAGTGGATTCGGTTTACCGGGTTCTGAACGCTCCTTTGGTATGGATTTGATTAATAACGAAACAGGGGAACCGGGCTTCGATGGAATTCCCGATGAATCTGGAACATATTTCCTCAACTTCCCAAGTCTCATCAGTTCTCGTGCCGTGTGGACACAAGCGGTTTGTGATCTGAATGCACTCGCAACAGCCATTCCGACCTGGGACATAGGCGATTCTGCTGGTATCGCGGATGGAATTCCTGATTTCACAGGCGATGTTTACTATGTTGGACAATCATTGGGTGCTCTCATTGGTACCACCTTCTTGAGTTCCGCCGAAAAGGGATTGATCAAAGGTGCTGAACTCAATGTTGGAGGTGGACATGTTGCAAAGCTCCTCGAAAACTCTCCCAACTACAATCCACGATTGATGGCATTCTTTGAGGGAGAAGGGCTCGTTCAGGGAAGTACTACTGCGGAGCAGGCTTTGAATGTGATTTCGTCCGTTGCTGACGGCATCGATCCTATCAATCATGTTCGAAGGGCAGCAGGGAATACCAACCTGAGAATGTCATTTGTTGCGGGGGGTAATCCCGCTGAAAATTTCTTGGTAGATACTGCCGGAAATACAACACCTCTCGGATATTTCCCGCCTGACCTCGTCGTTCCGACGGATTCACTTGGAACAGGATTTTATGCGGATTATCTGGGTTACCCCATTTCCGGAATCCCCACATCCGGATCGGATGATAATCGGCTTTACACTGGAATCGTTGAGCCGAGTTACCTCGGCGGTGGTTTTCCGATGATGAGAATGGCATCTATGCCAAAGATGAAGTTGGGGAATAACAATTTTCCACAAGGATTTATTCCACAAGGAGGATTGGTTTACAAAACAGGTGATCATGGCGTCTTTGCGGATCCCACTTCCGATCCTGGTTATTCGATGCAAGCATCGATTTCCTCCGCTTTCTTCCGTTTGACCACTTTAGGTTCAGACAGTTTTAGAGTGAATATTCCCGCCGGAGCTTTGGGGAATGTTCCCAAGGTAGATATTCTGGACGAATCTGATTTGGTCATCTCTGTCGAAGCGGGTAGCACTTTGTTGGGTTCGATCACAGTTTCAGAAACCGGGGACAGCAACTCACCGATAGAAGCGGTGTTTGATACAAATGGAGAGTCGGGCTCATTGGCCGCAGCTGCCGCTGCTTACGGTGCTCACCACTTCAACTGGTATCAGGTCGTCACGTCGGATGACCTCCCCCCTAATGCTCCAAGTGGTGATCTGAATGCTGTCGGTGCATCGCTGAGTTCACCCCGTATCAGTCCTCCTTCGGGCGGAACGGGCCAAACTGCAATCGCAGCGGATAATGGTGTCTATGCAGACGACAAGCCTTGGCTTTGGAATGAAATCCAAGTCGACCCCTCTGCATTTTCCATCGATCAAGATGCCGAGCTTGAAGATTTCTTCGGTGTCAGAGAATTTACGGACAACGTCGGCGCTCCCGCACCAGCCGGAACTAATCAGGCCGTCGGAGATCCTTCCCTGCAGACCACTTTGAGCTACGACATGGGACCATGGTTGGGTGTCGTCGATGAAATTGCTGGAGGATCAGGAGATCGAGTCGAAGTTCGAGTATGGCTTGTTGCTGTCGACGTCAATGGAGATGCGGTTAGAGTCCTGCGTGGATTTACGTTCCAAGTGGGTGAAAACAATGCTTCAGGATCTTACGTGTCCGTAAATTCTGGCGCTGCTGAGCTACCAGGATCTGCAGGTTCGACCGGTGACGATGGTTTGTTGGGTTCCTTTTAAAAGGATCTTCTGATCGAAACGAGGGGTGCTTCTTTGGAAGCACCCCTCGTTTTTTTTTGGTCGAGCCCTCGGAAAGATTCGGACCTGTATAGAGATCAATCTTCGAAGACCTGTGAGTGCATAAATGAGAAAGAAGTCACGCAGTATGGAGAATAAAGATGGTGTGAGACTCATGGAGGAATTGAATTCTCTCGGAGAGTTTTGTCGTTCTTCCAACGTCGCAAACCTGTTGATTCCTGAGATTTCTCACTGGTCTATCGGCCAACATATTCATCACGTGTTAAAGGCCGACCGATTGAACTTCAAAGCGGCAGAGGTAATTTTGTCGGGTAAAGGATCCCCATGGTCCGACAAGTCGATCGCCGTGGAGCATCCCGTGATGAAAACGGGAGTGATTCCGAGAGGGGTGTCGAAGGCTCCGGAGTTTGTTCAACCACCAAAGAAGATAGATGTCGCTGATCTTGAGGCCTTGAGACTCAAGGTGATGGATCTTTGGCAAGGTGTGCTTCCCGCATTGCAGGAAGATCAGGAGGAATGGGGAATGATTCCTCATCATGCCCTTGGAGAATTGGGCGCACTCGATTGGCTTCGGTTTGCATGGATCCATTCACGTCATCACGGTGAGATCGCACGCGAGATTTGGGCGGCCCGTGGATCGAAGTCTGATTCAGATTCAGGCCCCTAAAAATGACGATTCCAAAAAGGATAGAGGCCTGAGAAGCTCTGAAGTCACTTCAATGATCTATTGAAGCGATGATCAAAGTTGCCAAATTGGCAACACCGCTCTTGCCATATAGACAAGTTCATATATTCTCAGATCTGCTGACCGGCGTAAGATTTGAGACTCTGTCGAGAATCAGGAGATCATATGATCGTTTCTTGTCTTCTTCTCTGTTCAATTCTCCAGCAACTGCCCCTAGATTCTGACAAGACACTTCTCGATGTCCAAGTGGAGACGAATTCCGAAACGACAGATAGTGTCGAAGAAATTCAGATCGTGGGTCAGCGAAGAGTTCCAGGGTCTCTCCTCAGTCGGTCTTATCTCAGCCTTGAGGATGGAATCGAGGATCGAGGAATCTTTGCGCGGACGATTGGGGATCAACTGGATCAGGTGCCAGGGGTTCATCTGCAGAGGACCTCATACGGACAAGTCTCTCCGTTCTTGAGAGGCTTGACGGGGTTCAGAACTCTCGCGCTGATCGATGGAATACGTCTGAACAATTCCACATTCAGATCCGGACCCAATCAATACGTCTCGTTCATCGATCCCTTGATTCTCGATTCGACGGAAATCGTTTTTGGTCCCGGTTCGGTACTTCACGGAAGCGACGCTGCTGGGGGTGTGATTCAGATGTCTTCGCGAATTCCTCGACCTGGTTATCAAAACGGGGAGGGGAGTCGATTCTTTCAGAGATTGTCCAGTGCTGAGCAATCTTCAATATCAAGGATTGAATACGAATCGATTTCTGATGAAACCGCCTTTGGTTTTGGCGCGAGCTTGAAAAGTTATGGAGACTTCTATGCGGGAGCAGAGGAAGGACTTCAAGAAGAAACGGGCTATAGTGAAAGCAGTGCAAATTTCTCGGTTGTTCATGATCTCGAAAATAACCTGACATTGCAGTTCGTTGTCCAGTCGCATCGCCAGGATGATGTCCCAAGAACTCATTCGACTATCTATGGGAGTACTTGGGAGGGACTCGTTGCCGGGTCTGATCTGAAGAGGAATCTCGATGGTGAACGGGATCTCGTTTACTTGAGAGTTTTTCAAAATCATGGTCCCCAGAGTGCCTCGAGGTGGACTATTTCTCGTCAGGATATCACTGATGAGGAAGATAGGATTCGCTCCAGTGGTGTTCTTCGACAGCAGGGAGTCGCTACAGAAGCTATGGGAGTAGCGTATGACTGGTTCGGGTATTCTGAATTGGGACCACTCTCTACTGGGCTTGAGTGGACACACGAGCAGGTCGATTCTTATTTCCGCCAGTATGACGCGCTCGGAAACCTTGATGTTGTTCGTCCCAGAGGCCCCGTCGCTGACGATTCTACATATGACTGGTTGGGAGCATACGTTCAACAAGTCGTCCCAGTGACTCAAAATACCCGTTTGAATTTAGGGGCCAGAGCGAGTTGGGCACAGGCTGATGCCGAGAAGGTGGATCCTGATCCTACCGATGCCGAAGATTTCGGGCCGGTGAAGGAGGATTGGGGTAGTCTTGTCGGCAGTATTCGTGCGATTCACAGCGGTTCCGATTCATGGGAAATGTTTGGCGGCTTGTCTCAAGCGTTTAGAGCTCCCAACTTGTCAGATTTGACGCGATTTGATGCCGCCAGTAGTGGTGATGCTGAAATACCGGCGACAGATTTGGATCCGGAAAGATTTTTGACGGGGGAGTTGGGCGCTCGATACAAAAATGGGTCTCAGGAACTGGAAACAGTTCTTTGGTACAGTTGGCTCGACGGGTTGATCGTCAGATTTCCAACAGGTGACGTGAATTCCGATGGAGACACGATCGTGACCAAGAAAAACTCAGGAGATGGTTTTGCCAACGGTCTTGATATTAGGTACGTAAATCGGTGGGGTACCGATTGGACTCTCTCAGGCTCAGCAAGTTGGATCACAGGAGATCTCGATACTCCGGTCGCACCTGGGGTCAGTGAGACAGCACCTTTATCAAGGTTGGCTCCTGCGATGGTACGTATTGCTTTGAAAAAACAGTTCTCAAATCAGATAGAATTATTGAGCGTTCTTACAGCCGCCGATCGACAAGATCGTCTTTCTCCGCGAGACATCGCTGATGTCCAACGTATTCCGGTGGGAGGGACTCCTGGCTATATCGTGTTGGATCTACATGCGACCTATCCGTGGAAGCCAAATATAGAGATTTTCGGTTCGTTGACAAATCTCACCAACCAAGATTATCGAATCCATGGGTCAGGAACCAATGAACCAGGATTCAATCTCATTTTTGGAGTCGATACTCAATTTTGATCAGATTCAATCATGGAGTGTGCTCTAGATTGAATTCTCCCCATTCCAGCATGGTTGCTACCGTCGCTTGAATCACCTTCGACATAAAATCGAAATTGATCGTGTCGTATGTATCTGTTGGTTGATGGTAATTTGGGTTACGGAGATTGGCAGTGTCGGTCAGCATGATGCTTTTAATATCGGCGTCCCAGTAATTAGAGTGGTCACTCCTGGCAGCATCTCTAAATAATCCTGCAATGCGGTTAGCGCTATAAAACTCAAGGTTCGGTACGAATCGACGAATATTAGATTCAAATCGATTTCCAAGATCGCCAGATGAAAAGTTGCCAGCAACAAGAATGAAGTTCCCTTCTCTAGGTAATGAAACCAAAATGGGAATACGAATCGGAGCATTCTGACTATTGGGTTGGTGGGTGGAATATCCGATCATTTCTAAGTTGATAAGGCCTTCGACTGACGATTGCTTATTCTCAGTAATACGGTCTACATGCGCACGGCTTCCTATGAGTCCGATTTCTTCAGCAGCGAAGAAGCAAAACCGAACAGTCTTTGCGGGGACTGCGTTCTTTAGAACTCTTGCCGCTTCAAGAACACCGACCACACCAGTGCCATTGTCATCTGCCCCGACACAGTTTTTGACAGTGTCATAATGGGCGCCCAATTCGATGACGATCTCAGGTGAAACACTTCCTCGTATTTCTGCCATTAGATTGTATTGATCAACTCCGAGCCATTGACCCGCGGATTCCCTATAAGTGGTGTATCCCATCGTTTTGAGACGATTTTCTAAATAGGACAAAGTTGTTTCGGTTTGGTCGGCGTCTCCACTGAATCGAGGACCGAGCTCGACGAGTTCCTTCAGTTGGCTCTGACAGTCCTTTTGCGTAACCCTTGAGATCACCTCCATCACATTTTCTGGAGATATCCGAGTCGTAGAGCACCCGCAAAGACTCATAAGAAGGAAGCAAAGCAGTGTGTTCGTTGCGAAAAGCCAGTGCGTCGTCTTTGCTAGCATCGAGGCTTCCTTTCTTGTGGGGTTATGTCGAGGAATCGTCGCCATTGGGTGCTGAAGTAGGTGGTTGCCAAATCTCGATACGATTTCCCTCAGGGTCTGTGACCCAACCAAAATATCCGTAGTCATTGTCTTCCGTTCGATCATCTACATCGCAACCTCCATTACGAAGTTGTTCGATCATTCGATCACGACTTTCCACTACAAAATTGATCATCGTCTGATTGTTGGCTTGACCAAAATATGTGGTGTCTTTTGGAAATGCGCTCCAGATCCCAGGCACATTTAATGGAGTGTCTGCTGGGGCTCCCGCGAGAGTCGCACCATTCCAACCTTCTTCAATATCTAATCCCAAATGATCGGCATACCATCGTGAGAGTTCTTTTGGGTCACTAGCACGTACAAATACCCCTCCAAATGTGAGTACTTTTTCCATGGTGTCTCCTTCGTGGCTTGGGGAAATTTTCCCGGAAAGAGTCTTTGCAAAAGTGCTTTTCTTCTAAATGAGAATCTAACTCTAAATCATGACATTCGAGGCACTAAAGCATTGCAAGACCTTTCATTACGCAGGAGTGTTTTTTTATAGATGAAATTGGCCTTTAACGGCATCTATTGAGAGTGCGAGAGAATGTAGATGCGAATCCACATCTTCTAATTTGAGGGAGAGAGTCTTTTGTTTCTGGGCGTTGAAGAGTCCTGCCAACAGAAGCTCCATAACTTTTTAGATGTTCACTTTTATGGCAGTTCATCTGTTGAGTGAGGGAATGATGTTACAGATATCAGCAAAGATCAGTGCTCCGGTGATTTTCTCGAAGGCGATGATTCGCTTCGTTTTAATGGCTTTATTTTCGGTCACGATTGCAGGGTGTGGTAGTGGCGGTGGTGGGGGTGCAAGCCTTACACCGGAACCGACGATCGCAAGCTTCACCTCAGACGTTACTGAAGGTCCCTACGACTTGCTTGTCCAGTTCACGGATACAACTTCCGGTTCTGTTGAAGGCTGGCTGTGGGACTTTGGCGATGGAAGCACTTCAACAGATCAGAATCCTTCACATATATACACGGATTCTGGTTCATTTACCGTGAGCTTGACCGCTACAGGTGCCTTGGAATCTGACACTACTGTTTGCCAAGATTGTATATTGGTAACGAGCCCTGCACCCATAGCGAACTTCGAACCTGATACGACGAGCGGTACCTACGATCTTCCAGTTAATTTTGTTGATCTCTCTACAGGGCCCATTGATTCATGGCTTTGGGACTTTGGTGATGGAAACACTTCCTCATTACAGAACCCAGCTCATGTTTATGGTTCTGAGGGTATCTATAGCGTTTCCCTGTTGGTCGAAGGGCCTGGAGGAAGCGATACGATGACATGTGATTCTTGTATCACGGTCAGTGCTCCTCCTCCTGTAGCAAATTTTGATGCGTCTCCAACCACTGGTGTACGTGATCTTCTCGTTCAGTTTACAGACAGCTCTACGGGGCCAGTGTCGAGTTGGTTATGGAACTTTGGAGATGGATCGACCAGCGATCTTCAAAATCCGGAGCATCTCTATACTGCAGCTGGATCATTTGAAGTGACCCTTGAGGTCACCGGTCCCGGTGGCTCAGATACCATGATTTGCTCAAGCTGCATCACAGTCGAAGAGCAAGCTCCTAGTGCAGCATTCACTCCATCGACCACGTCAGGCGTCAGGGATTTGGAAGTGACATTCCAAGATGATTCAGTTGGGGTCATTACAGAGTGGTCTTGGGATTTTGGAGATGGGAATACTTCTCTGGATCAGAGTCCGACTCATACCTACACAGAAGCGGGGTTGTACACGGTCTCATTGACAGTGACTGGGCCAGGAGGGCAAGACATTGAGACGTGTGCCTCTTGTATCGAAGTCCTGCATCCCGCTCCTGTTGCTGATTTCAGCTTTGATCCTGCTTCCGGTACGTATGACTTGGAAGTTCAATTCACAGATTCCTCCACAGGCCCCATCACAAGTTGGTCCTGGGACTTCGGTGATGGATCCTCCTCTACAGAACAAAACCCACTTCATGTTTACTCTGAGGCGGGGTCTTATTCGGTGACGCTGACTGTTGAAGGGCCCGGTGGATCAGATTTGATCACCTGTAATGGTTGTATCGATGTGAGCCACCCTGCTCCTACGGCAGGGTTTACTTCTTCGGGGACACAAGGAGATTACGATCTCCTCGTTGAGTTCACGAACACATCCACAGGACCCATTTCTGAATACTTATGGGATTTCGGAGATGGATCCACTTCGTCCGAACCCAGTCCTACGCATGTCTACACAACAGCAGGATCGTATGACGTTTCTCTGACAGTGAGTGGACCCGGTGGTACAGATACAGTCGTTTGCCAATCTTGCATTGTTGTGACTCATCCTGTTCCTGTTTCAGATTTCGAAGTGAGCCTGACCCGTGGAGATTATCCACTGACGATTCAGTTCTCGGATCTTTCTACGGGGCCCATCAATATTTGGGCTTGGGACTTCGGAGATGGGTCGACTTCCAATCTTCAGAATCCTGAACATGTCTACACCGAAGCCGGATCATACAATGTGACCTTGACCGTGATCGGTCCGGGTGGCACAGACAGTTCATCATGCGCCTCTTGCATCACTGTCACCTCTCCTGCTCCTGTTGCCAGTTTCGATGTTTCCCAGACCTCTGGCGACTACGATCTGCCAGTGACATTCACCAGTACTTCAACAGGTCCGGTGGATAGTTATCTCTGGGATTTCGGAGATGGATCCTCTTCTACTGAGGCAAATCCGACTCACACCTATACCGAAGCAGGTTTGTATTCGGTCTTGTTGACGGTGACGGGACCCGGCGGAGCCAACAGCGCACTTTGTAATAGTTGTATAAATGTGACGCACCCGGTTCCTCAAGCGAGCTTCTCGACTTCAACCTCGGGGGGTGAGTATGACTTGCCAGTGACGTTTACCAGTACCTCAACGGGAACCATTGATGCATTGACCTGGAACTTCGGAGATGGCTCCACTTCGTCTGAATCAAACCCGACACACACGTACACTGAAGCGGGCACCTACACCGTGACCTTGACCGCGAGTGGCCCTGGTGGCGACGACACGGAAGTCTGCTCGGCATGTATCACAGTCGAGCACCCGGCTCCCGTGGCAGGGTTCACACCCTCCACGACGAGCGGTATCTACGATCTGCCCGTGACCTTTACGAGTACATCGACAGGTGAAATTAGCAGCTTGGCGTGGGACTTCGGTGACGG